>MDSV01111855.1_pt1 | contig 370987 bp, 369 predicted proteins | sample 810851 | NCBI WGS metagenome assembly MDSV01 (sample SAMN05326640, study PRJNA326480) | marine metagenome | isolation source: seawater | place: Atlantic Ocean: North East | collected 2012
ATTCGCGCCTTTCTGGAAAAACGGGCACCCGACTATCGCAAGGCTTGAGCAGAATCTGCGCTCCTACGGGTTGTATCGCGCCATTTGATTGACATATAGGGGTTATTCAATCGCGCTGATATGTGCAGCCACAACGGCTGATAGAGGCCGCAACAATAATCGCCGGGAAGTTCGTTATTCATGCGTGGAACCCTGTCCAGTCTGGCCCTTGCCAGCGCCCTGTTTGTGACCGTCCTGTCCGTAACCGGCTGTGCCGTCTATCCGTCCGAGCGGGCACCAACCGCCTATGATATCCGTGGCGGTCAGCCGGTGCCTGATGGTGCCGTTGCCACCCTGCCGCCCGGTTCCGCACCGCAATCGACCTACCAGCCGACCTATCAGCCCTATCCGGGACCACAGGCGGCACCCCCTGCGGCCAACCCCGCCTATCCGCCGGTCTATCAGCACGAGCCGGCTCCGGCCCCCGGCTACAGCTCGAATTATCCGCCACCGAACTATGCCAATGAGCCGGTACCCGGTGCCTATCCGAGTTCCGCCATCGCCTGCGGTATCACTGGCGGCGACTTCCTGTTCTTCGGTAACAAGAACCGCAAATACCAGCCGGTCAGCTTTGCCGTCATGCCGGGCGAAACCCAGATGGTGCAGGTGGTGCAGGATGACAGCGCGCGGCGCGACCGCATCTATGTTCAGGGTGACCTGAGCGGCGTCGGTGTCCGCATTACCCGCAACCAGCCATCGGCACCGGGCAGTGGTCTTTCGACCTATGGTGCCTCCGGTGCCTTTGTCAGCAGCGAGCCGCAACTGGTGCGCGGCGTCAGCCAGCCGCTCAACATCAATGACATGTTCCGGGGTGCCACGATCAACTGCGGCTTCCGCTCACCACCCGGCGTCCTCCCCGGCCGCCGCTATCGCGGGTACTGATCGGCACATTGCGTGAGATTCCCTGACGCGCAAGCATCCCGGACTAGCGGCAAGGCCCGCAATTCGCTATAGACGCTGGCTCACCTGTTTCTCTTTGCCAACCGTTCTGTTGCCACCATGTCCGACGCCGCCACTACCGACCGCTATAACGCCGCCGAAACCGAAGCCAAGTGGCAGAGCCGCTGGGATCAGGAGAAGTCCTTCGAGGCCTCGATCGAGCCGGGCAAAAAGAAAGCGTATGTGCTGGAAATGCTGCCCTATCCGTCGGGCAAGCTGCATATGGGCCATGTGCGCAACTACACCCTCGGCGACGTACTGGCGCGCTATCGCAAGGCGCAGGGTTTCAACGTGCTGCACCCGATGGGCTGGGACGCCTTCGGCCTGCCAGCGGAGAATGCGGCGATCCAGAACAATGCCGATCCGGCGGAGTGGACCTACCGCAATATCGACACCATGCGCGCCCAGTTGAAAACCATGGGCCTGTCGATCGACTGGACCAAGGAGGTCGCGACCTGCCATCCCGGCTATTACCGGCATGAACAGAAGATGTTCCTCGATTTCGTGCGTGAAGGCCTTGCCTACCGCAAGGAAAGCTGGGTCAACTGGGACCCGGTCGACCATACGGTTCTGGCCAATGAGCAGGTCATCGACGGCAAGGGCTGGCGTACCGGCGCAGCGGTCGAGCGCAAGAAACTGACCCAGTGGTTCCTCAAGATCACAGAGTACAATCAGGAACTGCTCGACGCCATCGAGCAGCTGGACCGCTGGCCCGAGCGTGTGCGCCTGATGCAGACCAACTGGATTGGCCGCTCCGAAGGCATGGAACTCGATTTCGAGATCGAGGGCCGCGACGACACCTTGCGCATCTATACCACCCGCCACGACACCCTGTTCGGTGCCAGCTTCATGGGCATTTCCGCTTATCACCCGCTGGCCACCGAGCTTGCCGCCAACAGCCCCGAGCTGCAGGCCTTCATCAAGGAATGTGAGGGTCTCGGCACCTCGGAAGAGGCGATCGAGAAGGCGGAGAAGAAGGGCTTCGATACCGGGCTGAAGGCCAGGCACCCGCTGACCGGCGCTCTGCTGCCGATCTATGTCGCCAACTTCATCCTGATGGATTACGGCACCGGCGCCATCTTCGGCTGTCCAGCCCATGACCAGCGCGACCTCGATTTTGCCCGCAAATACGACCTGCCGGTTACCCCGGTGGTCTGCCCGAGCGATGTGCTGGCTGAAGACTTCACCATCGGCGACGAGGCCTATACCGGTCCCGGCCGCCTGATCAATTCCGGCTTCCTCGACGGCATGAGCATCGAGGACGGCAAGCGCCATATGTCCGAACGCCTCGAGGGCGCGAAGACCGGCGAGCGCAAGGTACAGTTCCGCCTGCGCGACTGGGGCGTCAGCCGCCAGCGCTACTGGGGTTGCCCGATCCCGATCATCCATTGCGAGAAATGCGGCGCGGTGCCGGTGCCGGAAGACCAGCTGCCGGTCACCCTGCCCGACGACCCGGATTTCAGCCAGCCCGGCAACCCGCTCGAGCGGCACCCGACCTGGAAGAACACCACCTGCCCGACCTGTGGCGGTGCGGCGCAGAAGGAAACCGACACCCTCGATACCTTCTTCGAGAGCTCATGGTACTTCCTGCGCTATTGCGATCCGCGCAACGAGGCCGAGCCGATCTCGAAAGAAGCAGCCGAATACTGGATGCCGGTCGATCAGTATATCGGCGGTGTCGAGCACGCGGTCCTGCACCTGCTCTATTCCCGTTTCTTCACCCGCGCCCTGCGCCAGTGCGGCTATCCGCTGCCCGAGGCGGCGAACGAGCCGTTTGCCGGTCTGTTCACCCAAGGCATGATCGGTCACGAGACCTTCAAGGACGGCGACGGCAACTGGCTGTACCCGGAAGAGGTGATGAAGAACGATGCCGGCCAGTGGGTCACCATCGATGGCGGCAAGCCGGTCACCCATGGCCGGGTCGAGAAGATGTCGAAGTCAAAGCGCAACACGGTCGATCCCGAACGGATCATCAAGACCTATGGTGCCGACGCCGCCCGCCTGTTCATCCTCTCCGACAGCCCGCCGGACCGTGACATGGAATGGACCGACAGCGGCATCGAGGGGGCATGGAAATATGTCAACCGCCTCTGGCGTCTGGTCACCGCCCCGGCCATGGCCGCCCATAGCGGCACTGCCTGGCCAGCGATGGGTGTTGACGGTGAATCCGCCAATCCGCGCAATTTCAGCACCGAGGCCATGAAGCTGCGCCAGATGGTGCACAAGACCATCGCGCAGGTGAGCGAGGATATCGACGCCTTTGCCTTCAACCGCTCGGTTGCCCGTATCCGCGAACTGTCCAACGCCATCGCCGCCTTCGATCAGGAAGCCGCGGCCAAGCATCTGGACGAGAGCGTCGACGGTACCGAGGGCGTCAGCAATATGCTGGTGCTGCGGGAAGCGCTGGAAATCCTGATCCGCCTCGTCAACCCGATGATGCCGCATATCACCGAGGAACTCTGGCAACAGCTCGGTCACCCGACCATGCTCGCCGATATGGACTGGCCGGTCGCCGATCCCGAACTGCTGGTCGAGGACACGGTCACCCTGCCGGTTCAGGTCAACGGCAAACTCCGCGCCACCCTCGACGTGCCAAAAGACGCAACCAAAGAAGCCCTCGAAGCCGCCGCCCTCGCCAACGAAAACATCCAACGCGCCATTGACGGCAAGACCATTCGCAAGGTTATCGTCGTGCCGGGTCGTGTGGTGAATTTGGTGGTTGGTTAGATTCAAGATTCTCCATGAGCGATCTAAGACTATTGATCGCAACATCTTCGGCCAGCCTATGAGTTACTTCTAATGCACGCTCAATTAATGGTGCTGGAACAGATTTTTGCCACTCCTTTACAGTTCCATCAGAATTTTTTCTTTTTTTCTTTTCAAAAATATCTCTGTATATATTTGGTGCTATTCCGTAAAATTCTTCAAAATTTACTTTTTCATCTTCTTTTTCTTTATCCAATGTGATTGAATCTGAATGCAAAGATATTGCAAAACTTTTTGGATATGGCTCTATATAAACAACACGCCTTATTCCTGATGCAACAATATGTTTTGCACAAATATGACAAGGAAATGTAGTGCAATATAAAGAAGATTCACTAATTGAAACGCCCTTGCTAGCAGCTTCAGTTATTGCATTCATTTCAGCGTGGACAACACGACCAAATTCAATTGTATCCATTATTTGAGATTTAGATATACCATTTTCACTTTCATCAGATAAAATATCATCAATCAATTTCTTGATATCTTTTAATTGATATTTTCGAGCCAACATACTTGAATTTCTTAATCTTAATACTAAATCAGCAACCATTTCTCGTTGCCTTATAACATTTGGATCATCACCCTTAAACATGTCTCTTGCATCATTTTGATCACCTTCCCAATAATTTCCACCACCAGCTTTTGGCACTTCATTGCAACCAAGCGAAAGTATTCTATGACTTGAATCAAATATTGCAGCTCCGACCTGTCTTGATACATCAATTGATTTTAAAGCTGAAGACTTAGCCATATACATTCCATATTCATCTTTTGTAGGAGAAATGTAGTTATTGCCAAAAAATGCCTTGAAAAATCTTTCAATTTGCATTTCAGTGATGGCCTTATCTTTAACATTTATAAAGAAATCACTTAATGGAAAAGCATCTTCTAATCTTTGTCCAAATTTTACATCACGCTCAATACTATCTCTCAACATTAATTGTATTATTCTAGTCTCGAGTTCAGAAATATTTATTTGCCCTTCTTGACTTGACTTTTCTAATTTTGAAAGTTTTTCATGACGTATTTTTTCGGGTGCATTACATGCAAAAAGCAAAAAGTTTTTACCATAAACCCGTCTAAAATAAGAAACCTCATCTGGATGCTTGATTTGTCGTATAATATATGCATTTCTAGGAATTTCTGGGATATATTTATCTTTCCTTGAGTTTATTAAACTTAAATTAATTTGATCTTCTTTGGCTTTTTTAGCAAATATTTTACTTCTTATATTAGATATCCTTGCTATAGCCAACCTTGCAAGTATATCATTCCCGTAATCACGCCTCAATTCATTTGCATAACTCATTTTTGATTCATAAGAGTCGATGAATGGATGACTTATTACTTTTTGTTTATTTATAGATTCCATTAGATTGGTTATTTTAATATAATTAGTATTATAACTCATTATTAATAAAGTTTTTTCTATGGCATCTTTAACGATATCCAAATCCACACCAATCGGTGCGATCAAGCCTATTATTAGCTCATGCTGTTCCACGGAATTATTGACCCCCGAATCTATATGCGACACACTGTTTCCCCATTGTTTAAAAACAATGGTCATAAGCAAGAATTGCTCTCTATGATCATGTTTAAAAACAGAAATGTCAAAGGGACACGGAGGCTCTTATGAGCGAATCGACATCACAGAGTTGGCTTCAGAAAGAAATCATAAGAGCGTCAAAATCAATTGATCTTATGTCACCGTATTACAAAGCTGCAGGCGTTGACCTAGGCGCTAGAAGCGATACGCTAACTAGGCATACTAATACGAAAACAGAACAAAGAAAATAGTCATACACCAGACTTCTGCAGGCCCGATGCAGCATCTGATCCTGCGGCATGAGGACGGCTATGGCGCCGTGTTTGAAGGCGGTGATGTCGAGAGCAAGCCACGCCTGTACAAGGACATGACCGTTGCCCTCGAGCGCACATTGGCGCGTCCCGAGCTGAACCATCTGGCGGCCATGACCGACCAGATCAATGCCAATCTGGCGAGTGAGAAATTCGACCGCCGCGTTCCCGCCCATGCCTATCCCGCACCACGGATGATGCAGTGACCGGATAGGCCGGGCAACTTGTCAGCCCGTCATGCCGAAGCGGCGGGGTGGTGGTTCGGCTTTTGGGGCCGGTGGGGTCCAGCTTTCGGTGGCGGCCTCGAACTGGCGCTTTTGCATGGCATAGAAGACCGGCTCCTTGCCCGGCAGCTGGTCGCGGACGATACGGTCCTCGGGCAGCAGCATCCAGCCGCTATGGCCCTGCCATTCCTTTGGCGCGGGCAGGAAACCGCTCTCACCCGCCTTGACTGCCATCACCGGTGGCCCGGCATAGGTCGCCACATGGCCGGAGACGAGCTTGCCGCGCTCCATATAGGTCTGGGGCTTTTCGCCATCGAGCTTCCAGCGCTTCTTCTCGATCTCGTCACTGACGCGGAAGGTGCGGCCACCGGCATTGGTGATGACCAGATCGCCGGCATCGGCGGTCTCACCGTTGATTTTCTCCCCCGCATCGGCCTCACGGGCAAAACCGGGCTTGAATGTGACGGCCTCGCCCTGATTGCGGAAGTCGTACCAGGCGGGATCGAGGTTGTTATAGATCGGATTAGTCGGCATGACGGACATGCTCCCTTTCTCTGCTGTCTTCTCTGTTGTCGTGCGAATTTCACGGGTTTCGCATCTGTCGATGCCCTACCCCACGCCCGTTCGATGAAAGCGGCAAGGGGGAGCAGCGCCGATGATCCACAGACAGCACCGGCCATTTTTATGTTTTATCGCCCAAGGATCGGCGACACTGGCGCGTCATATCACCATCTGAACGCATTGAAGGACCGCATATCCATGACAACCGCACGACGTATTGCCACAACCGTCATGATGCTCGCCCTTGCCTGTCTGGACCTTAGCTATCTGGCCCTGCCGATACAGCAGGCCGAGGCACGCACCGACATGTGTTCGGACATCCATGGCCCTGATCCGGCAACCCGACCAGTGCCGGGCTGGACAAGCTGTCGGCAGGACAGCGACTGCGTCATGGCCGATGACGGCATCTGCGGCGTCCCCACCGCCGTCAATACCGCCTCGGCACGAACCCATGCCCGCTATGTCCAGTGCATGAACCCGGTGATTGACTGCGAGGTACTGGATCGGCCCCCCGGTCCCTACACCGCACGCTGTGTCGCGGGTCAGTGTCAGGCCATTGCCATCCCCGGTGAGGGGTCAGATGAGGAGCAGGTGCGATGAACAATGGCCGACAGCCCACCTGCCTTGATATCCGCCTGTTCCTCATTCTGTTTTTACTGTCACTGGCGTCACTACCCTCGGCGGCACGGGCACAAGTGATTGATTACAAGGTCTGTGAGAAACCTGAGAACCGGCTTACCGATCATGATCTGGATCACTGGCACAGCTGCCGCGTTGACAGTGATTGCGCCCAAACCTATGGCATCTGCGGCTTTCCCAAGGCGATCAACCATGCGCATCTGGAAGATCAGGGGGTTCGCAATAGCTGTCTCGGCCCGCTTATCAGTTGTGTAATACCGCCTGCCGAATTTGAGCCAACTGTTGCGAAATGCGTAGAGCGTCGCTGCGTTTTGCAGCTATTGGAGCTGCCGGCTTCTACTCAACCGCCTACTCAACCGGGCGGCCAAAAATCACGATGACCGCGCCGAGGATGGCGAGCAGAAGGAACCCCGCCGCCAGCAGTTTGTGGCCACGCTTGTCGGCATGCCAGGCGGTTGCCGCCGCGATCAGTGACTGCACGGCATAATAGGCGGCAAAGGCGCGCGAGGCGTAGCTGATGATCTCGAACAGGTCGACCGTCCATGTGAGCAGCAGGCCGATACCACAGAGCAGGGCATAGGCGGGCTGCGGCTTGATCCGGTTGCGAGTCAGCTCAGCCACCAGCCCGCCGGAACCGCTGGTATCGGCGACGGCGGCGCTGAACTGGGCGCTGAGGGCGGCCGCGACGAGCAGGCCGGGCAGGATCGGTGCCACCACCGCCATCATGTCGATGATGGCGGTTTCGGTCATCTCGATCTCCGACGGCTCGAACACATAGGCCATGAAGACGATATAGGCCATGTAGATGCCGGTTGAGAGCCACTGCGCCAGATGCATCGAACGGATGCGGGTGCGGGCGTCATACTCTTCTTTCAGATAGCGCGAAGTCTCGAACCCCTGCACCGTCACGATCAGGCCGAAGCCGAGCGTGATCGCACCCCACCAGCCATCGACCGTCGGCGTGGCGTGCACCAGCTCACCGGCCTGCACATGGTCATAGAAATAGACACCGAGGCCAACCAGCAGCCCGGCAATAATCGCCAGCTTGATCCCGACGGAAATCTGCTCCATCCGCTCCAGCGCCTTGAAGCCCTTGGTCAGGCCAACCCCGAGGATCACGACAAATACCGCCGAGGTGACGCATTCGGCGTAAAACTTCTGATCAAACGGGGTGAGACTGACGGCAAACTCGCCAAACAGGTTCAGGTAATAGGCAACGGAAATCACATAGGCGAAGGAGAGGGTCCATGAGGCGGCAGTCTCCAGATGCACCTCGAGCCCCGGTCGCCTGTCCTCACCCGAGGCTGCCTTGATCGCGGCGATATTGTATCGGATCGCCCCGCCGAACAGATAGGCACAGAGGCACAGCGCGGCCATGACCAGCGGCGCATAACCGCCGTAATGCTCGCTCAGGATCGGTCCCAGAATCAGAAAACCGCTGCCGATGATTGAGGCCAGCGGCGTGGTCGTCGCCCGCCACAGGGTGGCATTGGCAATACGCGGCAGCAGCAGGATGACGGCCACCACAATGGTCGCGACAAGAATAGAAATGCTCAGCATGGGGGAATATCGGCAATCGCAATAATCAGAAGACCGGACATACGCCTATTCGGCCCTCAGTAAAATTGCCAGTTTTGCCGCAAGGGATCAGTGTTGCTGTTCGCGGTCGCGCAAACGCAGATCCATACGGGTTTTCGCCCACCACAGGCTCGGTGCAACATAGACCAGTACATGGGTTGGGTATTCGCCATTATCGGACAATGGCAGCATCAACCTGTTGTAACTGAATGGCACAAAGCGATTGAATATCAACCGTCGTTGCTCAAGCACCGGTTTGGCGCTGCTGATAGTCTGGCTGTAACTGAACAGGGCATCCTGCGCTTGCTCATCAGGCAAAACATCTGCCACGAGCTGGCCGGTGGGATTGGCATCAAACATACGTTCAACCCATTCACCGATAAACAGATAGCGAAAGTCTATCAGCTCAGGCTCTGCCTTGGCGACAATCGCGTAGTCGCTAAATTCTCCCAAGCCTTCAGGGTAGAAGCTCGAGAAGGGTACGCAACGTTGTTGCGATTGCTCGGCAGCAAATCGCTCCAATGCCGGGGTAATAATTCTATCGTAGGTCGGCCGCATAACGGAGACGAATATTATCAGGTGTACAGACCGGTCAGAATGGCCATAACCAGAACGGCCACAATAAGGCCAATAAATGTGCCAAATAGGATACGCCGCTGGGTTGTATTGCGGACATTCTCCGCTGCCCGGGCATCATCTGTCTTTTTTACTTCTGGCCGATTTGTCAGGTCGATATTGTTTACACTTTGAGCCATTGGAGCATCCCCTTTCTGTCTTTGCTCTCAAGCAAAACGCGTGGACCCCCATATCAGTTCCATTTTTTGGCCATATTTTTGGCGACATCAGCCAAATGGCCATAAAACGGCAAGACTTTCCAAGACAGCGCTGGTGTTTGACGTCCAATCTGCAGACACTGTTTCACACGTCACCATTAACAGGGCCATATCAACAGGGGGCCACAAATGTCACGTCTTCTCCGCACCGGTTTTCTGAGCCTCGCCATTTTACTCGGCGCCACTATCACCGGTCTGCCGGTCAGCGCTCATGCCCAGCAGGTACAAAGCCACGCGACCATTATCGCCACGCAGCAGCCCGGCCTCGATCAGGATGCGACCCGTGCGGCGATTGACTGGTGGGGTGCCATGCTGGCCCGTGACGTGCTGGCGCTGGCCCGGGTGTCCGGTGACCCGATATATATGCGCGGCAAATCCCTGAATCTCGAGGAAGTGCTGGAGCGGTTCGAAGCGCCCTGCTGCTCGACCACCGAGGCCGAGTGGCCGATTGCCATTGTCAGCGCCAATGTCATGCCGGCTATCGATCCGGTGTCGGGTGCGGTCGCCACCATCGATAACATGCCGCCGGGACTGCTGCCCCTGCCCGAGGACCGGATTGTGCAACTGACCATGGCCGAGAAAAAACCCGATGGCACGGTCAAAAGCCGCCAGCAGAGCATCCGCCATTACGCCCAGCATATACAGGCAGGCGATTACCGGATCATTGCTCTGACCCAGTAGAAAACATAAGTCAGATTATCAGCGCAGGGTTATCGACCCGGTTTGCGTATATGCTGTTGTTAAGCATGCAACTGTATTTCAAGGGGGCTACCTTGCCGATACGCAAATCCTTTTATCTGGCGGCGTTTCTGACCGCGACTGTTTCCATACTCACCTTTGCCGAACCTGCCGGGGCGCAGGTCTTCACCCGCGACCCACAAGCCGGTGGCTTTGGTGGCGGTCAGGCGGGGGGCCAAGCGGGAGGCCAGCGCGGCATGCCCGATCCGTCCAAGATCATGCGACTGGATCGTGATGGCGATGGCGCCCTGTCACTCGAAGAAGTGCCCGAACGCATGCGTGAACGTTTCGACATGATTGATGGCGATGGTGACGGCCTGATCAAAGAGGCCGAACTTCAGAGCTTTTTCGACCGTATTAAGCAGCTGCGTGAGCAGGGCGGAGGACAGGGCGGGTTCGGTCAGGGGGGCGGGTTTGGCAAACGTCCAGGCAACGTGACACCGCAATCAGCGCCGGCACCAAATGGTTCAGAGTCAGATGCCGGTGCAACCGCGAAACCCTATGTCCCGTCCTTCTTCAGCCGTTTCAGCACCGAGCAATATGAAGGATCGGTCAAGGATATAGACTATACTGATGGCGTGGCCCCGGATGATGAACGCCGCAAGCTGGATATCTACCCCACCACCCATGCAAACGGTGCGGCACCGGTGATGGTAATGATCCATGGCGGCGGCTGGCAGATCGGGCGCAAGGACACCAATGATCTGCTGAAGAACAAGGTGCCGTATTTCGACCGTGAGGGCTGGGTGTTCACCAGCATCAATTACCGGCTGGTGCCCAACGCCACCCCGGCGGAACAGGCCCATGATGTGGCAACCGCGCTGGTCTGGCTGCGTGATCACATTGCCGAACATGGCGGCGACCCGGCGCAGATCCATATCATGGGGCATTCAGCAGGTGCGCATCTGGCCGCCCTCACCGCCATCGACCCGCAATATCTGCATGCGGTCGGGGCCGATACCGGCCTGATCCGCAGCGTCACCCTGCTCGATGGGGCCGGGTACAACCTGCTTGAGCACCAGCCGACCAATTTCATCATTCGCAAGATGTATAACGACGCCTTTGGCGAGGAGCTGGAGGCCCGCATCCCGGTCTCACCGATCCACCAGATCAAAGCCGGGGCCAGCATCCCGCCATTTCTGATTACCTATGTGGAGCGCACCCGCTCCCCCGAGGCCTCGGAAGAGCTGGCAACCGCCCTGCGCGAGGCCGGGTTCAGCGCCGAGACCTATCAGGCACCCGAGGGCTATGATCATGGCTCGATCAACGGCGATTTCGGTGCCACTGATGATCCGGTCAGCAAGCGGGTCATGGAATTCCTCAATCAGGCGAAAAGCTCCTGATCTCTATCCCGCAAGCCCGCTTGCCGGATCATGTACCGGTTGCTGAATTTACTGGTGAATTGGCGGCTGGCCGTTGGAGGCCGAAACGCCACCATCGACCGGCAGGTTCACGCCATTGACGAAACCGGCCTCATCACTCGCCAGAAAGTTGATCACCCGGGCAATATCAATCGGCTGTGCCGGTTTACCGAGCGGCATCCGTTCGGCGAATTTCGCCAGCACTTCCTTGTCATCGGCAAGACCGGCAGTCATTTCGGTAATGGTCAGGCTCGGATTGACCGCATTGACCCGGATACCGTCGCGGCCAAGCTCCAGCGCCAGTGCGCGGGTAAAGTTGGTGACAGCGCCTTTCGAGGCGTTATAGGCCGCCAGACCCCAATCACCGCCAATGCCTGAAACCGACGAGACATTGACGATATTGCCCTTCACCTTGCGCAGATACGGCAGGGCGGCCTGTATCATATGGAAAACGCCGGTGACATTGATGTCGATGGTCTTGTTCCAGTCCTCGATGCTGAAATCATCAAATTTTCCCATCTCGGCAACACCGGCATTATTAACCAGTACATTGATACCGCCGAAGCGATGCACCGCGGCATCGACCAGCTTCTCAACCGCAGCCCGATCACTGACATCGGTTGCATGCACCAGCACGTGACTGGCGTCGAGATCGGCGGCGACCTCATCCAGCTTTTCCTTTCTGCGGCCGACGAGGACGACATTGCCACCACGCTCGGCGAAGAGTTTTGCGGTGGCGGCACCGATACCGCTGCCGGCACCGGTTACGATGATGGTCTGATTGGTAAAATCATATGCCATGATTAAGCACCCTGTTTTCTGTCTGATATGAAGAGATCGGGAGAACACCCGTATGCCTCACAGATTGGATCGACAGCGCCGCTTGCCAATCAATGATTTGTGACAACACCTGTGCAGCGGTGGAAACAATTCCGGTGCCGATGGCTGATTGCTTGCCTAATCCCAACGGGCGGATTATGAGTGCGGGTATGGTTAAGCATCTGCACATACTGGCCGTTATGGCCATGATCACCCTGACAACCGCCTGCGGTTTTCAGCCGGTCTACGGGAATATCGGCGGCGACCGCGCCGTTACCACACGCGCACAATTCGCCAAGGTCCGTATTCCACCGATTGCCGAGCGTGAAGGACAGATGCTGCGCAACCGTCTGATCGACCAGATCTATGTGGATGGCGCGCCGCGCGACCCGGCATATGATTTGCGGGTCGGCCTGCGGTTTCGTGAGGGTGCCATCGATATCGACCGCGATGACAGTGTCACGCGCACCCAGCTCAATGTGACGGCTCAGGCCATCCTCGCCGACCGCACCACCAACAAGACGCTGTGGACCGCCGACAGCCGCGCCATCGTCACCTATAACGTGCTCGACAGCCCGTTCGCGACCGTTCAGTCGGAACGCGCGGCACGGGAACAGGCAATGCAACAGCTTGCCGATGATCTGGTTGTGCGCCTCGGCGCGTTCTTTGCCACCGAAGGCCAGAAACTCAGCGCTTCCGCTGACTGACGGGAAGGCGGCACCGGTGAAGGTCAAACCACAGGAAGCCGACAGATTTGCCAAGGCACCGCCGGACGGCATGCTGGCGATCCTGATCTATGGTCCCGATCCCGGTCTGGTGCATGAGCGGATGCTCAATGTTACCCGCGCCTGGCTCGGTGACGGCATGGCAGATGACCCGTTTTCCCTCGTCGACCTCGCGGTTGAGGATGTGTCGAAAGACCATGCCCGGCTCGCCGATGACGCCAATGCCATGACCCTGATGGGTGGCCGCCGGGTGATCCGCCTGCGCGATGCCGACGAGAAGACGCTGAAGGCGGTTACCCAGCTGCTTGATGATGCCGACCCCGGCAAGACCGATAACCGCGTGGTTATCACCGCCGGTGACCTGACCCCGCGCTCGGGCCTGCGCAAGCTATTTGAGGCTGCCAAGACCGGTGCCGCCCTCGCCTGTTACGTCGAGGATGAACGGCAGCTCGGCCAGATCATCAATGCCCGCTTCACCGAGGCCGGCAAGCGTGCGAGCCGCGATCTGATCGATACCCTCGCTGCCCGGCTGGTCGGTGACCGCGCCCTGATGAGCCGCGAGATCGACAAGCTGCTGATCTATATGGGCGATGATGAGAGCCTGACCCCAACCCATATTGCCGAAACCATCGGTGATGAGGCCGATCTGTCCCTCGATGATGCAGTGATGGCAGCAATGCGCGGTGACATTCCGGCCACCGATAGGGCGCTGCAACGGCTCTGGGCACAGGATATGTCACCGGTGGCGGTCTTGCGGGCGTTGCAGCGGCACCTGCTCAAGCTGCACACCATGGCCTGCGAGGTCGAGGGTGGCAAAAACCCGAAATCGGTACTCGACAGCGCCAGACCACCGATCTTTTTCAAGCTGAAAAACGCCTATGTGGCGCAACTGCGCAGCTGGTCGGTGAGCCGGATCAATCAGGCCATGGAACGGGCGCTGGAAGCAGAGGGCCAGTGCAAGGAAACCGGTATGCCGGACAAGGCCCTGACCGACCGCAGCTTCTGGTTCACAGCACAGCTCGCCAAACGCCGCGGTCGGTAGGAATTATTGCTATCAGGCGGTCGGGTCGGTTACTTGCCGCGCGCTGTCGGCACCCATGGCCAGCGGGTCCTTGGCCGTAGCGGCGGTTTCTGCCACCACAGCATCCGGCGGCGCAACCAGTTCAACCCGGAGCACGGCTTCGTCAGTATAGCTGACCACCCGCACCAGCGAACCCTTCTCCATCGCCTCATCGGCGCTGACATGCCAGAGCGTATCGCCGACAAAGGTCTTGCCGGAACCGTGACGGATCGGATCGGTGAGGGTCAGGGTCTTGCCGACCATATCCCGTGCCCGGCTGTTGAACTCGCTCTCGGTTTCGGTCTTCGGCTGTTTGCGCTGATGCAGCCACCAGAAGCCCATGAACACCGTGGTCAGCACGGCAAAAGCGGCAATCTGCAATGGCCAGCCGAGCGCCGGCAGCGCCAGCGTCACCAGACCGACCACAAAGGCCGCCATACCGAACCAGAACAGGATAAAGCCCGGTACGATCATTTCCGCGGCGGCCAGCAGCAAACCTGCTGCCAGCCAGTAGATATAGGAAATGGTCACCATTTCGTTCTCACCCATGGATATGTCCCTCCTGCTGTCGGATCACCAAAGCCTGTGTGCGACGGATCATCAGAACCGGGCCCACGGGCCTTCCGCCTCACCGACGCTGCTCGGTTTTTGCTGGCGTTCGGCAATCCGATTGGCAATCGAATTCATGAGATCATTGCCGGTCGCCAATGGCAACCCGGCGGTGCCGACCGTTGACGGCGCTGATGGCTGTGATTTCGTGCCACCGCTCGAGCCACGCGGTGATGGCTTAGGCTTTTTTGGCGTCCCGCCACCACCTCCACTTGGCCCGGAACCATTGCCATCACGGTTGAAGCTCTGACCGACCAGCTCGGCAATACCGGCCAGTGCACCGATCGGTGCCGTCGCCTCAATCGGCAGGATGAGGGTTTTCTGGTTCGGGGAGGTCGCCATGGCTTGCAGCGCCTCGGTATATTTCTGCGCCACGAAGTAGTTGAGCGCCTGAATATCGCCCTGTGCCACGGCCTCGGAGACCACCTGGGTCGCCTTCGCCTCGGCCAGTGCCAGACGCTCGCGCGCCTCGGCCTGCAGCTTGGCGGCTTCCAGCTCACCCTGCGCCCGCAAGACGGTTGACTGGCGATCACCCTCGGCCTCAAGGATCACGGCACGGCGATCCCGCTCGGCCTTCAGCTGACGGGCCATTGAGTTCACCAGATCCGTCGGCGGCTCGATGTCGAGCACCTCGATCCGGGTGACCTTGACGCCCCATGGCGTCGTGGCTTCGTCAACTGCCTTGAGCAGCATGTTATTGATGTCCTCGCGGCGGGACAGCAGATCATCGAGGTCCATGGAGCCCATCACGGTACGCAGGTTGGTCATGGACAGGTTGAGCAAGGCGCGCTGCAGATTGGCCACCTCATAGGTGGATTTCGGCGCATTGAAAATCTGATAGAAAACAACGCCATCGGAGGTGATCCGCGCGTTGTCCTTGGTAATCACTTCCTGCGATGGCACGTCGAGGACAGTCTCCATCATGGAGACGCGCGCACGCACCCGATCGACAAAGGGAATGATGAACGCCAGACCCGGCTTCAGGCTCTGGTGATATTTACCGAGACGCTCGACGACAAAATTGTAGCCCTCGGGCACGGTCTTGACCCCGAGAATGGCAAAGATAATGACCAGTACGAATAACGAGAGCGCGACAATACCGATTTCCATGCGCTTCAAACTCCCCCAATAGTTACGTTGTTAACAAGATATATATGGTGACAGCCGATAATCCCTGCACGGGAAATCGGTATACAGGATGGTCGATTTTTCTATTCAGCAGCGGTAACCGCTTGATTTAATGGAGAATACAGCCGCTGCGGCGGGACGTGCAGGCGACAGCCATCGCCCAGTGAAATGCGGCCCTCACGCTCGACCCAGGCGGTGATGCCCCGGCGACCGAGAGCGGCTTTCGGGAACAGCTTGCCCTTGCCCGGATAGGTCTGATCGATCACCTCACCGGGAAACCGGCAGGGACCGTTTTCCATATCAACCACCAGCGAGGTGCCGTCATCGAAAATCAGCCGCGATGAGGGCGGCAACTGGCTCAGCAGCGGAATGCCGGACAGCACCAGATTGGCCCCGATCCATGACGGATCGACCGGCCCGTCCAGTTCCATCGCCGTACCGATCTCGACGAGCTCCTGATCCGAGATGATGGTGATCTGGCGGGTATTGCGGATTTCGGTGCCACGCGGATACTGCGCCTTGACCCGGCTGCAGGACGGACGGGTAAGGCCGCCATGGGCTTCACCCTCAAACCCGCCATAGGTGACCGTGACACTGTCCTGACCGGTCGAGGTCAGATCGGTGTCCCGGTCGGCATTGACCAGAATGGCCGCCACCGCGCCATAGATATCTGTAGGAGAAAGAATGGGCATGGTGTCTGCGGCTCCCTGTTCTTGTTGTTCCGGGCCTGTTGTCTTGTAAGCGCCTAGACCGTGAACACCGTGGTACCCGTGGTCTTGCGGGCTTCCAGATCGCTGTGCGCCTGGGCTGCCTCGGACAATGGATAGGTCTGGCGCACGTCGATCTTGACGGCACCGGACTGTACCACCTCGAACAGAGCATTGGCACTGGCAACCAGATCCGCCCGTTTCGCGGTATAGGCCATGAGTGACGGCCTGGTCACAAAGAACGACCCCTTGGCCAGCCATGACATTGGAATTTCCGCAACCGAACCGGAAGCATTGCCGAAGCTGACCATCATGCCGAGCGGGCTGAGGCAGTCAAAACCGCGCTCCACCGTATCGGCACCGATACCGTCATAGATAACCGGCACCCCGGCACCATTGGTGATTTCCATGACCTTCTCGGCGAAATTCTCCTGCCGGTACATGATCGTGTGATTGCACCCATTGGCCTTGGCGAGTGCGGCTTTCTCCTCCGATCCCACGGTGCCGATGATGGTGACGCCCAGATGTTTCGCCCATTGGCACATCATCAGACCGACACCACCGGCAGCGGCGTGGACGAGGATGGTCTGGCCCGCCTCAACCTTGAAGGTCCGGCGCAGCAGATATTCCACCGTCATGCCCTGAAGCATCATCCCGGCTGCGGTCTTGTCATCGATGCTGTCGGGCAGCTTGACCACGCGCTCGGCTGGAATATTGCGCATCTCGGCATAGGCACCGAGCGGCGGTGAGGCATAGGCAACGCGATCACCGACCGCAAGGTCACTGACCCCGTCACCAAGCGCGGTCACCACACCACAGGCCTCAAGCCCGATGGCAGTGGGCAGGGCAGGCAGCGGATAGAGGCCCGTGCGGTGATAGACATCAATGTAATTCAGCCCCACCGCCTTATGCTCGAGCTGGACCTCGCCCTTGCCCGGTGCCGGTACGTCGACCGCTTCCCAGACGAGCTTTTCCGGGCCACCCGGCTCATGAATGCGAATTGCGTGAGTCATGATCTTCTGTTCCTGTTTCCTGTAATTATCAGCTTAAAAAAGGTGTTCTTTCAGGAAGTCTTCCGTCCGCTTGTTGGCCAGATCGGCAGCTTCCTTGTTGTAATGCTCGCCACCAACGCGGGCGAAGGCATGATCCTGCCCCTCATAGACATGGGGTTGAACGAGCTTGATCGGGCTGACCCCGTCCAGAATGGTCGCGCGCACTTCCGGTGAGACAAACTTATCCTTCTCGCCGATATGCATCAGCATCGGCTGGGTAATCGCGGTGGCCTCGTCAATCGCATCCTGAATGGCGACACCGTAATAGGAGACATTGCAATCGGCATCCGAGCGTGTGCCCATGAGGTAGGCGAGCTTGCCGCCAAGGCAGAAACCGATGGTGCCAACACGATCGGTGATTTCCGGACGCTCGCGCATGGCATTCAGCGTATCGACGAGATCATCAACGCCCTTTGCCTCATTGAAGCCCTGATAGAGCTCGAATGCCTTATCCCATTCTTCCTGGGTCTTGTCGGTGATCTGGATGCCCGGTTCCTGACGCCAGAACAGGTCGGGGCATACGGCCACATAACCCTTGGCGGCATAGGCATCGCAGATGTTCCGCATCACCTCATTGACGCCGAAAATCTCCTGAATCACCAGAAGACCCGGTGCCGGGTTGTCAGCCGAGACATTTTCCGGGTGGGCAATATAGGCTTCAAATTTGCCGTCGGGGCAGGTGATCTCGATCATGGGCATGGGATGTTTCCTTGGTTTTTCCGTTGGTTGGGGCAGATCGGCAGAAATACCGGTCGGGAAAATTATCAGAGCAGTGTGGCCATCTCCGGCTGCCAGCCCTCATGGCGCAACAGCCAGCGTTTTGTGTCCAACCCGCCGAGACCGGAGAAGCCACCGAGGTTGCTGCCTCTGGCTGGTCCACCCGATGCAACGACGCGGTGGCAGGGGATGATGATCGGAATGGGATTGGTGGCACAGGCCGAACCGACCGCCCGTACGGCACCCGGCGAGGCACCAGCCGCCTGACCGAGTTCCCCATAGGTGTAAACGTTACCCGCCGGGATGCGTTGCATGGCAGCGAGGACTTTTTGCCGGAAGGGCGTCACATCCGGCGCTGTCGGCAGGTCGGCAAGCGCATCGCGGGCACCTGCAAAATACTGCTCAATCGCAGCAGTCGCCTGATCGGTAATGCGGTTACCGGTTCTGTCGCCGCGCAGATCACCCCAGTCCAGCGCCGTAATTGCCGTCTCCGTCGCCACAACGGTGAGCGGACCAAGCGGACTGTCTGTCACGGCAGCAAACATCGGCATCTGGCACCTGCTGTTTTCAGTCATCTGCACTCGGCGGTGACGGCATTTTCAGGCCCTGCGCCAGAATACCGGCCAGATCGCCCGGTGTATTCACCGGCGGCTGACAGGCCATGCCCTCACAGACATAGGCCGTTGCCTGATCGTCGATCAGCGACTTGCCACCGACTACACCGTTCTGCGCCGGGTTGCCGCCGCCGAGGGCATGGCGGTCCTCGACCACATTGAGCAGGATATTCGGTGACGGATGCCGCCGCATGGCATCAATCAGGCCAGCCGACTCTGCTGCTTCCCGGCCACCCATGATCACCACCTGTCGGGCAGCCTGAATATAGTCAACTGAATTGATAAATGTCGCCAGCGGGAAGAAGTTGCGCTGAATTTCACCGGAGAAGGTACGGGTCAGCGCCTCCATCTTCTCCATATAGGCCTGATCGCCGGTGATATAGAACAGCATGGCCAGAACCCGGACCATGACGCCATTGCCCGATGGCGTTGCCTGATCCACCGCATGACGGGCGCGGACAAACACATCCCCGGCCTTGTCGGAAACCATGAAATAGCCGCTGTTTTCGCTATCCCAGAAATGCTGGTTGAGAATGTCCACCCAGCGCTGGGCCTGGGTCAGCAGGGACGCATCACCCTGATACTGGTAGAGGATCAGCGCCGCTCGGGCCATTTGGGCGAAGTCGTCGAGCGTGGCATGGCCGCGGGTAATGCCTTCACCCGCCGCATTGGCGCACCAGCTGTGACGCATCTCGCCATCGCGGGCAACATTGGCCACCACAAAGTCAAAGGCACTGCGCGCCGCATCGAGCCAGTCCTTGCGCTCGAAGACAAAACCGGCACGGGCCAGCGCCGCAATCATCATGCCGTTCCAATCGGCCAGCACCTTGCCGTCACGTGCTGGCGGCACCCGATCAGCGCGGGCACGGAACAGGATATCCCGGCATTCGGCGAGGATTTTCTCGCCCTTGGCATCGGCGGGCGGCACACCACGGCGGCGGTTGAGGATATTGACACCGTCCCAGTTGCCAAGCCCGGTAACATCATAAGCCGCCTTGAAGACCGGTGCCTTGTCATCGAGCAGGCTGTCGATCTCCGCTTCCGACCAGATATAGAATTTGCCTTCCTCGCCCTCGGTATCGGCATCGAGGGTCGCGGCAAAAGCGGTCAGACCGCCATGCTCAACGGTCATTTCCCGCAAGACCCAGTCAACCGTCTCATGCAGGCGCTGCTGGTACAGCACATTGGCACTGCCGAGGAAGACCTGCGTCAGCAGCTCGATCGCCTGTGCGTTGTCGTAGAGCATCTTCTCGAAATGCGGGACCAGCCATTCCTCATCGGTGGCATAGCGGGCAAAACCGCCGCCCAGATGGTCATAGATACCTCCCTCGCACATCCCGTCGAGGGTAAAGGTGACGGCATGGTAGTAGGTCTCGTCACCGGTGCGCAGCCAACTGCGCCAGAGCAGTTCCAGAATGCTGAAATGCGGAAACTTCGGTGCCGAGCCGATACCGCCATGCACAGGGTCAATGTCGCGGGCGATCCGCTCGGCCATCCGGTCCATGACTGCCGGCTCAATGCCGGTATCGCCGCGCACGCTGAAGGTCTGTTGTTCCAGCGCCTCGATCAGGGCGGTGACGTTGTTCTCAACCTTCTCCGGCTGGCGATGGTAAATGTCACTGACCTGTGTCAGCACCTGGGTAAAGCCGGGACGACCGAAGCGCTCTTCCGGCGGGAAATAGGTACCGCCCCAGAACGGCTCACGATCCGGGGTCAGGAACATGGTCAGCGGCCAGCCGCCCTGTTGACCCATCGCCGCCAGCGCTGCCTGATACAGATGGTCAAGGTCCGGGCGTTCCTCACGGTCGACCTTGATGCTGACGAACTTCTCGTTCATCAGATCGGCAATCGCCTGATCCTCAAAGCTCTCATGGGCCATGACATGGCACCAGTGACAGGCGGCATAGCCGATTGACAGCAGAACGGGCTTGTTCTGCTCCTTGGCGACATTAAATGCTTCATCACTCCATCGCCACCAATGCACCGGGTTATCGGCATGTTGCAGCAGATACGGGCTGGTCTCTTGATCGAGCTGGTTTCTGGCGGTCATGTCTGGCGGTGATCCGGAAGCGTAGGGCGGGTAAGGAGCAACATATGCGACCCTAGCGACGTTCGGCCCAAGATGCTAGTTCACTCATCAACAACATATTCACACAGACAGAAAACTCTTATGAACACTGAGAATTCAAAGGTTTCAGACGATGACCAATATTACCGTCTGCATATTTTCGCCTGCACCAATGAACGACCTGCCGGGCATAAGCGCGGCTCCTGCCACGAACGCGGTGCGACCCCGCTGCGGAATTACATGAAGGCCAAGGCCAAGGCGCTGGGCATCAGCAAAGTGCGGGTCAATATCGCCGGTTGCCTCGACCGCTGCGAGCTTGGCCCGGTGCTGGTGATCTATCCGGATGGCGTCTGGTATCATTACAAAAACGAGGCGGATATTGACCGCATCCTCGAAAAGCACGTAATCGGTGGCGAGATCGTCGAGGATCTGCGCCTCAGCCCGGAACAGACCGAGCTGGCCGAACACCAGACGGCCTGAACATTACCCAAAACAGGCCCCCATGTTTCACGTGAAACATGGGATCAAGAGACAGCCCTTAATATGAGTACAGACACCATCTATGCCCTCGCCTCCGGCCATGGCCGCGCCGGGATCGCTGTGATCCGGCTGTCCGGGCCACGGGCGCATGTGGCGCTGTCTGCGCTCTCCGGTGACAAGCCGGTGCCCGCACCACGTCAGGCAGCGCTGCGCCGCCTGACCGATCCGGCAAGCGGCCACCCGATTGATGATGCGCTGGTGCTGACTTTCACCGCCCCGGCGAGCTTTACCGGCGAAGACGTGGTCGAGCTGCACCTGCATGGCGGGCGGGCGATCATTGACGCCACAGTGGCCGCGCTCAACGCAATGGACGGGTTGCGCCTTGCTGCACCGGGCGAGTTTACCCGCCGGGCATTCGAGAACAACCGTCTCGACCTGACCGAGGCCGAGGCGGTGGCCGATCTGATCGATGCCGAAACCGAGGCCCAGCGGCTGCAGGCACTGGACCAGTTGAGCGGTTCGCTGAAAACCCTGTATCACGGCTGGGCCGACCGGCTGACCCGGGCACTGGCCTATATCGAGGCCGACATCGACTTCCCCGACGAAGACCTGCCCGATGGCGTAGTTGCCGCGGTTACGCCCGATATCAACGGGCTGATTGAGGAAATCACCCGGCATCTGAGCGATAATCGCCGGGGCGAGCGTCTGCGCGATGGCGTCATGATCGCTATTCTCGGCGCGCCCAATACCGGTAAATCTTCTCTGCTCAACGCCATTGCCGACCGCGATGCCGCCATCGTCTCGGACATTGCCGGAACCACCCGTGATGTGATCGAGGTGCATCTGGACCTTGGCGGCTATCCGGTCACCCTGCTCGACACCGCCGGTTTGCGCGAAACCGCCGATGTGATCGAAACCGAGGGCATCCGCCGGGCACTGGCCCGCGCCGAGGAAGCCGACCTCAAGCTGCTGGTGGTCGATGCGGTGGATATTGACCCGGCACAGCCCGCCCTGCCCGCTGCCCTCGTCCCCCATGCCCATCACGGCGCGATCATCGTGATCAACAAGGCCGATCTGGCTGGCGATCTGCCGGTCACCCTCGACGGCTATCCGGTGGTTACGGTATCGGCCAAACACGGCACCGGGCTGAACAACCTGCTCCACGCCCTCGAACACGAGGTCAAGGCGAGCCTTGAGGCAGCAGGCAGCGGCCCGAGCCTGACCCGCGCCCGCCACCGGGAAGCACAGGAAGAGGCACGCATCAGCCTCAGCCGCGCGATCAGCGCCGAAGAGCCCGAGCTGGCCGCCGAGGATACCCGCCTCGCCCTGCGCGCGCTGGGTCGCATCACCGGGCGGGTAGATGTGGAAGATCTGCTCGACGTGATCTTTCGCGACTTCTGTATCGGGAAATAGCGCGATCAGCCGGGCGGCACGTCGAAATCGCCGACCGACAGACCCTGACAGTGGCGCGCCCAGACCATCTCCAGCGCCCGTTCGAGATCACGGGTCCGTGCTGCGGTATCAAACAAGGGCAATGACGATGCTGCCTGCAGGCTCTGGCGATGCGCCTCCAGCCGGTCCCGTTCCTCGCCCGCCAGGGCAATGGCCTGAGCCTCATAAGCCGCGAGGCTGTCGCAGATCATATCCGGCTGATTGACCGCATGGAGCAGGCTGGCACTGACCCGCGCTGCCATGGCATTGCCACTCAACCCCAGCACCGGCACCCCGGCCCAGAGCGCGTCTGACGTGGTGGTATGACCACCGCAAATGCGGGTATCAAGGGCGAGATCGGCAGCACCGAGCCGCGCCAGATGCGCGCTCTTATCCGCCAGATGCGGGGCAAAAAGGATGCGCGCCGGATCAATCCCGCGCTTCGCCGCCTCGGCCCGGATATTCGCCTCATAGGCCGGATAGGCGGTCATCAGCCACAGCACGGTATCGGGCAACTGGCTCAAAATCCGCATCCACGCACCGAAAATCCCCGGCTCCAGCTTGTGCGAGATGTTGAAGCTGGTGAAGACGAACCGGTCATCGGGCAGTCCCGATGTTTCACGTGAAACACGCGGGCCGATCGGCTGGGCATTATCGCGTGCCTGATAGGTGACCGGCAGGCGGATAACCGCCTCGCGATACTCGTCCCGCGCACCGTCGGGCAATACGTGGCGATCAAGCAGCGCATAATCGATCCAGTCACCACCCACCGTACCAGGATAAGCGAGCCACGAGACCTGCACCCGCGCCGGGTGCCGGGCCAACGCCGCCTGTCGATGACCACCGGACCAGCCCTTGAGGTCCAGCAGGATATCGATGTCATCCGCTGCGACCCGATCGGCGGACTGCACAACATTCATCGCTTCCAGATCAACCGCCACCGCAACCATATCGGCATGATCGACCGGCAAGGGCCTGCCGCCCCAGTAATACAGGATTGGCGTGAACTTTTGCCGATCCAGTTTCTTCAGCACGCCGCGCAGCAACTGCACGGTCGGCGCGAAATCGTGAAAATTCGGCGTGAACAGGCCGAGACGGATCGGCCCACCATCCTGTCGCACAGGTCGGGCAGGCAGCTTTTCTGCTTTTGCGGCAATACCGGCGGCATGGGCCTCGGCAATCCGGCGCTGGGTTTTGCCGTCATCGGTGCGGAACAGTGCCACCATCGGTGTCTCAAGCGGTACTTGCTCCTGCGCCAGCCGTTTTGCCGTCTCTGCCGCCACCAGCGCAGTCAGCCGGTCATGGCGCGACCAGTCGGCGATATAGCGGCTCGCCATCAGCAGGGCCTCGGCCACCACCGGATCGCCCGGCTCCTCCTCATGCAACCGCGCCAGTATCCCATGGGCATCATCATGGCGATGGCAGTAGCCCAGATGCCGGGCGTATTCGAGCGACATGGCCCGATCCAGCGGGTGCTCGGTCGCGTGATCGGCAGCAAGCCGGGCCCAGACCGCGACGGCCTCCGCCGAGCGCGCCTGTGAGCCGAGCAGTTTCGCCAGATTGATCCCGGCTCCGCGATGGCTTGGCCGTGCGGTCAGCGCCGCCCGGAACCGGGTCTCGGCCAGCGCCATGTCACCCTGCTGCCCGGCGACAATGCCGAGCAGGTTGAGCGCATCGGGATCGTTCTCACCGGCAAAGCGCTCATAAACCGGTAATGCGGCGGCGAGATCGCCGGCCATATGCGCCGTGCGCGCGGCGGCCAGTTCCGGTGCTATCTGGTCGTTATCATTGGTCATGGGATGGCTATAACCCATGCTTTACCGCCAAGGCCAGCGCCGGGATCACCCACGGATGCGAAGCGCCAGCCGCCGTGTTTCACGTGAAACATGCGCGCCATGCGCCGGGTGGATGTGGACAAGTTTTGACGCTGTCGTGGAATCAGCATAAATTGCGCCTCTCCAGAACATTCGAGCGGATTACAGGCCCGTGAGTACAGTAACTGACACCCTCCTGACCGATGCCGGTCAGGGCAAAAGCTATGACGTGATTGTCGTCGGCGGTGGCCATGCGGGCACCGAGGCCGCAGCGGCTGCCGCGCGCATGGGTGCTGCCACCCTGCTGCTGACCCACAAGCTCGAAACCGTTGGCGTCATGTCCTGTAACCCGGCGATCGGTGGCCTCGGCAAGGGCCATCTGGTGCGTGAGATCGATGCCCTCGACGGCATCATGGGCAAGGCGATCGACAAGGGCGGCATCCAGTTCCGCACCCTCAACGGCTCAAAAGGCCCGGCGGTGCGCGGCCCCCGCGCCCAGGCTGACCGCAAGCTCTACCGTCTCGCGGTGCAGGAACTGCTCGCCGCAACCGAAAACCTCGATATTCGCGGGGCCGGGGCGGAAGATATCGCCTTTGATGCCGATGGCGCGATCTCTGGCGTCATCACCAGCGACGGCGATACCGTGCCCTGCCGCGCCGTGGTCATTACCACCGGCACCTTCCTGCGCGGGCTGATCCATATCGGTGAGAAGAAAATTCCCGCCGGTCGCGATGGCGAGGCGCCTGCCCTCGGCCTGTCCGATACGCTTGAGCGTGCGGGCTTTACCCTCGGGCGGCTCAAAACCGGCACCCCGGCCCGCCTCGATGGCCGGACCATCGACTTCACGCAGCTTGAGGAACAGCCCGGCGATACCCCGCCGCTGCCCTTCTCCTACCTGACCGACCGGATCACCACACCACAGGTGCCGTGCCACATCACCTATACCAATGAGGCAACCCACCGGATCATTCAGGACAATCTGCACCGGGCACCGATGTATTCCGGCCAGATCGAAGGCACCGGCCCACGCTATTGCCCGTCGATCGAGGACAAGGTCGTGCGCTTCGCCGACAAGTCGCGGCACCAGATTTTCCTCGAGCCGGAAGGCCTCGACGATCACACGATCTATCCGAACGGTATTTCCACCTCCCTGCCCGAGGATGTGCAGCACGCCCTGCTGAAAACCATTCCGGGGCTGGAAAATGCGGTGATACTGAAACCCGGCTATGCCATCGAATATGACTATATCGACCCGCGTGAGCTGAAACCGACGCTGGAAACCAAACGTCTCGCCGGGCTGTTTCTGGCTGGCCAGATCAACGGCACCACGGGTTACGAGGAAGCGGGCGCACAGGGGCTGATGGCCGGCACCAATGCTGCGCTGAAAGCCGCCGGCGGCACCGACAGCTTCACCCTCGACCGGTCACAGGCCTATATCGGCGTGCTGATCGACGATCTGATTACCCGCGGCGCACCGGAACCATACCGCATGTTCACCAGCCGGGCGGAATACCGCCTGACCCTGCGTGCCGATAATGCCGACCAGCGCCTGACCCCCGCCGGTCTCGCGGTCGGTGTGGTGGGCCGCGACCGGGCTGCCGCCTGGGGTGACAAGGCTGCGAAACTCACCGCCGCCCGTGACTTCGCCGACAGCAACAAGGCAACGCCGCAGGAACTGGCGCGCCACGGCATCACCATCAATCATGACGGCAAGCACCGCTCGGTCGCCGATCTGCTCCGCCACCCGGACATCACGCTGGCACAGCTCGCGACCGTCTGGCCGGAACTGGCCGACCTCGACGCCGCCACGGCGGAACAGCTGACCATTGATGCACAATATTCCGGCTATCTCGACCGGCAGGAAGCGGATATCCGGGCGTTCAAGAAGGATGAGGCGCTCGAGATTCCCGGCGATCTCGATTATGACGCCATCGGCAGCCTGTCGAATGAGGTCCGCACCCGGCTGAAAACCGCGCGCCCGGCGACACTCGGCGCCGCAGCCCGCCTCCCCGGCGTCACCCCCGCCGCCGTCGTCGCCCTGCTCCGCCACGTAAAAAAACGGGATGCGGCCTGATTATTTGGCTTCCTCAATCACCAGCTGTACCGCGTCGTCTTGGCGGTCGCCGAGGGTGGTGATGATTTCGGCGACCATGGCGTCGAAGCTGGCGGCGGTGCCTTCCCAGATGCGTTCGTCCTCGAAAGCCTCGAGTTTCCATGTGACCGCGCCATCGAACAGCGCGGTATCGCCCGCCTGATAGGCATCGCGCAGGCGCTGACGCAGGGTCGGGGCCGGTTGGCGTTCAAACAGGATCGAGATGGTTGGCGGCAGGCTGTTCATGACTGTTCCGGCGATGATCATGGTATAATCGGGACATTAGACCCTAGAGCCTGATCCGGTCACCCAGTTTCGTGCCTTCCGGCAGTTTCCGACCGGTCTGCTTGGGCGGATCGGGCATCAGGGTGAGGTTGGAATAGAGATTGCCATCGGCATCGCGCTCCACCTGATAGTCGAGATCGTCGGTAAGCAGGGTTTGCGGCAGGGTAAAGGTGCCGGTCTTGCCCGCATTTACCGTTTCATCAATCACGGATTTGACGAATGCCGGGAAGCGGTCATCGGCCTTGCCATAGACCTTGTACGGCACGAGGATTTCCTCCCCCGCCTCATTGGCATAGGTCTTGAGGTTCATCCGGGCCATTGGTTCATGGGCCTCGGGATCATTGGGGCGAACCAGATAGGCAACCAGCGTACCGCGCTGCAGATCTTCCGGCATATGCTTTTCAAACCGGTGACTGCCCGCCACGACACAACTCGACCAGTCACGGGCGGTGGACATGCGCGCCACATCCTCGGTCTTGCGGGAAATCATCACCATGGCCGGGTCGGCGCGGGCCGGGTCGCGCATGAAATCCTCGCACAGATCGGTCAGCTTGTACTTCTTCAGCGCCTTGCCGATCCGGGCCATGTCGCCATGGGGATTGCGGATAAAGCCACCCTTATAGTCGAGCTCGCCATAGCCATGGGGGGCAAGTGCCTCGGCAATCCGGGGCGCAATCTCGCTCTCCGGCTGTGGCAACTCCAGATAAACCCGGTCCTCGCCCCGGAACAACCGCTCATCATAAAATGCCGGGCGGTCCTGATTATCCGCTACCATGCTGTTTACCGCGCGGTCCTCAGCATCCTCCAGTGTGACCTGGGCAATCTCCACCGCATCGCGCAGATTATCGACGAAACCGACCAGATCCACGGGCTTGCCACCATTGCGGCGACGCGCCAGCTTTTCCGCCTGTCCGGCAAGGCGGGAGAAATCCTCCGGCTCGACCGACAAACGCTTTTTCGAGCGGGTAATGCCGTAATCGACCAGCAGCGGGATCGCCTGTTCCTGCCAGTCATCGGGCAGATCACCGATACCGGCCCGCACATGCTTGGCAATCCGCTGGTGAAAGCTGTCCTGCAGGCATTGCGCAGTCTTGCGCGAGCGAAAACAGTTGATTTCGCTGACGTCGAGGACGGTGCTTTCTCGTGCTGTCTGTTCCGGCATGAAGAGAACCAGAGTTTCGGAAACGAATTTATAGCGTATAGAGTATCTGTAACGTTAGAAAATGACCAGCGGGATTGAATACCCCCATCCCCGACCGACCGCTCATAATTCCTTGGGAGAACAAAGCCTTGGCCCGGCCCGTTTCCGGCGCTATTACCTCACCCCATGGAACCAACAACCATCGGATTGCTGGCGCGGGTTGGCGCCCTTGCCATATTTGGCCTTGCGCTGCTGCCCTCGCTCATGGGTGCCGGTGGCTCGCCGCTGCTGTTTGGCGGGCTGTTTGTCACCGTCTGCATCTTCATGCTCCAGCATGGCATGTACAAACCGCTGGAAGCGGCAGAAACCGCGCTGATCAGCCTGTTGATTGCCGCCGTCCTGATCGCCTCTCTCCCGTGGCTGCTGTCGGATCGGGGCGCGTTGATGGCGCTCAGCGATGGTGAGACATGCCCGGCGGGCCTCAATACCTTCGGGCGGCTGTACCTGCCCTATCTGGCTGGTGTTGCTGTCGGCTGTGGCGCGACGGCTCTCGCTGCAATCCGCTGGGCGCAACGGACCACGCCGAAACAGGGCTTTCGGGTCAATCTCAAGCCTGCTGCTGGCCTGATCTTCCTATCCTTGCTGCTGCTGGTCGTGACCTATCTGCCGGTAAACCGTATCGATTGTGAGGCAACCATACGCAGCGTTACCATGATCCTGCCCTTTACCACCGCCTTTACCTGTCTGCTCACCAGCGGCCTGACCGCCATGATGCTTTATCGTTACCGCCAGCAACAACGCCATGACCTCCCTGACCAGCCCTGACCTGAACGCCCTGAAACAGCACCCTGCCCTCGCCGCCTATGCCGCGCTACTGAAGAAATGGCAGCCGCGGATCAATCTCGTCGGGCCCAAAACCCTGCCGGAGATGTGGGTGCGGCATTTTCAGGATTCCGCGCAGTTACTGCCCTATTTGCCCGATGGCCCGGCACGACTGGTGGATTTCGGCTCCGGGGCTGGTTTTCCGGGGCTGGTGATTGCCTGTCTGCGGCCCGATCTCGATGTGCATCTGATCGAATCCGACCAGCGGAAATGCGCGTTTCTGCGCAGCGTGGCGCAGGAAACCGGGGCAAAGGTCACGATCCACACCGACCGAATCGAAAGCCTCGATTCGCTCAAAGCCGACGTGGTAACGGCGCGGGCACTGGCTTCGCTCGACAAACTGCTCACATATACACAGCCACACCTCGCGGAATCCGGATTTTGTATCTTTTTAAAAGGACAAAATGTAGATGCGGAATTGACCGAAGCCACTAAATGTTGGAATTTTGAGGTGGAAACCCATGCCAGCGAGACGGATCGGGCCGCCCGTGTAATCGTGCTGCGGCGCCTTGAAAAGCAAGGCGATCAGGACCTTATCTAGCTGACAGGCCGATATGCGCTGGTACGGGGTGAACAGAACTGTTTTGACCCAAGCCGGAGAGCCGAGCCGATGAGCAGCGCCCTTGCCAGCATCACGCCTGAGACGTATCACCCTCTGTATGAGCGTGAGTTACGCCGCCTGCAATGGAACTGGCCCGTGAGTGGAAATCTGACCCTGCCGACCGTTATCTCGATCGCCAACCAGAAAGGCGGCGTCGGCAAGACCACGACCGCGATTAATCTGGGCACGGCCCTCGCCGCCATCGGCAAGCGCGTGTTGCTGGTCGATCTGGACCCGCAGGGCAATGCCTCAACCGGCCTCGGCGTGCGGCGCGAGAGTGAAGCGCTCGGCACCTATGACCTGATTTCCGGTGAGGCCGATCTCGTCGATTGCGTGCACAGTACCCCTATTCCCGGCCTGTCCATCGTGCCATCCTCCATCGACCTGTCCGGCGCGGAAATCGAGCTGGTGAACGAGCGTCGGCGCGAGTTTCGCCTGCGTGAGGCGATCCGCAACGTGCCGATGGAGTTCGACTTCATCATCATCGACTGCCCACCGGCACTCGGCATGCTGACCCTCAACGGTCTGGTTGCCTCGCATCATGTGCTGGTGCCACTGCAGGCCGAGTTCTATGCGCTTGAAGGCCTCAGCCACCTGACCCGCACGATCCAGCTGATCCAGGGCGGGTTGAACAAGGAGCTGCAGATGATGGGCGTGGTCCTGACCATGGTCGATCGGCGCAACAATCTCAGCCAGGCAGTTGAAGATGACGTGCGCGAATATATGGGCGGCAAGGTCTTCACCACCACCATCCCGCGCAATGTGCGCCTGTCGGAAGCGCCGAGCCATGGCGTGCCGGCCCTGATCTATGATTACAAATGCGCTGGCAGCAAGGCCTATATCGATCTGGCGCGTGAGGTCATCACCCACCTGCCCGACACCGCGCAAGCACAGGCGAGTGTGCAGTAATGAATGCGCCCGACAACAAAGAAGACGGCAAGGCAGCCGCCCGCAAGAAACGTGGCCTCGGTCGCGGGCTTGATGCGCTGTTTTCCGATGCCGAAGCATCCTACAGCGCACCGGATGCCACGGCACCCGCCGACGCAAGCGATGCGCCCGCCTCTGCTGCCCAGCCACGCGGCGGTTTGCGCACCCTGCCGCTGGAAAAGCTGCAGCCGGGCAAATACCAGCCGCGTCAGGAATTCGACGAAGACGCCATCGACGAGCTGGCCCAGTCGATCCGCGAGCGTGGCCTGATCCAGCCAATTCTGGTCCGTGCCGTTGCCGGGGACAAGTTCGAGATTATTGCCGGTGAGCGCCGCTGGCGTGCCTGTCAGGTAGCGCCGCTGCATGATGTGCCGGTCATCATCAAGGATTATGATGATGAGGAAGCCCTGCAGGTCGCTCTTGTCGAGAACCTCCAGCGCCGCGACCTCAATTCCCTTGAAGAAGCCGAAGGTCTGCAACGGCTGATCGATGAATTCGGCCATCGGCAGGAAGATGTGGCCAAGGCAGTGGGTAAATCCCGCAGCCATGTGACCAATACCCTGCGCCTGCTCGGCCTGCCGACTGAAGTGCGCGATCTGTTACGCGACGGCAAGCTGACCGCCGGTCATGCCCGCGCCCTGATCGGTGTGCCCGACGCCATCGTGCTGGCCCAGAATGTCGCCCATCGCGGCCTCAGCGTGCGTGAAACCGAACGACTGGCGCAGGCACGCAAAACCGGTGAAGCAAAGCAGAAAGACCCGACCGGCGATGCGCTTCGCAAGGCCGCCGCCGGTGTAAAGGATGCCGATATTCTGGCGCTTGAACATGATCTGTCCATGCGCCTCGGCCTCAAGGTCTCGATCGACGGCAAGGGCGTTAAAGGCACCGTAAGCGTTGAGTATCAAAGCCTTGAGCAGCTCGACGAACTGATCCGCCGCCTGACCTGATCCGGCTCGCCCTGAGCCGGCCAGCGCAAGACCACTGTGAAACCCGACAATCAACTTGCCTAACCCATTGTTTCAGTTAGGTTAAATCATCTGTCGGTAGCTAGTAATCACTCCCGGTTTTCATTATCCGCAGCGACGGTAAGGCCATGAACTGGTCCCGTAGCAATGGAAATGACTTCCAATGTCCAGATTTCGAGCGGTGCTGACCGATATTGACGGCACCATGGCACGTAGCGAAAACGTGCACCGCGACGCGCTCAAACAGGTCGCAAAAGCCTATTACGGTGTTGCGCTCACCGATCAGCAACTCGATGACATCAATGGCAAAGGTGCCAAAAAGCGTTTCGAGCTGGTCCGCGATGAAGCCCGCCGTAACAATCCGAATGCCACGGTCAATGAAGCCGAGTTCCGTGAACAGCTCTCGGCCTATTTTCTGACCCATTGGCGGCAGATCGAACCCATGCCTGGTGCCAGGGAATTTCTGAACCGTGCCGCCGAGGCCGGGATGCGCCAGGCAGCCGTAACCAATTCCCAGCGCGATATCGGTGAGGTGGCCCTGTCGAGCCTTGGTGCAGATCGTCGTCATCTGGAATTTGTCGTCGCCATTGATGATGTCGCCGAGGGCAAACCATCCCCGGCAAGCTATCTGCTCGCAGCCGAAAAAATGGGGCTGACCAGTGCCGAGGATCGTCGCCAGATTATCGCACTTGAGGATAGCCTCGTCGGTGTCGAGGCGGCCAAGCGGGCAGGGCTGACCGTGATCCAGATCCAGTCCGATCCGAAACATGTGCACCCCGATGCCGACCTCGTCGTGACCCGTCTCGACGATCCACGGGTCGCCAATCTGGTCGGTTTCCGCCCCAACCCGAACGCCCGTCCGGGCCTCGGCAAAGCCGCATGATTGCTGGCTGAATCCGAAGGTATAAGCATCGTTATCTCACCCTGAAACCCACTAAAACAGCATATGTCAGCGCCGCTACTGAACGCTATTGACCCCCGGATTGTGACACCACCACCGGGTCTCGAATTCGACAATTTCAAGAATGCCGATGGTGCCAGCATCCGCCATGCAATGGTTCCCCCGGCAGCTGGTAAAATGATCAATGGCAAACCGGTTGGTGTCGCGGTGGTGGTCACCGGGTTCCGGGAGAGTATCGAACGCTATTTCGAACTGATGCGCGATCTGTCCGAACGCGGCTATGCCGTGCACGCCATGGACTGGCGCGGGCAGGGGGGGTCACAGCGCTATAACCCGGATCTGCCACAACGCCCGAATGCGCAGGGCTATGAGAATGATGTGGCCGACCTCTCGCAATTCGTCACCGAGGTCATCAAGCCGAAACAGCGCTATGGTCAGGACGCACCCGTCACGCTGTTCGCCCATTCCATGGGTGGCAATCTGGCGCTGCGCTATCTGCATGAGCATCAGGACCAGATGGATGCCGCTGTCATTACGGCACCAATGATGCAGATACGCACCGGCTGGATGCCGCCATGGGCCGCGCGCCAGATCAGCAAGATCGCCGAATATTTCGGTGCGGGGGATCGTTACCTGCCCGGTACCGGCGACTGGCATGAGCGCGAGCTGAAAAGCCTGCAGCGGATCAACTGCAACCGCGAAATCAGACAGAACCTGCAAACCCTGTTCTATCGCGACATGCCGGAAAACCGCATGGGCGGACCGACCTTTGCCTGGCTGCGCGAGGCATTCCGATCCATTGCCATCGTCCGCGACCCGAAGTTTCTGTCCGAGATCAGGACCCCGATCTTTCTCGCCACCGCCGGGCGCGACAAGCTGGTCTCCACCAGCGCCACCCACAAGGCAGCCAAGCATCTGCCCAATGTTCAGGTGGAACATTTCAAGGACGGGCTGCACTCGCTCTGGATGGAGCATGACAGCATTCGCGATCGGCTCTGGAACCTGACCGACCGGTTCCTGAACCGGACATTGGGCATCCCCATACCGGTGCCGAATACAACCAAAGACTGCTGCGCCAATGACAATGCCTGCACGGCACCAGCATCGAAACAAGACAGATTGCCGAGCGGGCCTGAACATCATAAGCGTCCAGCCCCGCCAGTGATTGATCCTGCCACCATGCCGGTGCCGATCCTGCGCCCGCAACGGCTGCCGCGGCTCACCGCCTGATCTGACAAGACACCCACCTGACAAGACAACCAAATTTACGAAATCTTTGGCGCTTTCCTTCGGCATCGGCAGGGTTGCACTGGTAATCAGACAACCATGCAACCAGCCGGGCAATTCAGATGGCAGCTGCATCAGGCACACATACGATCCGCGAGCGCCTGCAACAGGGCGGCTATACCGACCGTGACCACCGGGCACTGATCGACAGCCTGCGCGAAACGCCGAACAGCCTGAAAGCCTCTGGCCCGTTCAAGCATGGCGTCTGGGCCAATCCCGATGGCATCCCGACCAGCCTGGCCGAAAGCGACCGCTATCTCGCCGATCTGCCGCGACCACAGGCCAAGGCCATCGTCGCTGTTCAGGACAAACTGGCCAAAAGCGCGCTGGGCCGCGGCTTGCTTGAGCGCGCTCGTGAAGGCGGCGTTACCTACGGCTATAGCGCCATGCGGGGCAGTATTTATGGCAAATACGGCACCCTGAACCGGCAAACGGTTTATAACAGTGCCCAGAAAATCCCGGCTGACAACGACGAATACATATCGGTCATGGCCTATGTCTCGGCCCATGAACTGACCCATGCCCAGCAGCACGCCCATATGGGGCCACGCTTTGCCAATCTGCCTATGGGTATTGATAACGTGGCTGTCCGGCTTGATGACCGCATCCTGCTCGACCGGCATATGGAAGCAGCAGCCAATGCTACCTCGGTGCAATTTGCCTTCGACACCATGAAGGCGGGCGATAACAGCGTCTGGCGCGGTATTGCCATCCATAATGCCGATCTTCATGCCACCCGCGATTTTGCCCTGACATTTCAGGCGGACAAGGATGCCGCCACCGATGGCCGCGCCAGACGCGCCGCCCATGATGCGCATTTCATCGACCGTGATTACCTCGATGTCTATGACCGCCAGCGGGTCCAGACCTATGCCACGTTGCTTACCGTGCTCGCGGCACAGCAGGCCGACGGCTTTCCCGATCCCGATGCCCGCAAGATCACTGAAACCATCGGCAGCATCCGTCTGAGCGATGACGATATCGCTGCCGCTGCCGAACTGCCCGATGGCTCCAACCACCTGACCGCGACCGGTGCCAATGTCCGCGACAGCCGCTATACCGTGCCCGGCAGCCTCGAAATGAGTGGCAAGACCCGCTTCCTGATGGCGATCGCCGACCGCTTCCGGGACGGCAAGACCGTGACGGTGGAAACGGTTCAGAGCGTCCGGCTGGTCCAGAGCGAGCAGGATGCCGAGCAGATGATCGACAGCCTGTCTCTTGGCGATGACCTCGATGACAAGCTGCTGATCAGCAACTGGCGGAAGAACCGCGCCACGGGTCCCGACCCGGCAGCCAAGACACCGCACAGACCGACCCTGTAGCGCGCCCGCACAATCGCCGGAAGCTCAGAACTTTCAACACATTATGCCATAATTGCCGGTATGGGGCAGGGTGGAACCAACCGCTCGCCACCTGAACAGAGACACCAGAGAGCAAAAACCGGCCTATGTCCGCACCCCGTTTGCGCGATATTGATCCACGGATGGCAACCCCGCCCGATGGGCTTGAGTACGGGCATTTCAAAAATGCCGACGGTGCCGCCATTCGCTATGCCGTGGCCCCGCCACCGGCTGACCGGCTGGTTGATGGCAAACCGACCGGCGTTGTGGTTCTGGTTACCGGCTTCCGCGAGAGCACCGAACGCTATTACGAGCGCATCCGCGAGCATCAGGAACGCGGTGAGATCGTCTATACCATGGACTGGCGCGGGCAGGGCGGCTCCCAGCGCTACAACAAAAACCTGCCACAACGACCGGGCGCGCAGGGCTATGAACATGATGCCGCCGACCTCGAACAATTCATCACCGAGGTGGCAAAGATAGAAGAGCGCCACCCCGGCATTCCGAAGACGCTGCACGCCCATTCCATGGGTGGCAACATCGCGCTGCGCTATCTGCATGATTATCCGGGCCGGGTCGATAATGCCGTCATCACCTCACCGATGCTGGAGATCAAGACCGGGATCGTGCCCCAATGGGTCGCACGTCAGGTCGCCAGGGTAGTCAGCTATTTCGACAAATTCCGCTATATGCCCGGCGAAGGCGACTGGAACGAAGCCAAGGCATTCGGCGATATCAGGGAAGACAAGATCAATGAACGGGTCATCCGGCAGAGCCTGCAGGATCTGTTTTACCGCGACATGCCGGACAAGCGCATGGGCGGCGCCACCGCCGGATGGTTTGTCGAGGCCTGTCGATCCATGTCGGTGCTGCGCGATCCCAAGTACCTGAAACAGATCAAGACCCCGGTCATGCTGGTGGCCGGACGGCTCGATGATCTGGTCAATCCGAAAGCGATCATCCGCGCGGCACAGCATCTGCCCAATGCCACCCTGCATTATTACCGCCGGGTCGGTCATTCGCCGTGGATGGAGAGCGACACCACCCGCGAGAAACTCTGGGGTCAGGTCAATGCGTTTCTGGAGCAGCAACGCGGCAGCACAGCGCCCGCACCAGCCAAATCTGTCAAGGCAACGCAGGATCGGCCCAATCCCGATCCCGGTATGGCGCGTCGCCTGAGCAGTGGGCCCGATGCCGGGGCAGGGGTCAAACCCGGCACCTCACCCGCCGCGACCGACTGGCAGGGCATGCCGCCCGCCAATGACCGGAGCGCGTCTCCGGCACCTGCCACACGCCATCGCCGCGTGCCATAATCCGGATACACCATTTTTCATAAAACATTTGTTACATCAGTAGCTTATGGGATGTTTCCAGTCGCCACTTTCATCTATTGAACCGAGCCTGTAAGCATCGAAACCGCAACTGTACTGGATCGCGTCATGGCACGCTTCAAGGCAATCCTATCAGATATCGACGGCACGCTGACGGACAGCGAGGATGTGCACCGCGACGGCTTTGTCGCCATCAATCGCCAGCTCGGGGTTGAATTTTCCCCGGAAGAGATCGAAGGCGGTGTCGGGGTGGCTCTCAAGGACAAATATGAAGAACTGAAATCCCGGTTCAATCAGGACATCTCCTATCAGGACTGGGCCGACCGGCTCGCCGCCTATTACGTCCTGCATTCGGACAAGGTGAAGGTACTGCCCGGCGTCAAACCGTTTCTCGCCAAGGCCGATCAGGCCGGCATGAAAATCGCCGCCGTGACCAATGCCCAGAAAACCGAAGCCGATATCAATATCGGTCGTCTCGGCAATCAGGCTGATCTGGTGCAGTTCACCCTGTCGGTCGAGGATTTCCCACGCCCGAAACCGGCACCGGATGGTTATCTGATGGGTGCCGACAAATTCGGCATCGATCCGAAGGATATTCTGGTGCTCGAGGACAGCCCGGTCGGTGTTGCCGCCGCCAAGGCAGCGGGCATGACCGTGATCCAGATCCAGAAAGACCCGAAGCTGATCAACAAAAATGCCGATCTGATTGTCGAGAGCCTCGACGATCCGAAGGTTGCGGCCTTTGTCGGTCTCGGCCCTGATCTGCGCTCTGTCCCGCGTATGGCGGGCTGACCGGTCAGTTCGCTGAGCCTGCCGCCGGTGTCAGTGTTTCCGCTGCCTCGCCCTCAACCATATAGCTGAGGCGCAGGATCGGCGTATCGCCCATACCCGGCAGTTTGCTGGCCTCGACGATATTGGCGACAATCGTGCGCTCCTCGGTAAAACCGAGCGTGTCGTCATCCTTGAACACCTGCCCCTGATCGAGCAGATAGGCGAGCAGGTTGACCAGCACCAGCGCCTGTTCCGGCGCCGGACGGCCCGACGGAATCAATTCGATCTCCCGACCGATAAACCCGGCCAGACCCTTGGTCACAAAACCAACCGCATCATTCGGAATATCCTCACCCAGCTTCTGCGCCAGACTCTGGCCATAGGCAGCACGGAACACATCTGTTGTCACCGGCCGGATATTGACCCACATGGTCAACAGGCGGTGCCAAAGCGGCTTGACCGGCTGGTTCGCCGCCTTTGCTGCCTCGGCATCCGATTTCGCTTTCTGGAACGCCTCGACCATGGCGGCGGGCGGAATGGCCAGATCGGCCTCACCCCAATGAATCCCGAGCGTATTCGCGCCACTGGCAAAGGCTGTGGCCACAACACTGACCGCCTCGGCGGCCCGTACCTGCTCGGCGGTGGTCTTGGGATCATTCAGGGCAAAGATGATGGTATGGGCCTGATGCTGCTCCAGCACTTCCGGAGCATTCGGGAATTGTCGCCGTGATTGCCAGTCGGCGGCAAACTCCGCACGCGGCAATGGCCGGGCAGCAGGCACGATCAGGACCGGTACGTCAAATACCCGAAACAGGATCGGCTCGCCGCCCTCGACAATCGGGAAACTCTCACGTGTCCGGGCCTTGATCTGATCGGCCTCAACCCGTTGCTGCTCATCGCTGCCATTGATGAAATTAGAGGTCTTGCCGAAAACTTCAGGCAGGCTTGCGTCTATCGTCTCCTGCAGCTCAAGCGCGGAAGGGGCGGCCTCTTCCTGTTGCAGGATAAAGGCGATCATCCGCCCGCGCGGTACATCGCCGGGATAGACGCTGGGCCCGGTCTCCGGTGTGGTGAACTGCGCAGATGCGGCCATACCAACCGACAGGAACATGGCGGTCAGCGCCATTATAAGAACGTATCTGATGGCACCGATTGCGTGTCGATCCAGGGCTTTGCCGATTGTCATTCCTGTTTCCTGCCTGTCTTGCGAGTATCCGACATATCTGAAATATCGCCCTTCAGCAGCTAAATCTAGGTATCACGCGAGATTTGATGATGCTAAATCCTTGGATATGGTGCGAATAACACGAGATATCGGGAACTGTATCCATGCTGCTTGAGAAAAAACGATCACTGGTGCTGTTGGTTGACCTGCAACTGAAACTGATGCCGGCGATTGATAATCACATCCGGGTTCTGGACCACACTTTGCGGCTGGCCAAGCTGGCCAACCTGATGGATGTGCCGGTTGTCGCCACCGAGCATTGCCCGGACAAGATCGGCGCGCTCGAACCCGATATCGAAGCAAACGCCGATTACACGATACAGAAAACCACCTTCGATGCCTGCCGAACCGAAAGCCTGTTTGCCGCCTGGCCACAGGGGCATGAACAGGTCATCATCGCCGGTGTCGAGGCACATATCTGTGTGTTCCAAACCGCTGTCAGCCTCGCTGACCGGGGCTACAAGGTCACGGTCGCCGTCGATGCGGTCGGCTCCCGACGCACCATGGACCGGGATATTGCCATTGCCGCCATGGCGCGCCACGGCATCCGCATCGCCACGGTCGAGCAAGTGGTGTTTGAATGGCTCGAAGATGCCGAAAACCCGAAATTCCGCGACGCCCTGCAACTGATCAAATAACAAGGCGACCCGGCCAACCATGATGCGGCAGGCAATCAACGATACAGTGCTGCGTAACCAGCTGGCACAGGCGCTGCGCGCCGGGCAGCTGGCTCAGGCCGATCAGGCGCTGAAGCAACTGCTGATGCGCCATGGTCAGGACCCGGCCCTGCACCATACCGCCGCCGAAATCGCGTGGCGGCAGGGCAATCGCACAAACGCGCTCAAGGATTTCGGACAAGCATTCCGTCTTGCCAGCGATCACCCGACCCTGCCACAGGCAATGGCGATTGCGGATTCCGCTGCCCGCTATATCGGCCATCTGCTCGGCAGCTACGCCATCGACTGTCGCGACCTCCTGAGCCGTCAGACGCTGGCTGACCTGCTGACCCGTCCCGATCTCGACCCGCAGGCGATTGCCGGGGCCGCCATTCCGGTCTGGATTGAAACCGCACCGTGGAGCGATTATTTCGCACAAGCGCCCGAAACGGCGGCAACCACACTGATGCAGGATGAGGGCAAAGCCGCGCGCCATGATCCGCTGGCGCTGGCGCTGCTCAACCATGCGGTGCTGGCCGATCCGGCGGTGGAGCGGCTCCTGCTCGCCTGCCGCGACCATATCCTCGCCCATCCCGACCGCCGCGACCCGGTATTCACCTGCGCGCTGGCCCGGCAATACTGGCTCACCGACTATGCCGGGCGCGCAGCAACCGCGCCGCGCCCCAATGATGATCTGTTGCGGGCACTGGTGGAAAATCCGGTCGATTGGCAAGGCACCGGCGATGATACGCTCTGTGCCGAACTGATTGCGCAGCATAAGCACGAACTGGCCCTGATCGACGAGATCATTGATGTCGGCGATGATGCGGATGAGACCGCGATAACCCGGGCGCAGTATGAACAACATCCCTATCCGCGCTGGGTTGGCCTGACCGTACCGCAACCGGGCAGCCGCCGCGCCCTCCTGCACCGCGCCATGCCTGAGGGCAACTGGCAGTCACGCGAACTGGCTATCCTGATTGCGGGTTGTGGCACCGGGCGTCATGCCCTGATGGCAGCCCTCGGCTATGGCAACAAGGCACAGGTTACCGCCATCGACATCAGCCAGCGCTCGCTCGCTTATGCCGAACGCCAGCGCCGCCGGTTCGGAGCCAGCAATTTAAGCCTCGCCCGCGCCGATATTCTGCGCCTCGACCGCTTGCCATCCGCACTCAAACCGGCGCGCGGCTATGACGTCATCGAATGCGTCGGGGTGCTGCATCATATGGCCGATACCTGGGCCGGGCTTGCGGCACTGGCCGATCATCTGGCCGAGGGCGGCCTGATCCAGCTCGGCCTCTATCGCCGGGCGGGCCGAACCCATGTGGCCACTGCCCGTGCGGATATTGCCAAACGCGGGCTGGACCCGGCCAATGATGATGATATTCGCCGCTATCGCCGGATTATTCTTGATGACCCGCAACATCTACTGCATGGGGCACTGGCCCATAACCGCGATTTCTACAGCCTTCCCGGCTGTCGCGATCTGCTGTTTCACAACCGCGAGCGCGATACCGAGCTGACCGAGATAGCGGCGGAACTCGACCGCCTCGGCCTCAAATTCCGGGGTATGCAGATGCCCAATGCCGTGCTTGAGGCCTTCGCCACTCACTATGACCCGTCAAAACTCAATGATCTGAGCCTCTGGCAGCAGTTCGAGGCCGAGCGCCCCGATCTGTTCGATGCCATGTACCGGTTCTGGGTATCGCGCTAGCTGGCAAGAGTTGTTATCAGTACGTGAAGTCCTGACATAATTCCTCACCCGACTTGTCCTTCGGCACATCGAGGCCGAGGCTGGCCTGATCCGGGAATTGCGCCCGGCATTGCTCCATGACCTGCATTTCACGCTCATCGAACAGGGTTTTCACATTGCGCTCATCCATCACGAATGATTTGGCGGCGCTGTATTGTCCTGCCTCGCACAGGCCCTGAATTTCCTCAATATAAGGCGACATGCGCGCACCCATGGACAGCAGCCAGTCCTGACCGAGGCCGGATGAGATGCAGTTATTATACTTGTTCAGTGCACCGACCATCCCCATGGCACCCTGATAATCATATCCGCTCATGCCCTGCTGCGAGAACATTTCCTGCATCTTGCGCATCTGTTCCTGCAGCTGTTCATTGTTCTGATAGCCCTGCATCTGTTCCTGCATTTTCTGTATCTGTTGCATAAGCTCCTGCTGTTCCGGCGTCAGACCGGTCTGGGCCTGAACGCTCGAGAGCGCCGGTGCGACAGCAAACAGGGCAAGGATCAGGGCAAAAGCGGTTTTCTTGAGGAGCATCATGGATCGAACCCGTGGGCGTATAAATTTCAGCCCGACAAATCTAGCTGTCATGGCAAGTGGTTACAAACAGATAGCGCATATGAAAAGGGCGGCACCATCGGCACCGCCCTAAATCCAATTTTATACTTCAAGCTGTTATCGGTCACCTGCTTCGCCCGGCTCCGGCTTGTCGCCATCCATATCGGGCTTACCATGATGGTCGCGATGGCCACCGAAACCGCCGTGACGGCGCATATCCTTGCGGCTCAATTCACCATCAAAGTTCCGATCAAGGCGACCGAACATGATCAGGCTCTGCTCGGCAAATTCCTCTTCGCTGATCGAGCCATCGCCATCTTGATCTCGGCGGGAATAGATCTTGTCGACCCGCTGTTTCAGGCGCTCGATCATATGCTCAAGGGTTTCATCCTTGGAAATCGAGCCATCACCATCGGTGTCCATGGTCTCGAAACGCTCCATACCCGCGGCCTTGAATTCGCCAAGGGAAATGCTCTTGCTGTTATCGGTATCGGCCTTCTGGAACATTTCGATCATATGGCCCATCGGACCGCCGCCGCCATGGCCTTCCGACCACTCGCCGCGCCTTGCATCGGCTGCGGCAGGCAACAGCAGGGCACCGGCTGCCAGTACCGACAGCACTCCGCCACAGGCACCGAGGGCAAACCAGCCCAGCTTGGTATAATCACGTTTCTTACCAGTAATCTCGTCGGTCATCTCGTATCTCCATGTCGAGGGGTAACTCTGTCATGGATACACGGGGGACAACCGGCAAACCCTGTGCACTTATTTCTGAATACCCTTGGTTGTCAGGATCAGATCAAGCGGCGGGCCGAAAGCGCGGTAGGTATCGGCCTCGGCAATCTGGTCAACATTCTCGCCGTCAACAACCGTGTTGCTGACATAAATCGTGTCCGATGGCTGTTGCTGGAAGCGGTAGTCGCTGACGCTGTCTGGAATGCTGGAACTGATATTCGCCGCCATACGTATCCGGGTATCATAAACACCGGATTTTTCGGCATCCTGCGCATGGGCAATTGCAGCCGGTATGATGATGGCTGCACTCAGCACCATTAAGCCGCTGACATTCAACAGTCTTTTTGATTTCCTCAGCATTTCCTTCAATCCTTCCCTCGTCTCTAGCCTGTTCAGGAAACAAACGGCTGACGGACATGGTTCCGAAAAAGAACCGAGGGGGAAGGGCGAAGCAGTGAGGGGAAGGCGGGCTTACTGACCTACCGCCACCTCGAGCCGGGCGTCGCGGTAGTTGTCGAGGAACCACTGATAGGTGCCGGTGAGCCCTTGCGGCAGATCGATACGGTGACGCCAGCCGAGGGCATGGAGGCGGCTGACATCAAGCAGCTTGCGCGGGGTGCCATCGGGCTTGTCCGGATCGAATTGCAACTCGCCCTCATAGCCAACGGTTTCGGCCACCAGATGAGCGAGATCGGCAATGCTCAAATCCTCGCCGGTGCCCACATTGACCTGCGGCGCATCGCTGTAATGCTCCATCACATAAACACAGGCATCGGCCATATCGTCCACATGCAGGAATTCGCGCTTCGGCTTGCCAGTGCCCCAGACGGGCAGGGCGGCATCGCCCCGCTGCTTTGCCTCGTGAGCCTTGCGCATCAGGGCCGGGATCACATGGGATTGCGCCAGATCGAAATTGTCGCCGGGTCCATAGAGATTGGTCGGCATGACCGAGACAAAGTCACAGCCATATTGCTTGCGATAGGCCTGACACAGCTTGATGCCGGCAATCTTGGCGATGGCATACCACTCATTGGTCGGCTCGAGCGGACCGGTCAGCAGCTGTGCCTCATCCATCGGCTGTGTCGCCATGCGCGGATAGATGCAGGACGAGCCGAGCAGCATCAGCTTTTCAACCCCGATGCGCCGGGCAGCCTCAATGACATTGCCCTCGATCATCAGGTTGTCATACAGAAACTCACCGGGCCTTGTGTCATTGGCATGAATGCCGCCAACGGTGGCGGCGGCGAGGAAGATTGCCTCGGGCTTAGCCTCGGCCAGCCACGCCTCGATTTCGGCCTGACGGCGCAGATCGGCGATGTCGCGCCCGACCGTCAGCACCTCGCACCCCATATCGGCCAGCCGCCGGACGATGGCCGAACCAACCATCCCGCGATGGCCCGCGACCCAGACCCGCTTGCCGCTCAGATCATAGAGTTTTGTCATGTCCGGTTTCTCCTGCTGCATCCAGCATATCATGTTCCGTCAGGAACCGGACCATCCCGCATCGAGCGCGGCGGCCAGATCCCAGAGCATTTCAATATCATCAGCCGTTGCCGGTATATGGGTCATATTCACCTCTTCCGCAAACAGGCCGGGCAGCCTGTACCATGGACGCTGCAGGTCGATGGCAACGAACAGCAACCCATCGCGGATCACGGCGGATATCCTGTCGCCATGGCGCGCGCGCAGCCGGGCGAGGGCAGCGCGCACCGGCGGGGTCAGCAACCGGTGGGCGAGGGTCAGGTCACTGCCCTGATCGGGATTGCCATCGGCACGCAACCGCACCGATCCCTTGATCGGCCGGGCGAGGGCAAAGCGAGCGCAGAGGCCCTGAAACACCCGGACCGGGCGCAACTCCTCTTCCCGCCAGCGCCACACTGTAAGCTCAAAGGCCTGACCATCGGCACCGCCGAGCGGCCCGACAAACCAGTGCCGCGCCACATGATACTGCCCGCGTGGAATGCAGCCCAATATCTCAAACAATGTAATCAGCGGCTTCAGCCGCCCGCGCGGTGGGTTGCGGCCATAGATAAGGTCATAACCCGCCGCCAGCCGGTAATAGACCGCGTCCTTGATGCCGAGCAGGGCGTTCTGCCACTGATACCAGACAAACCCGAGTGCAGCGGCGGCACCGAGGCCGATCAGCAGAAACGCCCCCGCCGCCGACAACCCGGCACCGGCCAGAAACACGATCACCATAAGGGTCGGCAGGCAGATGAGGGTGAGCAGCACCAGATCGCGATAGAAGCCCTGCCGCGCCTCATCACGGGCCAGCTCCTGCGCATCGCGCATCAGCACCATGTCATTGTGATGCGGGCGTCTGGCCCGGGCGCTATATGGCGCGGCGTGCGGTTCATGACTGCCAAAGACAATGTCTGATCCGCCATCGGTACCCTGATCAGTCATCGACCTGCTTGCGATCACGCTCGAGCAGCACGTTCTTCATATCGGCGCGGACCATCTCGGCGACCAGATCCTCGAACGCGGTCTTGTGCTCCCAGCCCAGAACCCGTTTTGCCTTGCTAGGATCACCGAGCAGCAGGTCAACCTCGGTCGGACGGAAATAGCGCGGATCGATGGCCACCAGCTGCTCGCCAGTTTCGGCACACAGCCCCTTTTCCTCAACCCCGCTGCCCTGCCAGTCGATGGTACGGCCAATCTGCTGGAAGGCGAGGCTGACAAATTCGCGGACCGAATGGGTCTCACCGGTGGCGAGGACATAATCATCGGCCTTGTCCTGCTGCAGGATACGCCACATGCCCTCGACGAAATCACGGGCATGGCCCCAGTCACGCTTGGCATCCATGTTGCCGAGGAACAGGCATTTCTGGAAGCCGTGATGGATCGAGGCCACTGCACGGGTGATCTTGCGGGTAACGAATGTCTCCCCCCGCGTCGGGCCTTCATGGTTGAACAGGATGCCGTTGGAGGCGTGCATGCCATAGGCTTCACGGTAGTTCACGGTGATCCAGTAGCCGTACAGCTTGGCAACGGCGTAGGGTGAGCGCGGATAGAACGGTGTGGTCTCTTTCTGCGGGGTTTCCTGCACCTTGCCGTAGAGTTCAGAGGTCGATGCCTGATAGAAGCGCACCTCGTCCTCCATGTTCAGAATACGGATCGCCTCCAGCAGCCGGAGCGGTCCCATGGCATCGGAATTGGCGGTATATTCCGGCGTCTCGAACGACACCTTTACATGTGACTGTGCCGCGAGGTTATAGACTTCCGACGGCTGTACCTCCTGAACCAGACGGATCAGGTTGGTGGCATCGGTCATATCGGCATAATGCAGATGGAACCGGCGGTTGGTTTCGTGCGGGTCCTGATAGAGGTGATCAACCCGCGGCGTGTTGAAGGATGATGACCGGCGCTTGGTGCCATGGACCTGATAGCCCTTCTGCAGCAGCAGTTCCGCCAGCAGCGCTCCGTCCTGGCCCGTGATACCGGTGATGAGGGCGACCTTGCGGCGTTCTTTCGCGGCAGCCATATGCGTGTCATCCTTTTTATGATTTGCCGGTTACTGACCGGACAGCCCGAACGGGCGCTGGTGTGACGCGGATCAGAATAGCCGATAATGCGGCGATAGGAACAATCGGCTGAACAATTTTTCAACAAATCCCGTCGGATAACGCCCATGGCGCAACAGTTGCGGCAAAACCGGTTGATCAGCAGCTGATTGTCACAGAACCGCGCTTGACCACCACCGGCCTGCCGAGCGATCACCATGCTGTTGTGAACAGAGACCGAAACCGGATCGTAAAACCAGATGACAACATGCCAGCAGATACCCGGATTATCCGACATTGCGGCGGATTATGATGCCTTTATCCTCGATCTCTGGGGTGTCCTGCATGATGGGGTTCGTGCCTATGACCATGCGGTATCGACACTGCAGGCACTGAAACAGACCGGCAAACAGGTCTGCCTCCTGTCCAATGTGCCGCGTCGGGAATTTGCCACAGTTGATCGCCTCAACAGCCTCGGCCTGCTGCCGGAACTCTATGACCATCTGGTGACCTCGGGCGAGGCCACCCATCAGGCGCTGAAGCAACCCGCCGATGACTGGCACCGGCGGCTGGGTACAGCGGCCTATGCCCTGTCCCCGCGTGAGGAAGCCGAGGAGCTGGTTGAAGGAACCGGCAAATCCCTGGCCGATGATCCCGCCGATGCCGATTTCATGCTGGCCATCGGGATCGGGGATAAGAGTGAGACGCTGGAGCAATATCAACCCGCACTGGATGCCGGGCTGGCAAAGGGCCTGCCCTTGCTCTGCGCCAACCCCGATCTGATCGTGAATGCCGGTGGTGACCGTCTCGCCATCTGTGCCGGCAGCTTTGCCAGATATTATGCCGAGCAGGGCGGGGACGTCGCCTATCACGGCAAACCCCATGCGCCGATCTATCAGACCTGCCGCGACCGCCTCGGGCTGGGGCAGCAGGCCCGTATACTGGCGGTTGGTGACAGCATGGCGACCGATGTTACCGGTGCCAAACGCGCCGGGCTGGATGCCTGCCTCGTCACCTCGGGCATTCATCTGCGCGATCTGGCAGAAAGTGCCGGGCAACCGGCGGTGCCGGAACGGCTCTCGCGCCTCATCGACCGCTATGATCACACGCCGGATTATGCCGTTGCCCTCTGTCAATGGGCACCGGCAGATCGGGCAGCCTGATTACCGGCTGGCGATTGATTATCAGCGAAGAGTGGCCAGCACAGCCTCTATGCGTGGCGAACCTGCCTTTTTACCGCCCGTAGCCGAGGCTGGCTGCATGATGCTGTGGGCACGGTAGTAATTGATGATGAATACCCGCAGGGAAGCGGTCAGCCCGTTATCCCCGCGAATATCATCGATCATGGCAATCAGGTCGCGGAGGCGGGCCTCTTCATTCTCTGCAATTTCTGACAGCGATTGCCAGACACTGCGCTCCATTCTGATGCTGGTACGGCGGCCATTGATTGTTATACTCCGGCTCACCTGGTCCATATCGTGGGACTGCTCGGTCATAAAGTTCACGCATCACTTGATAATGAATCGCATTGGCTGGTTTATACCTACAGCTGTAAATATCCTGAATGCAACCCAAGCGTTTATTTTTCAATATTATTCGCGCTTCAGTTGATGCAATCGCGCCAGTACGGACCTTGCGATAACGGCAATCAGTTTTATGATTTTTCCACCTGAAAACCGGTCAAAACGGCATTTTTTCGCTGGTTCGAAAAAAATGTTAATATGGATACAAAGCTTATTTTTTATTGGTTTCAGCTAGTTGGCTAAAAGGTCGATAAATTTTTATCTTTTTTGTACATTTTCTTCTGGCGCTTTCAGAAAAATGTCATAGAACAGCATCACACGACGTCGACCCCCACCCCATTCCCGACGTCGGTTTGGAATCGGCAGCTGTTCGGGCATCCCCCATCCCCCATCCCCCCGCTCGGGCAGCTGCCTTCCCAAACCCTCCGATATCTTCCTTAAAATCTGATCGACACAACGGCCTGCCGGAACATCATTCCTGCGCCATGTGTTCTTGTATCCGGGTTCAGCGATTGCGCCGGAGCAGGACATAGAATGCGCCACGGCCACCATCGCCCGGGCGCGCTGTCTTGACCGCCAGGATCAGTGGTCGCAATGCAGGTGCCGAGAGCCAATCAAGCAGGCGGCGGCGAATAACACCGGGCTGCGGATCGTTTACATCGCCCGTCATGGCAACGTCCGGCTGCCTGCGGTGGCGGGTGCCCTTGCCGGTTATCACCAGCACACAGCGATGGCCTGCACTGTGGCTTGCCAGAATAAAGCGGGTCAGCCGCTGCTGGGCCTGATGTTGGCGATCGCCATGCAGATCGATGCGGGCATCAATTGGCAACTGTCCACGCCGCAGCTTCTGTGCCGTGCGCCGGTCCACATCCGGCGTATCCGCACCCTCCACATCCCAGACCGGCATCGCCCTCTGAACGGCAGGTGACGGCTGTTGCGCCACATCGCGGCTGCCGCTGCCGAGCAATCCCGATTTCAGGTTTTTGAGCGGCGTCAGATCCGTGCCCGGTTGATGTGGCTGCTCCGATGCCAGAGCCTGTTGCCGGGCCTTGGGTGGTTTATCGGTTTCTGGTGTAAAGCGGTTGGCGGATTTTGAGCTGATTGGCGCAACGGTAGAAGCCACGCGCTGCCACAGTTGCCGATCGGGATCAGCATCATTTGCCTGTGATGGCTGTGGCTTGTCGTTATTGCCGTGCTTGCCGGAACGGTCCTTGGCCATTGTCCAGTATCAGCTGTCCAGTACCGGGAAACCGGCTACTGGCTCAGCCGGTTCTGATTGAGGATATCGCTGCTGGCAATAACGCGAACGATCTGTGGCTTGCGGCCACCGGAACAGGCCTTCTCACAGAATACGAAATATTGCGGCAGACCATTGATCAGGAAGAAATATAGGTCAATCTGCACCTGCCCCTTGGTCAGGGCATAAAGGCGCCAGTATTCATCAAAGTCACCCTTGTTGATGTCCGGGCGCGTGCTGATGGTGAGCTGGCCGAGAAGGGCGTCGATCAATTCCCCGGCATGGAGCGCCTGGCTGGTGTCCAGCTGGGCGACACCCATGGTGGTGAAATAGGGCAACTGGTTGGCCACAGCGACGAGATCGTCATTGTTCTTGGCCGTCACCTCGAACAGCTCACCCTCCATGCTGCGCCAGTCATAGCCATCGGCGGCTGTAATAAAGTGGCCCTCGGCCCGGCACTCGAGCTTGGCCCAGTTATAGAATGGTTCGGGAATAAAGACATAGGCATCGTCGGGCGCATCGGGACAATCGGCAACACCCGGTGCATTCAAATCTAATTTCGGACCGCCGCTCTCTTCGGATGCGGCCTGTTCGGCCTCTTCCTGTTCGGCCTCATCATCGGCGAAAAGTTTCGGCAGCAGGGAATCCTGAGCCAGAACCGGTTTTGCGGTCAATGGCAAGGCAAGGCCCATGAACAACATCATGATGCTGAATGCCCGCAATGTCAGTGGAGACATAACCTGTTTTATCCTTCGTAACCCGACCGAACTGCCCAAACCTGAACGCCGATCATAGCGATAGCAATGCCGGGACGCCAGAATATGTATCAGGATATCCGCTTCGCAATATGCTTGCGTGACCCCATCCCGATTGCCCATAAAACGCTGTCACTGAAATCCCGCAGTAAAAAGACAGGCGAAGGGACAGCCGGACATGAATTTTATCTCTGGAGCCGCGACCGTCACCGGACTGATCGGCTGGCCGGTCAGTCATTCGCTGTCACCGAAACTGCATGGTTACTGGCTGCAGAAGCACGGCATCGACGGCAGTTATCTACCACTGCCGGTGGATCCCGAGCGGGTTGAGCAGGCGGTTGCCGGGCTGCCCGCCCTCGGCATTGCCGGGGTCAATGTCACCGTCCCGCACAAACAGGCGGTTATCCCCTGTCTCGACAAGATTGAGGCGACGGCGAAACGGCTGGGCGCCGTGAACACGATACTTGTCCACAAGGACGGTACACTCGAAGGGCATAATACGGACGCATACGGCTTTCGTGCCTGCCTCGACCGGCAGGCAGGGCCGGAAATCAAGCGTCAGATTGAGGAAAACCGGCAGGTTACGGTGGTTGGTGCCGGTGGTGCCGCCCGTGCGGTCATCGATGCCGTCTTGCAGGCCGGATACCGCAGGCTGGTGATTACCAACCGTACGCTTGATAAGGCAAGGCATCTTTCTGATGATTTTCAACAGTTTTACCCACAGGCCGAGATCAGCGCCTGTGACTGGGCAGAACGCGCCGAACTGCTCATGGAAACCGGCCTCCTGATCAACACCACCAGCCTCGGCATGATCGGCAAACCGCCGCTCGATCTCGACCTGACGCCGCTGCAGAGCGACGCCGTGGTGGCGGACATCGTCTATGCGCCACTGATCACACCACTGCTCTCGGCTGCCCGCGACCGCGACCTCAAGATCGTCGACGGGCTGGACATGCTGTTGTTTCAGGCACAGGCCAGTTTCGAGCTCTGGCACGGGGTAAAGCCCGAGGTGGACAGCGGCCTGCGCCACTTCATGCTGGACCAGCTCCGGGATAACGACTGATGGGCAATGCGACGCGCCCAGTAATTATTGGCCTTACCGGCTCGATCGGCATGGGCAAATCCACCGCTGCCCGGATGCTCAAACGCGCCGGGGTGCAGGTATTCGACGCCGACCTAGCCGTCCATCGACTGATGGCCGCGAAGGGTGAGGCGGTACCCGCGCTGGCCGATGCCTTCCCCGCCTGCCTTGTCAGTGATGGCGATGGCCCGCGCATTGATCGCGCCTGTCTGTCCCGGCATATCGCCGAACACCCGGAAGACCTAAAAAAGCTTGAGGCCATCCTGCATCCACTGGTGCGCAAGGTCCAGCAGCAAGCCCGACGCGCCGCCGCCATCGCCCATGCGCCGGAACTGGTACTCGACATTCCGCTGCTGTTTGAAACCGGTGGCCATCGGCGCTGCGATCTGGTGGTTGTGGTCACCGCCCCGGCGTTTCTGCAGCGCCAACGGGTCATGGCCCGGCCCGGCATGACGGCAGAGAAATTCGCCATACTGCTCGGCAAACAGCTGCCCGATCGCCAAAAGCGCCGCCAGGCCGATTATGTTATCCAGACCGGCATCGGTCGCAAACCGGCCTGGCGCCAGATGGCCGCTCTGTTGCGACAATTACGATCGGGCAAGGTGAGGCTCAACCCGCGCCGGTTATGCCCAACTCATCCACCGCTTTTTGTCCCGGAAAACCCCGACCGCTGGACACCATCGGTGCGGGCTTCCTAAGTTGGGTGATCCCTGACACTGACAGACAGTCCTTATGTAATGCGCGAAATCGTCCTCGATACAGAAACCACCGGCATCGACCCCAATGATGGCCACCGGATTGTTGAAATCGGCTGTGTCGAGGTCATCAACAATGTGCCAACCGGCAAGACCTATCACGTCTATATCAACCCAGAACGCGATATGCCGGCAGAGGCCGAACGGGTCCACGGCCTGTCCGAAGAGTTTCTGAAGCAGCACAAGGTTTTCGCCGAGATCGCCGGGGATTTTCTCGACTTCATCAAGGATGATCCGCTGGTCATTCACAATGCCAGCTTTGATATGAAGTTCCTGAATGCGGAGCTGACCGCGCTCGGCTTCAAACCAATGCCGCCAAGCCGGGCGATTGATACGCTGGCCATGGCTCGCCGCAAGTTTCCGGGTGCCCAGGCAACGCTTGATGCGCTCTGCCGCCGTTTCGGGGTCGATAACTCGAACCGTACCCTGCACGGCGCATTGCTGGATTCCGAATTGCTGGCCGAGGTCTATCTGGAACTGCGCGGTGGCCGGGAACCGGGTCTGGGTCTCAATGCCAATCAGGCTGCGGAAGCTGATGGCAACACCACCGCAATCGTCAAAAAGCCTGTGCGTCCGGCGCGCGCCCATGCGCCGATCCCCGAAACGGAACAAGCCGCGCATCGGGAAGCGATAGCGCGGCTTGATGGATCACTCTGGGCGAAGATGCTGCCGGATCAGTTCAAAACCGACAGCGCCGACGCCTGATAACGGATCAGATTACCGGTTCATCTGCATTGGCAGCGGCAACACCGTTTGCCTGACCCTGCGCGGCAGCCTGGGCACCGTTCTGACGACGATAGAGATCAGCAAAATCAACCGGATTGATCAGCAGTGGCGGGAAGCCGCCCTGACGGGAGGTATTGGCCATGATTTCACGCGCGAACGGGAACAGCAGGCGTGGCGCCTCGATCAGCAGGACCGGCTTGCGCATTTCTTCCTTCAGACCCTGCAGACGGAACAGACCGGCATATGACAGGTCGAGCAGGAACACTGTTTCTTTTTGCTCTTCGGTTGGTGCCTGACCCTCGGCCGGAGCCGGGCGAGCGGTCGCGACAATACGCAGGACCACTTCATAGACCTCGTTCTGCATGTCACGGGCCTGCACATCCACATTGATCTCAACCTGCGGCGGACGCTGGGCAGCGGCGGCGAGGCTGGCCGGAGCCTTCGGGCTCTCGAAGGACAGATCCTTGGTGTACTGGGCCAGAATTGTTATCGGCGCGACCGGGCCTTGCTGGCCCTGCGCTGGTGCCCCGGTACCGGGTTGATCATTGGTGGCGTCAGACATGCGAGATTTTCCAATTTATGTGATGGACGAAAACTGTTTGGTCGGGTCGGGCTAACATGAAGCCGCGCCCAACTCAACCTTGAGCCATGGCAGCGGCGCTAAAATCAGCCCTGTTGCCGGGGATCATTGGCGTCATCGACAACCGTATAATCGCCCTCGATGACAACGCCTGCGCCGGTTGATTGCCGCGGTGGCTCCTGTCGCGGCTGGCCGGGAAACGGCTGCTCATGTGCATGACCACCGGCTGATCCGGTCTGCGCCCGTTTGCTCAGACTCTTGTGCAGCCAATCACTGGTGATGTTGCGCAGCCCCGGCAAGGCGAAGGCAAGGCCGATTATATCGGTCAGAAAACCCGGAATGATCAGCAGGATACCGCCAACAATGGCCGCCAGACCAGTTATCGCCTCGGCCATCGGTTCGTCACGGTTCTGCACCGTGGTCCGGGCCTGGTCGATCATATGCTGGCCCTGGGCACGGATCAGCCCGACACCGAGGATGGCGGAACCCAGAATCCACAGCAGCACACCGGAAATACCGATTTCATCGCCGACCATGATAAACAGCGAAATTTCTAAAATCGGAAAGAGGAGAAACAGGATCAGAGCTGGCATCGGCTTCTTTCGAAATTCGTCCTTGCCGGACAGTTATAATGCCCAGATAGGATTATTATTGCCGCGAACAAGAACATTTACCGGACGGTTTTGCCAGTTTTTCACGATCAGAGCCGCATCAGGACTGGCAAACCCTGTTCTTTATACCACGTTAGAGGTAACGTATTTTATGGCTGGCTACTAACGGGGACACTGGAAATCGGTTTACATCACTGGTAACAGCGTAAGGCTTGGAATCTGGTCCTAACGCCGTTACCCATGAGATCAGTCGAGTAAAACGGGCATCCATTCAGGCATCATACATGATCGAACTTATTATCTTTGCCGTTATCGCGGGTTTGTTGATCGCACGGCTCAACAGCGTTCTTGGGCAGAAGAACGAAGGCGATGAATTCCGCGGTTCTCATACATTCAAGCGTGACAACAACACACCGCGTGATGCCAAGGGCGGTGAGCGTGACAATGTCATCACCCTGCCGGGCTATGACAATCCCAGTCAGGCAGTGCTGAACACCGGCGATGATGATCTGCCGGTATCGGTCAACGAACAGCTCAAGCGCATCCATATGATTGATGGCCAGTTTGACGAGGATCACTTCACCAGTGGTGTGAGGGTGGCATTCCCGATGATCGTCGAGGCCTTCGCTGCAAATGACAAGGACACGCTGAGCACCCTGCTTGATGACAATATCTATCAGGATTTTGCAGCTGCCATCGATGATCGGGCTGAGGCCAATGAAACCCTGAGCACTGAGATTAAGGAAGTTCATGACATCTCGATCATCGAGGCCAAAACCAATAACAACATGCTGGAAATCACGGTCCGGATCATTTCCGATCAGGTCAATGAACTGACCCGTGAACAAGCGGAACATGAGGGCAAGGATGCGGAACCGGCAACGGTTGAAATCACCGATATCTGGACCTTTGCCCGCCCGATAAACAGCGATAATCCGAACTGGAAACTGATCGAGACCCGTGTCGACCCTTAATTCTGGCAGCGCGGGAAACTCTCTCTGCCGTCTCCTTGGTATCCTGACCGTACTCCTGCTGTCAGCCTGCGCCGCAACCGACGATACTACTGATATTCCTGCCCGCGCCGATCTGATCCCGGCGCAGTGGTCCGACCTGCCCGGCTGGAAGCATGATAATGTCGCCGAAATGCGCCCGGCACTGGAGCGATCATGCGCGGTCATGAACCGGCGCAGCCCGACCGCAAAAGTCGGTCCGTCGGGTCTCGCGGGCATTGCCGGCAAATGGCAGCGCGCCTGTCAGATCGTGCTCAGCACCGATCCCGAGCAACCGGCTGATTTCAGAAAAGCCCTCGAAGCCGTCTTCAACCCCTACAGCGTGCAGGATGAAACCGGCAGCCGTGACGGGTTGTTCACCGGCTATTACGAAGCATCACTGGAAGGCAGCCGCACCCGTTCATCGCTTTATCACACCCCGCTTTATCAGCGCCCGGGTGATCTGGTCATGGTGCAACTCGGCGATTTTCGCGATGACCTCAAGGGTCGGCGGATTGCCGGGCGGATTATCAATGGTCAGCTGAAACCCTATGAGGATCGCGGCGAAATCGTAGCCGGACAAAGTGCCAGCGAACTTGAACCGCTGGTCTATGTGGCCGATCCGGTGGAAGCCTTCTTCCTGCAGATACAGGGTTCCGGACGTATCCTGCTTGATGATGGCGATGAAATGCGCGTCGGCTATGCTGCCCAGAACGGCCACCCCTATGTGGCAATCGGCCGGACCCTGATCGATCAGGGTGAGTTGACCAGAGAAAACGTCTCGCTGCAGTCGATCCGTGACTGGTTGAAGCGCAACCCGGACCGTGCCGATGAGATCATGAACAGCAACCCGTCCTATGTTTTCTTCCGGGAGATTGAGGGCGAGGGACCGATCGGCGGCGAGGGTGTTGCCCTGACCGCAGGGCGCAGCCTGGCGATTGATCGTTCATTACTGCCCTATGGCGTGCCGGTGTTTCTTGATGCCGATGATCCCATGCAGCCGGGCAAGCGTCTGCAACGTCTGATGATGGCACAGGATACCGGCGGTGCCATTCGCGGCGCGGTGCGCGGTGATGTGTTCTGGGGCTATGGCAGCGATGCCGAGGAAAGAGCCGGCAATATGAAAAGCAGTGGTCGTTACTGGCTGCTATTGCCCAAAGTTGCCCTGCCGGTACCGGTCAGCAGCAATTCATCACCCGGGCACAACATTGCGATCGCGCAGGAACCCGAGCAGCGCCAGCAATGGCAGACCACGGATTGAAAATTCATCCCCCTCAATCCGGGTAAACAGATGCGGGCCAAGTCCTTCAATCTGATAACCGCCAACACAAGCCAACAGATCATCGCCGCCCGCCGCGATATAGGCATCGATAAACTCAGGCGATAACCGGCGCACGGTCAGGGCGGGACGGGTTACCTGATGCCAGATACGGGCACCGCGATAGAGCAATACCGCTGCCGTCTCCAGATGATGGGTTTTGCCACTGATGGTCTCGAGATGATTTTTCAGATCATTGGCATCCTTCGGCTTGTCGAACCAGCGGGTTTCCTCGCCGGTAACCGACAGCGACATGATCTGGTCGCAGCCAAGCACATAATGATCGGGATATTTCGCGGCAACGCGCTGGGCCTTGGTTTCGGCCAGGGCTTCGGCGGTTTCGGCAGCGGTCAGACCGGCCTGTTTACAGGATGCCTTGACCTCATCCTCATCCACCGCAGCAGGCGCAATGATCGGATCGAGGCCAACCGCCTCCAGCATCTGACGGCGTGCGCTGGACCCTGATGCCAGCACCAGTGGGGCAGAGACAAAACTCATGATACGGGGAACTTCCAGAGATCAGTTATCGGTTTTGCCGCCAGTAGCGGCTTCGATTGCCTTGGCGCGTTTGCGCGACAACAGCATCATAATTTCCGCTGCTGTCTCCTCGATCGAGCGACGGGTCACATCAATCACTGGCCAGCCATGCTTGGCAAAATAGCGTCGGGCTTCTAACACTTCTGCCCGCACCTTATCGGGATTGGCGTAGTCCGTGTCCTCATCCTGCTTCAGCATCCGCAGGCGCTGCTGCCGGATCTGGACGAGGCGGTCGGGATCCTTGGTCAGGCCAACGATCAACGGTTTCGTTGCCTCATGCAGGGCTTCCGGCAATGGTGAACCGGGGACATAGGGGATGTTCGCTGCCTTGACCGCGCGGTTACCGAGATAGATGCAGGTCGGGGTCTTGGAGGTACGCGAGACACCGACCAGTACCACATCGGCCTCATGCAGCCGCTGACCCATCTGGCCATCATCATTGGACAGGGCAAAATCCATTGCTTCGATCCGGTGGAAATAGGCAGCATCAAGAGTGTGCTGGCGGCCCGGCTCGGAATGGCGCTCCTGATCGAGATAAAGCGCAAAGGCATTCATCACCGGATCGAGCACCGGCACGCAGGGAACCTGCAGCTCACGGCAACGCTCAACCAGTTTGCTGCGCAGGACATCATCAACAATGGTTACCAGCACGATACCGGGGCAACGCTCGATCTCCTCGATCACGAGGGCGAGCTGACGTTCGGTACGGACGAGGTTCCAGAAATGCTCGATCGGTTCGACATTATCGAACTGCGAAATGGCAGCGCGACCGACGCTGTTAATGGTTTCTCCACTGCTGTCCGATATAAGATGCAGGTGGAATTTTCGTTTTCCGGCACCGTTGCCATCGGCTGATGGGGTAATCGTCATGGGGATCGTTTTAGGAAAAGAACCGGGATAACCAGTGGATAAAGCGGTGTGAACACTGGCATGGCCAGAACTGTGCACCTTCTCTTTAATATCTACCATACGCCTATCCCCCAGTGGAGCAGTTTACCGACATCTCCCCACAGCGGTGGATGAGTATGTGCATTCATGGCTCACCGGGACCGTAATCCCCAATGATGAAATCCTGTATCAACTAATTGGATTTCTGCGGTTCATAAAGCATTGCTATCGAATTACCAACATGCTGGTCCACAGGCCACGGGAAACATCACCCGGCCCGTGTACTGCATGTGGATATGCCGTGCATAAAAATGAATCCCCGGAACCCACAGGCATCCACTAACAACAACAAATCCTTATTAATAAATTAATAATTATGTATTGGGTCCGAGCGTATTGACCCGACGCGCCGAAACGGACACTTTCATGCCTGCCTTGACGATCAGATGTTCTCTCATCGGCGTTAAGCCTGTATGTTTATGCTTTGGCAGAATTTTTCGGGGACCAGCCTTCCATGTCAGGTGATTTTGGACAATCCACACCAACCAGTGACGAACCCATGCTCGATGCCGATGGCAAGCCAATGGGCCAGCAGCAGGCGGCAGAACCGGAAGCGCCACCACCGGCCAAGCTGTTTCTGGAAATCGTTGATGGTGACATTGCCGAACGTCCCGCCTTCTGGTTCCTGCGCCAAGCCGGTCGCTATATGGAAGAATACCGCACTTTGCGCGCCAAGGCGGGCGGCTTCCTCGATATGGTTACCAATCCCGCCTATGCATCCGAGGTAACACTGCAACCGGTGCGCCGGTTCCATCCCGATGCGGCAATTCTGTTTTCGGATATTCTGATGGTGCCCTATGCGCTCCAGCAGAAACTGGAATTTGTTGATGGCAGCGGGCCCAAGCTCGACCCGATCCGTGAATTCAACGATATGGGCAAGCTCAATCCGAAGCTGATTGTTGAACGTCTCGCTCATGCGACGGAAGCCGCCAAGCTGGCGAAAAAGGGTCTGCCGGATGATGTGGCCCTGATCGGTTTTGCCGGTGCGCCATGGACTGTCGCGACCTATATGGTCGAGGGCGGTGGCAGCAAGGACTTCGCCATGGCCAAGAAATGGGCCTATCGCGATCCACGTGGCTTCAACGGTCTGCTGACCGTGATTATCGAGACCACGGTCGAGTTTCTGTCAGCCCAGATCAAGGGCGGTGCCGAGGCGATCATGATATTTGACAGTCATGCCGGTGTGCTGCCGCCAGTGCTTTATGACACCCTTGTCGTGCGACCAACGCAGCGTCTGGTCAAACTGCTGAAAGCCAAGCATCCGAAAATTCCGATCATCGGCTATCCACGCGGCGTTGGTGAGAATTACCAGCATTACGCAAAGGTAACCGGGATCAATGCGATCCACATCGATGAGAAGGTGACGCCGCAATACGCCTATGATCACCTGTCGATGCTGATGCCGGTACAGGGCAATATCGATCCTGCTGCGGTTCTGGCCGGTGGTGATTCACTGAAAAAAGCCGCTGAAACCATCATGCTGCGTATGTGTGACCGTCCATTCATCCTCAATGTCGGTCATGGCCTGCATAAATCCACACCGGTTCGCCATGTGGAATATGTCGCTGATCTCTGCCGCCGCTTCTCCAATCTCGCGGCAGCTGCTGAAATGATGGCAATGGATTGACCTGATCATGGATTTTTATCTCTGGGTTAAGGCCGCGCATATCATCTCACTGATTGCGTGGATGGCCGGACTTTTCTATCTGCCGCGGCTGTACGTCTATCACGTGGAAAACGGTCTGACCGGGCCACAGGCCGAGACCTTTCAGGTGATGGAACGCAAACTGCTGAAATACATCATGAACCCGGCGATGATTGCGACCTGGGTATTCGGTATTTCACTGGTTGCGCTCAATCCCGGCTGGCTAGAAGCCGGTTGGCTACATGCCAAGATTACACTGGTTCTGTTGTTGAGCGGTTTTCAGGGAGCTTGCGGTAAATGGCGCCGGGAACTGGCTGATGGCAGTTCGACCCGATCATCGAAATTCTTCCGCATCGCCAATGAGGTACCGACGGTCATCCTGATCGTGATTGTGATCCTGGTGGTTGTCCAACCGTTCTGATCTGGTCCGATCCATATGCGATGGAACCGATCGGCTGTTTGCATGGTTTATCAAATACCATTGACCTGCTGGCCGCTCTGACATAGTTTTGGACTCATCCCGATAAGCATGATGAGTGAATTCGACCGTCAGAAGCGGTTACGAGTTAGAGGCGATGCTGGTTCTCCGATGGAGGGAGCCATGAACAACAGCCCATATCACCACCATGACTGTCGGCGGTCCCCCCGACCAGTTCTGTAAGTATCAGCCCGCAAAGTTTCTATAGGCAGTCGTCAGAAATACCGGTTTGGATTTCTTTTCCGGCTTCCGGTTGATCCGGATGACGATTTTGAAAAATTCCTCTCTTCCCCGTTTTTCCATGACATTGCCAGCGTTGATCCTGACGAGATAACCAGCCCAAAAACCATATCCGATCGATTACCCCGATGAACCTTCAAGACCTCAAAGAAAAAACCCCACAGGAACTACTCGCATTTGCTGAAGAGCTCGAGATCGAGAACGCCAGCAGCCTGCGTAAGCAGGACATGATGTTTGCGATCCTGCAGCAACTCGCCTCGAATGACGTGTCGATCTTCGGCAATGGTGTGCTTGAGGTTCTGCAGGACGGTTTCGGTTTCCTCCGCTCACCGGAATCAAACTATCTGCCAGGCCCCGATGATATTTACGTCTCGCCAAGCCAGATCCGTCGTTTCGGTCTGCGTACCGGTGATACGGTTGAGGGTGAAATTCGGGCACCGAAGGATGGCGAGCGCTATTTCGCCATGCTCAAGGTCAATACGGTCAATTTCGATGAGCCGGAAAAACTCCGCCACCGGATCAATTTCGACAACCTGACACCGCTTTACCCGGATGAGAAACTCAATCTCGAGATCGATAATCCGACCAAGAAAGATTACACCCCGCGGGTGATCGAGCTGGTTGCGCCACTCGGCAAGGGCCAGCGTGCCCTGCTGGTCGCACCGCCACGGACCGGTAAAACCATCATGCTGCAATCGATCGCATCGTCGATCGAGGCAAACCACCCGGAAGCCTATCTGATCGTTCTGCTGATCGATGAGCGGCCCGAGGAAGTGACCGATATGGCCCGTTCGGTGAAGGGGGAGGTGATTTCCTCAACCTTCGATGAGCCGGCAACCCGCCACGTTGCGGTTGCGGAAATGGTGATCGAGAAGGCCAAACGTCTGGTTGAGCACAAGCGCGATGTTGTGATCCTGCTCGACAGTATCACCCGTCTGGCGCGTGCCTATAACACCGTTGTTCCATCATCCGGCAAGGTTCTGACCGGTGGTGTCGATGCCAATGCCCTGCAGCGTCCGAAGCGTTTCTTCGGTGCCGCCCGTAATATCGAGGAAGGCGGGTCGCTGACCATTATCGCCTCTGCCCTGATCGATACCGGCAGCCGGATGGATGAGGTTATCTTCGAGGAGTTCAAGGGCACCGGTAACGCCGAGATCGTCATGGATCGCAAGCTCGCCGACAAGCGTACCTTCCCGGCCATTGATGTTGGCAAATCCGGTACCCGTAAGGAAGAGCTGCTGGTCGACAAGGGCGCACTGGCCAAGATGTGGATGCTGCGTCGTATCCTCATGCCGATGGGTACCACCGACAGCATGGACTTCCTGCTCGACAAGCTGAAGCAGACCAAAAACAACGACGATTTCTTCCAGTCGATGAATCAGTAAGCCGAAACCGGCGGCACTGGCGGTGGCGGCAGCTGGATCGGCAGGTAATGCTGGATCATCGGCAACCAGTCGGGCTGAACGCCGCCGTAATAGATTGCGCCGATCATCCCGGCAAAGCTGAGCAATGGCACACCGATAAGCGCGAGCAGGAACAATGACCCGCTCTTGCCCTTGGTTTCGCCAGCTTCGGCCTCTTCTTCATCCTCATCGGTATCGGCCAACAGGACCGCACCGGACATGCCCTGTCCGGTTTCCTGAGGCATTTCCGTTGCCTGTTTATAAGCCTCTTCCATGGCCTCGTTGAACAGTGACGGCAAAGAGAGCTGCAATGCCCGACCCGAAACATAGCGGGTGGCCATGAAGGTAAAGGCCAATGACATCAATGGAATGATCGCATCGAATACCCAGCCGGCCATGGGCTGGGCGGTGGCTTTGATCGCAATATTCCTGATCGGCAGTGAATAGGCACCAAAGCTGATGAGCGGGCTGAGCAGCATACCGCCAAATACTGCCTTCATCCGTGGATAACGGGTGATGTGCAGGAATGCCTTATCGAGCAGGTTATCAATGTGCTTGCCGGTTTTCGGTGTCAGCGCCAGCGGGAACCGCTCGACCAGATAGCGTTCCAGATCGCCACGACCAGCCAGCGCCTGTACCACTGCCAGCTTGAGCACCCGGTATTTGGTTGCCTGCTGGATATGCCCGGCCACATTGCCCTTGCCTTGTCCGGCCTTTTCCAGCGCCTGCAGACCCGGTTCGATCATCTTGTCGAGGAAAGGTGGCATGCCGCCGAGCCGATGGCGATTGCCGAAGATTGTAGCCGGTATCTTGTTCTTGCCGAGACCGACCTGAATCTGCGCCAGCGGGAAGGTGGCGCTGTAGTTGAGTATCAACCCTTCCGGGCCGGCTTTCTGATCGATGATCTCGATCTCTGCCTGTTCCTGATCGATCACTGTTGGTGGCTGGGTCTTGAACACCCGGACCATGGGCGGTGGAATATCCTTTGGCGCCATTTTGAAGGCAGCCCGACCGACCAGATTAACATCGGCGATATGGGTAAAGCGGCCATGACGCTGGCAGGTGTCACAACCGATCTGGGTTTTGCCATGACACATTTGGCACATCACCCGGCCCTTGCCGATACACTGATCGCACTGCATCTCGCCGGTGCCACGGCATTCGTTACAAGGCACGGTGCCGGTCGCGGTCTTGACCTGTCCTGTGCGGTTACAGGCGGTGCAGTTGACCGTGCCACGAGCGTTACAGGGGCGGCAGGGCAACCATGATTCACCACGGCAGGTAGGACAGATAATCATGCCCTGCCCGTGACAATCGTCACAGACCTGCACAAACCCAAACGAGACATTGGAGGTGGGCAGCTTGAGCTTGTCAGTCTGGAAGCCCCAGCCCTTGCCGGGCTGCTTCATAATCAGATCAATCAGCTGGTCACGCAGTTGCGGATCCTTGCCTGCTTCCTGACTGGCGGTTTTGGCCCGCTGCTGCCAGTCATGCTTGGTACCGCAGATGGTAATGCCGTCAGGCGGATCGCCGACATTGCGTTTGGTGCTGACCTTGCCGGCAATCTGGATGGTCAGCTGACCGCGCAGGGTGGCAGTGCCTTCCTTGGCCTGCAGCAACTTGACCTTCTTGCCATCAATGCCGTTGCCATGGGCCAGAGAGGCAATCTGCTTCAATCCTGCGTCACTGAGCGGGCCTGACCCTGATGATTTGCCTGACATGATGGTTGTACGCGCGTGGGTCTCTGACGTTTGACATGGCTCTTTGGATATGGCCCGTTGATATGGCAGGTGCCGCCCCATCGATGTCCGGGGATTCTAGCGAAAGCCATGGATAAAAACAATTTGGTGATTGAGTAAGATTTTATCGGTTTTCAGGCTATAATTAGTCATAATTAAAGCTAATAAATTTATATTGTACTTGTTGTTTAATGACCCATTATTTGTTCATGGACAACTGGCCGACACATATTCTCTGTTATGCCCCTGATGCTGAACAACGACGTTCGGCCCAGCAGGTGTTGCCGTCTGATCGCGGTTTTTCCATCGAGATTGCGCCGACAGACCGGTTTTTCGGTCGTTTGATGAACTGTTACCGGTTTGATGTGCTGGTGACGATGGAGCCGCAGACGATGGAGGAGGTGGCGCTTATCTGGCGCTATCGCCGCCATTCGCGCTGTAACAGCCAGACCCCGATGCTGATTGTCGGCACGTCACAGACCCAGACCATGGCCAGCCTGTTGAGCCGCAAACCGGGGATCGAGCACATCCTGCTGCCTGCCGGTGACGGCATGATCCGCAAACGCATGATGTCGATTGCCCATGCGACCGACCATAGCCCTGTCCGACCTGCCCGCACCGGCACCCCATCAAGATCCGGTGGCTGGCAGATGACCATGCCAACGGCGCTGGCATCGCTGCTGCCGGTACCGGTGGTGCGCATGGCCGATCAACCGGCCTGAAAACCCTGCTTAAACCGCTGGTCGTTTCTGCTGCCATTGCCAGGCGGTTTCGATAATCGTGTCCAGTGACGACCGTTGGGTCAGTCCGGGTCCGAGCAGTTTTTCCGCTCGTGCCGGATTGGCTACCAGCGCTGCCGGGTCGCCCTCACGCCGCGCGCCCATGCTGTATGGCACCGCGCGACCGGTAATCCGTTCGGCAGTATCCAGCACCTGTTTCACCGATATGCCGCGCCCGGTGCCGAGATTGACGGTTGCACTTGGGCAATCCTCAAGCAGCAGGTTGAGGGCGCGCAGATGCGCCTCGGCGAGGTCGGTGACGTGGATATAGTCGCGAATGGCGGTGCCATCGGCAGTGGCGTAATCATCGCCGAAAATGGTCAGCGGCTCGCGGCTGCCGGTGACAGCGTCGAGCATCAGCGGGATAAGATGGGTTTCAACCGCTCGGTGTTCACCGATCTCGCCCGCCGGATCGGCCCCGGCGGCGTTGAAATAGCGCAGCGCCATATAGCGCAGATCATAGGCTTGGCTGTAATCAGCGAGGATATTCTCGACCATCAGCTTGCTGGCGCCATAGGGATTGATCGGCGCTGGCGGCAGGTCCTCGTCAATCGGCTGCTGTTCCGGCTGGCCATAAACCGCACAGGTGGAGGAGAACACAAAGGCCCGGATGTCATGGGCGCGGCACAGCTCGATCAGGTTGAGCGCACCGGTGACATTGACGTGATAATACAGTGCCGGATTTTTGACGGATTCACCGACCAGGGTCAGGGCTGCAAAATGCATGATGCCCAGCGGTTTATAGGTCTCGATTACCGCCTGCAGCCGGTCACGATCGAGAACATCGCCCTGCTCGAACGGGCCCCATTGCACGGCCCAGCGATTACCGGTGGAGAGATTGTCATAAACCACCGGTGTATAACCAGCTGCCCTCAATGCCTTGCAGGCATGACTGCCGATATAGCCTGCGCCGCCGGTGACGAGAATATGCTTATCACTACTCACGTGATCGGTCCTTAATGCTTGGCGCGAGACATCAGGCACAAAAAAACGCGCTGGCCATGCACCCCTGAGAACGGGAAACCAACGCGCTACCTATGGACTTGCTGGCAAAATGGAGCGGGTGATGAGATTCGAACTCACGACTTCAACCTTGGCAAGGTTGCGCTCTACCCCTGAGCTACACCCGCACTCCGTTCTGCGGCGGCGACTATATACACCCTGTTTCAAAAGATGCAAGTACCTGTCGGCATGAATCTTCAAAGAATTTGATGATTCTTCGCCGACACCCCGGTAAACATGGATTTCTGCAGCAGAATTTTCCTCTGAACCGATACCCGGAAACGTTTTGATGACTGAAAACAGCAGCGATAACGCGCTTGCCGATACGCCCCTGCCAACCTCTGCCGATGATTTGCTGGCGGTACTGGATCAGCTCGGCCTTGCCTATGAGCGCCACCACCACGCGCCGCTGTTTACGGTCGAGGACAGCCAGTCCCTGCGCGGTGAAATCCGTGGTGCCCATATCAAGAACCTGTTTGTGAAGAACAAGAAGGGCCAGCTCTGGATGATCACGGTGCAGGAGGATCGCCGGGTTGACCTCAATACGCTGGCAAAACAGATCGGTGCCGGTCGGGTTTCCTTCGCCAGACCCGAACTCTTATTCGAGCATTGGGGTGTGCGCCCCGGTGCCGTCACGCCATTCGGTGCGATCAATGACCGGCAGAACATGGTTTCCGTGGTGCTCGACGAGACGCTGATTGAGGCGGAGATGGTGAATTGTCACCCGCTGGTCAATGACCAGACGGTGGGCATTGCGCCGGACGACCTGCTGACCTTCCTGCGCCATACCGGTCATGAGCCTCTTGTCACCGGCATTCCCGAGCGCGATGCAGCGTAATCAACAGATAAACTCTCTGATGCAATGACGGGTTGCGCCCTTGTTGTTTGGCATGGGCGGCCCAATCTGTTACCCATCACAAAACGTCGAATGTATCCATACAAACGGAACAGATCATGGATCTTATCATCGGTAACAATTCAGCCCCCAAGCCTGCGCAATCGGTGACGGATGAGGCGGGTCAGCCCATGGCTGGCAGCACTGGCGGTACCGCACCGACCGGTGCCGATATTATCGATGTCACCATCGCCGAGTTCGAGGCCGAGGTCATCAATGCCTCGATGGAACGGCCGGTGTTGATTGATTTCTGGGCCGACTGGTGCGGTCCGTGTAAACAGCTCACCCCCATTCTGGAAAAGGTGATTGCCGAGACCCGCGGTGCGGTTCGTCTCGCCAAGATCAATGCCGACCAGAACCCGGAACTGTGCCAGATGCTGCAGGTGCAATCCCTGCCGACGGTATTTGCCCTGTATCAGGGTCGCCCGGTCGATGCCTTCATGGGCGCACAGCCCGAAAGCCAGATCCGCGAATTTGTGACCAAGGTGGCCAAGCTGGCCGGGCCGGCCACCCTGCCGCTCGATGCCATGGTTGAACAGGGCAATGCCGCGCTTGAGGGCGATGACCCGGAACAGGCTTATGAGCTGTTCGCCAGTGTGCTGGCCGAGAATGGCGACCATGCCAAGGCGCTGGCCGGTGCTGCCCGTGCCCTGCTGGCCATGGGTGAGACCGAGGCGGCCAAGGAACTGCTCGCCGAACTGCCGCCGAACCTCGCGGTCGACAGCGACATCATGGCGGCGAAATCAGCGATTGAGGTGGCCGAACAGGCCGCCGATGCCGGGCCACTCACCGAGCTGCAGGCGGCGGTGGATGCCAATCCCGATGATCATCAGGCGCGCCTCGATCTGGCGATTGCCGCCTTTACCGCCGGTCAGCATGAGCTCGCCATGGACACCCTGCTCGACAGCATCGGTCTCGACCGGGAGTGGCAGGAAGGGGCCGCGCGCCAGCAGCTGCTGAAATATTTCGAAACCCTCGGCCCGGGTCATGAGCTGACCTCGAAATATCGCCGGAAATTGTCATCGGTCCTGTTCTCCTAGGCCAATCCAACTATATGACTAATTATTCCAGCGTCTGGTCGGGCGCTGGTATGGTGTCGGATCGGTGCTGATAGGGGCCTATGACTGACAATATCTTTGATCCGAAATCTGGCGAGCTGCCAGCGACGATACCGGTATTTCCGCTTACCGGCGTCTTGCTGCTGCCTGATGGCTCGCTGCCGCTGAATATTTTTGAGCCCCGCTATATCGCCATGATTGACCATGCCCTGCGCAATGGTCGGCTGGTCGGCATGGTGCAGCCGGTACAGCCGAATGAGCGGGATAATTTCGGTGGTCTGGCCGGGGTAACGGACCCGGATGACGAACGCGTCGATCCCGAAGCAGTCGAGCGCGAGCTGTCCGCCCTGCGCGGTGAGCCGGAAAAACCCAGCGTCAAAACCCCGGCGCTGTATGAAACCGGCTGTGTCGGGCGCATCGTGCAGTTTGAGGAAACTGACGATGGACGCTATATCGTCGTGCTCAAGGGTCTGTCGCGCTTCCGCATCGTCAATGAGCACCCGGTTGCGTCCGGCGGTTATCGCACAGTCGATGTATCATGGGACGAGTACGGTCATGATCTGCTGATGCTGCAAGAGGCCAGCTCGGACAGTGGTGTGATCAACCGCGACCAGCTGATCCCGAGCCTCAAGACATTCTTTGACCTGCATGGGCTGTCCGCTGATTGGGAAGCGATCGAACGCACCCCGGATGACAAGCTGGTCACGACCCTTTGCATGATCTGCCCCTTTGCGCCGGGCGAGAAACAGGCGCTGCTCGAAGCGCCCGACCTGAACAGCCGGGCTGAGATAATGCAGACGCTGATTGATATGGCGGCACATCAGGGTGATGACGCCCCGGCCATTCGCCACTAGTTTGAACCATAAGAACAACCACCACACCGAAGGGTGCCCGCCATGGCCAATACAGATGCCACCGCCGTTGATCCGAAACTGCTCGAGATACTGGTCTGCCCGGTTACCCGTGGTCATTTGCGCTATGACCGCGAGGCACAGGAACTGATCTCGGACCGCGCCCGTCTCGCCTTCCCGATCCGTGACGGCATCCCGATCATGATCGCGGAAGAGGCAAGGTCGCTTGATGGTTGAGGAACTCACCGTATCCGCTATCCGTGTTGCTGCCGATCGGAAGTCGGTGGAGCTTGATTTCGAGCGCGGGGACAATCTCGAAACCCATAGCCTCGCTGCCGAATATTTGCGGGTCGAGAGCCCGTCTGCGGAGGTGCAGGGGCATGGGCCGGATCAGAAGAAGCTGGTGAGTGGCAAGGCGGATGTGATGATCGAGCAGATCGATCCCGTTGGGCATTACGCCATCCGGATCACGTTCTCCGACGGCCATGCGACCGGGCTATATACCTGGGAGACGCTGCATGACCTTGCCAGGGATCATGCGATTTTGTGGCCTGCCTATCTGCGGGCCCTGTCAGCAGCGGGAAAATCCCGCTGACTGAGTAAGGTAGGGTGGGCCTGTATCAGGCCTGCCAGAACGGCTTGGCGGCTTCGGCTTCCGCATCGAGGCGGCTGACACCGATGTCGCGCAGCATGTTATCGGGCAGTGTGCGCAGTTGCTGGCGCTGACGGCGGCGGGTATTCCACACCGACAGGGTGTCGAGTACCATCTCAACACGAGCACTCAGATCCAGCGGGTGCAGTTTTTCAGTGGTTGTTGCGACCGGAAATGTACCATCACCGAGGCCGCAGGTTTTTCCAACAAGTACTGACTGTTTCAAGACCGACATAACCTGAACTCCTCTGTTATAGGTTGAACTGTTGGTTGTCTTTGTTGCGTTGTCTACATTTTGCCCTAACAGAGCTAAACAACAACCGGAAAGAACTTGCCCTAAGCATTAGGTATTTTAAGCCTTCTCTGGTAGATTTCGGGCATGGCTAAACCGCTCCCACCGCTCAATTCACTCCGCGCCTTTGAGGCGGCAGCCCGGCTTGGTGGCTTTGCGAGAGCGGCGGATGAGTTGAATGTGACCCCGGCGGCGGTCAGCCATCAGGTAAAGCAGCTGGAAGCGATGCTGGATGTCACCTTGTTCGAGCGGAAGCCGCGCGGACTGGTGCTGACCGAAGCCGGTAACCAGATGCTGCCCGACCTGACCCGCGGCCTTGCCCATATGGCGCGGGCGGTGGGTGGTCTTGCCGATGAGCCGGTGGCAGGTGCGTTACGCCTTGGCATCGGCCCGACACCGGCGCTGATGTGGTTGATGCCGCGCCTCGGACGGCTGCTGCAGTCACATCCCGAGATTGAATTGACGGTAAACAGTTCATGGCCGACACCTGATCCGCGCTCCGGCCTGACCGATATTTCCCTGTTTTATGGTCGCGGTCATTATCCGGGGCTGGTGACAGAACTCCTGATGCGTGAGGAGGTGTTTCCAGTCTGTGCGCCGCAGGTACTGGCGCGTCACCCTTTACGCAATCCCGATGACCTGCTGGATCATGTGCTGATCCATGACGTCGATACCAATGATGATGAGCCGGCCCTGAAATGGGACCGCTGGTTCCGCGATCTGGGGGTATCCAAGGGGGCGCCGGCCGGGGGGATCAAGTTCACCAACTCCGGCCTTGTCTATCAGGCGGCGCTGGCCGGGCATGGGGTAGCGCTGGGTCGGACCGCACTGGTGTCAAAGCATCTGCGCAAGGGTCGCCTTATCCGACCGTTCGCCCATAGTCGCCCGGCGGATTACGCCTATTATGTGGTTACCACCGAGGCGGACGCAAAACGGCCCCGGATCAGAGCCATGATGGAATGGCTGCGATCCGAGGCCGCGTTTGATCTTGAAAACATCAATCAGGATTAAACCCCTGACTGATCATCACTCAACCTAGCGTCGGGCGATGATATAGACCGCGTGGACGATACCCGGGATATAACCCAGAATGGTCAGCAGAATGTTGAGCCAGAAGTGTTTGCCCAGACCAACCTCGAAAAACACACCCAGCGGCGGCAGGATAATTGCCAGAATGATGCGCAGCAGGTCACCCATTGCGCTGTCAGTAGATGGATCAGTCGATGGTGATTGATAAGACATTTAAACACCCTTTGGTTTGTTCATGTTCTGCCCTATCAACGGTTTGCCCGGCTTTTGGTTCCACTAATGGTTATGATGGTTATTGCGGCAAGCACTACAGCATGGCACCGATCAGCGGATAATCCGCCAGTGCCCGGTAGCTTGCCTGCGACTTGCCGAGCGTGCTTTCGAACAGGGTGAAATATTCCACCGTCCATACCGGCAGACTGAGCGCGGCGTTGTCGGCCACATAGGCATCGAGGCGGTTCATCGGGCTGGCCGTAACCCGTCCGAGCGTGACATGGGGGGTAAAGCGTCTGCCTTCGGGTTCCAGCCCGCTTTTCTGGGCTGCCCGCTCGATCTTGGACTGCAGGAAGTCGAGACCGGCCTCGGCGTTCTCCACGCCGGCCCAGAGGGTTCTGGGACGTTTGCCAGAGGCGAAATAACCCGCACCGGCGATTTTCAGGGGAAAGGCCGGGGCGCTGACGTGCATGAGGGCATCATGCAGATCCTCGGCCTGTGGCTCCTCGATCTCACCGATAAAGCGCAAGGTCAGATGCAGGTTTTCCGGTGCTGTCCAGCGGGCATCGGGCAAACCGTTCTGAAACCGGTTCAGGGTTTGCTTGTGCTGCTCGGGCAGTTTGATGCCGACAAACAGACGCATCATGGCTCTGACTTCAAGGGCCGGGGTTTGGGTAGCGCTGGTGGATCGCCTCGATCCCGGCCAGTACCTCATTGCTCAGCGTGAGGTCGATGCTGGCAATATCGGTCTTCAGATAATCCATGCTGGTCGCCCCGATGATGGTCGAGGTGACGAATGGCTGGCGGATGCAATAGGCGATCGCCATCTGGTTCGGATCAAGGCCATGGTCCTTGGCGAGATTGACATATGCCTCGGTCGCCGCTTCCGCCTCATCGCTGCCATAGCGGGATTTGCGCGGGTCGATGGTGCGTCGGGCGCCGGGCGGGCGGGCGCCGCCGATATATTTGCCCGAGAGCTGGCCACCGGCGAGCGGTGAATAGGGCAGGCAGGCAATGTCCTCGCGGATCGAGATTTCGGCGAGACCAACCTCATAGGTGCGGTTCAGGAGGTTATACGGGTTTTGCACCGAAACCACCCGTGGCAGTCCTTTGGTTTCCGCATAATGCAGATATTTCATGACGCCCCAGGGGGTATCATTCGACAGACCGATATGGCGGATCTTGCCGGCCTTGATCTGTTCGGCGAGCGCTTCCAGCGTCTCGAGGATCGGCACGGCGTTGGCTTCGCGCTCTGCCTGTTCGTCATACTCGAACCCCAGCTTGCCGAACCGGTTGGCCGGGCGGTCGGGCCAGTGCAGCTGATAGATGTCGATGTAATCGGTCTGCAGGCGTCGCAGGCTGTTATCCAGCGCTTCCACCACATTGGCGCGGTCGGAGCGGGTATTACCGTTGCGCACCCAATCAAAATGCGGCGCGCGCCCGAGCATTTTGGAGGCCAGTATCACCTTGTCCCGGTTCTGACGGGCGCTGAACCACTCACCGATAATGGTTTCCGTACGTCCGTATGTTTCAGCCTTGGGTGGCACCGAATACATTTCGGCGGTATCGAAGAAATTGATGCCCTGATCGAGGGCGTAATCCATCTGTTCATGGCCTTCCTCGAGGGTATTCTGATCCCCCCAGGTCATTGTGCCGAGACAGATTTCTGAGACTTTCAGGTCAGTGCGACCCAGCGTACGGTATTGCATCGGAGAACCCCGATTTGTGAAGGCTGTTATGTGAAGAGCAGCAGCACACCCGTATGGCTGTACAGCCGGTCGTGATTGATTTCGCCATTGGCGAACAGGCCGATGATCGGCAGGTCCGGGAAGCTGTCGAGAATTGCACGTACTTCCGCGCTGTCCGGGCCAAACATATGTACGCCCCGTGAGAGACAGGAGAAGTACACGGCACCGCGTGGATTGGGCACACGTTTTTTCAGGCTGCGCAGCATGTTTTCCATATCCGCCATGGCGGCATAGGTATTGCGCTGGACGAACTGGAGGGGCTGGCCCTCCTCGACCTCTTCGGAAATGGCAATCCACCCGCGTTCTTCATCAACGCCGAGGATGTTCCGTACCAGATAATCTGCTGTATCCGAGCCTTCAACCGGCAGGGCAGCAAAAACATGGGCCTCGATCTGTTCCTCGGAACCCGAGAGGGCGGCGGCAACGTCGCTCTTGAACACTTCAAGCGCGGGGCGGTTGTCGACGCTCATGACGATATTGTCTTCGCATTCGGTAATGTGGCGCACCGGGCTGATCGGTGAGCAGGCCTGGGTCAGACCCGTACCAACCCCGGCGGACTGGTCGAGCAGTACACCGCTCAACCCGTTCTCCCAGACCTTGTTGGCGACCTGTTTCAGCGCCACGCGGGAGGAGCTGAGCCCGCCGACCAGAAATGCGCCGGTATCGGCTGCCGTGCCGGTGACGAGGTAGGGCAGTTCGGCATCGCGCGGATCGGCATGGACGATGGCGGCCATGGCATCATGGCTTTCCAGCCAGCCCCCGACCGACGGGCCGCTGCTGCTGAGGTCGACAAACCCGCGGGCATCGCGGCGGAACACATGGAAGCTGGAGGCTGGCAGGTGGCCGACCATCAGCGCCATGGCCGGTTCGGCGAGAATTTCATCGGCACCGGCGATAATCCCGATCCCGACCGAGCCGACCCAGTCCTCGATCCCGGTAATGCCACGCAGCAGGGTCAGGATGCTTTCCATATCCTCGACCAGCGCATCGGTCATGTAGATGAAGCCGATATTCGCACCCTCGATTTCGCCAAGGCCATCAAGGCATTGCTTGGCCACGGCTTTCCAGTCCTGACCACGGGCAGAGGCAAGGCGGAACGGGCCGGTTTTTATATCCGATGAGTGCATAGGGGTTCAGTCTAGGGGGAAGCAGGCAGTATGCCGAGCGCATCAGTCCATGCTGATTCCTTTAGTGTGGTTTAGACGGTTTTGGTCTCATACCGCAAGCCCGAGCACTCAGCCACTTGAGTTAGCGGTGGATGCGGACAGCTGTTCCAGTGCCTCGAGTACCACCGGCAGCATACGCTCGACCATCAGCGCGACGCCCTTGCCGTTCGGGTGAATGCCATCATTCTGGTTCAGTGCCGGTACCCCGGCGACGCCGTCGAGCAGAAACGGGTAATAGGCCGCATCATACTGGTCGGCAAGCTCGGGATAGATCGGATCGAAGGCGGCGACATATGCGGGCCCAAGGCTTTTCGGTGCCACCATACCGGCGACCAGTACGGGTATGCCCTCACGGTCGAAGGTCTGCAGCATGGTTTCCATATTGGCGCGGGTCGAGGCCGGATTGATGGCGCGCAGGATGTCATTGCCGCCCAGTGCCAGGATCACCAGATCGGGGTTGTCGGCCAGCGACCAGGTGAGGCGGGAAACCCCGCCTGCTGTGGTGTCGCCGGAGACAGAAGCATTGATAATGGTCACGTCCTGCCCGTTTTCGGCGAGCGCCGCTTGCAACTGATTGGCAAATCCATCTGCCTCACTCAGGCCATATCCGGCCAGCAGACTGTCACCGAACAGCATGATCCGTTTGGGTTCTGCGGCATGTGCGGCGGCGGTAGCGGCGATCCAGATCGCCATAACGCTCAGCAAAACCAGCAGAAATAACGGCTTGTTGAATTTGAATCCCTGCCCAAAAGCGCCATATTGCAAGTGCGAAACAGCGCTCATCTGATAATCCGGTTTATACATGCTCGATAATCCTTCCCCGAAATCCGACCTTACCGACCATGATAGCGCGGCTGATGCCGTCATTCGATTAAATGACGTTCATGTAACACTTGGTAGTGAAGCCGGTCCGGTCAATATCCTGAAGGGAATTGATCTGTCGATCCCGGCCGGGCGCACGGTCTCGATCGTCGGGCCGTCGGGATCGGGGAAATCCACCATGATGATGGTGATCGGCGGTCTGGAGCGCCCGACCAGCGGCACCGTGACCGTGGTTGGGCAGGATCTGTCAGCGCTGAATGAGGATGGTCTGGCCGAATTCCGCCGGGACAATATCGGCATCGTGTTTCAGGCATTCCACCTCGTCCCCACCATGACCGCGCTGGAGAATGTTGCCATTCCCCTTGAATTTGCCGGGCGCGCGGATGCCTTTGAGGTGGCGGAGAGGGAGTTGGGGCTGGTTGGCCTCGGCCATCGGTTGGCCCATTATCCGGGCCAGCTTTCCGGTGGTGAGCAGCAGCGTGTGGCGCTGGCCCGTGCCTTTGCGGTCGAGCCGCGCCTGTTATTGGCGGATGAGCCGACCGGCAATCTCGATGGTGCGACCGGTGATAAGGTGATCCAGCTGATGTTCGATCTGGCACAACAGCGCGGCACGACCATCGTACTGATTACCCATGATCCCGCACTGGCGGCGAAATGCGACCAGCAGATCAGTCTGGTCGATGGTCATGTCCAGACGGCGGGAGCGTGAGAGCATGGGGGCAGCATCATGGTCGATGGCCTGGCGCATTGCGCGCCGTGAATTGCGCGGTGGTATTGCCGGGTTTCGTATCTTCATCCTGTGTCTGATGATCGGTGTCGCGGCGATTGCGGCGGTACGCTCGGTCTCCAATGCGGTTCTGGACGGGCTGGAAAATGACGGTCGGGCCATTCTCGGTGGTGATGTGGTGCTGCGCACGATCTATCAGCCGGTAACCCCGGAACAGCAGGCATTTCTGGAAACGCTGGGCAGGCTCTCCACCGGCATCGACATTCGGGCGATGGCGCGGATACCGGGTGCCACCGGTCTCGGCGCGCAATCGGCAACGCTGGTCGAGCTGAAATCCGTGGACGGGCAATATCCGCTCTATGGTGCCGTGGAACTGACCAATGGCGCGGATTTCAGCGCTTCTGTAGACCGACAGTCCGACAATAATTGGGGCGCGGTGGTAGAAGAGGGCGTGCTCATTCGCCTTGGCCTTGATGTTGGCGATCAGATCGAACTCGGCGACCGGCAGTTTACGGTCACTGGCATCATCGATCGGGAGCCGGACCGGGCGGCAGGCGGTACCTTTACCCTCGGCCCACGGGTGCTGATCTCGCTTGATGCCATGATGGCATCCGGTCTCGTACAGGCCGGCAGCCTGACCTATCACCATTATCGGCTGCTGTTGAAGGATGGCGAGACCCCGGCCTCGGCCCGCCGCGCGATTGCCGAGGCGTTTCCCGATGCCGGGTGGCGGGTTCGTGATTTCCGCAATGCCTCGCCCGGTCTGCGTGATTTCATCATCCGGCTGACCATGTTCCTGACCCTGACCGGGCTGACTGCACTGCTCGTCGGCGGTGTCGGTGTCGGCAATGCGGTCAAGGGCTATCTTGATGGTAAATCCCGCACCATAGCAATGCTGAAATGCGTCGGTGCGCCCGGTTCACTGATCTTCCGCGCCTATCTGCTGCAGGTACTGGTGCTGGCCAGTATCGGTGTGGCGCTGGGTGTGATTATCGGTGGTACGGTGCCGCTGCTGGTGGGCACGCTGCTGGAAGACATTCTGCCGATCCGTATTGCCATCGGGCTTGATATTCCCGGCCTGCTGCTGGCGGCCCTGTTCGGGTATCTGGTCGCCTTGACCTTCACCGTCTGGCCGCTTGGCTATGCCCGTGATGTGCCAGCGGTGGCGATTTTCCGCGAAATGTATCAGGACAACCGGCAGGAACCGCGCCGCATCTATGTGCTGGCCACCGCCGCGCTGGCGCTGCTGCTCGGTGGTATCGCCATTCTGACCGCCGATCACCGGATATTCGCACTGGCCTTTGTCGCCGGGGCGGTGCTGGTGCTGGTTGCGTTCAACAGCGCCGGTGGTCTGATCATTCGTGCGGCCAAGGCCGTTGGGCGACCACGGTTGCCGACCATGCGTCTGGCGCTGACCAATCTGCACCGACCGGGCAGCCCGGCACCGACCGTGGTGCTGTCGCTTGGCCTCGGCCTGACGGTGCTGGTGACGGTGGCGCTGATCGAGGGCAATTTTGCCCGCGCGGTCAATGATCGAATCCCGGACAGTGCACCGACCTTCTTTTTCATTGATATTCAGCCCGATCAGCTCGACCCGTTCCGTCAGCAGGTCGAGGCGGAGGAGGGTGTGACCGATTTCCGGGCCACGCCGATGATGCGCGGGCGGATCATGCAGGTGAACGGCGTTGAAGCGCGCAAGGCCGTGGTCAATCCCGATGAGGCATGGGTGCTGAACGGTGATCGCGGCGTCACCTATACCGCCGAGCCGGTCAATCAGGGTGAGACCATCGCCGGTGACTGGTGGCCGTCTGACTACATGGCCAATCGCGACGGCCCACCGCTGGTATCGGTCGAGGAGAGTATTGCCGAGGCGTTCGGTATCGGACCGGGTGACGAGATCACGGTCAGCATTCTGGGCCGCAATGTGACCGCAGAGATCGCCCATGTGCGTGAGGTCAACTGGGGCACGGTGCAGATGAACTTCACCCTGATCTATGCGCCCGGCCTGCTTGAGGGCGCACCGCAGACATGGCTCGCGACGCTCAAGGCACCACCCGCGGCGGAAGCGAATATCCAGCGCAGCATACCGGCACAATTCCCGAATATTTCCCTGATCCGGGTCGCCGATGCCATCGATACGGTGAATACGGTGCTGGGCAATATCGCCACTGCTGTCCGGGCTACCGCCGCCGTGACGCTGGTTGCGGGTACCATGGTGCTGGCCGGTGCCATCGCCGCCGGGCATCGCCGCCGAATTTATGATGCCGTGGTGCTCAAGGTGCTGGGGGCGACCCGCTGGACCGTGCTGCGGGCATTCCTGATCGAATACGGGTTGCTGGGTGTTTCAACGGCGCTGATTGCCGGTGTTGTCGGCACAATCACTGCCTATCTGGTGCTGACCCAGATGATGGGTATGGACTGGTTTTTCCTGCCGATGGCGGTGGTGAATACGGTGCTGATTGCCGGGCTGATCACCATCGGTCTCGGCTTTGTCGGTACCTGGCACGCGCTGGGCCAGAAACCGGCCCCGCTGCTCCGCAATGACTGATGCTGGCGGCTGATCAACTTTATTTGATGACGGGTCTGCCGAAATCGGTCGCAAATAGTCCGATTTTGGTTGAACCGGCGACCATGTTTGCCCATTTTCATAACCACGATGATGGGATTAGCCCGGTTATCGAAAGGGGTGGGCTGAAATCTGCCCCGTAAACAGTTTCAATTTTCGAGGAGGTGTCTCGATGTCGACCGGTTGGTCCAACGAGAATCAATCCGCAGTTTTCGGTCAGGGCGCGACAGGTGTCAGCTTTGACGAGGGTCTGCGCAAGCACATGCTGCGTGTTTACAACATGGTCGGTGGCGGTATCGCTGTTGCCGGCCTTGCCGCACTCGCCACTGTCATGACGCCGCTTGGCGCCATGCTGTACGGCACGGGCCTGAACTTTGTCGTCGCCTTTGCGCCGCTTGTCATGCTGTTCTTTATCAACTTCCGTATGCACAAGATGTCGCTCGGCGGTCTGCATGCCTTCTACTGGGCATTTACGGCAGTGATGGGTGTCTCCCTGGCTTATGTGTTCATGCTCTATACGGGTGAGAGTCTCGCACGGGTGTTCTTCATCACCGCGGCAACCTTCGCCGGTGCATCACTCTATGGCTACACGACCCGGAAGAATCTCGCTTCCATGGGTGGCTTCCTGATCATGGGCGTTATCGGCCTGATCATCGCCAGCCTGGTGAACATCTTCCTGCAGTCATCAGCCCTGCAGTTTGCGATCAGCATCATCGGTGTTATCGCCTTTACCGGCCTTGCCGCCTATGACACCCAGAACCAGAAGCAGATGTATCTGGCAGTTGGTGGTGGTGAAATGGCCCAGCGCCTCGGCATCATGGGTGCGCTCAGCCTGTTCATCAACTTCGTCAACCTGTTCCAGTTCATGCTGATGCTGATGGGTAACCGCGAATAATTCACTGGCCACAGCCAGAAAACAAAAGCCCGGTGGAGCGATCCAGCCGGGCTTTTTGCTGTCTGCAGAATGATATTCGGGTGGTCAGTTGCCTACCCGCTCGAGGATCGGGATTGACCGCAGGGCAAAGATCACCTGATCCGCCTCGTTCTGGATAGTCGTACCCATAGCTGGATCCAACGGTATAGGATCATCGGCGGCTATGCCCTCACGCCCGGTCTTCTCCAGCTTTGCACACATTTCCATCAGCCGTGGTGCGCCGAATGATCCGGCAAGGCTCTTGAGCGCATGGGCTTCCTCGTTCAGGGATTTGTGGTTATTGGCGACAAGGGCGGCGGCAATGCGGGTGGTACGTTCGCGCGCTTCTACCTCGAAGCTGTCGACCAATTCGCCGATGATGTCATCACCAACACTCTGGCGCATGTCATCGAGTACCTTCATGTCAATCGCGCTGTCATCCTCGTCGCTTGCCATCAGTTTTTTCCCTTTTGTCTCTTGCGGTCCCGATGTGCCGCCGAGTTCAGCGGTTTTCTGGTCATCGGCAGCCATGGTCATCTTGATAATCTCGACCAGCGCCCCATCCTCGGCATTGCGGTCAATGCTGGCGGTCAGACGGGCGACGGTATCGGCATCGGGCAGATGTTCCGGGTCGATCATGCCGATCCGGATAATCTGGTCCGAAGTGGTGCGTTGTTGTACCCGCTCCAGCAGGATCGCTCCCTCGACCGCCGGATGGGTCAGGTCGGGCAGCAGGATATTCACTACCTCATGATTGAGCACTTCCAGCGCGCCCTTGGCATCCGCCGCACAGATCGCGCGATGGCCCTGCCGTTCCATGAGCTGTGCGAGCTGGTTCTGCCGGGACAGGCTGTCATCGACGATCAGGATGGTGGTCCGGGTCAGGGTTCTGGTGGCGGTACCGGTACTGCCGCGACGACCGCTGGTATCCCGGCGCAGGGGTATTTTCTCGCCATGCAATACGGCCTGCACTTCCGATTGCCGGAATGGCATCGGCAGGACATCGGCAAAGCCACCGGCGAGATAGCGTTCACGATCCTGTCGGACCGGTGCCCGTTCAATCAGGATCGGTCCGCGGTGACGGGTATTGGCATTGAGCATCTCCCGTGGCACCCGTGGTGGCTCGCGACCGAACAGGGCGCTGTCGATCAGGATTTCGGAGAAGCCATCGACATCATCGGGCAGGCTGGTCAGATCGGGGGCGATATCCACCGATGCGCCACCGCTGATCAGTTGCTGACGCAGGCTGTCGCGCACCAGTGACGGTTCGGCAATCAGCAGGATCGGACGCGATGGCGGTTTTTCCGGCGGGGTCTGGTTACTGCCGCGCTGGGCCAGTTGCAGCCGTGCGGTAAACCAGAAGCTTGAGCCGCGATTGAGTTGGCTGTCGACACCGATCCGACCACCGAGCAGGTCGGTCAGGCGGCGGCAGATCGACAGGCCAAGCCCGGTGCCACCATGTTTGCGGCTGAGGCTGCCACTGCCCTGATAGAAATCGCCGAATAACGCTTCCTGCCCCTCATCGGAGATACCGATACCGGTATCGGCAACCACAAAGCGCAGATGGATACCGTCGCGGCTGTCGCCTTCCTCACGCACGCTGATGCGGATTGATCCGGTGCTGGTGAACTTGATCGCATTGCCGATCAGGTTGAGCAATATCTGGCGCAATCGCCCGGCATCGCCACGCAGATAGCGGGGGATGTCGAACGGAATATCGGCGGCAATCCGCAGGTCGAGGTCATTGACCTTTGCGGTGAACAGATCGATGATGCTCTCGATCTGATCCACCAGATCGAAGTCGCGATTTTCCAGCACCAGCCGTCCGGCCTCCATCTTCGAGACATCGAGAATGTCCTCGATAATGGTCATCAGACCATCGGCGGCTTCCTTGGCAGTATCGGCAAAATCATGCTGTTCATCGGTCAGGTCCGACCCGGACAACAGACCGAGCATGCCGAGGATGGCGTTCATCGGCGTGCGGATTTCGTGACTGATCACGGCGAGAAACTCGGATTTTGCCCGGCTGGCGCGCTCGGCGGTTTCCTTGGCCTTGAGCAACTGGCTCGCCGCCCGCTCCCGCGCCAGGGCGGCAACAATCAGGTCAACCGCGGTGCTCAGGGTCTTTACCTCGATATCGAGCCATTGCCGTGACTGGTCGAGCTGCAGGAAGCCGACAACGCCCCATAAGGGGTCCGGCTGATCCTTGAACGGGCAGATCGGGAACATGCAGAACGACTGAATACCGGCAAATTCCATCAGCTCGCGCAGTTCCTCGTCACTGTCGCTGAGTGACTGGATCGCCGGACGACCGCGGCGCAGATCGGCCATTTGTGCCAGACCGGTGGAGATAGGATCGAAGGCGGAGAGGCGATCCTGAAACAGCAGGTCATCATAGCCCTGAGCGGTCCAGCTCCATTGCTCGGCGACATTGTAGTTGTTCGACAGGAAGTGTGTCTCATCCTGATCGTCATGATGTTCCATATCCGACTGGGTCAGGGCATGGATGAACACATGGCTGACCCCGGCGGCGGTACCGAGCTGTTCGAGAATTGTCGGCAGGTTCTGGCGCCAGCCTTCACCGGCGAGGAACTTTTCCGCTGCGATACCGACGGCACCGAGAATGCCCTCACGTCGCCGCAGGGTATCCTGCACCCGCAGCCTTTCGGTGACATCACGTAGGGCGATAACGCCTGCCATGCCGTCGCGGCTCGGGATCCGTCGGGTCCGGGCCTCGGCCAGAAACGGGCTGCCGCTGGCTTTGAGGCAGGTGATCTCGATAACGCTGCCGGTATCCCGGTCGAGGGTTTCGGTAAACCGGCCCTGATCGATCGTGGCGACCAGCTCTACCGGTGCCCGGCCGATAAGCCGGTCCATGGGCATGCCGAACAATTCGGCGGCGGCCCCATTACACTCTTGGATGATGCCGTCATCATGGAGCAGCAGCCCATCGAGCGAGGCATCGCACAGCACGCGGAAGCGGTTTTCCACGTCCCGCAGGCGGAGCGTTGTGCCTTTCCAGTTGCTGATATCATGGCGCAGGACGATCCGGCCTTGCGCCAGTTTCCGGTCCTCGATCCGCAGCCAGCGGTTCTGGTGGGTCAGCATCAGGTCGAGCGGATCGCCGTCGCCGCTCTCGATGACATTTTCCACCATGCCCCGGGCCATCGCGCCGTCGGCGAAAATTTCCTGGGCAAAGCACTCGGCCCAATAATCATGGTAGCTCTGGCCGGTGGTAAGGGTCAGGACCGCAGGACGATGCAGGTGCCCGAAGGCCGCATTCGCCATCACCAGCCGGTCATCGGGGTCAAAGATGGCAACACCGAAATCCAGCGCATCAAACGCCGTGGCAAGACTGGTATCAACCGATTGCGGGCCGGTGCTGGGCGTTGCTGGCTGGGTCACAGATGGGCTGTTGATTGCTGGTCATTGAAATGAATTGCGGACAGGCAAAATTGCTAAACCATATCCGTTACCGATAGGGTAACAGCATGTGCCTTCAACTGCATCTTTCTAATGCATGTCAGGGCATTGCGGGGAAGCTGTTGTGGCAATATTCCGGGTATCCATATGCTTGTTACATTTACTGATTTTGGCCTCTCGGGTCCGTATCTGGGTCAGGTTCATGCGGTTTTTGCCGCCGAGGCACCGCAGGTACCCGTGATCAACCTGATCAGCGATGCGCCCGCCTTTGATCCATTGGCCTCGGCCTATCTGCTGGCGGCCTATAGTGCCGGGTTTCCCGTGGGCGCGGTATTCTTCTGTGTCATTGATCCGGGCGTTGGCAGTGAGCGCCGACCGATCATGCTCTCAACGGAAAAGCACCATTTCATCGGGCCCGATAACGGCTTGTTCGACATTGTCCTGCGCCGGGCGCTGAAGGCCGATGGCAAGGACAGCTGGCAGCAGCCGAAGGCCTGGGCAATCGACTGGCGCCCGGACAAGCCCATGTCCAACAGCTTCCATGGCCGCGACCTGTTTGCCCCGGTGGCGGCACGCATGGCAATCGGCCTGCGGGTCGATGCCACGCCGATTGATCCGGCAACGATCACTCGCCCGGACTGGCCCGACAGCTTGCCGCAGATCATCTATATCGATCATTACGGCAATGCCCTGACCGGCATTTTCGCAGAGGATATCGCGGAGACGGCGGTACTCGATCTGGGCGGTAAGACGGTGAGCCATGGCCGGGTGTTTTCGGATGTGCCGGTGGGTCAGCCATTCTGGTACATCAACAGCAACGGGCTGGTTGAGATCGCGGTCAATTCCGGTCGGGCGGATCAGGCGCTGGGCCTCGCGATCGGCCATGAGATCACGGTCAGGAATGACTGACCGGGAGCCGGTTGTGCGCTAGCGACGGGCGAAGAACTGGTGCATCTGGTCATTGGCGTCGTGATCATCATTATCGACGCGCAATGCCTTCATGCGGAACGGTGTTGCGGTTTTCAGCTTGAAGAACTTGGCCAGATGCTTGTTGGGAAAGCCCTGCAGCCGTTCATTCATGTCACGGGCATTGTCGTTGTAGTAACGCTCGGCTTGGGCAATATCATCATTGGCGGCTTGTAGGCGCTCCAGCGCTTCACGGTAATTCGGGTTGCCGATCACATCCGGATAGGTCCCGGCGAGGTCGACCAGTGCGCGGAGGCGTTTGCTCAGCTCGTCCTCACGCCTTGCCCGTTCGCGCGGATCATTGATGGCAACTTCCGCCCGGCTTGCCGCCTGTCGCACGGCGGAGGCGAAGTTGCGTACCCAGTCAATCGCCTGATTTTGGCTGCTGGCATGGTTTTCCAGCGCCTGAATCACGGCCGGGATACGATTGCGCCGATTGAGCAGGGTGTTCTCAACTTCGCGCCATGCCTTATCGAGCCGCTCTTTCTGCGCCATCATGCTGGAGCGGATCTGCATCATGTTGATGGCAAACATCAGGAATAGGGCCACCGCACCGAGCACCGGCCAATTGAGCTCAAGCATACCGGTCTCCCGACCGGCAGTGGTCTTCAGTCAAATTGGTTGCGGGTGTCATCATGCTCATGGTGTATCAGTTTATGCTGTTAAATCCGTCGTAATCCAGCGGTTTCGTGCGTTTTCACCCCCCGGATAGGCACGGGCGTTACCTCAATGTCGCAACCATATGGGTGAAGCCCTTCGGGGTATGACCCCACCATGAAATTTAACCTGATGCCGGTCATTTGCACCGATATGAATTGACGCGGGTCGATGATTTCTGCATTCTGAATTCCGAATTCAGAAAACCGCAGGAGGTTGCCTTGCGTGCCCTTGAAACCCGTCCCGATCTTGTCACCGAGGCTTATCAGGCCATGAAGGGTGCGATCATGGCCGGTGATCTGGCGCCGGGCACCTATCTGGCGCAGGAGGATCTGGCCTCGCGCCTCGGGGTCAGTCGGCAACCGGTCAGTCACGCACTCATGCTGCTGCGCCATGACGGTCTGGTGGTGGAGCGCGGGCGCAAGGGCCAGATGGTCGCCCCGATCGATCCCAACGATATTCTGTCGATGTATCAGGCGCGCGGTGCCCTTGATGCGCTGGCGGCGCGGCTTACCGCCGAACGTGCAGCAGAGCATGCCGATGAGTTTGCCGGGATATTTGAGCCGTTGCTGGCCGAGGGGCAGGCGGCAATGGCGAAGGGTGATATAGACCGGCTGCTGGCGGCCGATGTGGCCTTTCACCAGACAATCTATCGGCTGTCTGGCAATTCCCGGATCGAGATTATGACCGAAGCCGCATGGCATCACGTGCAGCGTTCCATGCGCATTGTGCTGGTTGACAGCGAGCGCCGACGGTTTGCCTGGGAAGAGCACGGGCAGATCGTGGACGCTATTCTGAGTGGTGACGAGGAACGTGCCGCGGACGTGGCCGTCAACCACGCCGAGGCGGCGGGTGAGGCCACCTATCGCCGCCTGATGGCAAAAAGGCAGGAAACCCCTGCAGAAATTTCAGGAGCTTAAGGATGTTCTGAACCGGACCGGGTTCGACCATTCTTCTTGCGCGGTGCCTCTGAGACCTCCCAGTTACACAGGCACCGCGCATTTTTTATCTCCGGCACTACAGCTTGGCCGTGATTTCCTTGAGCTGGGCCGGGGTAAGCATCAGGCTCTTGGCACAGCTGTCGAGCATGGCCTTTTCCTTCCTGTCGATTTTCCCGTCCACGGCAATGACCCGGTAAAGTTCCCGGATCATGATTTGCCGCTGAACCGGATTCATCATGGGGCCGATCATCTCGATATGGCTCAGCAGATCGCCACCCTTCAGGGTGCTATGATCGATATCCTGCATGATGCTGGTTTCCCGCACCTTGGCATTGGTGATCTTCGACATGATCTCGGCAATCAGTTTGATTTCCTCGGGATCGATTTTGCCATCGGCCTTGGCGGCACCGATCAGCGTTTGCCGGAGCAGTTCCGGAAAGCTGCTGCCAACCACGGCCCTTACCCTGCGGGAGCGGCGGTTCCGGATCATGATTGAAATGGTGGTGCTGATCAGGACGAATGCCAAAATCGGCCACAGGGAGTAGCCAATAACATACTCGCTGGCCGGGATCGGCGCGGCGGACAGAGGGATCGGCAAGACGCCGATGGTCTGGAGCGCGCTGATCCGTTCGGTACCCAAATCGAAATACCGGTCATCGTCCAGTTCAATGACATAGCCATGATCGGTGAGATAGGCGCCGGCAATGAACCATTTGATACTGATCCGTCGTGCCAGATAGGCATTATCAAGAAACTCCGGCGGCACCATCTGGCGGGCAGCGGCGGGCACCTCGATTTTCTGGATGCGAATAATCTTATCCTCGGTGCCGAACCTGGTGCGTGCTTCTGCCGGTGTCGCAATACACAACAGCAAAATGCAAATCATTATTATCCGCATTAGTGAGCCTGTAATTTGATAATCAATACAATAATATCATCAATTACTTATACAGCCATGCGATGGGTTTAAAAACCCCGATATTCAGGGGGTTTATCAAGGCGGATTTATTCTCAGGCCCATTTATTCATGGCGTAGCGGCGCAAGCGGGTATAGGGGCGACGGCGATGGATCGCCGGGCCGCTGACCGTCGGCAGGTCGAGCAGCGCCGGGCAATGCTGGTCCGGCATATCGCTGTGCCAGGCGTCGCGCAGTTTCTGCAGGCCCGGCGGCAGCTCCGCCAGCGCGTTGCGGATGGTGGCGGGACAGTCGGTGATGATGCCTTGTACCCCGGATGCGACCAGACTGGCGGCGAGCCGCGGATGGTTGATGGTCCAGGCCAGCACCGGCAGACCGGCATCGCGGCAATCGGCCAATTGTGCCGTGGTGATATGGGTACCGTTCAGGTGCAGTGCGGTCAGCTCCAGCCGGTTGGCGAGACGCTGCCAGTCGCGCGGCATCCGGTTGGCGAGCAGGCCGCGGGGATAGGCCGGGGCATCATAGCGGGCGGCAAGCAGTGATTTGGTTGAGAATGATGACAGCAGCGGCGGCAATTCCGCTTTCGGCCAATGGGCCTTGATTGCCTCGGTTACCGCCATGCCGGTCTGGCGCTCGCGACCGGGACAGGGCTTGATCTCGATATTCGGGGTCAGGCCAAGCATGGCACAGCGTTCCAGCGCCTCGCGCAGGCTTGGGACCGGCTCGTTGCGGAAATCCTCATGGAAGCGATACCCGGCATCGAGGCTGCGGATCACCTGATAGTCAGCATCCCTGACCAGTGCCTTGTACCCGGTTGTGCGTTTCAGGTTCACATCATGCATCAGGACCGGGATGCCGTCGCGGGTCAGCTTGACATCGAACTCAACCCAAGTGGCACCCTCGCGCGCGGCCTGATCGATACCGGCAATGGTGTTTTCCGGGGCTTTGCGCATGGCGCCCCGATGGCCGATTACGCGTGGAAGCTGGTACTGCACAGCTCTGTCCTCGCTCTCAGGGGCGTCATGACCATCCGAGTTCTTGGATGGTCCGGATACTGTTCGGTCATAGTGAGACAAACACGGAACGCCATATGCCGAGGAATATGCGGAGCAATGATGACAGTTTTAAGTAAGGGCGTTGACGGAATAATTACAACTGAGCATTTCGGGGCTTTTTATCAGGTTTTGCCGAACTCTTGTGGCCGCAAGGATACGTATTCAACCGCTCTGAAATTCGGCGAGGACCGGTAGCAGGGTCCGGGGCGTGTCGGTGAAAATACCGGCAACACCGCGCTCGAGCAGTGCTCTTGCCTGTTCGGCATCATTGACGGTGAAGGCCATGATGTGACGCCCGCTGGCAAACAGCTTGTCGATCTCATCCGGTGTTTCAATGCCGACATTATAGCTGATGATGGCCAGGTCGAGGCGATCGGCCAGTTCGCGCCAGTTATCCGGCTTGTAACGCAGCACGATCCCGCGTGGCCAGTCAGGACGCTCACGTTGGGCAATTTCCAGCGCCTCGATACTCAGGCTGGAGACAACCGGTGGGGCAGCCTGTTCCGGCCAGTAGCGGATAAGGTCGGCCATCACCGCTTCGGCGGTTTCCCGATCCCGGTCGGGGGCAACCTTGATTTCCACATTGGCGGTCATGCCGAGCCGGTGCACCTCGGCGATTATCTCCTGCAGCGTCGGGATGCGTTCGCCATCGCCCGCATCGAGTTGGCGCAAGGCGGCAAACGGCGTCTTGTCCACCGCGCCCGTACCACTGGTGGTGCGGTCCAGCGTATCATCGTGAATGATGATGGCCTGTGGCGGATGATCGCCGCTGATCGTGGCATCGAACTCAACGATTGTAACACCCTGAGCTGCCGCCTCACGGATGCTGGCGAGCGTATTCTCCGGTGCATGGGCCGCAGCACCGCGATGGCCGATGATAATCGGGGTTTGGAACGGCAGTGCGGCAGGCATGGCGCTATCACCATCGATGGTTCAGTGTGCTTCCTCCTTATACGCTGAAAACACCTCCTTCGCTGCAAAAAGCCCGTTCAGGGCAGCAGGAAAACCGGCATAGACCGCCATCTGCATGATGGTCTCGACAATCTCTTCCCGGCTCAGCCCCATATTTAGGCCGGCATGAATATGCACCTTCAGCTGCGGTGTTGCCGTGCCCATGGCGCAGAGCGCGGCGATGGTGGCGATTTCCCGTTCGCGCAGGCCGAGACCGGGACGGGAATAGATGTCGCCGAAAGGAAACTCGATTAGATAGCGGGCAAAATCGGGGGCAATATCGGCAAGGGCATCAATGACGTTCTGTCCGGCCTTGCCATCAATGTCGGCCAGTGCTTTCTCGCCGCGCTCGTAGCGGCTCATTGACGGGGTCGCGGTCTGTTCGGGTGTTGTCGGGTTGGTCATGATTGCTGTTCTCCTGCAGGGTGGCACGATAATGGGCAATCTTGTGATCGAGGGTGTCGAGGCACTCCTGTATCTCACGCAGCTTGGCACGAACCTCGTCACGGTGGTCTTCCAGCAGTTCGCAGCGTGCTTCGGCAGTCGAGGCACCCTGTTCACGCAGCTCGGCATATCGACACATCTCGCGCAGCGGCATCCCTGTGGCCTTCAGCCGTCCGAGAAATTCGATCCAGACCAGAATGGAGAGGTCATAATGCCGTTGCCCGGACGTATCCCGATAGATACGCGGCAGCAGACCGATACGCTCGTAATACCGCAGCGTATCAGCCGACAGTCCGGTTTTGCGTACATCCTCTCCAATTTTCATCACAAGCAACCCATTGGTTCAGATAACCCAGCCCTACAATCTGGAGTGTACTCCAGGTCAAGCGGTGTTGTGATGATGAACAACAAAAAAGGGGCCAGCGTTGGCTGGCCCCTTTGCTAATTCCTGAACGCGGGTGGCGTTCTTAGGCTTCTTCCATTTCCTGCTCGACTTCCTCACCGGTCTCCTGATCGATGTTTTTCATCGACAGGCGGACCTTGCCGCGGTCGTCGAAGCCGAGGCACTTGACCTTGACTTCCTGACCTTCGGACAGGACATCGGTGACTTTACCGATGCGGTGATTGGCGATTTCCGAGATATGCACGAGGCCATCGCGGCTGCCGAGGAAGTTGACGAAAGCACCGAAGTCCATGATCTTGACGACCTTGCCGGTGTAGATCACGCCAACTTCAGGATCGGCAGCGATGCCCTTGATCCAGTCGATCGCGCGCTTGGCGGCTTCGTTGTCGGTAGCGGCAACCTTGACGGTACCATCATCATCGAGGTCGATCTTACAACCGGTGGTCTCGACGATCTCGCGGATAACCTTACCGCCGGAACCGATGACTTCACGGATCTTCTCAGGCTTGATCTTGAAGCTGGTGATGCGTGGGGCAAACTCGTTGACCTCTTCGCGGGCACCTTCAATGGCTTTCGCCATCTCGCCGAGAATGTGGACGCGACCGTCCTTGGCCTGATCCAGTGCGATTTCCATGATCTCTTTGGTGATCGAGGTGATCTTGATGTCCATCTGCAGCGCGGTGATACCTTTTTTGGTACCCGCAACCTTGAAGTCCATATCACCGAGGTGATCCTCGTCACCCAGAATGTCTGACAGAACGGCGAACTTGTCGTCTTCCTTGATCAGACCCATGGCGATACCGGCAACCGGGCTTGGCAGTGGAACCGCCGCATCCATGAGTGCCAGAGAGGTACCGCAAACGGTTGCCATGGAGGATGAACCGTTTGATTCAGTGACCTCGGAAACAACACGCATGGTGTATGGGAAATCTTCCTTGGTTGGCAGCATTGGCTTGATCGCGCGCCATGCCAGCTTGCCGTGACCGATTTCACGACGGCCCGGAGAACCCATGCGACCGGCTTCACCGACAGAGTATGGCGGGAAGTTGTAGTGCAGCATGAAGTTTTCGCGGTATTCGCCTTCGAGAGCATCGATGATCTGCTCATCCTGACCGGTACCGAGAGTGGAGACGACCAGAGCCTGGGTCTCGCCGCGGGTGAACAGGGCAGAGCCGTGCGCACGTGGCAGGATACCGACTTCGGCAACGATCGGGCGGACGGTTTTGGTGTCGCGACCGTCGATCCGCTGACCGGTTTCGAGGATGTCACCACGAACGATGCTGGCTTCGAGCTTCTTGAAGCTCTCGGCAACCATCTGTGGTTCGATCGCATCGTCTTCGGCGTAGAGAGCGAATGCCTTTTCCTTGGCTTCGCCGACTTTTGCCTGACGCTCGACCTTGTCCTTGATCTTGTAGGCAGCTTTCAGATCGTCGCCAACGGCAGCGGAGAGCTTTTCCTTGACGGCTTTTGCGTCATAGGCGGGCTCTGGCAGATCACGAGGCTCTTTCGCGCAGGCTTCAGCCAGCTCGATGATTGCGTCGATGACCGGCTGGAAACCTTCCCAACCGAACATGACCGCACCGAGCATGGTGGCTTCGTCAAGCTCATTGGCCTGAGACTCAACCATCAGCACGCCTTCTTTGGTGCCGGCAACAACGAGGTCGAGAGCGCTCTCTTCCAGCTGTTGTGAGGTCGGGTTCAGAACGTATTCGCCGTTGATGTAACCAACACGGGCAGCGCCGAGCGGGCCCATGAATGGCAGACCGGAAAGGGTCAGGGCAGCAGAAGCGCCGACCATGGAGACTACATCGGGATCGTTCTCGAGATCGTGGGCCAGAACGGTTGCGACCACCTGGGTCTCGTTCTTGTAGCCATCAACGAAGAGTGGGCGGATCGGACGGTCGATCAGACGGGAAACGAGGGTTTCTTTTTCTGATGGACGACCTTCACGCTTGAAGAAACCGCCGGGGATCTTACCGGCAGCGAATGCTTTTTCCTGATAATTCACGGTCAGTGGAAAGAAGTCCTGACCTGGCTTTGGTGACTGTGCGCCAACAGCGGTGCACAGGGCCGTGGTATCGCCATAGGACACCATGGCGGCGCCGTCGGCCTGACGGGCAACCTTGCCCGATTCAATGACGAGCTTGCGCCCGCCCCAATCCAATTCCTTGCGGAAAACACTGAACATTTATGTTCCATCCTTAAACGTACTGCGACCAACGTCACCGGATCAGACCCTTGTCTGATCCACCGCGGTGTTAACGAACAAAAGCGGCTTGCAACCCCAAATACTGTCGGTCATGTGATGGCCCGGCTGTAACCGAACCGTTTGTATCAGCGGCTGACCCTGTCAGACGCCGAGCGGATCGACCCTTTCGATCCTCGGACAAACCGGCCTTTGGGCGGCCGGTCTTGCAAATTCCGGTCAGACCATCGCGGTCATGTTCGGAAAGTGAAGCCGTAGAAACTGTAATTTTGTTGGACCCCTTGGCCGTCATTCCTGCGCAGGCAGGAATCTCGTCGCTTTCGGTAGCCGGATTCCAGCTTTCGCTGGAATGACAATCGTGGATCACATGCGAAAACGGCGATCGGGCAGGAGCCACGATCGCCGGGATCGATACTGGATCATCGGTCACGTTGCTGATCATCTGGCCCGCCATTCCGAAAATCGCAGACAGTGGTGGTGTGGCCATCACGTCTCTGCGCTGGATGTGGGCTGGGGTCATATGCAACGGAACCCGGATGTTGTTAGCGACGGAGGCCGAGACGCTTGATCAGTTCTGCGTAACGGTCCTTGTCTTTCTTCTGAAGGTAATCAAGAAGACTGCGACGACGGCCAACCATGCCAAGCAGGCCACGGCGGCTGTGGGTGTCTTTCTTGTTGGTCTTCAGGTGTTCGGTCAGGTTGGTGATGCGTTCGCTGAGAACGGCGACCTGAACTTCCGGTGAACCGGTGTCGTTCGCACCCTGGCCATATTCCTTGATAAGCTCGCTTTTACGCGCTTGGGTAATCGACATCGTGGTACTCCTTCTTGGTTACTGGACCGCCCGACTTTTCATCTGTGGCACGGCCCTGCTGATATTAAAGATTGAGAACACGCAAAGGCCGGATTTCCGGACCTTCCAAACAGACCAGGGCAACCGGTTTGCCATCCGCCATAGTCAGGATCGCGTCATCCTCCTCGCATGCATTGATGCTGTCGAGACGGTGACGATCCTGACGTGACAGGAATTTTACCGATTGGCCAAGGCGCAGTTTCTGTGCCTCTGCGGTGGTCAAGGTCAGGGCCGGGATGTCGTCCAGCGCTGCTTCGACCGGTAGCAATAATTGCTCCCGCGCGTGCGTTATAGCGGAGTTCTCGATTTCGTCCAATGGAATCGCGTCATCTTCGTCAAAACAACCGGCTGCTATGCGTCTGAGTTGGGCGATATGGCCGACGGTTCCGACCGCTTTTGCCAGATCGCGGGCCAGAGAGCGCATATAGGTACCGGCACCGCAGCTGACCGCGAAGCGTGCATGGTCGTTGTCCACGGGACCAAGATAGGTGAACTCGAAGATATCGACTTCGCGCACGGGAATTTCCACGTCCTCACCATCACGGGCAAGGTCATAAGCACGTTCGCCGTCGATCTTGATTGCCGAGTATTTTGGCGGGATCTGTTTGATCAGGCCAATGAACTGCGGCAGGGCGGCGTCAATGTCATCATCGCTCGGGCGGTGATCGCTGGTTTCGATGATCTCACCCTCGGCATCATCGGTCGCGGTTGCCTGACCCCAGCGCACGGTGAATTCATAGGCCTTGTCGCCATGCAGGGCGTAATTCACGGTCTTGGTGGCCTCACCGAGGGCAATCGGCAGCACGCCGGTCGCCAACGGGTCGAGGGTGCCGCCATGCCCGGCCTTCTGGGCATTCAGGTGTCGCCGCACGCGGTTGACCACGGTGGTCGAGCTGATGCCCGATGGTTTGTCGACGATCATCCAGCCGTGAACCGGATCGCCCTTGCGCCGTCTGCCCATGGGTCAGGCATCCTCATCATCGTCAAAATCGTCATCTTCCGGCAACTGGAAGCGACCGCCATCGCTATTGGCGCGGTTCAGCAGCTCGCCGATCCGGTCGACCTCATCGAAGGTGTCATCGAGGTAGAATTTCAGGTTGGGGGTATATTTCAGCGCCAGCGCCCGACCGATCTGGCCGCGGAAATAGGGTGCGGCCTTGTTGAGGGCGTTGATCACATCATGCACGGACCCGCCTTCGACCGGTGACTTGCCACCGAGTGGCATGACATAGGCGGAGGCGTTTTTCAGATCAGGGCTTGCCTGAACCTCGGTCACGGTGATGCTGGCGTCCCGCAAATTCGGGTCGCGCATATCACCTTCCTGAAGTATCTGGGCGAGCGCATGGCGAATTTCCTCACCCACGCGCAATTGCCGCTGGCTGCGGCCGACTGTTTGCCGACCGACCGTTGATCGGGATGTTGATGACCCTTTGGCCATGATCTGTCTCTCACATCAAAATTTGACCGTCATTCCTGCGTAAGCAGGAATCCTGATCCTTGTCTCGCTAACTTTTGACCCCGGTCACGAAAAATACGTCTCGTATAAATCGCGCCATTCGGGGTTGTCGGTCTCAATCAGCTGTATTTTCCAATCGCGCTTCCACGCCTTGACCTGCTTTTCCCGTGTGATTGCTGCTTCGGCGGTTGCGTGTTCCTCGGCATAAACAAGGTTTTTCACATTATATCTGGCGGTAAACCCTGCAATTTCACCGGTTTTATGCTGGTGAATGCGCTGTGCCAGATCGGATGTCATGCCCGTATAGATGACGCCATTCGGTTTGCTTGCCAGAAGATATACCCAAAAGCGCTTCATCTGTTATGCCAGCTCTGCCCACCAAGATCCCAGCTTTCGCTGGGATGACGTGTGATGGGTGATGTTGGTTTTACAGTTCGCGGGCGATTTCTTCGACCTGGAAGCATTCGATCACATCGCCTGCCTTGACGTCGTCGTAGTTCTCGAACGCCATACCGCATTCAAAGCCGCTCTTGACCTCTTTGACTTCATCCTTGAAGCGCTTGAGGGTTTTCAGGCTGCCTTCATGGATAACGACGCTGTCACGCAGCAGGCGCACTTTGGCACCCCGGCGGACCTCGCCTTCGGTGACATAGCAACCGGCGACCTTGCCGACCTTGGTGATGTTGAACACCTCGCGGATTTCCGCGTTGCCAAGGAAGGTTTCGCGCAGGGTCGGTGCCAGCAGACCGCTGAGCAGACCGCGTACATCGTCGATCAGGTTATAGATGATCGAGTAGTAGCGAATGTCCACATTATCGCGGCGGGCCATCTCACGCGCCTGAGCATTGGCCCGGACGTTGAAGCCGACCAGCATCGCACCGGTTGAACCGGCAAGGGTCACATCGCTCTCGTTAATCGCACCAACACCGGAGTGCAGGACGCGGAGATTGACCTCGTCACTGTCCTCGGCGAGCTTGGTAAGCGAGGTGGCAATCGCCTCAACCGAACCATGCACATCGCCCTTGATGACCACGGCGAGCTCTTTCTGCTCACCGGCTGCAATGGCGCTGAACATCTGTTCGAGCGAACCGCGACCGGCTGCGAGGGTCTGTGCCTCACGCATCTTGCGCTGGCGGAATTCGGCAATCTCGCGAGCCTTGGACTCGTTTTCGACCACGGCGAATTCGTCACCGGCATTGGGCGCACCCTGCAGGCCGAGGATTTCGACCGGCACGGCCGGGCCTGCCTCTTTGACGTTCTGACCGCGATCATTGACCAGTGCACGCACCCGGCCCCATTCGGCACCGGCAACAAAGATGTCACCGGTTTTGAGCGTACCGCCCTGAACCAGAACGGTGGCAACCGGACCACGACCCTTGTCGAGCTTGGCTTCAATGACCGTACCATTGGCAACCCGGTTCGGGTTGGAACGGAGTTCGAGGATTTCCGCCTGCAGCAGGATGGCTTCCTCAAGCTTGTCTAGGTTCAGGCCTTTCTTGGCCGAAACTTCCACATCGAGGACATCACCGCCGAGGCTTTCCACGATCAGCTCATGGGACAGCAGTTCCTGACGCACCTTGTCCGGGTTGGCTTCAGGCAGGTCGATCTTGTTGATTGCCACGATCATCGGGACACCTGCCGCTTTCGCGTGGTTCAGGGCCTCAACGGTCTGGGGCATGATGCCGTCATTGGCGGCAACCACCAGAATGACCAGATCGGTAACATTGGCACCGCGGGCACGCATTTCGGTAAAGGCGGCGTGGCCCGGGGTATCGATGAAGCTGATCTTGCTGCCATCCTCGAGGGTCACCTGATAGGCACCGATATGCTGGGTGATGCCACCGGCCTCACCGGCGACAACGTCGGTTTTGCGCAGTGCATCGAGCAGTGAGGTCTTGCCGTGGTCAACATGGCCCATGACGGTTACGACCGGCGCGCGTGGCACCAGATCGCCTTCATCATCCTGGGTTTGTGTAGTCATCAGGCCAAGTTCGACATCGCTGTCGGACACACGGACCATACGGTGACCGAACTCATCCACGATCAGCTCGGCGGTTTCCGCGTCGATGGTCTGGTTGATGGTCGCCATGACGCCCATTTTCATGAGTGCCTTGATAACGTCACCGCCGCGCTCGGCCATACGGTTGGCCAGTTCCTGAACCGTGATGGCATCAGGCACTTTGACGTCGCGGGTAAATTTAACGCTTTCCTGCGGCTGCATCGACTTCATGCGCTCGCGCTCGCGGGCACGGCGCTGGGCGGCGAGGGACGGGAAGCGTCCGCCATCATCATCATTGAGCGCCTGGGTAACCGTCAGCTTGCCGGTACGACGACGGTCGCCACCGATGCTGCGACGGGTGCTTGGCGCAGGTTTGTTGGCACCGCCACCGGGACCGCCTTTGCCGCGTTTCTTGCCGCGGCTCTCGATCTCGTCATCCATTGCATCGGCACCGCGGCGGGCACCGATATCAGATGGGGCAGCGCCTTCCTTGCGGGGTGCAGCAGAAGATTTCGCACGGGCGGCCTCTTCGGCCTGACGCTTGGCGGTTTCTTCGGCCAGACGGGCATCTTCAGCCGCTTTCTGTTCGGCGGCCTCGGCCTCGATCTTTTTCAGCTCTTCCAGCTCACGCTGGCGCAGGGCCTCGGCCTTGCTCAGTGGCGTTTCTTCCGGTTCCGCCTCGACTGCTTCGGCATCAGCCTTCTGTTTTGGCTTTGGCCGTGGTGGCGGGGCCGGCAGATCGCTGGTCGAACGGTTGGCGGCATCCTGCAGGGCGCGGATGCGGGCATCGCGCTCGCTGTCAGTCAGATTGCGCAGGCTGGCGGTATCGATCTTGTCCTCGACAGCTTTCGCTTCCAGGGTTGGTTCAGGCGTCTTGGCAGCTGGCTCGGGCGCATCCTGCTTGGCTTCGACAGCCGGTTCAGGCGTGAGGGTCCGCTTGCGGCGCACTTCAACCTGCACACCCTTGGATCGGCCCTGGGCAAATCCCTGGCGTACCGGTGCAGCACCTTCATTGGGGCGTTTGATTTCAAGCTTGCCGCGACCGCCCAGACTCAGGGTCTTGGGCTTTTTGGTTTCGGTTTTACTCGTATCGGTGGTCTTGGTTTCAGTCATTACAATCCGCGTATTTCTGCCAAATAATGGCAATCAACTGATGGCTTAAAACAAGGTGATAAATCAGCAAATCCACCGAAGCCCGCAGCCATCTTTCCCTGCTTGACCCGTGTTGTGGCAAAAGCTGCTGATTTTAGCAACTAAACTCGCATTTTATGGCGGTCCGGTAACTGGCGGTTGGGGTCCGACCAACCCTGCCAGACGCTCCAGATCACGCTTGATCTGTTTCGCCATGCTGCCCCTGGCGATGGCCACATGGACCGCAATATCGCGGCCAAATCTGGCCCCCATTTCGGCAGCATCAAACAGATTGATATAGCGCGGCAGATCGCTCGCTCCCTGAGCCAGCTTCTGCCGTCCTTTGTCACTTGCATCCCGCGCCTGTATCAGGATGGCAGCATTATCCTGATTTATCCAGTCTGACACTTTGTCATAGCCGGAAACCGCCTGCCCGGCCCGTCGCGCCAGCGCGAGCCAGTCAAGGGTGCGTGCGCGCATGAGTTCATGCACACGATCGGCAAGGTCATCGGGAATTTTCGCCGGTTGCCGAAAGCTCTTGGCAAACAGGTTGCGGTCGATGGCGGTGGCGAGATCATCGGTCCTGGCGGTTACCCAGGCACCGCGGCCGGGCAGTTTTTCCGCCAGATCGGGGGTTACCACCCCTTCGGGATCGAGCACAAAGCGGATCAGGCAGTCGGTAGCACCGCTGTCCCGGCGCACAATACAGCGCCGTTCAGGTGCGGGCTTGCCGCCCGACCTGATGGCTGGTTCGCTGGCCGTGACCGGGGCATCGCTGCCCGCGTCACGATCATCTGCTGTATCGATTGCCAAGATCTCTTGATCCACCTTGTACTATTGATCCGCTGGCCTGACATCAGGCCGGTGCCTTCTCGGTTTCTTCTTCGCCTGCTTCTTCGGCTTCCGCTTCCGCAGCGGCGGCCTCATCGGCGGCCTGCCATTCTTCCTCGAACAGCTGGCTGCGCAGCGCCATGATCAGCTCATTGGCGCTGTCGATGGTGATGGCTTCCTCACCCACGATCTCGACGAACTCGTCACCGGCGAGATAGGCGATATCTTCCAGTGATTTGACGTCGTTCTCGCCGAGCTTGACCATCATTTCAGGGGTCATGCCGCCGATTTCGGCGAGGTCATCCTGAACACCGAGTTCCTGACGACGGGCTTCAAATTCCGCATCGCGTTTCTCGATGAAGTTGGCGGCCCGCTGCTGCAGTTCGGTGGCGAGCTCTTCCTCAATACCCTGAATGCTGGCGATTTCATCAGCCGGTGACAGGGCAATATCCTCGAGTGAGGCAAAGCCTTCGGTAACCAGCAGGCTGGCCAGCATCTCGTCGCAATCGAGGGCTTCGATGAAGATTTCGGTACGCTTCTTCATCATTTCCTGCCAACGGGCGGCTTCGTCCTCTTCGGTCACGATGTCGATATCCCAGCCCGACAGCATGGAAGCCAGACGCACATTCTGGCCACGACGACCGATTGCCTGTTTCAGCTGTTCTTCCGGCACGACGACCTGAACGCGGTGGGTTTCCTCGTCGATCACGACCTTGGAGACCTCGGCAGGAGCCAGCGCATTGACGATGAAGCTGGCAGTGTCCTCGGTCCATGGAATGATGTCGATTTTCTCGCCCTACAATTCGCCGACAACGGCCTGAACCCGGCTGCCGCGCATACCGACGCAGGCGCCGACCGGATCGATCGAGCTGTCGTTGGAGATAACCGCGATTTTCGCGCGGCTGCCCGGATCGCGGGCAACGGCTTTGATCTCGATCACGCCGTCATAGATTTCCGGCACTTCCTGCGCGAACAGTTTGGCCATGAAGTCAGGATGGGTGCGGGACAGGAAAATCTGTGGGCCGCGTTGCTCTTCACGCACGTCGAAGATATAGGCGCGGACACGGTCGCCGTTCTTGAAGAACTCGCGCATGATGGTCTCATCGCGGCGCATATAGCCCTCGGCCTTGCCGAGATCGACGGTGACGTTGCCGTATTCCACACGCTTGACGATGCCGTTGACGATCTCGCCGGCGCGGTCCTTGTACTCGATATACTGGCGCGCACGCTCGGCACCACGAACCTGCTGGACGATCACCTGCTTGGCGGTCTGGGCGGCGATACGACCGAAATCAATCGGTGGCAGCGGGTCGATCAGAAACTCACCGACCTCGGCATCGTCCTTGAAGACTTTCGCTTGAGCCAGCGGGAGCTGGGTGTTCTCATCCTCGATCTCGGCATCATCGGCCACAACCTCACGGTAACGGGCGAGGATGATCTCGCCGTTCTTGCGGCTGACGGTGGCGCGGATGTCGTGCTCCATACCGTATTTGGTGCGACCGGCCTTCTGGATTGCCTGTTCCATGGCAACCAGCACTTCCTCGCGGTCGATATTTTTCTCACGGGCAACGGCATCAGCCACTTGCAGCAGTTCGAGACGGGGTGTTCCAGACATCTTCAGTCAGTCCTTCTTCTCAGCAAAACGCTCAGTTTCGATCATTGGTAGGGTCTAGTTCATCGGGATCAAGTTCGGCCATGTCGAGTTCGGTATCGAGCCCGTCATCACCCTCTTCATCCATATCCATCTGGCCGCCCTGGGCCCCGGCACGGTCGCCGGCCTTGGCCTGTTCATGGGCAATCAGCTCATCTGTCAAAATCAGTTTCGCCTTGAGGATATTATGGAAGGGCAGAACCACTTCACCATCCTCGGCGTCAATAACCACGCCGTCATCGTCCTGTGTGCCGACGAGGCGACCGGAAAACTTGCGGCGCTCACCCGGACCACCCACGGCATGATGCTGCAATTCGATCTTCGCTTCAAACCCTGCGTAGTTCCGGAAATCCTTGAACCGGGTCAGGGGGCGATCGATGCCGGGCGATGATACCTCAAGATGATAGGCATCGGGGATCGGGTCTTCAACATCCAGAACCGCTGAAATTGCACGGGAAATATCGGCGCAATCATCAACAATCATCGCCTGACCGTCGGCGCGGTCGGCCATGATCTGCAGTACCGGGCGCTTGCCGCCCTGAAGCTGTACACGAACAAGTTCGTAGCCCATCTCGGTCATGATGGGCTCGATTATCCGGGCAATCTGTTGTGTAAGGTCCGCCATATTCGGCCATTACTCGTCATATTCGTTGTCGGCTGGCCGGGTTGCGGCCAATAAAAAAGGCGGGCCGCGGAAACCGGGCCCACCCTCGAAACGCCTGTTTCAGCGTCATCAGAACTCCGGTATGCCGTTGCTTACAACAACATCCATCAACATCACTGATTGGGTATGAGCGGTAATATAGGGCAATCGCGAAAAGTCGCAAGCTGATTTGTTGTTACCGGTTTATGGCGGCGGCTGGCCGGTAATGGTCAGACCAGTTCTTCCGGCACCAGCAGGCTGGCTTCGGCATAATGGTCGAGTGCGGCTGCCAGCAGGGGCACAACGAAACCCTCGCTCGGCACCCCGCCACCACAGGCATTGGTATTCGCTGTCCGGTGCCAGTAATCCAGTGCCTTTATCGCGGGCTGGTCATCGGGCCATGAGCCGAGTGCATGTTGCCAGAGCCGGATGCGATATGCCCGCACCCCTTCTGGATCGTGCCAGAGCACGCCGGTTTCGGTATCGGTCAGCATGCTGCGGCCATTGAGATTGGCCGAACCGATGATGGCATAGCGATCATCAACCACCATGGTCTTGGCATGAATGTAGATATGGTTGTGATTGAGGCTCTTCGGGTGGTCAATGCCGTAGACCGGGTTCGGCAGAGCCCGCATCAGGGTGAAGGACCCGAAATCCTCGCCATAGGCCTTCTCCAGACGCTTTATCGCGGTTTTCTGCAAATGGTGGCCGTGGCGGGTTGCCGGGTTCGGCTCCTCGTCATTGATCATGCGTTCCGGCAGCAGCGGCAGCAGCACGATCAGTTGCAACCCGGCCTCTGCCTTTTTTTGTTCGATCAGCGCATCGACAATCGGGGTCGAGCGCAGGAACTGGGTTTCCACATAGATGGTATCCTGTGCCTTGGCGATAATCGCTTTATAGGCGCTGAAAAAGCTGTGATCTGCGGAAACCGGCGTGCGCGAGAAAGAGGATTTGGATTGCTTCGAGACCGTACGCAGGGGCACCACTATCGGGGCTTCCTGCTGATGCAGCCATTTCTCGATATCGGTCAGGGCAAGGCCCTCGTCCTTATCCGTTGTGCCGGTCGGGATCGGATCGGTATGGCGTTGGGTGTCAGGTACATCCGTATCAAGGCCAAGGCGCTTGCCATGCTCGATCACCTCATCGAGCCGCTTCAGAATATCATCACGTTCCCGGTTCCAGCGGCCGCGGAAGTGCTGACCGAAATAAGCGGCAATCGGTCCCTCGAGGCGACAGGCCACATCATGCCATGGCTGGGGGTCGCTGTGCTGTATGTCATCGAGCCGCCGCCGGTTGAGATCAAGCCCCCCGACGAAGGCGACCCTGTCATCAATAACGCAGAGTTTTTCGTGGTGGGCGGCGGGATAGGTTGTCAGCCATTCGCTGATGCGTTCACTGAAATCCCCGTCATCATTCCGGTCAAGATGTCCCCATAACCCGGGTGCATCCTGAAACTCATCAGCATCCTTCTCACTCTCGATCAATCGGGTCAGGCGATGACAGAGCAGGGGCTGGAACAGGGTGCTGACGGTTGTTCCGACCCGTGCATCATGGCGGGAGCAGAGGATTTGCAGCCTGTCCCGATCTTCCGGTGGCAGTTGGTTTTTGATGTGGTGCAGATGGCGAAAATTGCGCCAGGCTTCATGGTGTTCCCGGTATCCGAGGATCGGATCGAAATCGGCCAGCAATATCCGTATATTGATCCCGCGCCGGATCGTTTGGTCGATCAGTGAGGCCCAGTTCTGTTCCGCATCGTCCCGGACCGTTTTCATCCGCGGATCAAATGTCCAATAGGCCATGAAAACCGTGTCTTGCGCATCCATGATTGCTGCCTCGACCATGGCATAGGTTTCGGCTGCGGTTATCACCGGCTCAACCGTATTGCCGGTCAGGAAGTCGGGACCCGGCGGCACGCTCATCTCGTTCATGCTGCACCTGCCAGCCGGTGCAGTTCACGGATGGCGATGTCGGCATTCTTGCGGTTGGCCTTGAAGGCGACGTCAAATATATCGCCCAGCAGGGGTATCGAGCCCAGTATCCAGTCGATACTGGCATTCCAGATCATGTGTACCAGTGCCCGCTTGCGTACCCCGGCACGCGCGGCTTCACTGATGATATAGGCGGACAACGCACCGGATACAGTATCGCCGATCCCGGGAATGAGGCCGATCAAACCATCAAGCCCGAACCGGATGCCGGTGCCGGGAATGCCAAACCGGCTGTCGAGCAGATTGGCGAGATATTCAATACGTTTTATCCGGTCATGTACCGATGGCGGTATCGGGGCTGCATTCAATTGCTCAACATCGGCAGATGATAGCGCCATGATCCTGACCTTAATATGGTTGTTGTGATGTACACACAACGCGCCAGATCGATTTTGGTTCCTCAAAAATAGTCAATGTTTTCAATAAATTAGATAAATAAAAATTTATTTAATCCGGAACCTTACCCCATGGCTCGAGCGTTATTCCCATGTCCGTCAGATACAATTGAACGTGTCTTGTTCTGGCGGAGAAATTGCCTGCCCCTCGGCAATTCAAAAGCAAAAGCAGCGGAGAAATCCGTTGTAAAAACAAAGGAGTAAAAGGACTATGACGACGCAAGATGTCAAAAGCCTGAACAAGATCACCAAGCTCTTGATCGACAGCAAAAAGGGATATGAAAACGCTCTTGAGGCCACGGGCGAATATGCCCATCTGCAGGTTGCCATGAACAACCGGATCAATGAGCGCGGTGCGCTGATTTCCGCCATGCAGCTTTATGTACGACAGCACGGTGAAGAACCGGAAACCGATGGTACCGTTACCGGCTCCGTCCATCGTGCGTGGACTGATTTCACCAAACTGTTCAAGGATGATGCCGAAGCTGCCTTGGGTGCCGTTGACGATGGTGAGGAACATCTCGCCAAACAGATCACCGATGAACTCAAGAATGATGAGTTGACCCCGGCAGCCCGCGCGCTGCTTGAACGGGCCCGTGTCTCAGCCGTCAGCGGTGAGGCATTCGCCGAACGGACCGAAGAACTGCTCGCCGCCTAACGGTAAAAGCACACATATACGCGAAAGCCGGGTTGTATCGCACAGCCCGGCTTTTTTTATGTGCGGGTGAAGTTCATGAAATAGCCGGTCCGGCCCTGTGCCACCGCTTTCTGGTAATAGCGGGTCGGGGTCCAGTCTTCCGGTGGTATGCGCCAGCCATCGGCTTTTGTCGCCTGCCAGATAAAGGCGCTGTGTCGCCAGGTTTTTTCCATCATCCAGTCGGCAAGGCCCGGATCATCGGTCGCCAGCCGTAATTCGCCGCCCGGACGCAGCAGGGTCGCAAACCGGTCGAGCATCGAGGTCTGGATGAACCGGCGGCGGTGGTGCCGGGTTTTGGGCCATGGGTCGGGGAACTGAACATAAATGCGCCCGACGATCCCCTGTGGGATGAACGGCAACAACAGCCGGGCATCATCGGAGAAGACGCGGATATTGTTGATATCGCGCTGGCGTACATGGTTGAGCAGGGCGGCAACGCCGTTCATGAACGGCTCGAACCCGAGGATGCCGACATCGGGATAGGTTTCGGCGATATGGAGCGTATGCTCGCCATTGCCGAAGCCGATCTCGAGCCACAGATCATCAATCTCGCGACCGAAAATGCCATCGGCACCGGTCAGCTCCTCAACGGAAAAGCCGGCCTCCCCGGTTGGCAGTGGCAGGCCGTATTCCGGCAGGGTGGTCAGGGCCTGTGCCCGACCGGCGCGCAGGGGGCGACCATGTCTGCGACCGTAAAAACGGTTGCCACGACGACGGGGCTGGGCCTGTTGATCGGACATACGCGCTGCTTGTCTGCTCCGGGTTGTTCGTTCTGGCCTTATGCAAATATTGCCGTTTGGATCAGAAGGCCGATTTCAACTGTTCGATCAGATCGACCTGCTCCCAGGAGAAGCCGCCATCGGCATCGGGCTCACGACCAAAATGGCCATAGGCAGCGGTGCGGGCATAGATCGGACGGTTGAGCTTCAGATGCTCACGGATACCGCGTGGGCTGAGGTCCATCAGGTCGCGCAGAAGGCCGGGCAGTTTTGCCTCATCGACCTGTGCGGTGTCGTGGCAGTTGACATAAACCGCGAGCGGCTTGGAAACGCCGATGGCATAGGCGAGCTGGATGGTGCAGCGCTCGGCCAGTTCAGCGGCAACCACGTTCTTCGCCAGATAGCGCGCGGCATAGGCGGCGGAACGGTCAACCTTGGTCGGATCTTTGCCGGAGAAGGCACCGCCACCATGAGGTGCGGCACCGCCATAGGTATCGACGATGATCTTGCGACCGGTTAGGCCGGCATCACCATCGGGGCCACCGATCACGAAACGACCGGTCGGGTTCACATAGAACTCGTCTTCCGGGCACATCCAGCCTTCCGGCAGGATTTTGCCGATATGCTCGCGGACATAGTCGCGGATATCAGATTGGTTGGCGCCTTCGGTGTGCTGGGTCGAGAGCACGATCGAGGTGGCGCCGACCGGCTTGCCATCCCGGTATTGCAGGCTGAGCTGGCTTTTCGCATCCGGGCCGAGGAACGGTGCGGAACCGTCATGGCGGGCAGCGGCGAGCGAGCGCAGGATTTCGTGGCTGTAGTGAATAGGTGCCGGCATCAGCGCCGGGGTTTCGCGGCAGGCATAGCCGAACATGATGCCCTGGTCACCGGCACCCTCGTCCTTGTTGCCCTTGGCATCGACACCGACTGCGATATCGGCGGATTGCGCATGGACGCGGTTCAGGACCTCGACCGTGTTCCAGTGGAAGTGTTCCTGCTCATAACCGATCGATTTGATCGCATCGCGGGCAATCTGTTCCATCAGCTCATGGGTGACGGAATCCGGTCCGCGCACCTCACCGGCGAGAGCGACGAAATCGGTGGTGGTCATGGTTTCAACAGCAACCCGGCTCTGTGGGTCGGCGGCCAGAAAGGCATCGACAATAGCGTCGGAAATCCGGTCACAGACCTTGTCAGGGTGACCTTCGGAAACCGATTCGCTGGTAAAGATATAATCACGCTGGCTCAACGCTGACCGCTCCTCTGCGGATGATTCGGCGGACGGGCCGGATGCCTGCGTCTGTGCAAGAGTTACATTCATAGCGTGTCGCCCCCGTCTGCTGGGAAAATTCGTGGTCGCCGTTTGTGGCAAGCTGACCGCATTTGGTCAAGACACAACCATAAAATAGGCGATAACGGCTGGCGATTTGATGTGAATACGAATCAGTTTTCCGCCCGTGCGGCGCACTGATCCGTCAGTCCTGTTCGGCCTTGGCGAGAGTGCGGGCAAGGTCAAGAATGCGCCTGCGGACACCGCCATCGGTGATGGTGTAATAGGCGCGGACCAGATCCATGGTTTCCTTGCGGGCCATGGGGTCGTGATCGAGGCGGGACTGGCCATCCTCGCCAAACCCGTTCATTTCCGCGGCTGTGGCTGACCCCGGATCGGCATCCATGCCATAGATCGCGGCCACATCGGCGGGCATTTCATCGAAGAAATAGCCAACCGGCACGGTCAGCAGCTGGCTCAGGTGAAACAGGCGGCTGGCACCGATACGGTTGGTGCCGCGCTCATATTTCTGGACTTGCTGGAAGGTAAGACCAAGGGCCTCGCCGAGCTTTTCCTGGGTCATGCCCAGAAGCGTGCGGCGTTGACGCAGGCGCAGACCCACATGCACATCGACCGGATGCGGACCATTATCCTGCTTCTGTACGGCGGTCGGTGGCGGCCTGATGAGGCTCGAACCAGTATTGTCTGGATTAAAAGCCATTGTTTTCGTTGTTCGTTAGTGACGATTCTGTTTGCCCACACACTTTCTAGTGTCACATACCATGATATGCCAAAACGCCGGGATCAGAGCAAGATTTAACAAAGATTGGTGTGATAACTAAGTTTTTCGAGTGAACAGCAAAACCATTAACAAAACACTAACGATCAGAAAAAACCCTGAATTTGCAGGAAAAAACACACTACTGAAGGCGGCGGTCGTCTTTTCCGGTAGTGGCATATCCAGAACAGCTACCTGACCCAGCTTGCTGGTCACCAGCACTCGGCCATAGGCATCGACAACCCCGGACAGGCCGGTATTGGCGACCCGGATCAGCGGCAGGCCGGTTTCAATCGCGCGGGTACGGGCGATATGGAAATGCTGATACGGCCCGGCGGTATTGCCGAACCAGGCGTCATTGGTGACATTGACGATCCAGTCGCTTGCCGCCACCCGGTTCAGGAATGCGCCGGGGAAAATTGCCTCATAACAGACCATGGCCAGCGGTTGCGGCATATTATCGGGCAGCAGCGGCTGCACATCATTGCCGCCACGGCTGAAATCGGCCGAACCGGCGGCAATGGCATCCAAACCGAGGGGCTGCAGCCAGCTGCGCAGGGGCAGGAACTCCCCGAACGGCACCAGCTTCACCTTGTCATAGCGCCCGGTTATGTTGGCGCTGGCATCGACACCGACCACGCTGTTGAAATAGCGGACATCGCCCGCTTCATATTCCCGGTGCGGTGTGCCGGTAATCAGCACGCCGTCATCCTTGGCGGCGAGGGAAACCGCCTGACGTGCCGCCTCGTCCACGGCAACCGCGTAGGGGACGGCGCTTTCCGGCCAGATGGTAATGTTGGGCATATCCGCGCCCTCCACCACCGGCAGGCGGTTCGAGAGGTCGATCAGCTTGTCCAGATTGGGCCGGCGCTGGCTCGGCTCCCACTTGTTCTCCTGTGCGATATTCGGCTGCACCAGCCGTACCACCACATCCTTGCGGTAGGTGGTCGGGTGGCTGTCCAGCCGCCATTGTCCCCATGCGCCCAGAGCGACAATGATCGCCAGTGTCACCGCGAAGGGCAGGCAGCACTGGCGGATGCTTTGCCCTGAATAGGCGAAACAGGCGGCAGCACCGCCAAAGGCGATGGCCAGCACGGTCATGCCATAGCTGCCGATCAGGGCGGCTCCCTGCATGACCGGCAGTACCGACAGGAAGGCATAGCCGGGCAGGTTCCAAGGAAAGCCGCTGAGGATCGTCCCGCGCAGAAACTCGATGGCGCTGAAGGCAATCACGATGGCGAGAAACCGGCTCAATGTGCGTGCCGGGGCCAGCCGCCCGGCAAGCAGCGCGGCAATGGCCCAGAACAGGGCAAGCGCTGCCGGCAGCAGGGTCAGGGCGAAGGGCACCAGCCACCAGTATTTGCCGATATCGGTGAACAGGGCAGCCGTGATCCAGTACAAGCCGAGGCAGAGATAGCCGAAGCCGAAAGCCCAGCCGGTAAGTGCCTGTGTCAGTCGGGGTCTTGCGTGCCGGTCCGCACCGTCGAGCAACCAGATAAACCCGGTCCATGAGATCGGCAGGGTGAACAGCCAGCCGACCGGCGGCAGTGACAGAACACCAAGGGCACCAAAGAAGAATGCCGCCAGCAACCGCTGCCAGCCGCGACGCGATGCGCACCATTCGGCCATGCGTTCGATGCCACCGAGGCAGCGGTCAGTCAGGGTACTCAGGCTGGTCACGCGCTGGCGCTGCGTCGGGGTGGCGGCTCATTGGATTGTCTGGAACGACCGGTATCGGCCTCCGTCTGCAGGCTGTGCGGATTGCGCACCCGAAGACGGCGGATACGCCGCGGGTCGCATTCCAGAACCTCGAATTCCAGACCGGATGAATGGGTCAGCAGGGCACCGCGGTTCGGCACCTCGCCAGCGATGGAGAACACCAGACCGCCGAGGGTGTCGATATCCTCGCGCTCTTCCTCGGTCAGTACCGCGCCGACCTCTTCCTCGAAAGCCTCGATGTCGAGGCGGGCGTCAACGATCAGGGTGCCATCCTGACGGCGCACCAGTTCCGGGTCTTCATCGGTTTCATGTTCGTCGCGGATTTCGCCGACGATCTGTTCCACCAGATCCTCAATGGTGATCAGGCCGTCAATACCGCCGAATTCATCAACCACAAGGGCAAGGTGGGTTTGTTTCAGCCGCATTTCCAGCAGCAGGTCCATGACCGGCATGGATGGCGCGACAATCATCGGTTCGCGCACCAATTCGGTCAGCACCAGCGATTTCCCGGCGGCGAGTTCGGCCAGAACGTCCCGTACGTGCAGAACGCCAACCACCTCGTCGAGGGTTTCGCGATAGACCGGCATCCGGCTGTGGGTCTTGGCTTTCAGAAGCGTCAGCAGCTCTTCATGCGGGGTTTCGACCTCAATCGCATTGATGTCGACGCGCGGCACCATGCAGTCAACGACTTCCATGTCGCGCAGCGCCAGCACGTTCTGGATCAGCATCCGCTCATGATTGGCGGCATTGTGGTCGGCATCGCTGCCATTGCCATAGATGCCGCTCGGCAACTCGCCATAGATGGTGGTGCCGTTGATGCCGTTCTTGCCGTCAGCGGTGTCGCCATTGCCGAACAGGCGTTTCAGGCGGCCAAAAAGTCCCTGATCGGGATCGTCGATATTCGCCCCAGCGGTTGCTGCTCCACCCTGCAGGGATGATGAGGAGCTTGCCGTCTGGGGCTGGCTAGATGAGCCGGGACTTGGAGGTTTGTCGTTCATTCTCGTGTACGGGTGGCGCGGTTAACGGGCGGTTGCAGGATTATCCTGTCCGATAACGGTGGTTGGGTCCTGCTCCATATCAAAGTGATATGGGTTATCTAGGTCGATGCTGGCCATGGCCTGCACTTCAAGCTGCTCCATTGCAACGGCGCTGTTGTCATCCACATGGTCGAAACCGACCAAGTGCAGCAGCCCGTGTATCACCAAATGGGTAACGTGCTGCCATATGGGAATATCCCGCGCTTTTGCCTCACTTGCAACTGTCTCGAATGCCAAAACCAGATCGCCGAGCAAAATCGCGGCATCATCCGGCAATCCGGCATGGGTTTCATCCGCATCGAATTGCGGGAAAGAGAGGATATTGGTCGGCTTGTCCTTGCCGCGATAGTCGCGATTCAGCGCCTGAACCTGATCGTTGTCTGTCAGCACGGCTGAGACCTCAACCGCCCGGCCAGCAAGGCTCTGCGGCAATTCGCCTGCTGTTTTCAGGGTCTCAAGTGCCGCCCGGATCGCCTGCGTGATCAGGCTGTCCGCCTGTTTGGGGGCCAGCCCTGCGATCCAGTCATCATGTTCGATATCCAGCAGCAGGGCGATGGTATGATCAGCCGACATTACTGGTCTGCGCCTTCGGATTTGGCCCGTTTGGTCGCAGCCGCCTTGTCATAGGCGCGCACGATGCGGCTGACCAGCTCGTGTCGGACAATGTCATCGGCCTCGAAACGGATAACCTGCATCCCCTCGACCCCGCGCAGGACATCGAGCGCCTCGATCAGCCCGGAGGTGGTTTGCGGCGGCAGGTCGATCTGGCTCGGATCGCCGGTGATGACCATGCGGCTGTTTTCACCCAGACGGGTCAGCACCATGCGCATCTGCATCGAGGTGGTGTTCTGGGCCTCGTCAAGAATGACGAAGGCATTGGCCAGTGTGCGACCGCGCATGAAGGCGAGCGGTGCCACCTCAATCTGGCCGGTCTCCAGACGTCGGGCAGTGCGTTCGGCACCGAGCAGGTCATAGAGCGCGTCATAGATCGGGCGCAGATAGGGATCAACCTTGTCGCGCATGTCACCGGGCAGGAAGCCGAGACGTTCACCAGCCTCGACCGCCGGACGGGTGATGATGATCCGGTCCACTTCCTCGGCCAGAAACCGGCGCACGGCCTCGGCCACGGCGAGATAGGTCTTGCCGGTACCGGCGGGACCGATGCCGAAGACCAGCGCGTTATCGGCCATGGCCTGCAGGTAGCGGCTCTGGTTCGGGCTGCGCGGCATCAGGCCGCCACGGGCCTTGACCCCCTGATTGCCGGTTTTGAGATCACCGCCCGCGCCGATTGCCTGCAGTGCGGCGCGCTTGGCCGTATCGTCGAGGCTGGAGGTGGCAGAGCGCAGGGTAGCATCGACCTCGGCGGCAGCGACCGGCAGGCCGTGTTTCAGGCGTTGCCACAGGGTCTCCAGCGCCGTGCGGGCAGCGGTGATCGCTTCCGGTGGGCCGGCCAGTGTCAGGATATTGCCGCGGCCAACAATCTGCAGGCCGAGCTGGTGTTCAATCCGGGCAAGATGCGAGCTGTGCTCACCGCAAAGCTGGGCGAGCAGCAGGTTGTCATCGAATTCCAAATCCACCCGGTTGTCGAGGGGCGCGTCGGTCAAGAGGCTGCCTCCAGCGCAACGGCGTCATCAGCAATTACCATTGTACCGGTAACGCTGTTCGGTTGCGCCCGTTCAATTTTCACATCGACAATCTGGCCGAAAAGGCGGTCATTGGCGGTGATGTGGACGGATTGCATATAGGGGCTGCGACCATGCAACTGGCCGGGTTCGCGGCCCTTGCGGTCGAGCAGGACCGGGATCGTCTCGCCGATCATCCGGTTGTTGAATGCATCCTGCTGGGCATTGAGCAGTTGCTGCAGGGCCTGCAGGCGTTCGCTCTTCACGGTCTCGGGCACCTGGGTCTTGGCATCGGCGGCGGGGGTGCCCGGACGGGTTGAATATTTGAATGAATAGGCCTGGGCATATTCCACATCGCGGACCAGACGCAGGGTCTCGGCGAAATCCTTGTCGCTCTCGCCCGGGAAGCCGACGATGAAGTCGCCGGACATTGCGAGGTCTGGGCGAACGTCACGCAAACGGTCGATGATCCGGCGATACTCGTCGGCAGTGTGCTTGCGGTTCATGGCCGCGAGAATGCGGTCGGACCCGGCCTGTATCGGCAGATGCAGATACGGCATCAGCTGCGGAATTTTGCCATGGGCCGCGATCAACTCATCATCCATGTCGCGCGGATGTGAGGTGGTATAGCGCAGCCGGTCGAGGCCATCGATCTCCGCCAGCTCATACAACAGGCGGGCGAGACCCCATGTACTGCCATCAGCGGCCTGACCGTGATAGGCGTTGACGTTCTGGCCAAGCAGGTTCAGCTCGCGCGTGCCACCGGCGACAAGGCGGCGGGCCTCGGCCAGTACCTGATCCACCGGGCGGGAGAATTCGGCACCGCGGGTATAGGGCACGACACAGAAGGCGCAGAACTTGTCGCAGCCTTCCTGTACCGACAGAAACGCGCTCGGGCCAGCGCTGGCGTTTTCTTCCGGCAGCTTGTCGAATTTCTCATCCACCGCAAAATCGGTGTTGATGATCCGGGTCTCGCCGGTGCTTTTCTGGACCGCTGCGATCATTTCCGGCAGGGCATGATAGCTCTGGGGACCGAAGACCATGTCCACATAGGGCGCGCGGCGGGTGATCTCGTCACCTTCAGCCTGTGCCACACAACCGGCAACCGCAATGGTGGTCTTCTTGCCCTGTGCCTCGCGCGCCTGTTTTACCGGGCGCAGACGACCAAGATCGGAGAAGACCTTTTCGGTTGCCTTCTCACGGATATGGCAGGTGTTGAGGATCACCAGATCAGCCTCTTCCGGTGTCGTCACCGGCTTGTAGCCGAGCGGTGCCAGCACATCGGCCATACGGTCGCTGTCATAGACATTCATCTGGCAGCCCCATGTCTTGATGAGGACGCCTTTCTGATTGCCGGTAGCGGCCGCACCGTCGGGTGCAGTCTGGCTGGTGGTATTGCTGTTCGGTTTGGTCATCGCGCCGATTTACATGCCTCGAACGACAGTTGCAAGCGGTGGCAGTCTATCAGGCGGCTTCGGCTGTGTCGGCAGTGCTGCCCGCCGGACCCTGATAGCCCTCGACCGGCAACCCGGCATTCATCCGGTCAACCGCATGGCGCACGGCGGTTTCTGCCTGTTTTGCCAGTTGCTTACGATTAATGCCACTGGCCGGGATCGGGTCGAGGAACGCGACAGTAACCGTAGTATGGCCGAGGCAGCCGAGGCGCCAGAGATGCGGGAACAAATCCATATCGCCATACCAGGAATACACGTGCCGCATATCCCGACCGAGCGGCAACCCGTCCAGATGGTTGCAGGCAACTGCCACCGGCTGCACGGTCAGGGCCTTGCGCTGCTCAGCGGTGCCCAGTGACATGGCGGCGATCGAGAACAGTGAGGATTTGAAGCGCAGAACACCAAGCCCGTCCGATGAGGTGCCCTCGGGGAACAGGATCAGGTCGAGCCCGTCCTTGACCCGGTCGACCATGCTGGCGCGCTGGTTGTCCACGTCCTCGCGCTTGCGGTGCACGAAAATCGTGCGCTGGAGCCGGGCTAGCGTGCCGAACAGCGGCCAGTCGGCCACTTCCGCCTTGGCGATGAAGCAGCCGGGGATCAGCGAGCCGATCACTGGAATGTCGATGTAGGAGCTGTGATTGGCGACGAACAGCACCGGATGCTGATTATGGGGAATGCCAGTAACCTCGATCTCGATACCGAATATCCGGCAGGCCAGACCATGAAACATGACCGGCAGATAGTTTTCATGGGCACGGCGCAGGGGCGGGATCGCGAGCACAACGGCCTGCGCACCGCCAACCAGCAACGCCATGATGAAAAACAGCGTCAGGCGGATCGTGCCTAGAATGTAGGAACCGGCGGGCATTGTGATGCTCGAATGATATCAGGTCAGTTTCTGGTGCGCTCTTCATCAGCGTCGGTGATGCGGCGCTGATAATGATCATAGTATTTCGAGGTCACGGTATCGGTCTTGACCACAACGCAGACATCCGTGGTGTGGAATTGCGGATCGATCACCGCGCCATCACCAAATTTCGCGCCGAGGCGGAGATAGCCTTTGATCAGCGGTGGCATTTCCATCAGTGCCTGTTTCTCATTGATCTGGTCGGCGGGCACGCGGTTCATGTCGACATAGCGATCCTTGACCGCCACCGGGCACAGACCGGCTGGAGCCCGATGCTGATGGTGGAGATAGGAGAACGCCATGGCGTGCTCGTCCGGATCAACGCCGGGGAAGCTGGCACAGCCGAACATGAAACCGATGTCGTAATGGAAGACATAGGCGGCAAGACCGCGCCACAGGAGTTGCATGGTCGGGCGGTCGCGGTAATCGGCATGGACGCAGGAGCGGCCCAGTTCGAGAATATCGCCCGGCTGATCGACCAGCGGGCTGATGTCATATTCGTCAACCGAATAGAACTGCCCGGCCTTGGCGGCAATCTCGCGGCGCATCAGGCGGTAGGTGCCGACAATGGCTTCCGGCCCTTCACCGATTGTATGGTCGAACACCATCAGGTGATCGGCATAGGCATCAAACCGGTCGATGTCACGGCGGGCGGCGGCCATTTCCTCATCGGGCTTGGCGGCCATTTCCTCATAGAACACCTGATAGCGCAGGCTCTGTACGGCTTCGATATCGGCGGATGAGGCGGCGAGGCGGGCACCCAGACGGCCAATTCGCAGACCATCGCCTTGCAAAAGCTCTAAACTCACGGGGGGACTTGCTCCGATCATTGGGGCGCAGGCCGGATCACGGTATTGTTGATCAAGCGGCGGCGCCGGTTCGGGATATATGGCCCCTCAAGGGGGCGTTTGCCAAGCATAACCGGTGGCGGCCAATAAAAAACCGGCGGATGGAATACCGGATGAAACGGCAATCGGCCCGGGACAGATGCCACGGGCCGATTGGGGTTTCAGCTTGTTTCCGTGCTCATTTAAATGAGCGGATTACTTCCGGCGTGGGCCGCGCTTGCGGGTATTTTTGGTGCCGAGGCCGATCTCTTTCGCGAGGGCACTGCGCTGCTTGGCATAGTTTGGTGCGACCATCGGATAATCGGATGGCAAGCCCCAGCGCTCACGATATTCCTCAGGGGTCATATCATAGGCGGTTTTCAGGTGACGCTTGAGCATCTTGAGCTTCTTGCCGTCTTCGAGACAGATCAGGAAATCCGGGGTGATGGATTTCTTGATGGAAACGGCTGGCTCGGGGCGCTCCGGCTCCGGTGCTTCAACTTCGCTGAAACCGGCGAGGGCGCCGTATACGTTTTTGATCAGGTCCGGGACTTCCTGCGCGCTGACAGCGTTGTTGCCGACATGAGCAGAGACGATTTCACAGGTCAGGGACAGTAAATCGAATGTTGTCGGGGTATCCAGGGCATCAAAATCTTCGTCTAGGTTGCTCATAAAGCCTCATTGTATCCTTGGCGGCGCTGGCTGTTCATATTCATTTAGGGACGAGCGTGATCCAGACCAGCTGATTTACGGTACGCTGTTCAACATCTTGCAAGCCAATACATTGAACAGTTGCTCATGCAACGCCATACGGGCGCGCATATATGATGAATCCTACATGGACCCATATGATGAAATAATCAATACAATAAAAGACAGCATAAAAATAATAATGGAATATTCATGAGGTTGTTGTGGTTTTGATGCAGGCAAAGGTTATGGGGAAAACTGATTTAATCACGGTTTGTTCTGACCGGTAACGTTATGTTGAATTGAGCGATTTGCCCATAACAAGGGCATCGAGGCCCTGATAATACCCGCGCCTCTCACCGGTAACACGTAATCCAAACTTTACGTATAGGTTAATTGCCGGTTCGTTATTACAGGCGACCTCGAGGAACAAGTTTCGGCACCCCTGTTCTTCAAGTTGTGCAAGCACAGCATCCATCAAACGCTGGCCATTACCTTGGCGCTGAACCGTCGGGTCGACGGCAAGGATGAGTATTTCTGCCTCATCGATAATCTGCTGATACAAAACAAAGGCGGTCAGTGCCCCGGTATCAGTATTCGTGATACCAAGCGCATATGACATCTCCTGTGCGAGCTGATCGCTGAGCTGTTTGTGTTCCCAGGGCCGTCCGCCGGTATGGGGTGTCGCGAGATAGGCGCGCCGCATGATTTCCGCCATCTCTGCCGCAGCGCTCGGGCCCAGTCTGGTGATGGTGTGGGTCATGCGTCGGTGTCGGCGAGCCAGACCCGTGCCGCACGCGCCGGTTTGGCATCGGCGGGCCGGATATAGATCGGGTTAAGCGGGTTTTGTGCGACCACATCTGCCGGATCGGTCCCGGCGGTCAGCCGTTCTTGCGCCAAACGGGCAAGTATGACCGGGTCGGGCAGGGTCTGTTCGCAGCCTGCAACCAGCGCCGGATCAAGGTCTTTGACCAGCCGGTCAACCCCGTCACCGATCAGGTGCCATGGCTTGCCGCCGGTATCGATTGTGTTCAACCACTTGGCAGTGTCTGCCGGTGCCAGCGCCTGTTGCTGCCGATCACCCTGATACCGGGCTTCGAGATAGAGTTCGGCGCGTTTGCTCTCCACCGCCACCAGCAGCGGGCAGTCCGTGTCCTTACCGGCCATGGCGGCGAAAACGTCGAAACAGCCGATGCCGATGCCCGGCTTTTCCAGCGCCAGTGCCAGCCCGCGGGCGGCGGCGAGACCGATACGGATGCCGGTAAAGGCACCCGGCCCGGTGGTGCTGGCAATGGCGCTGATATCCGCCGGGATGAGACCGATTTCGGCCAGCGCTTCGCCGATCCACGGGATCAGTACTTCCGCCTGACCACGGCTCATGGCTTCCCGGCGCTGGGCCAGCACCCGGTCGCCGTCAAGAACGGCAAGGCCGCAGCCGCCGGTCGCGGTATCAAAGGCAAGGATCAGCATCAGGCAACCACCATCGTCAGTGGTCTGTGGTCAGCCTCAGTCGATGCGGCAGGCTTCGTCGAAGTCGAAGCGCGGGCTGCGCGGGAACATGTCCTTGTCGTCGCCATAACCGAGATTGCACAGGAAATTGGATTTATAGGTAGTACTGGCGAAGAAGGCCTTATCTACCGCCTCATTGTCAAATCCCGACATTGGACCGCAGTCGAGGCCGAGGGCACGGGCCGCCATGATCAGGTAGCCGCCCTGCAGGGTGCCGTTGCGAAAAGCGGTGCTCTCGATGAAGTCCGGCTTGCCGGCAAACCATGACTTGGCATCGGTATGCGGGAACAGCTTGGGCAGGTGTTCGTGAAATTCCATGTCATGGGCGATGATCGCACAGACCGGTGCCGCCATGGTCTTGGCCACATTGCCCTCGGCGAGGCAGGCTTTGAGCTTTTCCTTCGCCGCATCCGACTTCACGAACACGATGCGCGCCGGGGAGCAATTGGCGCTGGTCGGACCCATGCGCACCAGATCAAACAGTGCGTGCAGGGTGTCGTCCGATACCGGCTTGTCCTGCCAGTTATTATAGGTACGCGCATTGTTAAACAGTAAATCGAGACCAGATTGTTCCAATGGTGTCTTGTCAGTCATGGTAAGGGATGCCCAATTTGTTATATGGTTAATTATACTTGCCAGTATGGTGGGTAATTGGCAAACAGCTCGGAAGAGAGAGGGCCAGAGTGACTTCAGACGCGAAGACTTCAGATAAGCCAGCCCTGCTGAATAATAACATATGATCCGTATTGCCGGTTCCAATCCCATGTCGACCAAATTCGCCGCTGTGCCGGATATCTGCCACCTGATGGTCAAGTCGGCAGGCATTTCGGCTGTCGTGATCGCCGGGCTGTTTGCCGGATCATCGGCATTGGCACAGCAAGGCGCGGTTATTGCCGATGGTGCAAGCCTGAAACCGGCGACCGTGGTGCTGGCCTATTACCGGTTCGGTGAGGATGAATATCCCGACAGTTCGGTGCGGCTCGACCAGTTCGATGCCCATCTGGATGTGCTGACCGAACCCAATATCAACGTGGTTGACCTGCCCGATGCCATCGCTGCGCTGGATAATCCGGACGTGCCCGATGATGGCACCCGCCAGATTGCGATCACCATCGATAATGCCTATCGCAGTGTTTATGAGGAAGCCTGGCCACGCCTGCAGGCGGCTGGGTTGCCCTTCACCCTGTTCATTGCCACTGACCTGATCGATGGCGGTGCAGACGCCTATATGACATGGGACGAGATACGCGAACTGGTCGATGCCGGGGTGACCATCGGTTTGCGCGGTGCATCCCATGGTCACTTGCCGGCACTTGGTGATCTCGATCTGCTGAAAGACATCCGCCATTCGCTGTCGCGGGTCGAGCATGAACTGGACATAACGCCCCGGCTGTTTTCCTACCCCTATGGTGAATATGGCAACCGGGTCATCAATGTCGTTGATGGGCACGGTTTTGTTGCTGCTTTCGGTCAGCATTCCGGGGTTATGGACGGTTCCGTCAACCGCTTTACCCTGCCGCGCTTTCCGATCACCGAACAGTTTGCCGGACCGGACCGGTTCGAGCTGGCAGTCAATGCCCTGCCGCTGGTGGTCAGCGATGCCACGCCGAGCGACCATGCGCTGGCCGACCCTCGACCGCAGGTCGGCTTCACCGTGGCCAGGGATATGGGCGAGCTGAACCCTCTGAACTGTTTTGCCAGCGATCAGGGCATGTTACAGCAAACCCGGATTGGCAGACGGATCGAGTTACGATTGGATGAGGATTTCGCGCCCGGACGGGCGCGAATCAACTGCACCAAGCCGGAAACCAGACTGGTGCCGAGATCGCGGACCAGAACCGAAACCCGCTGGCGCTGGCTCGGTCTGCATTATTACCTGCCGCAATATGAGACCGAGATTGGCGGGCTGGAGCCGTAAACAAAGGCTTCTTCCGCCAGTCTCACAGGTCACATGATCGGCTGGACTTCCTCAACCTCGGGAATGTAGTGGCGCAGCATGTTCTCGATGCCGTGTTTGAGGGTCATTGTCGATGATGGACACCCGGCACAGGCACCGCGCATGTGCAGATAGACAACGCCATCCTCGAACCGTTCAAAGACGATATCGCCGCCATCCTGTGCCACGGCGGGCCGGACGCGGGTTTCGATCAGCTCACGGATCTGGCCGGAGACTTCATCATCGTCATGTGCTGCTTCCGGTTTGGTGTCACCGGCGGCCTGTTCTTCGAGCATGACCGGTTGGCCACTGCTGAAATGCTCCATGATCGCACCCAGAACCAGCGGCTTGAGCTGGAACCAGTCGGCATCATCGGCCTTGGATACACTGACAAAGTCATGGCCGAGAAAGACGCCGTCGATGCCGTTTACATCGAGCAGGCGGCTGGCGAGCGGTGAGTTGCTCGCAGCTTCCGCATCCCGGAAATCGGCGGTGCCATTGCGCCCCATGACATCACGACCCGGCAGGAATTTGATGGTTGCCGGGTTCGGGGTTTCTTCGGTTTCAATAAACATGGTGATCGGACCTTACTGTTTCATGCGTCAGGGACCGGCGGGCCGCCTGATCGGTGCTTGGCCCAGATATTGGCGTTCCGGCGCGAAAAAGCAACCGAATTGGACTGTTCCGGTCCGATATAAATCCCGCACCGACCTAGCTGAGCAGATCAATATCCGCTTCGCTCAACCCGCCCGGAATGATCGCAACCGGGATCGACAGGCGCGACAGGCCCTTGTCCAGCAGGAAGCTGACCAGCGGGCCGGGGCCGTCACTGCCGGCAGCGGCGGCCAGCACGAGGATCGAGAAATTCTCTTCCGAACCGATCAGTTTCAGCAGTTCGTCCCTAGGCGATCCCTCGCGCACATGCAGGACCGCCATGCCGCCGGTTTCGGCCTGAACCGAACGGGCGAGCTTGTGCATCATCTGTTCGGCCTCTTCCCGGCGCTCGGCGCGGATCATATCCTCGACCGCTGCCCATTGCTGGACCTCGCCGGTTTCGATCACATGCAGCAGGGCAACCCGGCCATGGGTGTCCTTGGCCCGGCGGCAGGCATAACGGAGCGCGATCTGCATTTCCGGTGTGCCATCGACCACGACCAGAAAGGTACGTGCCGGGCGTTTGGCGGCGGCTTCTGCCGCGCCGTTTTTCCGGTCGTCGGGTTCTGGTCCCGTTGGTTGACCCTGGGTTTCTTCTGACATGGGTGCTTCCCTGTTTCTTCTGATTAGTTTTTACGGAAAACAAACGCCGCGAACCAGCCGATTGCAGCGGCGCAGACCACTGCCATCAGGCCGAAGACGGCAGAATAATCATGGGCGAAATTGAAGATACGTGCGCTGGTCCCGACCTTGCGGATGGTCAGCGGAGTATCGGTCTGGGCGATCACCTCGCCGCCCCGGATCAGCATCACCTTCACGGCGTAGGTGCCGGTCGGCACATTGGCCGGGAAATAAATGTCCGAGCGGAACAACCGGCTGCCGATAAAGGTGACGTTGCCCACCTGCCGGTTATACAGCCCGGCATTGGCGCGGTCGGCGATGAAGGCGGTGCGGAACTCGGCGATATTCTCGTTATCAACATCCTGAATATCGAGCGGCAGGTTATTGACGCCGATGCGGTAGAGCGAGCGCGGTGCTTCCCGCAGGAACTGGCTCGGCTCACGCGTGGCGGCGGCATAGTAGAAGGTCGGCGCATCGACGAAACGCGCACTCTCGCCATTGGTCCAGATGCCTGCGATATTTTCCTTTTTGCGCAGCATCAGATCAGCTCTCGGCCCCTCGACCACCACTGCTACATCACCATCGCCATCGGTTGAACCGAACAGCGTCAGCCCGGTACCGGTGAAGGCAGTGTTGATGGCAATCAGGTGATCAGACAGATCGGCGCTGAGCGCCTGTGCCCGCGCAGTGTTGAACGGCAGTGCAATGACGGCACAGAGGGCAAAGATGGCGAGCAGCAGGCGCGGCATCATCGGGTCACCTCGCCTTCGGCATTGGCGACCACATCGACGCTGTAGACCTGATCCGGCTCGACCACCAGACCACGGGCAAGGCCGCCAGCCACAATCAGCAGTATCACGGCGAGCAGGGCACGCGAGACCTCGGCCGGGATCTTGCTGGCGACCCGGCTGCCATACTGGGCACCGATCACGCCGCCGGTCAGCAAAATCAGCGCCAGCATCACATCAACCGTCTGGTTGGTCCAGGCATGGAGGAAGGTGCTGACCGCTGTGGTGAACATGATCTGAAACAGCGAGGTACCGGCGACGAGGCTCGCGGGCATGCCGATCAGATAGATCATTGCCGGGATCAGGAAGAAGCCGCCGCCGATACCGAGGATCGAGTTCAACAGACCGGCGAGGAAGCCGATCCCGCCGGGCAGCAGCGCCGAGATATAGAGCTTTGAGCGCGGGAAGCGGGTCTTCCATGGCAGACCATGCAGGCGGCCATGGCGTTTCTTTGAACTTTTCCGTCCCTTGCCCCGGCGCAGGATCGTGCGCGCACTCTCCACGATCATCAGGCTGCCGATGATGCCAAGGGTGATGACATAGGACAGGGAAATCACGAGGTCGATCTGGCCGAGCACACTCAGCAAGCGGAAGATGCCGATACCGACAAGGGTGCCGAGCACACCGCCGGTGAGCATCACCAGCCCCATCTTCATATCCACATTTCCGCGCTTCAGATGCGCCAGCACGCCGGATACCGAATTGGCGACCAGCTGGTTGGCCTGGGTACCCACGGCGACCGGTGGCGGAATGCCTATGAAGATCAGCAAGGGCGTCATCATGAATCCGCCGCCAACCCCGAACATGCCCGAGAGAAAACCCACGCTGGCACCAAGCATCAGCAGCATGGTGGCATCGATCGATATTTCAGCGATGGGCAAATAGATTTGCATCTGGGTATTGGAATTCGGTGCGGGTCAGCGGTGCAGATAGCGGAAAACAACCATGATTCTGATGTTTTCAACGTATAATTGGTTCTGCGCGCTCAATGTGGAATTGGCAAGGGGGCTCTGGCCATTTAGGGTCTGTTTACGCGCAAAAAAATCAGACAGTTGGAAATAATCCCCATGCCTGATGGTGGGATAGCCCATTCAGACAAGAACCCGGCAGATCAGACACCGGCTGGTGTTCCCGGCCTTGATGATCTGCCCGATACGCCGATGATGCAGCAATATGCGGCGATCAAGCGTAACCATGCCGATTGTCTGCTGTTCTATCGCATGGGCGATTTCTATGAGCTGTTCCTGCAGGATGCGGTCGAGGCTTCGGCGGCGCTCGACATTACCCTGACCCGGCGCGGCGCGAGCGGCGGCAATGACATTCCCATGTGCGGCGTGCCGTTCCATGCCTATGAGGGCTATCTCGCCCGCCTGATCAAACAGGGGTTCAAGGTTGCCATCTGCGAGCAGGTGGAAACCCCGGCCGAGGCGAAAAAGCGCGATGGCTACAAGGCGCTGGTCCGTCGTGATGTGGTGCGGGTGGTTACCCCCGGCACCCTGACCGAGGACACCCTGCTTGATGCCCGGCGGCACAATTTCCTGATTGCGGTGATCGAGCGCGCGGGCCGTTACGGTCTGGCGGCAGCCGATCTCTCCACCGGTACGGTACTGACCCAGTGGCTTGACGCCGCCCGCCTGCCCGGTGCGGTGGCCCGGTTTGAGCCGTCGGAAATCCTCCTGCCCCAGCGGCTGGAGCAGCATCCGAAAAGCCGTGAGCTGCTGGCCGAATGGCGCGGGTTGCTGTCATTCCAGCCTGATGCCCGCTTCGATGACCGTAATGGCCAGAAGCGGTTGCAGGATTTCTACGAGGTATCCTCGCTCGATGCCTTTGGCGGGTTCGAGGCGGCGGAGCTGACCGCGCTCGGTGCGCTGCTCGACTATATCAACCTGACCCAGTGCGGGGGCACGGCACCGCTCGAACGTCCGCGCCGGGTGGCCGATGCCGGGACGCTCGACATCGACGCGGTGACGCGCCGGGCGCTGGAGCTGACCCGTACCCAGACCGGTGAGCGCAAGGGCAGCTTGCTCGCCACCATCGACCGGACGATCACGGCGGCGGGGGCACGGGCGCTGACCCAGCGGCTGACCGCGCCATCGACCGATCTGGTGACCATTCAGGAGCGCCAGTCCGCCGTTGCCTGGCTGGTCGAGCATCCGAAGGTGCTGGAGAGTATCCGCGCCGATCTGAAGACCCTGCCGGATATCGAACGTGCCCTGTCCCGGATCGGGCTGGAGCGTGCCGGTCCGCGTGACCTATTGGCGGTACGCCAAGGCATGGCGGCGGCGGATGCGCTGGCCCGAACCATGCAGGCCCATGCCAAGGGCGTGGATGCGGCCCCGCCATTGTTGCTCGACCTGATCGACCCACTGACCCCGCCCGAGGGTCTGCCCGATCTGCTGGCCCGCGCGCTGAAGGATGACCCGCCGCTCCTGACCCGCGATGGGGGCTTCATTGCCGAGGGTTATGACGCCGAGCTGGACAAACAGCGCACCCTGCAGCGGGACAGCCGCCAGTATATCGCCGAAATGCAGGCACGCTATGCCACCGATACCGGTGTTGATCGTCTGAAAATCAAACACAACAACGTGCTCGGCTATTTCATCGAGGTGACCGCCCAGCATGGCGACAAGCTGCGCGACCCGGCCCATAACGAGCTGTTCATTCACCGCCAGACGCTCGCCAATGCCGTACGCTTCACCACGACCGAGCTCGCCGATCTCGAGCAACAGGTAAGCCATGCCGGTGACCGGGCATTGGCGATCGAGCTTGGTATCTTTACCGAGCTGTGCCGCGCGGTGCTGGCACTGACCGACCCCTTGCGCGCGTTGGCCAATGCGGCGGCGGATGCTGATGTTTCTGCCGCACTGGCGACGATTGCCGTGGAGCAGCGCTATACCCGCCCGACCATGACCGATGGCGAGGATTTCAACATCGTCGGCGGGCGGCATCCGGTGGTGGAAATGCTCGCCGATACCGGGCCGCAGGGCTTTGTCGCCAATGATTGCCGCTTGGAAGAAGACGGCAAGCTGTGGCTGCTCACTGGTCCGAACATGGCCGGTAAATCCACCTTCCTGCGCCAGAACGCACTCATCGTCGTGCTGGCCCAGATGGGCGGGTTTGTGCCTGCCGCCTCGGCCACCATCGGTGTGGTCGACCAGCTTTTCGCCCGTGTCGGTGCGGCGGATGATCTGGCCCGTGGTCGCTCGACCTTCATGGTGGAGATGCTGGAGACCGCTGCCATCCTCCATGCCGCCGGGCCGAAATCGCTGGTGATCCTCGACGAGATCGGACGCGGCACGGCAACATTCGACGGCATGTCACTGGCCTGGGCCAGTGTCGAGCATCTGCATGATGTCAATCGCAGCCGCGGGCTGTTCGCCACCCATTATCACGAGCTGACGGTACTGTCCGGCACCCTCGACCACCTTGCCAACCACCATATGCGGGTCAAGGAATGGCAGGGGGATGTCGTGTTCCTGCATGAGGTTGGGCAAGGCTCGGCGGATCGATCCTACGGTATTCAGGTGGCCAAGCTGGCAGGCCTGCCACCGGCGGTGATCGAGCGCGCGAAAAATGTGCTTGAGGAGTTGGAGAGCGAGGAGAAGGGCGGCCCGCGGGTACAGCAGATGGCACAGGATCTGCCGCTGTTTCATGCGGTTGTGCAGAAGGTCGAGGCAACCGTGCCAAAACCATCGCTGGTCGAGGAACGTCTGGCCGATATTGCCGCCGACGACCTGACGCCGCGACAGGCGCTCGACCTGATCTATGAGTTGCAGCGCGTTGCACGGGACGGCAAGGCATGAGCAACAAGACCCGCAGCAACCCGCTGGCCGAACTGTTCGTCCCCGGCCCGAAGGTCAAGCCGGACAAACAGCAGCTGCGTCGTGCGGCCAGCAACTATCTCGGCGACTTCACCGTCCCCGGCCTTGCGGTACTGCCGCAGCATGAGCGTTTCTTTGCCGAGCTGGTGACGATCTACAAGGGCGATGGCGGGCGCAAGGAGGTGCTGGCGCGGCTCAAATCCATTCTCGCCAAGGGCCATGACGAAATCCGTAACCAGTTCGAGCGCGGTCGGGCCGGTGAGCCGATGGGGGCCATCTGTGTACGTCAGCATGCCAAGCTCGCCGATGGGGTGATACAGGCAATTTTCCGGCTGGCGTTTGAACAGGCCTATCCGCTGGTCAACCCCACGGACAGTGAGCGCGTGGCGCTGGTTGCCACTGGCGGCTATGGCCGGGCGGAACTGTCGCCGCAATCGGATATCGACCTGCTGTTCATCCTGCCCTACAAGCGCACGCCGGTGATCGAGCAGGGGATCGAGTTCATCCTCTATATGCTCTGGGATCTGGGCCTCAAGGTGGGGCAGGCGGTACGCGGGGTTGATGACTGTATCCGGCAGGCCAAGGCGGATATGACCATCCGCACCAACCTGCTCGAATGTCGCTATCTGGCTGGTGACATCGATCTGTTCGGTGAGTTTCAGGCCCGGTTCGACCGGGATGTGGTGGCCGGATCATCCCAGGCCTTCATCACCGCCAAGCTGCGTGAGCGTGACGAGCGCTATCACCAGATGGGTGACACCCGCTATATGCTCGAACCGAACGTCAAGAACGGCCTCGGTGCCCTGCGCGATCTGCATGTGCTGTTCTGGATCGCCAAATATGTGCATGAGGTGGATCAGGTTCATGACCTTGTCGGCCTCGGTGAACTGAGCGAGGCGGAGGCCGAGACCTTTGACCGGGCGCAAAACTTCCTCTGGGCCGTGCGCGCGCATCTGCACTACCTGACCGGACGTGGTGAGGATCGGCTGACCTTTGACCTGCAGCCGGAAATCAGCCGCCGCCTCGGTTATGTGGATCACGGCAATACGCTCGGGGTCGAGCGGTTCATGAAGCATTATTTCCTGGTGGTGAAGGAGGTGGGTGCGCTCAGCCGGATCATCACCGCCCTCTATCAGGAACAGGCGCAGAATAACCCGATGACCCGGATCGGGCGGGCGATCTGGTCCTATTCCGTCGATGGTTTTCCGGTTAATGGCGGCTGGCTGCGTCTGCCTGCTGCCGGGCATTTCAGGCAACAGCCGGTCGATATGCTGCGCATGTTCAGGGTGGCGCAGCGCGAGCAGGAGCAAATCCATCCCGAGGCGCTGCAATCCATGACCCGTAACCTCTCGGTGATCGGGCGGAAGTTGCGTGACGATCCCGAGGCCAATGCCATCTTCCTCGAGATACTCACCGATCCGGCGGCAGAGGCGACGCTGGCGCTGATGAATGATACCGGCGTACTCGGCAAGTTCTTGCCTGACTGGGCGCGGATAGTGGCGCAGATGCAGTATGACATGTACCACGTCTATACCGTTGACGAGCATACCCTGCGCGCGGTCAGCATCCTGCACAAGATCGCGGCGGGCAAACTCGTCGATGAGTATCCGCTCGCCAGCCGGGTGATCGAGCAGATCAATTCCAAACGGGCGCTGTTTGTCGCCATGCTGCTCCATGACATCGCCAAGGGACGCAACGGCGATCACTCGGTATTGGGTGAGAAGGTGGCGTTGAAGCTCTGCCCGCGCCTCGGCCTGAGCGAGGAAGAGACGGAGACGGTTGCCTGGCTGATCCGCTGGCATCTCGCCATGTCACAGACAGCGCTGAAACGCGACCTCGAAGACCCGAAGGCGCTCGATGACTTCGTCGGCATTGTGCAGTCGGTGGAGCGGTTGCGGCTGTTGCTGGTACTGACCACGGCGGATATTTCCGCGGTTGGGCCGGATCGCTGGAACAGCTGGAAAGCGGGTCTGCTCACCCGGCTGTTCCATATCACCGCCCAGCGTCTCAGCCCGGATGACAAGATGCGTCCCGGTCTTACCGCCAGCTCTGCCGCCCTCGCCGAATTCCGCGATCATCTCAAGGACTGGCCCGATGCCCGGGTGGAGAAGTTCATCGAGACCGCGCCCGGCGGCATCTGGCACGCCTTCGAGCCGCAGCAACTGGCCCGGCTCGCCCGGCTGGTGGCAACGGCGGAGATCGAGAACCAGAGCATCGCCGTCGATACCCAGGTCGAGCGCGCGCTCGGTTACACGCAGGTTGCTGTTATCACCCGCGACCGGAAAGGGCTGTTTGTCGGCCTCGCCGGGGCGATTGCCGCCAATGGTGGCAGTATTCTGGATGCCAAGATTTTCACCTTCACCAATGGTCTGGTGCTCGATGTTTTTGCCATTCAGGACCTGCACGGCAATGCGATTACCAGCGGCGACAAGCTGGCGAAGCTGTCGGTCAGCATCAACCGTATGCTGGATAATCCGGCAGAGGGGGTGAAGCTGATCGCGCCGCGCCGGGAAGACCTGCCCGCGCGCACCGAGGTCTTTACCGTGCCGCCTCGGGTGCTGATCGACAATAGTGCCAGCAACCAGAGCACGGTGGTCGAGATCAATGGCCGCGACCGTCCGGGACTGCTCTATGATCTCGGCAAGGTGCTGACCGAGGAAGGGTTGCAGATCAGCGCGGCCAAGGTCACCACCTATGGCGAGAAGGCGATCGACGTATTCTATCTGCGCGATGCCGGTGGCCTCAAGATCACCCATGAGGCGCGCCTCGACCGCATTCGTGAGCGGTTGCTGGAGGCAATCATCGCCGGTGATACGACCGCAGGACGTGCGGGCAGCTATTCCGCCACAACCCGGCGGCAGGAACGCGGATCACTGGAGCCGACAAACAGCTGATCGTGAAGAGACAGGGCCGGTTGCGACTTACTCGGCTTATTCGGCGGCACCCGGTGGCAGCATGCCCATGCCGTGGAAACCGGCATCGACATAATGGATCTGACCGGTAACCCCGGCTGAGAGATCGCTTAGCAGATAGGTTGCCGTGCCGCCAATATCCTCGAGAGTGACCGAACGGCGCAGTGGTGCGGTGTGCTCGCTGGTCCGGTAGACGTAGCGGGCATTGGCGATGGCGGAACCGGCGAGGGTTTTCATCGGACCGGCAGACAGGCCGTGCACGCGGATACCGTCCGGGCCGAGGTCGTTAGCGAGGTAACGGACAGATGCCTCAAGCGCTGCCTTGGCGACACCCATGACATTGTAATTCGGCATGACCCGCTCGGCACCGATATAGGACAGGGTCAGGAGGCTGCCGCCCGGGTTCATCATCTCGGCGGCCCGACGGGCAACGGAGGTGAAGGAATAGCAGGAGATCTGCATGGTCATCAGGAAGTTGTCGAGGGTGGTATCGACATAACGCCCCTTCAGCTCTTCCTTGTTCGAGAAGGCGACCGCATGGATGACGAAATCGATATTGCCGACTTCCTGTTTCAGGTCGTCGAACACCTTGTCGACGGAGCTTTCATCCATGACATCACAGGGCAGCAGAACCTTGGCATCCAGTTCCGAGGCGAGTGGCTCGACCCGGCGCTTGAAGGCATCGCCCTGATAGGTAAAGGCAAGCTCGGCCCCGGCACCATGCAGGGCCTTGGCGATGCCCCAGGCGATGGAGCGATCATTGGCAACGCCCATGACCAGACCGCGTTTGCCGGCCAAAAGCGGCTTGGAAGCGGGATTGTTGTTCTGGTCAGTCATGACGGTATCGTGGGCTAGGGGCATCTTCTTATTCTTCAATGGCGGTGAAAATCAGGCTGGCATTGGTGCCACCAAAGCCAAAGCTGTTGGTCATGACGGCTTTTACCGGTCCGTCCTTGCGCTCAAACGCAATCGGGTAACCCTCGAAATCGGGGTCGAGGTTTTCAATATTGGCCGATGCGGCGATAAATCCATTGTCGAGCATCAGCAGCGAGTAGATTGCCTCATGGGCACCCGCCGCACCCTGACTGTGGCCGGTCAGTGATTTGGTCGAGCTGATGAACGGCATTTCGTCGCCGAACACATCGCGAATGGCTCCCATTTCCGCGCGGTCACCAACCGGTGTCGCGGTACCATGGGTATTGATGTAGTCGAGTTTGACGGTCGAGTGCAGGTTGTGCTCGGCCAGCGCCAGTTGCATGCAGCGCACGGCACCCTCACCCGATGGTGCCACCATATCAACACCATCCGAGGACGCGCCGAAGCCGGTCAGCTCGGCATAGATTTTGGCACCACGGGCCTTGGCGTGCTCATATTCTTCCAGCACCAGCATGGCCCCGCCACCAGCAATGACAAAGCCGTCGCGGTCGCGGTCATAGGCGCGTGAAGCCTTCTCTGGCGTATCATTGAACTTGGACGACATGGCACCCATGGCGTCGAATAGCTGGGACATGGTCCAGTCGAGTTCCTCGCCACCACCGGCGAACATGATGTCCTGTTTGCCCCAGGCGATCATCTCGGCGGCATTGCCGATGCAATGCGCACTGGTGGAGCAGGCGGAGGTGATAGAGTAATTGATGCCGCGAATGCCGTAGGCGGTACAGAGATTGGCGGAAACCGTGGAACCCATGACCCGTGGCACCATGGTCGGGCCCATCTTGCGCGGGCTGCCATTCTTGCGGGTAATGTCGGTGGCGGCCACCTGATTGCTGGTCGAGGCACCACCGGAACCGGCGATCAGACCGGTGCGGTTGTTGCTGATCAGGTCTTCGGTCAGTCCGGCATCCTCGATCGCCTGGGTCATGGCGATATAGGCATAGGCCGCAGCATTGCCCATGAAGCGCATCAGCTTGCGGTCGATATGCTCGCTCGGGTCCAGTTTGATCGAGCCATGGATCTGGCTGCGGAAACCGTGTTCCACATAATCGGGCGCTGCCTCGATGCCGGATTTGCCGGACTTCAGGCTCTCGATAACTTCCGCTGCATTGTTGCCGATCGGGGAAACAATGCCGAGGCCGGTCACAACAACCCGGCGTTTGCCGAGGACTGGTTCGATTGCGGATGGGTTGGACATGGACTTCTTACCTGGCTTTCGTGATTGCCGTCTCTTGATGGTGCCTGAACCGGTCTATTCGCCGGTTTGTTCGAACAGGCCGACCTTGAGGCCGCTGGCTTCAAACATCAGCTTGTCATCGCCATGCACGGTACCATCGGCGATGCCCATGACCAGCTTGCGGTTGATCACGCGTTTGAAGTCGAGGCGATAGGTCACCTTCTTGATTGTAGGTAATACCTGATCGGTGAATTTCACCTCCCCGACGCCGAGTGCACGACCGGCACCGGTCGCACCCATCCAGCCGAGGTAAAAGCCGACCAGCTGCCAGAGCGCATCGAGGCCGAGACAGCCGGGCATGACCGGGTCGCCCTCGAAATGGCAGCCGAAGAACCAGAGGTCCGGTTTGACGTCGAGTTCGGCGATCAGGAAGCCCTTGCCATTGGCACCGCCATCGGCAGAGACCTTGGCGATGCGATCGAACATCAGCATCGGCGGCAGGGGCAGTTTCGGATACGGGTTGGCGAATAATGTGCCATGGCCGCAGCTAATCAAATCATCGTAATCAAAGCTGGTTCGGCTGTCGTGGGTAGGTGCAGTCATGACGGTTACCGGTGTAATCAGAGAGTAAAGATCGGGGTCGGAAACACTGACCCCACGGGCGCGGTTTTAGGCAATCTGCAGCACAATCGCAAACCCCGATTGCTATTGTGTGATGGCAATCCGGTATATTTGCCCTGCATGCCACAGGAAAATGGTGCAAATAACATGGGAAACAGGGCATAATCAGCCATGTTGAGAAGGTTGTTGCAAATCATTCTCAATTAACGTTATGGTCCGGGCATGCAAAAGCACACGCACACAAAATCCGCGCAGGCGACAGATCGACCGAAGGGTGTTGATATCAACCTTATCAACCGCCTGGCCGAGGCCGGTTTGCGCCCGACACGTCAGCGGCTGGCGCTGGCCGAGCTGATGTTTGGCAATGGCCACCGCCACATGACGGCGGAGCAGTTGTTTGATGATGCGCGTGAGGCAAACCAGCGGGTATCACTGGCCACGGTCTACAACACCCTGAACCAGTTTGCCGAAGCCGGTCTGCTCAACGCGGTTGCCGCCGATCAGGGCCGGACCTATTTCGACACCAATGTCAGCGACCACCATCACTTCTTCATGGAAGATACCGGTCAGCTCATCGATGTGCCCGGTGACGAGGTCAAGGTGACCGGTCGTCCCGCGGCTCCCGAAGGTTACGAGATCGACCAGATTCAGGTCGTTGTCCGCGTCCGGCGCAAGAAACAGTAAGCCAACCGTTTATCCGTTCCCGTTGTTCTTGCCCTGTTGCTGTTGATATGCAAGCGCAAGAAACGGGTCGTTTGTCTCCGGCTTTTCGGGCCTTTGGTGCTTTCCAACATGATCAGGAGAGCACATCCATGGAACTACTCAACAAAACCATCATTATAACCGGGGCCAGCAGCGGCATCGGTGAGGCGGCGGCCCTGCTGTTTGCTGCCGAGGGCGCCAATGTGGTGCTGGGCGCGCGCCGGGCGGAAAGGCTCGGGGCGCTGGTCGGGCAGATCAATGGCGAGTATGGCAGGCGCGCTGCCTGTCTTGCCGGTGATGTCCGTGATGCCGGTTATGCGCAAGGGCTGGTCGATCTCGCCCTCGCCGAGTTTGGCGGCCTTGACGGTGCCTTCAACAATGCCGGTATGGTCGGCGAGGTCGGGCCGATCCCGGATATGGACCGGGCCAACTGGACCGATGTGATCGCCACCAACCTGACCAGCGCCTTCTCTGCGGCCAAGGCCCAGATACCGGCGCTGCAGAACAGGGGTGGCGGATCGCTGGTTTTCACCACATCCTTTGTCGGTCACAGCAATGGCGGGTTGCCGGGCTTCGGTGCCTATGCCGCGTCCAAGGCCGGGATCAACGGGCTGGTGCAGTCACTGGCCATTGATCATGCCGCCGAGGGGATCAGGGTGCACAGCCTCCTGCCCGGCGGTACCAAAACCGAGATGGCTGGTGATGATGCGGAGGCCCACAAGTTTATCGCCGGTTTGCATCCGCTCAAGCGCATGGCCGATCCCATGGAGATCGCACAGGCGGCCCTGTTCCTGCTGTCGGATCGCTCCAGCTTCATGACCGGCAGTCCGGTGATTGCCGATGGCGGGGTATCGGTCAGGTTCCTCTGACCGCCCGAATCTTTGGCAGTTCGGATGCTGTGTTAGCGGAAGTCTTCGCCGGGTTTGGCCCCGAAGAAGGCAGCTATCGGCAGCCATCCGGCATTGCCTTCCACATCCACCTCACACCAACTGCCATCACAGGCGCGGATCTGGCCGACGACACCCGGCTCGACCCGTGCGACCGGGCTCGCCTCCGGGTCCGGGGCGGCGTAGAGGGTGGCGATATCGCCCATGACCAGTGCGCCGCGCTGGCCGGACAGCATGGATTGATGCACCCATGTTTCGGTGCCGTCCACATCGCGGATGCGGCGCCATGTGTCGTATTCGGCGGTGATCTCAACCGGCAACCCGGCGCGCTGGTAAATCCAGTCGATCGGATAGCTCAGCCCCGGCCCGGTGCGGGCATTGACCCGTTCGGGCCGCAGTGAGGCAAAGCGCGGCAGCGGTAACCCGGTCTGTTGGCCGAGGGCAACCTGACCCTGACTGATCTGCGCCACCTCGAGCCAGATCGTGCCCCGGCTCTGCCCGTCGTCATTTGCCTGAGCTGGCGCCTGTACTGGCCCGGTGGTCATCAGGAAACCGCCGATGAGTGCCAAGAGGGCGGTGAATGCCCATTGCCTGTTTGGTCTGTTCAATCCGGTCATGTTGCGGTCCAGTACTGGATCAGCGGTTGTCATTTCTGCCTGTCAGCGACCGGTCGCGTGTGCCGGTTGAATAGCCGGTTGGATAAATTCGGTCAAAGTCGCTGGACATGCCCCTGTACCAACGCTATTGCGCTAGGGCATCAAATGACAATAGTCAGCGACGCCAACGAGATATTTTTTCGAGGAGACAGCAGCCAATGAGCACCGGTCGTCAAACCCGTGTCGCGGTGACCCGCAAGTTACCCGAAGCGGTGGAAACCCGTTTGATGGAGCTTTTTGCTGCCACGCTGAACCCGACAGACGAGCCGATGGATGCGGCGGCGCTGAAAGCTGCAGTCCAGAAATGCGATGTGCTGGTACCTACGGTTACCGACCGAATCGATGCTGAGATCATCGAGGCGGCAGGCCCTGATCTGAAGCTGATCGCTTCATTCGGTACCGGTGTCGATCACATCGACCTGAAGGCGGCACAGGCCAAGGGCATCGTTGTCACCAATACCCCCGGTGTGCTGACCGAGGATACCGCCGATGTGGCGCTGGCCCTGATGCTCGCCACCGCCCGCCGGATGAGCGAGGGCGAGGCACTGGTGCGCAGCGGTGAATGGACCGGCTGGGCACCGACCCAGATGCTCGGCCTGCGCCTCGGCGGCAAGCGTCTCGGCATTATCGGCATGGGCCGGATCGGTGAGGCGATTGCCCACCGCGCCCGCGCCTTCGGCATGTCGATCCACTACCACAACCGCCGCCGTCTGCCCGGCGACATGGAACAGCGCCTCGAGGCGACCTATTGGGAAAGCCTCGACCAGATGCTGGCGCGTATGGATGTGATCTCGGTCAACTGCCCGCAGACCCCGGCCACCTTCCACCTGCTGTCAGAGCGACGCCTCGACCTGCTCCAGCCCCATGCCATCCTGATCAATACCGCGCGCGGTGCCGTGGTGGATGAACAGGCGCTGATCAAGGCGCTGAAGGAAGAGCGTATCGCCGGTGCCGGTCTCGATGTTTATGAGGGCGAGCCAGCCGTGCCGGAAGAGCTGCGCAAGCTGAAAAACGTCGTGCTGCTGCCGCATCTCGGCTCCGCCACCCGCGAGGGGCGTCAGGCCATGGGTGACAAGGTGATCATCAACATCAAGACCTTCATCGACGGCCACCGCCCCACCGACCGCGTCCTCCCCGGCATCGACGACTGACGCACCCGCCGGTTAGCTATCCAGTCTTAACCGTACCTCGATCAGTTCCGGTTCGTCGGGGTTGATGTGGCGGGTGAAGCCGAGGCGGTCGCAGAGGGCGAGCATCGGTTTGTTTTCGCGCAAGACCTCGCCGAAGATTTCGGTGGTGCCGCGCTGGCGGGCATAGTCGATGATCTCGGTCATCAGTCTGCGACCGAGCCCGTGACCTTTCAGGTGCGAGGAGACGATGGCGGCATATTCGGCGCGGATATTATCCGGGTCGGCGGATATGCGCACGATCCCGGCAATGTCATCCAGCGGGTTGTCATCGGCATCCACATGCACGGCCACCAGCGCCATTTCCCGGTCGTAATCGATCTGGCTCAACCGGGCGACGGTGTCATGGGTCAGCTTGCGCACCGGTGAGAAGAAGCGCAGGCGCAAATCCTCCGGGTCCATTTCCGCAACCATTTCATGCATCAGCGGTTCGTCTTCCGGCTTGATCGGTCGCAGGAAATAGCGGGCACCGTGCTCGTCGCCGATCATCTTCTCCAGCTTCTTCGGATAGGGGCGGATGGCGAGGCGACGGCTGCCGACTTCAAGGTCCGAGGGCCGGATACCGATCCGGGCATCGAGGGCCAGCACGCCGTTTTCATTGGCAAACAGCGGGTTGATGTCGAGTTCGTCAATGGTCGGCAGATCGGTGATCAGCTGGGTCACCCGGATCATGGTCAGGGCAATCGCATCCATATCCGCCGCCGGTCGGTCGCGGTAGCCCTGCAACTGCCGGTGCACCCGTGTGCGGGCCATGGCGGCGCGGGCGAGGTTCATGTTGAGCGGCGGCAGGGCCAGCGCCTTGTCATCATGCAGCTCGACCGCCGTGCCGCCCTGTCCGAACAGGATTACCGGCCCGAAATCCGCATCCTCGATCATGCCGACGATCAGCTCATGGGCACCGGGCATCCGGGCCATTTCCTGCACCGTGAAGCCATCGATTTTCGCGTCCGGCTTGAGGTTGCCTACACGCTCCAGCATGGCATTGGCGGCCCGCTCTACATCCTCGGGCTTTTTCAGGTGCAGCGCCACGCCGCCGACATCGGATTTATGGGTGATATCGTTGGACAGGATCTTGAGCGCGACCGGTCTGCCGATCCGTGCCGCCTCCCGCACCGCGCTTGCCACATCGGGGGCGATGACGGTTTCGACGATTGGCACGCCATAGGCCTCGAGCACTTGTTTGGCCTGATATTCGGTGAGCCAGCGCTGCCCGGCGGCGAGCGCGTCGTCGATGATGCTCTTGGCCCGTGCGGTATCGGCGGTGACTTCCTCCGGCTGGCTGTCCGGTACCTCCATCAATGCCTTCTGGTTCCGGCGATAGGTCACCAGATGCATGAAGGCACGCACCGCCTTCTCCGGTGTGTCATAGGTGGGGATGCGGTTTTCGGCGAACAGGCTGCGCGCGGGTTCCATGGCCTGATGTCCGATCCAGCTGGTCAGGATCGGTTTGACCGATTTTTGCCGGGCCGACACCACCGCCCGTGCGGCATCAACGCTGTCGGCAATCGCGGTCGGACAGTTGATCACGACCAGCGCATCCACCGCCTTGTCGGTGAGGACCGCATCGAGGGCGGCGGCATAGCGGCTGCCGGGGGCATCGCCGATAATATCGATCGGGTTGCCGTGGCTCCAGGTACGTGGCATGGACGCATTGAGCGCATCCATGGTCTCCGGCGACAGGCTGGCCAGATGGCCGTTGAGGTCGGAGGTGGTATCGGCAGCCATGACGCCAAGCCCGCCGCCATTGGTCAGGATTGCCAGTTGCTCGCCTTCCACCTTGACCCGCATACCGAGGGTTTCCACAGCATCGAACAGCTCGTCCATATCGGCCACGCGCAGCATCCCGGCCCGGCGGAACGCGGCATCATAGACATCATCGGACCCGGCGAGTGCGCCGGTATGGCTCGATGCTGCCTTGGCACCTGATGCGGTGCGCCCGGATTTGATCACGATCACCGGCTTGGTGCGGGCGGCGGCGCGGGCGGCGGACATGAATTTGCGCGGATGGCTGATGGCTTCGATATAGAGCAGGATCGCGCGGGTTTTCGGATCACGGGCGAGGTAGTCGATCATGTCGCCAAAATCCACATCGGCCATGGAGCCGAGCGAGGCCAGATGCGAAAACCCGATGCCGCGGGCCGAGGCCCAGTCGATGACCGAGGTCAGCACTGCGCCGGATTGCGACAGGAAGCCGATATCGCCGGTCGCCGGGGTCAGATGGGCAAAGCTGGCATTCAGCCCATGGCCCGGCACCATGATGCCGAGACAGTTCGGCCCGACCACCCGCAACAGATGGGGTCGGGCGGCATCCAGCAAGCGATCCTGCAGCTCCGCGCCCTCATGGCCCAGTTCGGCGAAACCGGCGGTAATAACCACGGCGCCACGGGTACCGCGTCCGCCCAGTTGATCAATGATCCTGGGTACGGTATGCGGCGGCGTGCAGATCACGGCAAGGTCCGGCACCATGGGCAAATCTTCGACAGATTTGTGGCACAGAATCCCCGCCACGGAGCGATGTTTCGGATTTACCGGGAGAACCGGGCCAGCGAAGCTTCCGGCGGTTAGATTACGGGCCAGGACATTGCCGATCGAATTGGGTCGGTTGCTGGCCCCGATCAGGGCGACACTTGTCGGTCTGAATACAGCATCAAGGTTACGGATACTCATGGTTCAAACGGCTTTTCATCGCTTTACAGGTTACCGGATGCTGCACCGCACAATATACGGCATCTGCGCCTTGATGATGCTAGCCATTTTGTCGCTGTGGGTCACGCCGGTACTGGCCGTTAACCATGATACGGATGCCGGGGCCGTAGCTGCGACCGTGCAGCCGGTGCATGGGCTGGCCCTGTTTGATGCGCCGAAATACGGAGCCGACTTCACCCATCTCGACTACGTCAACCCGGATGCGCCGAAGGGCGGGTTGCTGAAGCAGGGTGCGACCGGCACCTTCGACAGTCTCAACCCGTTCCTGATTACCGGACAGGCGGCGGCGCGTATGAACCTGACCTATGACACGCTGATGCAGCGGGTCTGGGACGAGCCGTTCAGTGTTTACGGGCTGGTGGCGGAGCGTGTTGAACTGGCACTTGACCGCAGCTGGATGACCTTCCACCTCAACCCCGCCGCCCGATTCCATGACGGCCATCCGGTGACGGCCAGGGATGTGAAATTCTCGCTCGAGACATTGCGGGAGAATGGCCGCCCGAATACCCGCCGGGTCTATGGCTTCGTAACGGCAATCGAGATTATCGACGATCACACCATCACCTTCCGGCTGCTGCCATCGGCGGAGCGCGAGGTGCCGCTGGTGCTGGCGATGCTGCCGGTGCTGCCAGCCCATTACTGGGCCGATCATGATTTCGGGCGCACCACCCTGACCCCGCCGCTCGGTGGCGGGCCGTATCGGGTGGCGTCCCTCGATCCGGGGCGCAGCATCACCTATGAGCGCGTTGCCGATTACTGGGCCGCCGACCTGCCGGTCAATCGCGGCCAGTACAATTTTGATACGGTGCAGATCGAGTATTTCCGCGATGACGATGTGGCGCTGGAGGCGTTCAAGGCGCGCGAGGTCAATTTCCGGCGTGAGTCTGATCCAAATGCCTGGGCCACCCGCTACAGCGGTCCGGCGGCAGAGGGCGGGTTGCTCAAGCTGGAACAACTGCCGCATCACCGCCCGGACTGGACCCTGTCGCTGATCTTCAATACCCGGCGTGATCTGTTCGATGATTTGCGGGTACGCACGGCACTGGATCTGGCCTTTGACTTTGAATGGCTCGACCGGGCCGTGTTCCGCGATGCCTACAAGCGGATCGAGAGCTATTACCCGAATTCGGAACTGGCGGCGACCGGCCTGCCGGATGCGGCGGAACTGGCCCTGCTCGAGCCGTTCCGCGACAGCCTGCCGGATGCGGTTTTCGGCCCGGCCTATGAGGCACCGCGCACCGATGGCAGCGGCATGGCCGGGCGGCGCGGCAATCTCCGCAAGGCGCTGGCGTTGCTGAAGCAGGCGGGCTGGATGCTGGAAAACGGACGTCTGGTCAGTGCCGAAACGGGGCAGCCCTTCAGCTTTGAAATTCTGATCCAGACCGGACAGGAGGAAGGGGTCGTGCTCGAATGGGTGCGGACCCTTGACCGTATCGGCATCACCGCGCGCATTCGCAGTGTCGATGCCACCCAGTTCCGCCAGCGGCTCAACAGCTTTGATTACGATGTGGTCAATTACCGCTGGATCAACAGCCTGTCGCCGGGGGTTGAGCAGCGGCTGTATTTCGGCAGCGAGAATGCGGAGGTGCAGGGCTCACGCAACTATCCGGGCATTCGCTCACCGGCGGTAGATGCCCTTGTTGCCGGGATTGCCGATGCCAGCAGCCGCGCCGACCTGCTGACCCATGTTCATGCGCTCGACCGGGTGCTGACCCACAGCCGCTACGGCGTGCTGCTCTATCACCTCGGTCACGATCTGGTCGCTTACTGGCCGCCGGTCACCCGGCCTGCCGTGACCCCGCTTTACGGCATGGTGATCGAGGCATGGTGGGCGACGCGGCCCTGACTGGCCCGATCAGGCCATGCTGGCCGGGATCAGTGACTTCAGCGGCACTTTCGGGCGTGGGCCGATATGGCTGATGACCTCGGCGGCGGCAATGACGCCAAGCCGGGCACAATCGGCCATATTTCGACCGGTACTGAGACCATAGAGATAACCGGCGGCGAACTGGTCACCGGCACCGGTGCTGTCGATGATCTTTGACACCCGCTCGGCTGGCATACGCACGGTCTCGCCGTGATGCATGGCAACGCAGCCCTGTTCGGACCGGGTAATCACCGCGGTATCAACGTCATGGCGGGCGAGGTCGAGGGCTTCTGCCAGTGTGTTGACCATGTAGAGCGAGGTAATCTCGGCCTCATTGGCGAATAACAGGTCAACCGAATGGGGCAGGAAGTTGCGGATATCGTCGCGGTACCGGTCGGCGAGGAACGGATCGGACATGGTGAAGGCAACGGTGGTGCCTGCCGTGCGCGCCACATCGGCGGCTTCCATCATCGCCTCACGCGGGTGTTCGCTGTCCCAGAGATAGCCTTCGAGGAACAGGTAATCGGCCCCCTGAATCATGTTGTGATCAATGTCGTTTTTGTTCAGCTCGGTCGAGGCACCGAGATAGGTGTTCATGGAGCGCTGGGCATCCGAGGTCACCAGAATGATCGAGACACTGGTATCGTCGCCGTTGCTGGCCGGTGCGATCGGGGTGACGACGCCGAGTGCTTCCATGTCCTTGCCGTAGAACCGGCCCGGCTCGTCATCGCGGACGCGGCCAATAAATCCGGCGCTGCCGCCAAAAGACGCGATCCCGGCCATGGTATTGGCGACCGAACCGCCGGACGCCATGGTGGCAGGCGGGATGCTCTCATAGAGCTGACGCGAGCGGGTCTGGTCGACCAGAGTCATCGTGCCCTTGTGCACGCCATGTTTAGTCAGGAAGCCGTCCTCGACTTCGGCAATAATATCAACGACGGCATTACCGATGCCGACCACTTTAGGCTGGGCGCTGGTCATAGGGGGTACTCTTGAAAAAGACAGGGGTAGCAGATGGGAAAACCTGTGGCCCATGTGGCCAAACCTTGCGCCAGAAGTCAAATAACTGGTGCTGGCAAATGGGCGCAGCCCTGTGATAGAGCCTGTCGCATCATGTTTGCTGATCTCCTCGACGCCTTCGCCGATCTGAAACTGCCTGCAGTACGCTGGACGATTCTGGGCTGTATAGCCGTCAGTCTGATCGTGCTGTTGCTCATGCCGTGGGGCGCATCGGTGCTGCTCGGCGGGGTCAATCTGGTCGGCTGGGGCTGGCTCGACGGTATCATCGATGTCACCGGCACTATCATTGCGGCGGTGCTGGCGATCCTGCTGTTTCCGATTGTCATGACTGCCATCACCGGGCTGGTGGCGGAATTCATGCTTGATCCGATGGAGCGGGTCCGCCACCCGGATCTGCCGCCCTTGCGCGATCTGCCGCTCACAACCGCCATTGGCAATGCGCTGGTATTTCTGCTGATTGCCTTGCTGCTGACGCTGCTGGTTCTGGTCGGCGGGTTTTTCCTCGTCGGCCTCAACGTGTTGCTGGCATGGAGCGTCAATGCCTATCTGCTGTCGCGTGAGTTTATCGACGTGGTTGCCCTGCGCCGCCTGCCGCCACAGGAGATCAAGGCATGGCGCAAGCGGAACCGGCTGGCGGTATTCCTGCGCGGGCTGATACTGGCGGCACTGTTCGTCATTCCGGTGCTCAACCTGATTGCACCGATACTGGCGGCGCTGATGACCAGCCACTGGCTCGCGCGCACTGATATTTACGCCGACACGGTACCGACTCGGGCGGTGCATTAGCGGTTTTCAGGGTGTTTTGTAACAGCACTGACGTGACGGATTTACCGGTTTATCCGGGCTTTCCGGTGCCTGGTATCGGGAATGCTTGCCTGTGTCGTGGTCGATTGCCGATCATGATGGTCCGTTCACGCATTTCCGGGACATCGCACACGTCATGGCATCCTCATCAACTCTCCGGCTTCTGGCCATGGCGCTTATTACCATGACCGGGCTTTCCGGCTGCGGTCTGCTCGGTGCTGCCACCGGTGCCGCTGCCAAGGCAGTGACCTCCGCCGTTGATGTGTTCGTCGAGGCGCCAAGCTATGACAACGATGAACAAGCCATCACGGTAGCGGAAATTCCCGATAACAAGGGCTGATCGTCATCAGGCGACAGTCTTGTCCGGATAGGGACAGAGATCACTGACCACGCAATGCGGGCAGTCGGGCTTGCGCGCCTTGCAGGTATAGCGACCGTGCAGGATCAGCCAGTGATGGGCGTGCTGTTTCCATTTCGCCGGTACCTTGCGCAGTAATTTGCGCTCCACATCCTCGACGGTCTTGCCGGTAGCCATTTTCATGCGATTGCCGACCCGGAAGATATGGGTATCCACCGCAATGGTCGGCTGACCGAAGGCGATGTTCAGCACCACATTTGCCGTCTTGCGCCCGACGCCAGGCAGTTTTTCCAGCGCCTTGCGGGTCTTCGGTACCTCGCCGCCATGTTCGTTGATCAGGATTTGCGAGAGCTTGATGACGTTCTTTGCCTTGGCATTGAACAGGCCGATGGTCTTGATGTAATCGCGCACCCGTCCCTCGCCCAGCATCACCATGTCATGGGGATTGTCGGCGATCTGAAACAGTTCCTTTGTCGCCCGGTTGACCCCGGCATCGGTTGCCTGTGCCGAGAGCACGACCGCTACCAGCAGCGTATAGGCATTGGTGTATTCCAGATCCGATTTCGGTTCCGGGTTGATCGCCGACAATCGGGCGAAAAACTCATCAATCTGCTCGGGCTTCATGGTCTGGTGGGTCAGTTGGTGGGTTCGGTTGGTTGTTCGGCGGGATCAAGATATAGGCGCAGGCACAGGCGCGCGGCAAGCTGCCACTTTCCCATACCGGCATTTCGCGCCATAGTATCGGGTATGACAACAGAACAGCCGATCCAGCATGATGAGCACGGCTCTCCGGTCTATTTCGACGCGATCCTGCGACCGAACCGGAGCCTGTCGCCGCGTGGCTTTCGCCTGCTGATGCTGGCATTCGGCGCAATGCTGTTCGGTGTCGGCGGCTGGTTTTTCATGGTCGGTGCCTGGCCGGTTTTCGGCTTCATGGGCCTTGAGATCGGCCTGGTCTACTGGTGCTTCAAGCACAATTACAGAACCGGTCGTGCCTATGAGACCGTGCATCTCACTGACCGGCAACTGACCGTCGATCGCTGCAATCATTGGGGTGAGCACAGGCAATGGCAGTTCCAGCCCTATTGGCTCAATGTCGACCTCGCTGATCCGGTGCAGCATGACAGCCAGATACGGCTGGGCAGTCATGGCCGGTCGGTGACCATCGGTAGTTTTCTGGCACCGGAGGAGCGGGCGGATTTTGTCGCTGCCTTGCGCCGGGCGCTTGACCGGGCGCGGGGGCCGCAGCTGCCGCAGGCGGTTGCTGAAACCTGAGCGGGACTAAGCGGGCCAAACCGCAAAAATCGGGTGGGTGAGCCTGCCGTTCCGGTTTAGGATCATACCCATGATGAACACCATTGCCCATGCCGATATCGAGATGCCAGAGCCGATGCAATCCGCGATCTATCACGGCATCGGCGATACACTCGATTACCTCGCCGCCCATTGGCAGGAGCAGCCGAGCCTCGACCTGCTCGCCAAACGCGCCGGGTGGAGCCTGTCGCATTTCCAGCGTGCCTTTACCGATCATGTGGGCGTCAGCCCGAAACGGGTGTTGCAATATCTGACCATTGCCCATGCCCGTGGCCAGTTGGCGGAGGGGGCAAGCCTGCTTGAGGCGTCGCTCGACAGTGGGTTATCCGGGCCGGGCCGGCTCCATGACCTGTTCGTTGCGGTCGAGGCCATGACACCGGGTGAATACAAGAAATCCGGCAGTGATCTGACCATCACCTATGGCTGGTGCCGCTCCCTGTTCGGGCCGGTGCTGCTCGGTGTGACCGAACGCGGTATCTGCTGGCTGGCCTTCGATCACCATGACCGGCCCGAGGCGGCGGAACAGGAGTTTCATGCTGAATGGTCACTGGCCAGACAGATACGTGACGATGCCGCCGTGCAGCCGGTGCTCGATCAGGCGCTGGGCTTCATGCGTGACTGGCAGACCGGGTCACTCCAGGTAAACGGCCAGCCGCCACGGTTGCTGCTGCGGGGCACGAATTTCCAACTCAAGGTCTGGCACGCGCTGCTCTCGATCCCGGCGGGTCGGGTCTACAGCTACGGTCAGATTGCCGAGGCAATCGGCGCGCCGAAGGCTACCCGCGCGGTGGGGGCGGCCTGTGGGGCCAATCTGGTCAGTGCCCTGATCCCTTGCCATCGGGCGATTACCTCGACCGGCATGATCCACGCCTATCGCTGGGGCGTCGGGCGCAAACGGGTGCAGCTCGCTTGTGAATTTGCCCGTTTTGATGAGGCGCAGGCGGCTGGCTGACGCTGATTTGCCCCGGCCTGTGGATCATCCGGGAGATTAGCCGGGAAATTGGCTGGACAGGTGGCATCTCAGCGGCAAAGCTGGCCGGGTTCTTGCATTGCTTTTACCGATAACGCATCAGGTATCAGCCTGTTTCCAGCCAGCCGACGATTGTTCCCATGCCAGCACGTAAAATCCCGTTTGACCGGACCCCGGGTCAGGATGCCCTCGAAATCACTATTGTTGATGATCTGAAAGTCGTTGTGCCGAATGACCTGAGCCAGATGACACCGTTTGTGCTGCTGGAACAGGAAGACTGGTTCGAGGATGAGATCGGGTTCATCCGGAAATTGGCCCAGCCGGGCGTCAATATGCTCGATATCGGGGCCAATTTCGGCCTCTATACCCTCGCCATGGCCAAGGCGATTGGCGGTGATGGCCGGTTCTGGGCGGTTGAGCCAGCGAGTAATACTGCCGGTTTCCTGCGCCGATCTGTTGCCGCCAATGATTTTAAGGCCATTGAGGTTTTGCAGATGGCGCTGTCGGATTCCGATGGTGACGGCTATCTGACCATCGAAAGCTCATCGGAGTTGAATGCCCTCGCCGACGGTCCGGGCGCCAATACCGAACAGGTCAAGCTGAGCACTCTCGACAAGCTGATGGCGGAGCAGTTCGGCGATGTGCAGTTCGATTTCATGAAAATCGATGCCGAGGGGGCTGAATCAGCCATCCTCAAGGGTGGTAAGGCGTTTTTCGAGCAGCAATCGCCTCTGGTCATGTATGAGCTGAAGCACCGCAATCAGGTGAATACCCAGCTGATCCAGCAATTCGCCGATATGGGCTATGAGCCATACCACCTGATCCCCGGCATTGATGTGCTGGTGCCGTTCAGCCTGTCTGATGAAATCGACGGCTACAAACTCAACCTCTTTGCCTGTAAGTCCGATTGTGCCGACCGGCTGGTGGAGCGTGGATTCCTGCTGAAATCGGCTGAGCCGGGCGAGGCGCCCGCTGTCGATTGGGATGATTATGTCGCCATGCAGGGCTGGGTGGTCCATGCCGGGCTGGATTTCGGTCCCTGGGTTTCCGGTGATGCTCTGCCCGAGCCGGACAAGCAACTGCGTCTTGCCCTCTGTCATTGGGGGGCCGCGCATAAGGCAGATGCCAGTGCCGCCGACCGTTATGCGCATCTGAAGACGGCCATGGAACTGGTTTCCGGCATTCCGGCCATGAATGACAGCGCAGCACCGGGCCACGGGCTGATCCGCCTGACCGCCAGCCGGATTACCGCTGATCTCGGCAATCGGGTGCAGCGGGTGACATGGCTCAGTGATGTCTTGCGCTCATTTTCCACCGGTAAAGTGCTGATCAACAAACCGTTTCTGGCGGTTGCCGAGCGGTTCGATGATCTCTCGCCGGATGGTCAGTTGATGAACTGGCTGGGCGTTTCACTGGCTGAAACGATTGATGCGAAGAGCCGCTTCTCATCCTTCTTTACCCTGCCGCGTGACTCATACGATATCTTCAAGAACCTGATGCAGTATCCGCTGCTGTGCGCGGAAACCGTGCGCCGCTATATGCTGTGTATTCAGGCATCGGGCGCAAAGGTTGATGGTGGGTATCCTGCTGGCTTCAAGCCGGTGGCCGAGGCCGCACCGGATAACCGCAATCCCGATCTGTGGCGGCCCTATCTTGCCGCTGATGTCCAGCAGCAGCAGGGCTAGGCAGGCCATCGGGCCTGGGTAGCGTCAGTCGGACAGGCCAAGAACATCGCCCATGCTGTAGCGACCTGCTTGCTGGCGGGCCAGCCATTCGGCGGCGCGCACGGCACCACGGGCAAAGATCTTGCGATCGGTGCAGCGATGGGTGATCTCGATCCGCTCACCGGCCATGGCGAAAATGACGGTGTGTTCCCCAACCACATCGCCGCCGCGCAGGGTGGCAAAGCCGATCTCGCCTTCCGGGCGGGCACCGGTATGCCCTTCGCGGGACAGGCGTTGAATGTCGGCCAGTGCTTTGCCGCGACCGGCAGCGGCGGCATGGCCGAGGGCCAGTGCCGTACCGCTTGGGGCATCGACCTTGGCGCTATGATGCATCTCGACGATTTCAATGTCGGCGGTCCTGGCATCAAGGCTGCCAGCCACCCGACGGACGGTATCGAGCAACAGGTTGACGCCGAGGCTGGTATTGGCCGCCAGTATGACGGGCACTTCCGCTGCCGCCGCGGTAATGGCCGCTTCGGTATCGGCATCGAGACCGGTTGTGCCGATCACCAGCGCGGTTTTATGGGTAACGGCCAGTTCCAGATGGGCGGTGGTGGCCTCGGGCAGGGTGAAGTCGATCACCGCATCCGAGACAGCAAAGACCCCGGCGGCATCCCCGGTCACCGGTGCCACGCTGCCGGTCAAGCCAAAGGTAGCTTCCGCCGTCTCGCCGATCCGGGCATCGCCATCACGGACACCGAGAGCAGACAGGGTCAGCCCGTTTGCGGCCATGATTTCGGCAGCGATCAACTGGCCCATACGGCCACCGGCACCCAGAACCCCGATTTTCATGACGCGTTACCCCTAGTCCTTCAGGTCTTCCCAGAGTTCCTTGACCTTGGAGAAGAAGCCTTCAGATTCCGGGCTGTTGGAGCCGGGCTTGCCCTCACTGTCGAATTGCTTGAGCAGGTCTTTCTGCTTGGCCGACAGGTTGCGCGGTGTCTCGACAAAGGTTTCGATCATCATGTCGCCACGGGTCTGTGAGCGCAGGATCGACATGCCCTTGCCTTTCAGACGGAAGGTCTGGCCCGTCTGGGTTCCGGCAGGCACGGTGAAGCGCGTGCGCTTGCCGTCAATGGTCGGTACTTCCACCTGACCGCCGAGCGCTGCCGTGCTCATCGGGATCGGTACGCGACAGCCCAGATCGGAGCCGGAGCGCATGAAGAACTCATGGGGCTGTATGCTCAGGAAGATATAGAGATCACCGGCTGGTGCACCGCGCAGGCCAGCCTCACCCTCACCGGCGAGGCGGATGCGGGTGCCGTCCTCAACCCCGGCAGGGATGTTGACGTTCAGGTTCTTTTCCTTGCGCACCCGACCGGCACCGGAGCAAACGCCGCACGGGTTCTTGATGATCTTGCCGACGCCGTTACAGGTCGGGCAGGTACGTTCGATCATGAAGAAGCCCTGCTGGGCGCGTACCCGGCCAACACCGCTACAGGTCGGACAGGTGATTGGTTCGCTGTTGCCTTCCGCGCCAGTGCCATGACAGTGGTCACAGGCAACCGAGGTCGGCACGCGGACCTGTACCTTGTCGCCCTTGAAGGCCTGTTCGAGGCTGATTTCGAGGTTGTAGCGGAGGTCGGAGCCGCGACTGCTGGCCTTGCCACCACCGCCGCCGCGCTTGCCGCCCATGAAGTCGCCGAACATCTCGTCGAAAATATCGGCGAAATTAGCGCCGCTGAAACCGAAATCGCCATTGCCGCCGGCACCGCCGCCGCCCATGCCGCCCTCGAAGGCTGCATGGCCGTAACGGTCATAGGCTGCGCGCTTGTCGTCGTCCTTCAGGACGTCATAAGCTTCGCTGATTTCCTTGAACTTGTGTTCGGCCTCAGGATCATCCGGATTGCGGTCCGGGTGGTACTGCATGGCCTGTTTGCGATAGGCGCTTTTAAGCTCAGCCTGCGAGGCATCCTTTTTAACGCCTAACAGCTCGTAATAATCTGTCTTCGCCATCTATCGTTTTCCGCCATCGGGTCGCTGAATGCTGGTGGTAAGAGGGGTTCTTTCGGACGAAAACCGGCCATGGAAAACTCCGCGGCCGGTTTGGTCATGGTGACAGTGTCAGGCAACGTCAGCCGTTGGCCTGTTTGCCACCTTTTTCGTCGTCATCGACTTCCTCAAACTCGGCATCAACGACACCGTCTTCAGCCTTGGAAGCGGCGGCATCGGCAGCCGCGGCATCCGCCGCATCGGCATCGCCGTCAGCGGCAGCCTCTTCCTGGCTCGCCTTGTACATGGCTTCGCCAAGCTTCATAGCTGATTGCTGCAAGGCCTCGCGCGCCGCGTTGATGGCGTCAGGATCTTCGCCAGCCATTGCTTCCTTGGCGGTTGCAATCGCGCTCTCCAGTTCGGCTTTCTCATCCGAGTTGATCTTGTCACCGTTTTCGCTGAGCGATTTTTCGGTTGAGTAGATCAGACCATCGAGCTGGTTGCGTGCCTCGACAACTTCACGACGCTTTTTGTCGTCGGTGGCGTTGCTTTCGGCTTCCTTGACCATTTTCTCAATGTCGGAGTCAGACAGACCACCAGATGCCTGAATACGGATCTGCTGTTCCTTGCCGGTCGCCTTGTCCTTAGCGGACACCTGCACGATACCGTTGGCATCAATGTCGAAGGTGACCTCGATCTGCGGGATACCGCGTGGTGCCGGTGGGATACCGACCAGATCGAACTGACCCAGCGCCTTGTTGTCGGCAGCCATTTCACGTTCGCCCTGGAACACCCGGATGGTGACAGCGTTCTGGTTGTCTTCAGCGGTTGAGAAGGTCTGTGATTTCTTGGTCGGGATCGTGGTGTTACGCTCGATCAGACGGGTGAAGACACCACCGAGGGTCTCGATACCCAGTGACAGCGGGGTAACGTCGAGCAGCAGGACGTCCTTGACGTCGCCTTTCAGAACGCCGCCCTGGATCGCGGCACCAACGGCCACAACCTCGTCAGGGTTCACACCGCGGTGTGGTTCCTTGCCGAAGAATTCTTCAACTGCCTCAATGATCTTCGGCATCCGGGTCATACCACCGACGAGGATGACCTCATCGATTTCGGATGCTTTCAGACCGGCGTCTTTCAGAGCCGCTTTACATGGCTCGATAGACCGTTTGACCAGATCGGCAACCAGCGCTTCCAGCTTGGAGCGGGTCAGGTTGAGATTGAGGTGCTTCGGACCTTCCTTGTCCGCCGTAATGAACGGCAGGTTGACGTCGGTAGAGGTTGCGGAAGACAGCTCGATTTTGGCTTTCTCGGCAGCTTCCTTCAGGCGCTGCAGAGCCAGCTTGTCATCGCGCAGGTCGATGCCGTTCTCTTTTTTGAACTCGTCGGCAAGATAGTCGATGATCTTGTTATCGAAGTCCTCACCACCGAGGAAGGTGTCACCATTGGTGGCCTTCACTTCGAAAACGCCATCGCCGATCTCGAGGATCGAGACGTCAAAGGTACCGCCACCGAGGTCATAGACCGCGATGGTACCGCTGCCTTTTTTCTCCAGCCCATAGGCGAGTGCGGCGGCGGTTGGCTCGTTGATGATACGCAGAACTTCAAGACCGGCGATTTTACCGGCATCCTTGGTGGCCTGACGCTGGCTGTCGTTGAAGTATGCCGGAACGGTGATGACCGCCTGGGTTACTTCCTCGCCGAGATAGGCTTCTGCGGTTTCTTTCAGCTTGCTGAGGACGAAGCTGGAAATCTGTGATGGTGCGTATTTCTCGTCACCGACCTTGACCCAGGCATCGCCGTTATCGCCAGCGACGATATCGAATGGCGCTTTCTTGACCATTTCCTCGACCTGCTTCTCGCTGAAGCGGCGACCGATCAGGCGCTTGATGCCGTAGAGGGTTTTGTCGGGATTGGTAACGGCCTGACGTTTGGCCGGCTGGCCAACGAGACGCTCGTTATCCTTGGCGAAGGCGACCATTGACGGGGTGGTGCGGGCACCCTCGGCATTCTCAATGACCTTGCCCTGATTGCCGTCCATGACGGCAACGCATGAATTCGTGGTTCCGAGATCGATACCAATTACTTTGCTCATTCCTATCAGCCCCTTGTTCTCTTCATGGCGGCGGGTTCTGGCAGTCCGTCAACATATTCTATATGGCCCTGCCAGGCCCAGATTAGGTTTCAAACACTGTTGGTCGCTGATTGGCGACCCTTGTTAAAAGCGATACGCCCAACAACCAACGCTAGGCGGGATATAGGCACGCTTGCCTATTGGTGCAACACGGCAACAGCAAGAAATTGCCATTTTTTACCATGTTGCCGGATAAATATCCCCGGCGGACCGGGTACCGTCATTTTCAGGCGGTTTTGTCGACCGGTCCCTCGGCACCACCCTTGGTGACACCGACGCGAGCCGGGCGCAGCAGACGGTCATGAACCACATAACCCTGCTGCAGAACCTGCATGATCGTGCCGCGTGGTTTTGACGGGTCCTCGACCTCGAACATGACTTCATGCTTGTTCGGGTCGAAAATCTCGTTCTCGCCGATGGCAATCTGTTTGATGCCATGGCGGTTGAGGGCCGATTGCAGTTCCTTGTCCACGGCCTTGATGCCACCGATCAGGTTTTTGATCTGGGCATCGGCGGTGTCGATCGCTTCCTGAGAAACGGCATCGAGGCTGCGGGCGAAGTTGTCCGCGACATTGAGCATGTCCTCGGCAAATTTCACAACGGCATATTTGGCACCATCGGCCTTTTCCCGCTCGGCGCGGCGGCGGACATTCTCGGTCTCGGCAGCGGCGCGCAGCAGGCGGTCGCGCAGATCATCGACCTGGGCATTCAAGGCAGCGATCTCATCAACCGGATTGAACATCGGCTCGACATTGTCCAGCTCGTCTTCATCCATCTCTTCAGCCGCCAGCTCATCGGCAATATCGGCCATGGCATCGGCCTCGGCTCTTGCCGTGGCATCACCCGGGCTTTTCGCCTGTGCGGATTGATAGGCAGCGCTGGCCTCTTCCGGTTTCAGGGTCGGGTCAACAGTGAGCGGGGTATCGTCACCCTGCTCAGCGGGTTTCTTGTCGTTCAAAGGCTTTTGTTGCGACATGGGTTCTGTTTCGCCAATCGGTTTACTGTTTTCTGGTGTGCGCGGTTTTTAAGCCGTGGTTTGCCCCGACGCAAGCGTGAGACAAACAATATCGCCTGATGTCGGTATGGAATCCGCTATTTCAAGGCCTGAGGTGAAATAGCGTCACCCCTGTTTTTGCTTAACTGCCAACCAGTTTGCCCATGATTTTGGCGGTATAATCGACCATGGGGATAATTCGGGCATAATTCAGTCGCGTCGGGCCGATCACGCCGATGGCGCCCACGACTTCCTGTTCCGAATTCTTGTACGGGGCGACAATCACCGAGCATCCGGCAGCCGAGAACAGTCGGTTTTCGGCACCGATGAAAATCTGCACACCCTCGGCGGTATCGGTCGCATCGATGACCCGCATGATGGTTTCCTGACTTTCCAGCTCGTCAAACAGCTGCCGGACCCGGTCGAGGTCTTCCAGAGCCTGAATGTCATCGAGCAGGTTGGCCTGACCCCGGATGATCAGCGTGCCGGATTCATCGCCGGACCAGACCGCAAGCCCGGCCTCAACCACCTGTGTCGAGAGTTCGTCGAGCCTGCTCTTGCGGGTGGCGATCTCGTCGGTAATCTCGCGCCGTGTCTGTTCCAGCGTCCGACCGATCAGCTTGGCATTCAGGTAATTTGCTGCCTCACGCAGGGCAGATTGCGGGATCGAGGGCGGCAGGTTCAGCACCCGGTTTTCGACCAGCCCATCGGAGGTCACCATCACCACCAGTGCCCGACCGGGGCCGAGTTCAACGAACTCGATCTGTTTCAGCGGGCTTTCGCGTTTCGGTGCGGCGACCAGACCGGCACAGCGCGACAGGCCGGACAGCATGGTCGTTGCCTCGGCCAGCATCTGCGGCATGGTCTTGCCGGCTCCGGCAGCGAGCGCTTCGATCGAGGCTTTCTCATCGGCGGCAATGTCACCGACTTCCAGCAGCCCGTCGACGAAGAGGCGCAGACCGGCATCGGTCGGCAGGCGTCCGGCGGAGGTATGGGGCGAATGCAGCAGTCCGGCGTCTTCCAGATCAGCCATGACATTGCGGATTGTGGCCGGGGACAGGTCAATGCCGAGCGCGCGGGAAATGGTGCGCGATCCGACCGGCTCGCCGTGCAGAACGTAATTGTCGACCACATGGCGCAGTACGGCGCGCGAACGCTCGTTCAGCATGCCGAGCGGTGATGGCTGGTCCTGACTATCCAGACCGGAGAATGGACCCGGGAACTGGCCCGGAAATGGTATGGGTTTATTGGCCATGACGGCATTATCATCCAAACTGGCAATCAACGTCGCTATAAAATTTAAAATTCCGGCGGTATGGATGCAATGCCCTGTTGTGATATAGCAGCGCCACAACTGTCCCACCCGCAAGATACCCGATTGGATTTAGTCTCTTATGTCATCACGTCCGTCCGGCCGCGCCGCCGATGCCATGCGCGCTGTTGAAGTCACCACCGATGTTTCGATCCACGCCGAAGGCTCCTGCCTGATCAAGTTCGGCAATACCCATGTGCTGTGCACCGCCAGCGTCGAGGACGGGGTGCCGGGCTGGATGCGCAACACCGGGCGTGGCTGGGTGACCGCAGAATACGGTATGCTGCCACGGGCAACCGGCAGCCGCATGGCGCGGGAAGCCGCCCGCGGCAAGCAATCGGGCCGGACCCAGGAAATCCAGCGCCTGATCGGTCGTGCCCTGCGCTCGATCATCGATCTGGACAAGCTCGGTGAAGTCTCGATCAAGATCGATTGCGATGTGATTCAGGCCGATGGCGGCACGCGTACCGCGTCGATCACCGGCGGTTATGTCGCCCTCAGCCTCGCGATCCAGCACCTGCTCGCGATCAAGGCGATCAAGGAAAACCCGATCACTGACAGCGTCTCCGCCATTTCCTGCGGCGTTTATCAGGGCACACCAGTGCTCGACCTCGATTATGCCGAGGACAGTACCGCCGCTGTGGATGCGAATTTCGTGCTCACCGGCAAGGGCGGTATCGTTGAAATTCAGGGCACCGGCGAGGAGCGCCCGTTTTCCGAAGATGAGTTCCACCAACTGCTGGCGCTGGCCAAGAAGGGCTGCGGCGAACTGGTGGAGTTCCAGACATCAGCATTGGATCTGTCATGACCGAGCATCGCAAATTCACTGGCCAGACCCTCGTTATCGCCACCCATAACAAGGGCAAGGTTCCGGAAATTGCCGCCCTGCTCGATGGCCGGGTGCCGACCCTGACCACTGCCGGTGAACTTGGTCTCGACTCACCCGAGGAGACCGGCACCACCTTCGCCGAGAATGCCACGATCAAGGCGCTGGCGGCGGCAAAGGCCAGCGGCCTGCCCGCCCTTGCCGATGACAGCGGCCTTGCCGTGGTTGCCCTCAATGGTGCGCCCGGCGTCTATACCGCTGACTGGGCCGAAACCGACCGCGATGGCAACGAGCTGCCGGAACGCGACTGGGTCATGGCCATGACCAAGGTACATGAGGCGATGCAGGCGAGCGAAAACCCGGATAAGAGTGCCGCCTTTATCTCGTCGCTGGCTCTGGCGTGGCCTGACGGGCATGTGGAGATCGTCGAGGGCCGTTGTGAGGGCGAGATCGTCTGGCCCATGCGCGGTGACAAGGGCTTCGGCTATGATCCGGTGTTTGTGCCCAAGGGGCATGAGCAGACCTTCGCCGAAATGCCGAAAGAGGCAAAACAGGCGGTCAGCCACCGGGCGGCGGCCTTTGCCCAGCTACGACTGCGCTGTTTCCCATAAACCATATGCCACCCAGCCATGCGTTTGATGTATATGTATCGCGCTTAGGTTTTTCATGTGACCGGCATAACCTGATCTTGTCCTGATGTGCGGTTTCGACGCTGGTGCGATTGGTGAAAAGGCTTGATTTCCCATCCGCCAGCAACAACCTTCCCCGTACAAAAAGATCAAAAACCGGAAATACCCATTATGACCCGTCATCTGACCCCCGGAGAGCCACTCGTTCTCGCTTCTGACAATCCCGGTAAAATCAATGCGGTATCACGCCTGACCGCCGGTGTTGTCGACAAGGTTCTGGGCCTGCGCAAACTGCGCCTGACCCAGGCTGACGAGACCGGCACCACCTTCGAGGAGAATGCCACGATCAAGGCACTGGCGGCGGCCAAGGCATCCGGTCGTCCGGCACTGGCCGATGATAGTGGTCTGGAAGTAGCTGCCCTCGACAACCAGCCCGGCGTCTACATGGCCGACTGGACCTATGACGGCAAGGGCGGTCGCGATGAGGCTCTCGGCAATGCCAAAATCCTCGATGCGCTCGAGAAAAAGGGCGCTACCGATCCGGCCCAGCGCAAAGCGACCATGGTCACGGTGCTGGCGCTCGCATGGCCTGATGGCGATGTCCGTATGGTGCGCGGCGAGGTAACCGGCACGATTGCCGAACTGCCCCGTGGCGCCAATGGTTTCGGCTTCGACCCGATCTTTCAGCCCGATGGTGCCGACAAGACCTTCGGCGAAATGAATGATGACGAGAAACGCGGCTACAGTGCCCGCACCCGTGCCTTCGAGCAGTTTGTCGCCAATCATCTGCCACCAACCGGCCCTGCCCCTGTCCGCGAACAGGAACCGCGCCGGACGCTTGCCCATTGATCATGGCAACGCAGATACCGGACAGCCCATCGGACAACCCGGCACGGGCTGCTGATCCCGGTTTCGGCATATATGTGCATTGGCCGTTCTGCGCCAAAAAATGCCCCTATTGCGACTTCAACAGCCATGTGCGCGAGGCGGTGGATCATGCCCGCTGGCAACAGGCGCTGGTGACCGAGTTGCGGCATTTCGCAAACCTCGTCCCGAACCGGCAGGTCACCTCCGTCTTCTTCGGTGGTGGCACGCCATCGCTCATGGACCCGGCGACCACCGCCGGGGTGATCGAGGCGATCAACGAGTGCTGGCCGGTTGCCGAGGGGATCGAAATCACGCTGGAGGCCAATCCAACCTCGGTAGAAGCCGCGAAATTTGCCGGTTTTGCCGCTGCCGGGGTCAACCGGGTTTCCCTCGGTGTGCAGTCGCTGCATGACCGTGACCTTGCCTTCCTCGGTCGCCAGCATTCGGCTGCCGAGGCCATGGCGGCGGTCAAGCTGGCTCGGCAGTATTTCAACCGGGTCTCCTTCGACCTGATCTATGCGCGACCGGAACAGACGGTGGCGGACTGGGAAGTCGAGCTGAAACAGGCGCTCGAGGCCGGATGCGATCACCTCTCCGCCTATCAGCTGACCATCGAACAGGGCACGCAGTTCTATACCCTGCACAATCGCGGCGCGTTTCAGGTGCCGGATGACGAACTGGCTGGTGATCTGTTCGAGGCAACACAGGCGGCCACCGCTGCTGCCGGTATGCCGGCCTATGAGATTTCCAACCATGCCCGGCCGGGTGAGGCGAGCCGCCACAACCTGACCTATTGGCGCTATGGTGATTATGTCGGTGTCGGGCCGGGTGCCCATGGCCGGCTGACCCTTGCCGATGGCACCCGCGTTGGCACACGCACCCATCTCGCACCGGAAGTCTGGCTCGATCAGGTTGCGCAGCAGGGCCATGCCGCCAAGCCGTTCGAGGCGATCAATCCGGCGGAACAGGTAACGGAATACCTGATGATGGGGTTGCGGCTGGTCGAAGGGGTCGAGCTTGAGCGCATCACCGCACTCGGCGCGCAGGACTGGCAGCACTCGGTCAAACGTCCGGCGCTCGACCGGATGGTGGCGCAGGGGCTGGCCAGTCTTGATGATACCCGGCTGATGTTGACCGCGGACGGTCGCCAGCGGCTGAACTCGGTACTGGCTGACCTGCTGATCTAGCTAGCGGTTGGCCTGACCGGTTCTAATAGACGATTTCTTCAAAGGTATTGCGCGCGGGGTCGAGCACCTGAAACCCGGTGTCATCGATCTCGATCACCGCCAAGCCGCGTTCAACCAGTCCGCTTGGGCGGAACCGGAAGATGCCATCGGTACCGGCAAAGCCGTTGGGGTTGGTCAGCACGTCGCTGCGGTAAATCCGGCTGGTCCAGGCGGCATCGCGGATTTCCTTCTCATCAGTATAGAAATCCACATTGCGGCGGGCCAGAACGGCGGCGAGGGCAACGGCGTCATAACCGATTGTCGCGATCCGTGGTGGCGCACTGCCGAAGGTCTGCTGGTAATCGCGGCTGAATTTCTCGCGCTGGGCCGGGGCCGGGGAGGCAAACCATGCGCCTTCCAGTGTCGGTTCACGCAGGATGTTCGGATCATCCCAGATGCCGGTGCCGAGCAGTTGCACAACCCGTGGGTCAATGTCGAAGAACGGCAGCAGCGGGCCAATAATGCTGATCCGCTGGCCGCCATCGACGATCAGGGCGGCATCATAGGGTGGCTCGCCGTAGGTGTCGGCGCCGCGCAGTTGGCGCAGGGCCTGACGGGACGCGGTGTCTGTACGGGCCGACAGTTCGCTGACCACGGCTTTCAGCTTGGCCTGACGGGCCGGATAATCGGTGAAGCCCTCGACCACCGGGCGCAGATCCTCGACATCATCGGGATAGCGGGTGATCTTGGTAATATCGACACCATAGCTCGGGGCCGCGCGAATGGCGGTTTCAACCACGATATCGGCATAGGTGCTTTCGGGTGCCAGAATGCCGAGACGACCAAGCCCGCGTGAGGCGGCATACGCGATAATCCGGTCAACCTGACTGAATGGCAGAATGCCCATGACATAGACACCGGAGCCGCCAGGTGTACCGATGCGACCGCTGCCCGCCGGGGTTGCCTGACGCCAATCGGTGGTAAAGGCGATCATGTTGACACCGGCATCAACGGCCATTGCCTTGACCGCACCGACCGAGCTGCTGAACAGCGGGCCGAGGATCAGTTCCACATTCTCCGCCAGCAGCGAGGCCATGGCGGCCTGTGCGCCCTCGGGCGTACCGTTGGTGTCGCGCGGGATCAGGACGAAGTTGTCGTCCGCCGCCTCGAACATCGCCAGTTGCCCGGCCTGAAACAGTGCCTGTCCGACCTCTGAGCCGCGACCGGTGAGTGGTAGCAGCATCCCGACCTTGACCGGGCGACCGCGCGGATGACCGATGGTGCCGTCATTCAGAATGATGGTCTGGTCCGGGGCGCGGGTGGCCAGCTCGTCGGCATTGGTCAGCGGTCCGGCAATCCGGGCCGACTGGCTCTGGTTCTGGCCCTGCTGGCTGTACATTTCCGCCGCCGGGCCGCCATTGGACTGGCTTGAACAGGCGGTCAGCAGCATGCCGAGCATCAGCCATACCGTAAGGCAGGCGGCAAGACGGGTAACGCTAGAGCTTTTGGTCACAGTTCTGTACATATCTGATTGATCTACACTCTCAATGCCGCCCGGCCTAGTATCAGGTGGCCTCATCAGTCCAACCGGTAACGCAGTGTGACCGATAATCCCGATACCGATAGCCAAATCCCACGGTTAAATCTACCGCCACAGGTAATCGACAAGGGCCTGCATCTGGTGGCGACACCCATCGGGCGGTTGAGTGATATTACCATTCAGGCGCTCCATGTGCTGGCCGCTGCCGATATTGTGCTGTGTGAGGACACACGGGTCAGTCGCAAGCTGCTGGATTATTACGGCCTCGATAAGACGCTCTGGGCCTATCATGACCATAATGCTGCCGAACAACGGCCCAAGATCCTCGAACGTCTGAAGGCTGGGGCTACTATCGCACTGATCTCTGATGCCGGCACGCCGCTGGTGTCCGATCCCGGCTACAAGCTGGTCAATGATGTGGTTGATGCCGGTCTGCATGTGACCACGGCACCGGGGGCGAGTTCGGTTCTGACCGCATTGCAGCTGTCCGGCCTGCCGACCGACCGGTTTGTGTTTCTCGGTTTCCTGCCGCCGCGCAGTGCCGGACGCAAGCGCGTACTACAGGACTGGCGCGATGCCACGGCCAGTCTGGTGGTATTCGAGACCGCCAAGCGCATGACTGCTTTCCTGAGCGATGCGGCGGAGGTGTTCGGCGATCGTGATGCCGCCCTGACCCGTGAGTTGACCAAGCGCCATGAACAGGTAATCCGCGCGCCCCTGCCGGAACTGTCCGAACAGGCAACGGCGAAAAAGATCATGCTCAAGGGCGAATGCGTGGTGGTTATCGGCCCGTCCGACGGCCTGCCTGATACCGCCACCGTCGATATCGATGCCCTGCTGCGCGAGGCGATGTCGCGCCATACAGTCAAGGATGCGGTGCGTCTGGTCAGCGGTGCCCATGGTCTCGACAAGCGTGACGTTTATGCTCGCGCTCTGGCGATCAAAGATGCCGCGGAATAGCCGGTCACATTCTGATAAATCGGCACAGGGTACAGCCGCCCATGCGCGCGGTGTGCGGGCCGAATGGCTGGCCGCTCTGTCGCTGCAGGTGAAGGGCTACCGGATACTTGAGCGCCGGTTCAAAACCCCGGTGGGGGAGATTGATCTGGTCGTCAAACGGGGCCGGGTTGTCGCCTTTGTCGAGGTCAAGGCACGAGCGGAACTGGCCGATGCCGCCCATGCCATCAGCCCGCAATCCCGCGCCCGGATCGAGCGGGCAGCACAATGGTATCTGTCCCAACGGTTGATGGCACAGCCGCCACACAAAAAAGCCGAAATGCACCGCTTTGATATGGTGCTGGTTATCCCCGGCCGTTGGCCACACCATATAGCAAACGCATGGACAGCCGGACTGAGCTGACGGATCAGGCTGATCGCCCGAAAAAATCGATGGCGGCGCCTGTTCCTCTATATGCGGTTGTCGGTTTTTTCGGAGAAACGAACATGATGCGCAACAAGCTTCTCTCTATCCAGACCGGTACCTTTACCGCTGTTTCGCTGGGCATTCTGGCATTGGCCGCAACCGGCTGCACGCCGGTTGGTGCTGCCGTTGGTGCCGGGGCGACTGTTGGTGTCGCCGCCGCACAAGAGCGCACGGTCGGCAGCGCGCTCGATGATGTGGTGATGCAGACCAAGATTTCCGAGCGCTGGTTCCGGCACAACGAGCCGATGTTCAGTGCGCTCGACCTGACCGTTGTTGAGGGCCGGGTGCTGATTACCGGTGTGCTCGACGATCCGGACCTGCGGGTTGATGCGGTTCGTCTCGCCTGGCAGGTCGATGGCGTGAAGGAAGTCATCAACGAAATCCAGCTTGCGGGCGAGGATGAAGGCATTCGGGGCTATGCCCGCGATGTGCGTATTGCCAACGAGCTGCGCGCCAAGCTGACCTTTGACCGGGAAGTCAGCGCGGTGAATTACTCCATCGATACGGTGGGCGGCGTGGTCTATCTGATGGGTATCGCCCTCAGCAAGACCGAACTTGACCGGGTGGTCGGCCATGCCCGCAATATCGAGAGCGTGCGCCGGGTGGTCAGTTATGTCCGTCTGATTGACGAAGTGCCGCAGAGTGATGCAACGGAGCAGACGGCGGCAACGCCGACTGATACCATGCAATCGGCACCTGCTTCTGCATCGGCCCCTGCGCCGTCAGTAACGGGTACCGGTGCGCCGGGAAGCGTATCGGTGGAAACGCTGGACCCGCAATAACAAGAACCGGAAACACACAATATGGACCTAGCGGCCGCAGAGGCACTGCTCCGGGCCGCCGGGCAACAGGATGATGAAGCACTCGATCTGTTGCAGATAGCCGGTGCCTTTGCCCTGTTTGATCTCGGCACACTGGAAGAGCCGGTGCCGCTCGACCCCTATCAGCGGCATCTGAACGAGATGGCGACTGCCATCCGGCACGCCATGCCCGATGGCGAGGTGCAGGCCGATCTCTCGACCCATCTGGCGGCCATGCGATCAGTGGTGATCGAGGCCGAGGGCTATCGTGGCGACGAACAAGATTATGACGCCATGCACAATGCCAATATCCTGAGTGTTATCGAGCGGCGACGCGGTCTGCCGGTCGCCATCGGCCTGATTTGTCTGGCGCTGGCCGATCGCCTCGGCTGGCAGATGGCAGGGCTGAATTTTCCCGGCCACTTCCTGCTGCAACTGACCGTCGGGCGCGAGCGGGCGGTGATTGATCCTTTCGATGGCCTGACCGAGCGCCAGCCGGGCGAGCTGCGGCTGCTGCTGAAGGCCCATCGCGGTCCTGATGCCGAATTCGGGCCGACCCATGAACAGGTGGTCAGCCGCCGCGATGTCCTCATGCGGCTGCGCAATAACGTCAAGATCCGGCAGTTGCAGGCCGATAACGAGGATGCTGCGCTGTCCTGTGTCGAGCAGATGGTCTGGCTCAATCCGATGGATTCCGACCTGCGGCGTGAGGCGGCAATGCTCAATATCCGGGTTGGTAAATTGCAGCATGCGATTGATGCGCTGGAGGCCGCAGCTCTCGTCGATGAAGACCCGCAGGCATCCGCCGAGGCCGCCAGCCTCGCCCGTGAGTTGCGTCACAAGCTGAACTAGGCTTTAGTCTGTTCCAACACCCCTCTGACACTTTTCGAGAAATCCGATCATGAGCCTGACCGTCGCCATCCAGATGGACCCGATGGAGAGCATCAATATCAATGCCGACAGCAGCTATATGATGGCGCTGGAGGCACAGGCCCGCGGCCACCGTCTCTATCACTACCTGCCTGACGCCCTGTTGTATGAGGATGGCAAGGTCATGGCGATGGCCCATCCCATGCGGGTCTGGCGGCCGGAAAGCGGCAATCAGGCCGATGGCTATTTCGAGTTCGGCGCACCGGAAATGCTCGAGCTGGCAACCACCGATGTCATCCTGATGCGGCAGGACCCGCCCTTCGATATGGCCTATATCACGGCGACCCATTTCCTCGATCTGGTCGCGGACAAGACGCTGGTGGTCAATAACCCTACCGCGGTGCGGAATGCGCCGGAGAAGCTGTTCGCCACCCTGTTTCCGGGTTTGCTGCCACCAACCCTGATTACCCGCGATGTTGAGGCGATCAAGGCGTTCCGGGCCAAGCACAAGGACATTATCATCAAGCCGATTTTCGGCAATGGCGGGGCCGGGGTGTTCCATGTGACGCCGGAGGATGAAAACCTCGGCTCACTGCTCGAGATGTTCCATGCCGCCAGCCGTGAGGCACTGATCTGCCAGCGCTACCTGCCGGAGATCAAACAGGGCGACAAGCGGATCATTCTGGTTGAGGGCGAGCCGGTGGGCGCGGTCAGCCGGATGCCCAATGACGGTGAGGCACGGGCGAATTTCCATGCCGGTGGCAGTGCCCGCAAAACCGTCCTGACCGACCGTGAACAGGAAATCTGTCGTCAACTGGCACCGACCCTGCGCGAGCAGGGACTGATTTTTGTCGGGATTGATGTGATTGGTGAGTATCTGACCGAGATCAACGTCACCTCACCGACCGGCATTCAGGAAATCAACGCGCTCGACGGTATTCATATCGAGAAGCTGTTATGGGATGCGCTGGAAGCGCGTCTCGCTTAAGAACCGATCAGCTCGAAGCTTGGTGGTTCGGTGCAGACTTCCGGCACCGGCAGGTTGTCATTGGCACCGAGCAGGGTCGGTTCAACCGCATCATCCTGTGCGATCAGTGCCAGATCGCGGCGGTGGTTGGTGTAGCTCAGTTCATTCATCAGCGCGGTGCGCAGGGCAACCGGGCCAAGACCGGGGCACAAGGTATCCTTGGCCATCGCAGCCATCAGATCGTTGTCATCGGTCATGGTGAAACTGCCGAGCTTGCCGATAACATTATCCAGTACCGGCAGGGCATCGGGTTCATCGGCCATGGTTTTCAGGCCGGTGATAACCCGGTTGCGGTCCATATCGGAGCGAGCGGTGCCACGCACGGAATTGAGGTTGCGGTTGGCGATGCAATAGCCGGTGACGGTATCGAGCAGCCGGGCCGCCTCATCGCCCTGTGGCGGGGCGGAGGTGAACATCAGGTCATCCATGCCCGGTGGCGCTATGGCGAAACCGACGGAATGGCAGCGGGTGATAATGCCCAGATGGATGCGCATCTCGATCAGCCAGAACCAGCCCTTGGTATCCTGTCCGCCATCTTGCCCGCCATTCTGTTCCGCATCACGGGTTGCTGGATCGGCGCAGAGGGCAACCAGCACATCAAGACCGGCACCGGGGGTGGCACGGGTTGCCGGATTGGTGTCGCCGCTATGTCCATAGGATGATCGTGTGGTCATGGCTTTGGTCCCCGCCGCTCTGGTTCGCATCAAAATTGTTGGTGTATTAAATACCCTGTTTCCATGAAAGCACGATGCGGTTTCAGGGGTGACATTTGGTAGTTCAGGGCAGGGCGCGTTTGCTCTCAGATGGTGTGTTCAGGGCAGCCATGGTGTCGCTGATCGTGGTCAGCAGCTGTTCGAGCATGGTTTCAGGATCGTGATCATTGCTGTCCGCTCCTGCTGTTAGCGGCCAGCCATGATCGTGCATCACGGCGCTGAGGGCGGCAAGCCGCGCAAAGCCCAGTGAGCCGGACATGCCCTTCATGTCATGGCACGCGGTTTCCCATTCCTCCCCGGCATCTGCCGTGAGCTGGTTCCGGGCCAGCAAGGCAAAATTATCCAACCGCTCAACAAAGCGGGCAGTCAGCTTGTCGGTCGCCGCATCGCCGATCGCATCCCGTAATTCCTGCTGGATTGCCGTATCAATCAGCGGCATTTCCATCGCCTCCCGCCAGAGGGTGAGCGGATCGGCAGGCGTTGTCGGATTGGCAGCCGGATCAATCGAGGTCATCAGCATCGGATCATCATCAACCACATCTGTTCTGTCTCGCACCGGCAATGCGTTCAGCATATCAACCAGTTGCTTCCAGTTTACCGGCTTTTCCAGATAGCCCGTGAAGTGGTGGGTGCTCAGCTTTTCCTCGATGGTGTCGAGATTGCTGGCGGTCAGGGCAATCAGCGGCACATCGGCGGTCGCCGGGATAGATTTCAGCTTGTCGGCAACGTCCCAGCCGCTCATCCCCGGCATGTTGATATCGAGCAGAATGGCGTCATAGTGTACGGCCTGTGCCCGCTCGACGGCCACTTCGCCATTCTCCGCCGTATCGGCCCGGTAGCCGAGATTTTCCAGATATGCGCTGGCCATTTTGCGGTTCAGTGAATTGTCATCGACAACCAGCAGGTTGAGTGCCTGTTCGCTGACCACTTCGGAAATATCGTTGATGGATGAGTATATCCGACTGGATTCCGGAGCCGGTATCTTGATCCAGAAAGTTGTGCCCTTGCCGCTGGTGCTGGTGAAACCGATGGTTCCGCCCATGGCCTCGGTCAGTTGCTTGCAGATCGCAAGGCCGAGACCGGTACCGTCCGGCCCTTCTTCCTGTTGCACATGGAACTGGCTGTATCGCTCGAAGACATAGCGCTGTTTGTCTTCCGGGATGCCGGTGCCGGTATCTGAGACACGGATGGTCAGGGCCGGCAGTTCCTCGCCCTTGTCATCGGCAAAACTGGTGTTCAGGTCCCGGCCATGGCTGACGGTGATGCGGATCTCACCATCCGTAGTGAACTTGGTCGCATTGCTGACGAAGTTGCGCACGATCTGGGCCAGCCGGTGGCCATCAATATAAAGCGTCGGCAGGTCGTCGGGGATATCGACGGCAATCGAGGTATTGTTCTGTGATGCCTGGCTGGCATAGAGGTCTGCGGCATCACGGACGATCGACGATACATCGCTGATGGTCGGCTGCAGGCGCAGCTGGCCACGCTCCAGCTTGCCGAGATCAAGCACGTCATTAACGATCACGCGCATATCCTTGCCGGCTCTTGCAATCGATTGCACATAATCACGCTGCTGTTCGGTGAGTTCCTGCTTCAGCAACAGATCGGATAATCCGAGCATACCGGTCAAGGGGGTTTTGATCTCGTGACTGATCATCGAGAACATCTGGGTCTGCCGGGTTTCGGTCTCCCGTGCCCGGTCGCGGGCCAGCCGTGTAATGTACAAGGCACGACCCATGCCCAGAACCATGATCGTCAGGAAGATCATGGTGAGTGTATAGGCCACCCAGATGACAGATGTTTTATTGCCTGAAACAGCCAGTACGGCAGCCCGCGGCACTTGTGCTACCAATTGTAGGGGAAGATCATTACTGGTGCGCATCGCCGTGACCGGGTTCTGTCCAGAGTACGGATCAAGGGATGCGCTGTAATCACCATTGCTGTTCGCAAAGATTGTCTTGTCAGAATAAGCGATGGAAATAGAGGCATCGCTGTATGCCTCGGTCAGGTTGGCGGCAATGTCGTCGAAATATTCGGCACTGAAATTAACCGCCAGTACACCGATCAGTGACCCATCGGTATTGGTAATCGCCCAACTGAGCGGCACCACCCGTCGCGCAGTCCGGCGTGAGGTAATGGGTTTGTCCAGATATCCATTGGTCGGGTCTGTTCGATGGGTACGGAAATAATTGCGGTCGCTGACATCAAGGCCGATCAGATTGATGTTGTTGCTGCTGATGATGATACCGTTATCGGAGATGAGGACATAGGTCTTGAATTGCGGCAGGTGATCGATCGACCGTTTGAGAATCGTGTGCGTTTCGGTAATGAAATCGGTGATATCCAGACTGCTGCCGCTTGCTGCCTTGGCTGAGACAACGGAGGTGACGAGCGTGTCGAGGGCTCTAAAACTCTGATCCAGATGCTCAGACATGATGCCGAGGGTCGTGCCCAGTCGCTGCTCGGTCTCAAAGATCAGAGCACGCTCATGCTGGTTGATCAGCTGTGCAATTCCAAGGCCCGAAATGGCACCGACGGCAACCAGTGTGACCAGTGGCAGCACCAGCGATGCACGTAAAATACGTTTAGGCATAAGGCATTGTCATACGTCGTCTGTTGCAAACTCCGAAAATATTCCGATCAATCCATTTTGTTTGCGGCTGTCAGGAGACTATTGCCACCTGACGAAGCAACCGGATTTCGAAACGCAGAAAACAGATATAGAGCTTAATTTTTAAGTTTCTATTTATGAACTATGCATCGCACCGTATGTCATGATCTGTGCCCGTCATAGGATAAAGTTATTCCGCTTTATAAGGCGCTTGCGCTGTGTTCTGCTTGCCAATCTACGTTTCAGGTGAAATTGTCTTTCCATTGTCCACCAGCTTGCTGCCAGCCCCATGAACACCATTCTTGATCGCAAAACATTCTATCAGGACGATTATATTTTCCGCGAAGGTGACGCGGCCTATGCGGCCTATCTGATCCGGGCCGGGCGGGTGAATATCGTCCGCCGTCGTGATGGCAAGAAGGTGATCCTCGCGACCCTCGGCAAGGGGCAGCTGTTTGGCGAACTCGCCCTGATCGACAGTGCGCCGCGCTCGGCTGATGCCGTGGCCGCGTCCAGTTCGGTCGAGCTTGTGGTGGTTACCGAACCCGCCCTGCGATCCAAGATCAATGAACTCGATGATTTCATGCGCGCCTGGTTCCGGATGCTGACCGACCGGCTGCGCAATATGAACGACATGGTGGATACCACCAAAACCATAAAGCCGCAGGTCGATCACAACCCGCCGCCACAGGAAGACGCCTGACGTCTAGGCCGCCATACCCGGTATCATGCGCCGGTAACTCAATGCCTCCGCCACATGGCTCCGGCTGATGGAAGTTTCTGCCGCCAGATCGGCGATTGTGCGTGAGACCCGGATAACCCGGTGATAACCCCGTGCCGACAGGCCCATGCGGTCTGCAGCCTGATACAGCATTTCCTGTGCTTCCGGCAGCATGGCCGCCGCCTCGGTCAGCATGTCGCCTGCCAGTTCCGAATTGCGGCTCAGTTCCGGTTTGCCGAGGGCGGCGAAGCGCTCGGTCTGTATCCTACGTGCGGCCATAACCCGCTGCAGGACGGCGGCACTCGTTTCGCCCGGCGCTTCCTGTGCCAGATCGCGGGGTTTGACCGCCGGGACTTCCACATGCAGATCGATCCGGTCATAGATCGGGCCAGAAATGCGCGCCTGATAGTCGCTGGCGCAGCGCGGCCCGCGACGGCACAGCCCGTCCGGTTCGGCGCAACGGCACGGGTTCATGGCAGCAATGAACTGGAATTTGGCCGGGTAGCGCACATGGTGATTGGCGCGGGCCACCACCACCTCGCCGGTCTCCATCGGCTGACGCAGGGCCTCCAGCACCGAGCGCTGGAACTCCGGCAACTCATCGAGAAACAGGATGCCGTTATGGGCGAGGGAAATTTCCCCTGGCCTGACCCGCAACCCGCCGCCGACCAGCGCTGCCGGGCTGGCGGAGTGATGTGGGTCACGGAACGGGCGTTCATGCAGAAGCTTGCCATCGGCGAGCAGCCCGGCAACCGAGTGGATCATCGAAACATCTAGCGCTTCCCGGGCTGTCAGGGGCGGCATGATGCCGGGCAGGCGCGCCGCCAGCATCGATTTGCCGGAACCGGGCGGGCCGCACATCAGCATGTTGTGGCCACCGGCGGCGGTGATCTCCAGCGCCCGGCGTGCGGTTTCCTGACCCCGTACATCGGCGAGGTCGGCTTTCAGTCCCGGTACAGGGTCGTCAGGCGGGCTCGGCGGGGTCAGTACCTGATGCCCGCGCAAATGGTTGATCAGGGCAATCAGCGAGGGTGGGGCGATGACGTCGAGATCGCCGGCCCAGGCGGCCTCGGCACCACAGGCGGCGGGGCAGATCAGCCCGTGATCATTGGTCAGGGCATCGACCGCGGCGGGCAGAACCCCGGCGACAGCGGAAATGCCACCATCCAGCGCCAGTTCGCCTAGGGCGGTATAGCTGGCCAGTTCCTCGCCCGAAATTACGTCCATCGCCACCAGCAGTGCCAGCGCGATCGGCAGGTCGAAATGGCTGCCCTCTTTCTGCACATCGGCGGGGGCCAGATTGATGGTGATCCGTTTGGGGGGCAGCGCCAGCCCCATCGCGTGCAGCGCGGCACGCACCCGCTCCCGGCTCTCGCCCACTGCCTTGTCCGGCAGTCCCACAATGGTAAAGGACGGCAGGCCCTGACTGATCTGGGCCTGAACATCAATGCCGAGAACGTCAACGCCCTGAAAGGCAATAGTGCGGATACGCGCGACCATGTGTAAGCGGAAGTTTCCCAGAGGGTTGAGAGCGGAATACGAATGGATTGCGGTGGGATGATCGGGTGGCAGTAATAAATTCTATCGGTAACCGCTGTGGCGATAAATGCCAAGCTGAATACCGAATCGGATTTGGCACTTTCACGACTTTACGATAGCGTAAGGGTATGAAGGGCGAAATAGCCCCGAAACGCTGGTGCCAGGGTCGGTTTTGGCCTCGGTTTTTGTAAGAAAAGCGAAGCGTAAACTGGCCTTAAAAGGGGATTATGGCCCCAAGCAGATCGATGGGTTGTTCGTCCACCGTTAGGAATGGAGAAAACCCTTATGATCGCGAACAGCGATTTACGTGATTTAAGTACAAGTGATATCGATCCGATTGCCGCCATGCAGAGCAATCCGATGATGATGGAGACCCTGTGGCGGGAGGTTTCCAGAGTGGCAGCGTCGGAAATCGGTCGTGGCCCGGTGCCGGAGGGTGCAACCGCCACCCAGATGGGTCAGGTCGGTCGCAATCTGCGTCGCAGCGGTGGCGGTCTCACTGCCGATACTGTCAAAAGCCCACAGGTCATGATGCGCGTTGGGGGAAACGTGCAGAAGGCGGTCCAGATCGCATCCCGCACCAATCGTCCCAATATGGGAGCCATCGTGCAGATGGCGGCCCAGCGGGCACGTCAGGTTGCTCTCGCTACCAATGACTTCAAGGAAGAAGAGCGCCTGCGTCAGGCGCATGAGCAGCGCATGGCCATGAAGCGCCGGATGGCGATGGTCGGCACGGCTGCATATCTTGAAGGTGAAGAACTGAAGGACAAGGCCAAGGAGCATGGTCTGTTCGGTCAGCATGCCACTAGCCACTCACTGGGTCATATGCTCGCCCATATGGTCTTCCCGAAACAGAGCGAAGGCATGGACTTCAAGGGGCAAACGCCGAAGATGACCAATCCGGTTACCGGTATGGTGGATCGGGTGATGGGCCGCGATCCGGCCTCACAGCCGAGTATGAGCATGGATGCGCCAAGTTTCGAGATGTCGCTTGATGCACCTGCGCCGCCGAAGGCCGTGCCGACAACGCCACGTATGGGCATGTAAAGCAAAGTAATCGGTCGGGTGTTATCATCCCGACCGGTTTTGTTTTATCCTTGGGGGAAGGATGAAGTCGGGAATGGGAAATATGGTAAAAGCATCCGACCTGCTGCCGTCCGATGTCGATGAAGATATGACCGATGAGCAGCGCCAGAAACGCCGCAAATTTACCAGAACCCTGCGCCACATCATGCGTGAGCAGCGCCAGCTGACGAATTATGAAATGGCAGCGATGTTTGACGATGATGGCGATCTGGGATCGGCCATGCGTCATATGCTGTTGAACGGGTAAATCCGGATTATCTCGCTGCCAACATAGCTGTGATGCCCAAACATGGCTTATCAGCATATGGGCTATTGGTTAGCCTGACCCTTACTTTCTGATTGATTACGCGCTGCCATTTCCGGCGCATCCGTTGATCCCTGCGGTGTCTTTTGGTCCATGTGGTTCCCTTCAGGGCTGTTGCAGCCATTGTCTGCGCCATGTCCTTTATCGTACTCGGCGATTCCGCTGGCAAGCTGATGACCGGTGGCGGCATCGCGCCGTTCTTTGTCGCCTGGTCGCGTTTTGCCCTCGGCGCGCTGTTCCTGTTGCCGTTTTGCGGGTTGAAGCGTGAGGAACTGGTCGCACTGCTCGACTGGCGGCTGTGGCTGCGGGCGCTGTTTATCATCTGCGCTATCTGCTCGATCCTGACCGCGCTCAGAACAGAACCGATCGCCAATGTCTTTGGCGGCTTTTTCATCAGCCCGATCGTGTCCTATTTCATGTCGGCATGGCTGCTGAAGGAGCGGATTTCCTACCGCCGGACCGGTTTGCTGCTGTTCAGCTTTCTCGGTGTCCTGCTTGTGGTCAAGCCGGGCTTCGGTATGACCGCGGGGATGGGCTTTGCCATGCTGGCCGGGTGCTGCCATGGCTCCTATCTGGTCGCGACCCGCTGGCTTGCCGGATCGTTCCGCCCGCGCTTCCTGCTGCTCTCACAACTGCTGATCGGCGGTTTGCTGCTGGCGCCGCTCGGTATGACCCATGCTGCCAGTGAGATTGACTGGTGGTTGTGCTTTCTGGTGACGGCGAGTGCCATTTGCTCGGCGGCGGGTAATTACCTGCTGGTTGTGGTCAACCGTACGACCCCGGCAAGCCTCGTGGCACCGCTGATCTACAGCCAACTGCTGGCGGCTACCTTCTTCGGGTATGTGATTTTTGGCGACTGGCCGGATTGGCTCAGCCTGATCGGTCTGGTGGTGATTGTCAGCGGCGGGTTTTCATCGCTCTGGTTCGCCCGTCGGGGGCAGTAACTCAAGCGCCAAGTCAAGCATCCAAATCAATCGCGTTTGCTGATCATTGGACCGACATCATCGCCGCCGATGACGTGTACGTGCAGATGCGGTACTTCCTGACGGCCATGCTTGCCGATATTGGACAGGATGCGATAGCCATCACCCTCAATACCGTCGAGCCGCGCCACATCGCCAATAGCCCGGACGAAGGCCGCCATTTCCGCATCGCTGGCCCTGGCGGTAAAGTCGTCCATGGAAACATATTGGCCCTTGGGGATCACCAGCACATGGGTTGGCCTGACCGGTGCAATGTCCCGGAACGCCAGCACATGATCATTTTCCAGCACCTTGTCGCAGGGGATTTCGCCGCGCAGGATTTTGGCAAAGATGTTGTTGTCATCATAAGCGGTCATGGTGGTCATCCCTGAATGATCAGTGGTGGCTGTGTGGCTGTTGTTATTGTTAGTCGCTGTCGCCGTGGCGGCGGGCCAGTACGTCATAGACCGCAGAGGCGGGCAGGTCGCAGGCCTGCCAGAGCACGAGCAGGTGATAGAGCAGATCGGCGCTCTCTTCGGCCAGCAGTTCCTTGTTGCCCTGCATCGCTTCAATCACGGTTTCCACCGCCTCCTCGCCTACCTTCTGGGCGATCTTGGCCGTGCCTCGGGCATAGAGGCTGGCGGTATAGCTGCTCTCCGGGTCCGCGCCCTTGCGCTCGGCGAGGAGGGCGTCAAGCTGGTCGAGAAAGGCGGCAGTGTTTGCCATGGTCATTGGTCCCGTTTCGTATCTGTCTGTATCAGCTGAGGCGTATCGGCAGCCCGGCGGCGGCCATGTGCTGCTTGGCATCTGCGATGGAATGGGTGCCGAAATGGAAGATCGAGGCGGCAAGTACGGCGCTGGCACCGCCGAGGCGTACGCCATCGACGAGGTGGTCAAGATTGCCGACGCCACCCGAGGCGATTACCGGCACCGGCACGGCATCGGCCACGGCGCGGGTCAGGCCATTGTCAAAGCCCTGTTTGGTGCCGTCACGATCCATGGAGGTCAGCAAAATTTCCCCGGCCCCGAGATCGGCCATCTTCGCGGCCCATTCGATGGCGTCGATACCGGTCGGGTTACGGCCGCCATGGGTGAAGACTTCCCAGCGGCCATCGCCAACCGATTTGGCGTCAACCGCGACGACGATGCACTGGTTGCCGAATTTCTCTGCCGCCTCGGCGACAAATTCCGGGCGGTGTACGGCGGCGGTGTTGATGGAAACCTTGTCGGCACCGGCGAGCAGCAGGCGGCGTATGTCATCAACCGTACGTACGCCCCCGCCAACGGTGATCGGCATGAACACGGCATCGGCTGTACGTGCCACTACATCGAGGATGATGTTGCGGTTGTCCGATGAAGCGGTAATGTCGAGGAAGCAGAGCTCATCGGCCCCGGCAGCGTCATAGACCTTGGCCTGTTCAACCGGGTCACCGGCATCGATCAGGTCGACAAAGTTGACGCCCTTGACCACCCGACCGTCCTTGACGTCGAGGCAGGGAATGATCCGGGCCTTCAGGTCGATGCTGCTGTCGCTCTGGCTCGCGCTCATGGATGGTTACCTTATCCGTTCTGTCTGCGATCTTTCAGGATATTGAGCGCCATTTTCGGATCAATCCGCCCGTCATAGAGCGCCTTGCCGCTGATGACACCCTCGATCCCGGTATGGGATTCCGCCTTGAGCGCGCGCAGGTCGTCGAGCGAGGACACGCCGCCCGAGGCAATCACCGGTGTGGTGAGCGCAAAGGCGAGATCGGCTGTCGCGTCAATGTTCAGACCCTTCATCGCGCCGTCGCGGTTGATGTCGGTATAGACGATGGCCGAGACGCCGCAATCCTCATAGCGCAGTGCCAGATCCAGCGCCTTGACCTCGGAGGTCTCGACCCAGCCGGAAACGGCGACGAGACCGTCACGGGCATCGATACCGACCGCGATCTTGCCCGGAAACTCGATACAGGCTTCCTTGACCAGCTCCGGTTCGCGCAGGGCGATGGTGCCGAGAATGACCCGGCTGACACCGTTTTCGATCCATGTCTCGATGCTGTTCATGCTGCGGATACCACCGCCGAGCTGGACCGGGATATCGACCGCCTTGACCACTGCGGCCACGGCGTCGCTGTTGACGGCCTTGCCTTCGACGGCACCGTTGAGGTCGACCAGATGGATCCACTCGAACCCGTCTTCGGCAAACTGTTTTGCCTGATCGGCGGGATCGGTGTTGTAGACGGTTACTTTGGTCATGTCGCCACGGAGCAGGCGGACGCAGGCACCATCTTTGAGGTCAATAGCCGGATAAAGGATCACTGTTTTACGAGCTTCTTGCTGTTATCGGTTGAAGGGTCGGTCAGGCGCTGACATCGGCACTGGATTTATTGCCTTTGATCAGTTCCGGATTGGTCAGGTCGAGATAATAGAACCGCCCGCCAACCGGACGGCCATTGACATGGGCATAGGCCGGATGGTTGCCCCATTGCCGGAAGCCCATGCCCTCATAGAGCCGGATCGCCGCTGTCTGGCTCTCACGGACATCGAGGTTGAGGGTTTTCAGATCATGCTCAAGGGCGGTGTCGATGATGCCCTCGATAATCTTGCGCGCCACGCCGAAACTGCGCGCCCAGGGGGCGACGAATAGGGCGGTCAGATTGGCCACATGGGCCTGTGCCTCATTGTTGCGCGGAGCGCGGATCAGTTGCGCCGAGCCGGCAATGACCCCATCGGCACGACCGACAAACAGGTGTCGTTCCGGCACCACCAGTACACCGCGCCAGAACCGTTCAAAGACATCGCGTTCGGGCGGGGTCAGCCAGCCGAACCCGCCGCCATCGAGAATTGCCGCCTCGGCCGCCTCGCACAGATCGGGGAGGTCGCCGGGCCTGAATTCTGTCAGTTCCTCGACCGTGATGCTCGATACGCTATTGCTGGTCATATGTCTGCGGTTGCCTGAAAGAATGCGGTTTTGATCAAGTAATGCGGCGGGGTTTGCCTCAGGGCGCCCAGCCGAGGAAGTTTTGTAGCAGACGCAAGCCCACAGCCTGACTCTTTTCCGGGTGGAACTGCGTGCCGACGATATGGTCACGGCCCACCATGGCGGTCAGCTTGGCACCATAGGCGGCATGGGCGAGGCGATGGGCCGGGTCGGTCACACGCATGGCGTATGAATGGGCGAAATAGACATGGTCGCCATTGTGCACACCGGCCAGAACCGGGTGGTCGGGCATATCCAGTGTCAGTTCGTTCCAGCCCATATGTGGAATCTTCAGGCCCGGTGGCAGGGTCCCGATCTGGTCGGTGATGGCATCAACCGTCCCGCCGATCCAGCCGAAGCCCGGATGCACACCATGTTCATGCCCCTCATCGGCAAACAGCTGCATACCGACGCAAATGCCGAACAACGGGCGCTGGTGCACCGTCACATGCTCCTCGAGCGCATCGAGCAGGCCCGGTACGGCGGCAAGGCCGTTTCGGCAATCGGCGAAGGCGCCCTGACCGGGCAGAACAAGACGGTCGGCAGCCCGGATGTCCGCCGGGTCCTGACTGACCTTGATCGTGCCCTTAACATTGCCGTCATTGGCGGCATGTTCGACCGCTTTGGCAACCGAGCGCAGATTGCCCGAGCCATAATCAACCACAACCACCGACATGGCGCCGGTTGCTGTCTTGTCGCCTTTGGCTTGCTGGTCCTGATCGGTCATCTCGGTGGTCAACATGGGCGAAGGATCGCTTCAGTTCTTGGTTTTGCTGGTGCCGCTGATGGCAGCCGGGGACAGGGTGCCCTTGGTTGATGGAACCATGCCTGCCTGTCGCGGATCAACCGCAATCGCCTCTTTCAGCGCGCGGGCAACCGCCTTGAAGCAGCTCTCGGCGATATGGTGATTGTTGTCACCATAGAGAGTGTGGATATGCAGGGTGATGCCGCCAGCCTGGGCAAAGGCCTGAAAGAACTCACGCACCAGTTCGGTCGCCATGGTGCCGAGCATCGGCGCGGTAAAGCGGGTGCGGAACACCAGAAACGGGCGCTGTGACAGGTCGATGGAGCAGCGGGTCAGGGCCTCATCCATAGGCGTGAAGGCATTGCCGAACCGGTTGATCCCGGCGCGTGCGCCCAGCGCCTCGTTCAGGGCCGCACCCAGTGCCCAGCCCACATCCTCAACCGAATGGTGAGCGTCAATATGCAGATCGCCGTTACAGGCAACAGTGATATCCATCAGGCTGTGCCGCGCCAGCTGGTCGAGCATATGGTCGAAAAACCCGATCCCGGTCTGGTTATTGGCCTGACCGGTGCCGTCCAGATTGATCGAGACGGAAATCTTGGTTTCACGGGTATTGCGTCTGACCTCGGCGATCCGTGCGGTCGGGGTCTTGTCGGCAGATGCTGTGGGTTTTTTCCCAGCCATGGCGGCGGTTCCTGTAGCGGTCAAAATCCTGAAAGCATTGAGAGGCCATGCCAAACGCCGTTCCGTCAAGCCAAACCTGATAAACAGCGGAAAAATAGGGCTAAAAGCCTGAACCTCCGTGACAAATGCCGGGGATAATGCGATTTAACTATCCGGGCAGGCAGATTGAACCGAACGGGGGGACGGTTCCATCCATGATATTGAATAGATTGAGTAATCCCGGCGGGGTTGCGGGCTTCGTTGCGGTTCTGCTGCTGGCGGCATGTTCCGGCACCGAATTGCCGGTCCTGCATGACGGGTCTGGCGGCCATGTCGAACCCGTGACGCTCGGCCAACTCGCCCATGCGGAAATGACCGACCTGATCCTCGCCCTGCCCGCCAACCGGCGCATTGGCGATTATGCGCTGCATATTGATTGCGCCGGGCCATACAGCAATCTGTTCCCCAATGATTTGCAAAGCAGTCACCGGTCATACTGGTGGCAACTGGGCGCGCAGAGCGCTCTGCAGCAGGCCGGGTTCGATGTGGATCAGCTGCCGGTGGGCATCCCCGATGAACGACGGATCGACATTCGCGGACGGGTCACCGATCTGCGCCTTGCCATGTGCCGCAAGACCAATTTCCTGACCGGTGACCGGCAGGGCGAGAGCGGCGACGGGTATATCCGTGTCGATTGGCGCGCCTATGATGGCACCGGGCGGTTGATCCTGACCGGTGAGACCAAAGCCATCGACAGCCTCGACGAACCGGCATGGCAGGGCCGCAAGGTACTGGCCGCTACCGTGCTGGCCAAGGCGCTTGGCATCTTCACCCGCGATCTGCGCCAGCATCTCGACGGACCGCAGACGACCGCCGCAAATGTTGAAGAAACGCCGGTAACAGCCATAGCGGCACCTGTACTTGCGGTACAGGCGACCGGGGTGAGTGCAGTCGCGCCAGCATTCCCGGCACCGGCATCGCTGCTGCCGGTATTTGATCGTCCCTCGCCATTGCAGGGGCGGCTCGACCGCCATGCGGGGCGCTTGCTTGCTTCCATGATCCGGGTTGATACCAGCGCCGGGCCGGTGCCGGGCGTTGTGGTCGGCCTGAAGGATGAGGATATGCTGGCGCTGGTGCCGATGCCCCGGATGGCCGTAGATGACAATGCTGCGATCCTGCGCGTTACCGATACCGATGGCGAGCGCTATAGCGGTGCGTGGTATCAACCGCATCATGAAACACCCTACCGGCTGGTGCTGATCCGGGGGGGGGAGCGTATCCTGCCCGCCCTGCCCATGGCCGATCGGGCACCGATTGTCGGTGATCTGCTCTATGCCGTCACCAGCCCGGCACAGCGCGGTTTTGAGCCTGCGGTCAGTCGCGGTGTGGTCAGTGGCACATGCGGCAATACTGACGGTCTTGCAGGCCGACAGTTGATGGAGGCCGACCTGCCGGTTGCGCGCCGGATCATGCTCGGTCAGGACCCGTTACAGCTCGGTGGCCTGCTGGTCGATGCGAGCGGCAATGTTCTGGGCCTTGCGGTTCCGGGCGAAAACGGCAACCATACGGGTCTGGTCTGTTTTGCCCCGATCAACGGGCTGATCGGTGATGCAGTGGCTGACCGACCGTAAGCGCCGATACAGCGCTTGAGAAAGGCTCAAGTCATGATGCCAAAACCCTGCGGCAAGGAACTCATGGTGCTGTGCGCCGTGCTTCTGGCCTGTGCGCTGGCCGGGATGGCACGCGATGCCGCGGCCTTCAACCCGACCTGTACCGAAAAGGGCAAGGCACGGGAATTTGCCCTGATCATCCCGGATGCCAGCCATCCCGATGCCGACAAGCCGATCCGGCTCACCGTGCCCGTCCCTTATCTGCCGATCCCGCCGGAGAATTACCGTGAGCGGACCGTCAGTCTGATCCTGCGTGCCTCATGGCCGACGCTGAAACCGGCCTGTCTCGATGTGGAGAATTTCACGGTTGAACCGGGGCAGGACCCGGCGGCGATCATGCTCGGCCATTTCAACCGCTTCGTGACCCTGCAGATTGCCGGATCAACCAGCCTCAGCCTCGAGCTGACCCGTGATGCCCAGCTTCAGCTCAACCCCTATGATTACGGGTTGAGCGATGATGGTGGGCTGCGCATCTATGCCTCGAAACCGAAGGAAGAGGCGGATATGCAGCCGATGGAGGCACCAAGGCCGTTCGGCGGCATGCCGAATTTCGAGTTCGGGCGGGTGCTGGTGCCGGTCGAACCGGATGAGACGCCGCTGGTCTGGATGCTGTGTGTGCAACTGCCGCTGTCGAGCGCCCCGCATCAGTGTCAGGCTCGTCTCAAAGTCAATGACCGGGTGCAGGTGGAAATGACCTTCAGCCATAACCTGCTCGCTGACTGGAAACAGGCCATGGACGCCGCCGCAACACTGGTCACCCGCTTTATCGACGACAGTAACAGCCAGCCGCTATAGCATGGGGTGATCGCCGCTATATCTTGACCTTTGATGCTGCAGGCCACATCTACCGGTCATAAACACTTACAGTTCCCGCCAGCAACGGCCTTATAAATTCATGTCTCATCATTCAAGTTCCGCCCATGGTGCCCCCGATTGGCACGGCACTACCATTCTCTGTGTTCGTAAAGACGGCAAGACCGTGATCGGTGGCGATGGCCAGGTGTCCATGGGTGACACGGTCATGAAGGGTACCGCCCGCAAGGTGCGCACCCTCGGCAAGGGCGAGGTGATCGCCGGATTTGCCGGTGCCACCGCCGATGCCTTCACCCTGTTCGAGCGGTTGGAAGCCAAGCTCGAGACCTATCCCGGACAGTTGACCCGCGCGGCGGTGGAACTGGCGAAGGACTGGCGCACGGATCGTTACCTGCGCCGTCTGGAAGCGCTGATGGCGGTTTCCGATGCCAAGACCAGTCTGGTGATTACCGGCAATGGCGATGTGCTGGAGCCGGATGACGGCGTGATCGGTATCGGCTCCGGCGGCAATTATGCCCTCGCCGCTGCCCGTGCCCTGATCGACCGCGATGATCTGAGTGCCCGTGATGTGGTCGAGAAGGCGATGAAGATTGCTGGCGATATCTGCGTCTATACCAACCACAACCTGACCATTGAGGAGCTCGATATCGAATAGGGGCCTTTCCCGTTCGTATCCGAGGCTTACCGGCGGCGACTGCGCCGCATCCGACATTCTGAGAAACCGTGATTATGACTGCTTTTTCACCCCGCGAGATTGTTTCCGAGCTTGATCGCTTCATCATCGGCCAGAACGACGCCAAACGTGCCGTCGCGGTTGCGTTGCGCAACCGCTGGCGCCGTCAGCAGCTGGAAAGCCCGCTGCGTGAGGAAGTGCTGCCGAAAAACATCCTGATGATCGGCCCGACCGGTTGCGGCAAGACCGAGATCGCCCGCCGTCTGGCAAAACTGGCCGAAGCGCCCTTTATCAAGGTTGAGGCGACCAAGTTTACCGAGGTCGGCTATGTCGGTCGTGATGTGGAGCAGATCATCCGCGACCTGATCGAAACCGCGATCACCATGACCAAGGAAAAGCAGCGCAAGGCCGTACATGCCAAGGCTGAAATCCATGCCGAGGAACGGGTGATCGACGCGCTGGTCGGTGAGCAGGCTTCCGAGGAGACCCGCAACAAGTTCCGTGAGCGGTTGCGCTCCGGCGAGTTGGATGATCGCGAGATCGAGATTGATGTGGTCGATGCCAGCGGCGGTGGCGGGATGCCGACTATCGACATTCCCGGCATGCCCGGTGCCCAGATGGGCATGATCAACCTGCAGGACATCATGGGCAAGGCATTCAGCCCGCCAACCAAAAAGCGCCGGATGAACGTCAAGGAAAGTTATGAGATCCTCGTCTCCGAAGAGGCCGACAAGCTGCTCGATGAGGAGAAGGTGGTCGATGAGGCGCGTGAGGCGGTGGAGCAGAACGGCATCGTCTTCCTCGACGAGATCGACAAGATTTCCGCCCGTTCCGAATATAAGGGCGGTGATGTCAGCCGTGAGGGCGTCCAGCGTGACCTGCTGCCGCTGATCGAGGGCACGACCGTCTCCACCAAATACGGTGCGGTCAAGACCGACCATATCCTGTTCATTGCTTCCGGTGCCTTCCATGTGGCGAAACCGTCGGACATGCTGCCGGAACTGCAGGGCCGCCTGCCGATCCGGGTCGAGCTGAGGGCTCTGACGGAAGAGGATTTCCGTCGCATCCTGACCGAGCCCGAGGCCAGCCTGATCAAGCAGTATGTCGCCCTGATGGGAACCGAGGGTGTGACCCTCGATTTCACGGATGACGCGATTGACGCGCTGGCGAAACTGACGGTGCAGATCAATTCATCGGTCGAGAATATTGGTGCCCGCCGCCTGCAGACGGTTATGGAACGCCTGCTGGAAGACATCAGCTACACCGCCTCCGACCGCAAGGGCGAAACCATCACCATCAATGCCGATATGGTCAACCAACACGTCGGCGAACTCGCCAAGGATGCCGACCTGTCGAAGTTTATCCTGTAAGGCGTTCACTTTATCATTGTGCATTCAATACCTTTTGCGCTTTCAGCGGCTTTGCGCATATTCTGGTATCAGGGATAAATATCAGGGTGGGTCGCCGTTATGGCGCAAGCATCATCATCACGCAGCCGTCGTTTTGGCCTCGCCGCACTGGCGCTGGCCACCATTCTGCCATCGGGACCAGCGGGTGCCGAGCCGGGGCCGGACGACATGACTTCGGCACGCTCGCCGGCACTGGTGCTGGCACAGGCTGCTCCAGCTCCTGTCGGTCCCATGAGTTACCTCTGGGATGGTGATACGCTGCAGATCGGTGGTGATCTGGTCAGTAAAGGCGGCGAGTTCACATCCGAGGGCACGATCCGCGTCTATGGCGATATCAATGGTACCGGTACGCAAATCCAGCTGAATGCCCCGAATATCGAGGTTATCGGCACGGTGAACGGCCATAATATTGTGCTGAATGCCCGGGCGGCAGAGGATCTCCGGGAAACCGATATAAACGAGATCAACACCCATAGTGGCCGGATCAAAATTCACGGTGATGTGGATGTGATTGATGGTCGGATCGGTACATTCGGCACCGGCCATATAGATATTCTCGGCAATGCCAGAATGCGTGGCTCCAGCCATGGATCGGCACCGCTCGGTTCTGCTCTGACCGGTCAGGATGTTTGTATCGCCGGTGGTTTTCACAGTGACATGGAATATGCCGGGCGCAATATGATCAGCGCCGATAATCTGCGGGTCGGTACCGGGATCAGTGGTTTCAACCTGACGACCGGCATCTACAATATCCGGGATACGATCGCGGCGATCCGTGAAAACGGTGGCCGTGTACCATCCTTCAACGGCAAGACCCTGATCGGTGGCGGTGTCTATGGTTCCGACATGACCATCAGCAATGGCGAGGTCAGCATCGAAGGCCCGGTTGTCGGTGAGGGGATCGAGATTACCACCCAGCGTCCCGGTCAGCGGGTTGTGCCCGCCGATCTGCGTTGTGGTGAGCCACCGGCATTTGCCGACCAGTCCGATGCCGCAAAACCAGCCCCGGTGCGCGGCTTCGGCTGATCAGGCGGGTAGCGGTTGCGGCGCTGTGCGGCGGCAATAATTTTAATATCTACAAATAAAAAAACCGGTCGGGGCTTTTTATTTTCCCGACCGGTTTGGTGTTGCTCAATCAGCCTGCCTGCCGTTGGCGCTGGCGGTTGTCATTACCGCCGGGCTGCTGGTTGCGTTGCTTGCGATTGCGCCGCTGTTGGGTGCGATCGGCGTAATGTGGCTTTTTGGCCCGCGCTGGCTTGTCCCCGCTCGGCGCGCTGTTCCGGCGCTTGTTATCGGCACCTTCCTCGCGCTTTTTCGCCGGCTTGCCGGAACGGTTGTCGGATCGGTTATCCGTGCGGTTGCCAGATCGGCTATCGGGGCGGCCATCGGAGCGACTATCCGCCCGGCGCCGATCCTGATTACGGTCTTGCTGACGGTTCGGTTTGCCGCCCTGCTTCTGGCCGGGTTTCTGGCCTGATGACTGGCGGCGCTTATTATTGTTGTTCGGGCGACGCTGGCGGTATTCGCGCTGTTCGTCCTCATCCTGTTCCACCTCGACCTCACGGCCAGCCGGGCGGCTTGATGCTGCCATCGCCTGTGCTGCCTGCTCGGCTTCGAGCGCATCCTCGACCGAGACATCGCGCACCCGCAGCTTGACCTTGGTCAGGCGCTCGATGTCGCGCAGATATTTGCGCTCGGACGGATCACAGAGCGCGATGGCGACGCCGCTGCGTCCGGCGCGGGCGGTACGACCGATGCGGTGGACGTAAGATTCCGACACGTTCGGCAGCTCGTAATTGATCACGTGGCTGACATCGTCGATGTCGATACCGCGCGCGGCAACATCGGTGGCAACCAGAATGGGCATCTGGCCGTTACGGAACGCCTTGAGGGTTTTCTGACGGTTGTTCTGGCTCTTGTTACCATGAATGGCAGCCGACATCAGCCCGGCCTTGTCGAGATGTTTGACCACCCGGTCGGCACCGTGCTTGGTGCGGGTGAAGACAATGGCGCGCTCGACCTCACGATCGGCGAGCAACTGGACCAGAACCGCGCGTTTGGCATTCTGCGGGATCATGCAGACTGACTGATCAATCTTTTCGATCGGCTTGGAAGCCGGAGCGACGGAAACCTCAACCGGATTGTGCAGGAAGTCCTCGGCCAGCTTGCGGATCTGGGCCGGCATGGTGGCCGACAGCATCGCGGTCTGGCGAGTGTTTGGCAGTTTGGCCATGATCTTGCGGATCGCCGGCATGAAGCCGAGGTCCAGCATCTGATCCGCCTCATCAAGGATGATGGTCGTGGTCTTGTCGAGGCGCACGGCACCGGTATTCAGGTGGTCGAGCAGACGGCCCGGTGTGGCGATGACGATGTCGAGGCCATTGGCGAGTGCTTTCAGCTGGCCGCCCGGCTTCACGCCACCGACAACAACGGTGGAGTTGAAGGAGACCTTCTTGCCATAGGTTTTAAGGCCATCGGCAATCTGGGTCGCCAGTTCACGGGTCGGGACCAGCATCAGGGTCTTGACCCGGCGCGCGCCGACCTTGTGGTCGTCATTTACCAGCTTGTTGAGGACCGGCAGCACGAAGGCTGCGGTCTTGCCGGTGCCGGTCTGGGCAATGCCGACGATATCCTTGCCGTCGAGCATGGCCGGGATCACACCGGCCTGAATTGGGGTTGGGGCGGTATAGCCGGTATCGGCAATCGCCTGTTGGATTGGCTCGGCCAGGCCGAGTTCGGAGAATTTGGTCAACGTAAGTGACTTTCTGTAAAATAAGGGTCGTCGACGCGCAACATCATGCCGCCGGGATCAACCGGCCTTGAAAAAGGCATCGGAATCCCGTGTCGAAAAATCGATCAATATGGGAGCATGGCGCAGGACAGCTGCCGTAAAACAAGCCGGTTGTTTACAGTGCCTGGCTCAGGGCTGCCGCTAGCGTGGGATGCCGGTTATCCGGGATCAATCGCTCTCTACGCGCGGCGTCGATTGGGTGTATACATCATGTACGTTATGAAAGTGCAAGGCATTTCGGGAATTTAGCGCAATTCACGCGGCTGACCTGCGCGCTATTCATAGCGTTCCTGCTTCCACGGATCGCCCCGGCGGTGATAGCCGCGGGCCTCCCAGGTGCCGCGGGGTTCCTTGTCGGTGAACCAGATCTGGCGCAGCCATTTGGCACTCTTCCAGAGATAAAGATGCGGCACGATCAGCCGCATCGGCCCGCCATGGGCACGGTCCAGCGGCTTGCCATCATAATGGCTCGCCAGAAACGCATCCTCATGGGCGAAGTCGGCCATGTCGAGCGAGGTGGCATAACCGTCATAGGATCGCAGGGTGACGAATTTCGCCGTATGCAGCGGCCGGACCGATCGGATGATCTCGCGCGTCGAAACGCCTTGCCAGACTGTATCCAGCTTTGACCAGCCGGTGACGCAGTGAATATCGGTCTTGAACTCGGTCTGGGGCGCGCTCTGAAAATCCTGCCAGTCCCAGTGGATGCGCCGTTCCACATGGCCGCCGAGCACCAGTTGCCAGTCGCGGGTGCGGATCAGGGGATTGTCGCCGATGCTGAGGACCGGGAAGCCGTTGGTCAGGTTCTGTCCCGGCGGCACGCGCGGCTTGTCACGGGCGATGGTGGCGGCCTCATCCTCGGGCAGCTCGACCAGCAATCGGCCTTCATCGGCCCATTCGGTCTTGGCATCCATCAGTTTCCAGTTTATCGCCATGGGAACAATAATCCTCCGACACTGGAACAGAGCGTACCGGAGACAGCCGGTCACAGGAAATCACATGAGCGATATGAGCATATTTGGCGCGGTTGACGACTATATCGAAGGGCTGTTCATCGGCGATGATCCGATACTCGATCAGGTGGTTGAGAACAGCCGCGCGGCGGGCCTGCCGGAAATCCATGTCTCTGCCGTGCAGGGCAAGTTCCTGATGCTCATGGCCCGGCTGATCGGTGCGCAGAAGATCCTCGAAATCGGCACGCTGGCCGGGTTCAGCACGATCTGGCTCGCCCGCGGTGTTGCAGAGAACGGCCATGTGACGACGCTCGAACTGCACCAGTCACAGGCTTATCTGGCGGAGAAGCATTTTGAACTCGCCGGGGTTGCTGACCGGATCAGCTGTATCGTCGGCCCGGCGGAACAGACCCTGCCGACCCTGCAGGATCAGGCACCGTTCGACATGATCTTCATCGATGCCGACAAGCCGAGCTACAACATCTATCTGGAGCACGCGATCCGGTTGAGCCGCCCCGGTGGCCTGATCATTGCGGATAATGTCATCCGCAGCGGTCGGGTGCTCGACCCGGAGGCGGTGCCGGAGCGGATCGAGCGGGTCAATGCCCGGTCGGTCAGCGCGTTCAACCAGACGCTGGCACAGGAAAAACGGGTCGAGGCCATCGCCCTGCAACAGGTCGGTGCCAAGAGCCATGACGGTTTCGCCATCATTCGGGTGCTGGATAACAAACCGGCATAAGCAGCGCCTATTCGATCGGAGCCTGTTTGCTTAACAGGTCTTCTTCATTGCCATCGCTACGGCGCTCGGCATCGACCTGCCGTTCGATGTCTTCTTCCGGCTGCATGGTGCTGATATCGGCCTGAGGGCGCGATGTCGGTTTCGGGGGTGCCGTCTCCGCAGCCGGTTGTGACGTGGCTTCGCTGATATTCATCGCCGCACCGTTGTCGAAGCGCAGGCGGTAGATCGGCTCTGGCAGGGCAAAGCCCGCCGCCTCAAGCGCGGTTTTGACACTGGCCAGTGCGACCGAGCGCGCCTGCATATAGCTGGTCTTCTCCTGATCCACCCAACCGGCATAGAGGATGACGATATTGCTGTCCCCGACCTGCTGGATACAGGCAAACGGAGCCGGATCATCCAGCACGAAGTCATGGGATTTGAGGGTGGCAAGACCGGTTTCGATGGCTGCCAGCGGATCATCATCGGCATCGACGCCAAGCTCGAAATCAAAGCGCCGTTTCGGATTGCGGGTATAGTTCAGGATCACCGCCTTGAACACAGTGGCGTTGGGGATGCGCAGGTGATTGCCATCAAGGGTCATCAGGATGGTGGCGCGCGAGGTCAGGCGCAGCACCCGGCCTTCCTTGTCATCAATCACAACATGGTCATTGGGCCGGAACGGCTGGCGGATGCTAAGCATGATCGAGGCGATATAGTTCTCGATCGTATCGCGCACGGCAAAGCCGACCGCCAGCCCGATAAACCCGGCGGCACCCAGAAACGCGCCGAGGAAGGCTGTGGCATCAAGCAGGGCCAGCGCCCCGACGACACCGATAATAAACGCCAGTATGCGGATGCTGGACCGGACCAGATCGGCAATGAAGGCGTTGGGCGTGATGCGCGTCCAGAGCGTATCCCAACCGGCAATCCAGCGCCCGATCAGCATGGCGGCGGCAAAGACCACGACTGCCAGTGCCAGCAATGGCAGCAGGCTGATGGCGTCGCTGGTCAGGCTCTGGGTCTGGCCGATGATCGGGTTGAGGCGACGTTCCACCGACAGATCGCGTTCGATATTGCTCTCGACCGTCACCACGCCCTCGACACGGTTGACGAGTTCAACGGCGCGTTCGGCAGCAGCCTGATCCATGGTCGAACCGCTCAGGGTGACGACACCGGCATCCACATTGACCGTGATCTGGTCGAGCGCCTCAATCTGGCTGAAGATGGCGTCAATGCGGGCCTCGATCCGGGCATCGCTGACGGTATCGGCACCGGCGGCTATCGGTGAGGTATTGGGTGTGACTTCCTGTGCCGGAACAGGCGATACCGGCAGTATCGACAGGGTGGTCAGTAACAGGATAAGGAAGGCGCAGTAACGGATGCTCTTGCAGGGCATGGCTGATGTTCAGTCCGGTTCAGTTCCAGGCTTGTAAAACAGTAACGTCTGATACAGCCTGCAGGTTGCGATTTATTATAATACCGGATCGTGCCTGTGGTCGAAATCCGGGTGTTATCGGGAGGGATGGAAAATGAGCAATCTGCAATCGGTTGACTGGTCGGCGATACCGGCACCGGAAGATGACGGGGCGACCGCGCATCTCGCCGGGATGACGCTGCCGTCGGTGCCGTTGATGGCGACATCGGGTGAGGCGGTGGACCTGTCGACGCTGTCTGGCCTCACGGTTGTCTACGCCTATCCGCGTACCGGTGAGCCGGGGCAGAGCGTGCCTGCCGGTTGGGATGCGGTGCCGGGTGCCCGTGGCTGTACCCCGCAATCCTGCGCTTTCCGCGATCACCATGCAGAGCTGCAGGCACTAGGTGTCGATCATCTGTTTGGTCTGTCGACGCAGGATACGGCGTATCAGCAGGCGGCGGTGGAGCGGCTGCACCTGCCCTTTGCCCTGCTGTCGGATGAGGCGCTGGTACTCTCGACCGCCCTGCGCCTGCCGACCTTCAGTCACGAGATCAACGGCACGGTACAGACACTGATCAAGCGTCTGTCGCTGATCATTCGCGATGGCCGGATCGAGCAGTGCCTCTATCCGGTCTTTCCGCCGGACCGGAATGCCGAGGCGGTAATCGAGTTGCTCAAACCCGGCTCATGAATCCTTCAGGAAGGGCGTAGAGAACCGATTAAATCAGGTCTGTGATGCCGTTACATCGGGCGAATAGGCATGGTGCTGGTCTGTTTCGGCGCGGGGCCGCCAGCACTCGCTGCTACCGCGGCCTTGGCCTCACGTTGGGCACGCCAACCGGCAACGCCGCCGGGCTTCACCAGATTATGGCCATGCTCCTGTGCCTGCTTGATGCCCTTGCCCACATGTCCATCAATGCGGTCGGCAACCTTGTCCGAACCGGGCACCATGCGGGCATATTTGGCGATCTTGGCGGCATCACCAACACCGGGCACAACGCCTGCAGCCGTAATAGCCGCATCGGTATAACGTCCCTCGCTTGCCAGTTTGGCGGCATGGGCAGTATCAACAATACCGGTTGGATCAACGGTTCCGGCAACATCCAGTGCAACCTCGGTTGCCTTGTCACCCATACTGCGCGGTTTTGCCATTTCTGCCCCCTTGATTGCGTACAGCATATAGTTAATACGCCAACAAGCCCAGAAAAAATCCGGATGCAATGCTTCTGGCGGCATGGGGTTGGGGGAAAACCGCTCCCGATTGTCATGACTCTGTCATTAGGCGTGGGGCGCAATCCGGTATAGGCTTTTGGTCATGACGCTTGACCTTCAGTCGATCAGATATGCCGGTTCCGGGGAGGGGCCGGTGATTGCGCGCAAGGACCCGCGCAAGCCCGATGCGGTGATTAATGGCATCCGCAGCGCGGTTGAGCGGGCACTGCCCGGCGCTGATGCTGATCCGATCCATGCGGAGAAGGCGCGTGCGCCGCTGCCGGCATTCCGTGACCCGCGCGTGTCCGTCGCCGACAGCAAGCAGCAGATTATCGAGGCACTGCAGGAGTTCGATCCGGCGCTCGCCAAACGGGCCGGGGCGATCCTCAATAACCGGTCACGCATGACAATCCGCTCGGTGCCACCGGGACAGGCGATGATGATGCGGGTGCGCCCTGCAACTCTCAAGCTCAAACCGGATGATGATATGCGCCTGACCGAGGATAATGTCGGCAAGGAGCGGCTGCAAAAGCTGCGCAAAACCTTCCCGCGTGATGACAATCCGACCAGCAAGGTGAAGATCGATTACGACCATGATGGCACGGTGTTCGCGACGGTGATGATGGCCCATGAGCTGGGCCACGCGCTGGCCGACGACATGCAGCGGGAAAATCACTTCAGCTACCGCGACAATCGCAGCCAGATGGCCGAGGTGCAGGCCTATACCGTGCAGCATCTGGTGTTGAACCATTTGCAGCGACAGGGGGCTGACCCGGCACTGGCGGCGGCGGCGAAGGGTCTGGCGCAGGCCGATGACGATCGCCATCGCCATGATTTCAAGGCGCGCTTGGCGGCGGGTGATCCGAAGAAGACGGTGCATGGCCGCCCGACCGAATATTTCCTCGGCAAGGGGCTGGCCGATACCATGACCGGCATGCCACCGGATCAGCGCCGGGCGGTAACAGCCGACCTCATGGGTGCTAATGGCGGTAAGGACATATCCCATGTGCTCGCCACCGCCGGCATCCGCGATCAGGCTGCCATGAACACCCTCGCCGACCACGCGGTATCCGGCGCTCCAACAGCAATAGCCAACCCCGAACGTCTCGCCGGTTGGCGGGCAAAACGCCAGCGCCCCACCCCATCAACACCGGCACCCTCTGTACCAAACCGGTTGATGGCCTAAGTTGTCAGGGGCCGGGCCTTATTGGATTCTTGATGCTGCCCCTTACCATTGGGCTTGTGCAGCCCACTCAACAAGACCGTTCCTGCAGTTGAGCACCGCTGAAGGGGGCAGATTGCCATCCATTTTGTGGCTCCAGGGGCCAGACTGCGCCGGTGCCGTATAAGTTTTTGTTATGCCATCCGATGTCTGTGCCTTCGGGCTTTCGGAGCAGATGCGATCCGTCTCGCGAAATGCTTTCCATGCGGGACAGGAAAAGCTCACCAGCCTGAATGCCTCCGGTCCTGATTGGCGGTCCCGGTTCAGGCCGAAGATATATTCCCCCGCTGCGCCGTCGGCAGGGCAGGGTGCGCCTAATGCTTCAACCCCTGCGGGCATTCGGCTGCCATGGTAACTGCTGTAGCCTCTCAGTTCCTTTGCGGCATAGCCCCAGAAATTGCCTCTCGGGAAGGGATAGGCAGGCAGTCTTATGCTGGCATGATGGCGACCATCAGCTGTTGGCTGGAAAGATATCCGGACTGTGCAGCTATCATCCGGTGCCAGCTGTACAGAAAAACAGGCGCTGTCCGGCAGAATTTTCCAACTGTCCGACGACGCTGTTTCAAGCTGGACATCATCGGGTTGCAAGCCGATCACCGCATCGCCTTGATTGGACAAGGCCAGTTCAAACACAGCTTGCGGTTCGGTCGTCAGCCTGATGAGCGGTGAGGGTTGATCATCAACCCAGTTAACATAACCGGAGGGCTTGCCTTTGGTCTGGCTTGCAGGTGGAATGCTTGTTTCAGAATTCTGGGTGATTGTTCTTTGTTTCAGCAACCCCGCCGCATGGAGTGTTATGGCAATGGTCGCAATGGCAAGGATGCCGATGGATATGCGGAATACAGTTTTCATAAAGGGCTGGTTTCCCAAATAAAATACCCGCCAGACATATGGTCGGCGGGTATTTTAGCGATCCGGTCTTGTTGTTACCAGCCTACGCCGCTGCGTGTTCGGGGGTGAGGCTTTCGAGAGCGCCGTCGAGGTCACGGATGTCGGTGAGTTTGCCGGTGATGGCGGCGGCGGCGGCCATGGCCGGGCTCATCAGATGGGTGCGGCCACCACGGCCCTGACGGCCTTCGAAATTGCGGTTCGAGGTGGAGGCGCAGCGTTCGCCGGGCTCGAGCTTGTCGGCATTCATGGCCAGGCACATGGAGCAGCCGGGCTCACGCCAGTCGAAACCGGCTTCGATCAGGATCTTGTCCAGACCCTCACGCTCGGCCTGTTCCTTGACCAGACCGGAGCCGGGCACAACCATGGCATAGACGCTCTCGGCGACCTTGCGGCCCTTGACCACGGCAGCAACCGCGCGCAGATCCTCGATCCGGCCATTGGTGCAGGAACCGATGAACACCTTGTCGACCGGAATATCGGTCAGCTTGGTACCAGCGGTCAGGCCCATATAGTCGAGGGAGCGTTTGACCGCATCACGGCGACCGGCCTCGAAATCATCCGGGTTCGGCACGTGGTCGGTGATCGGCGCGGTATCCTGTGGGCTGGTGCCCCAGGTGATGGTCGGTGGAATATCCTCGGCCTTCAGCACCACTTCCTTGTCATAGGTGGCGCCCTCGTCGGAGGTCAGGCTGCTCCAGAATTCGACAGCCTTGTCGAAATGCTCGGCCTGCGGGGCCATCGGACGACCGCGCATATACTCAAAGGTGGTCGCGTCCGGCGCGATCAGACCGGCACGGGCACCGCCCTCGATCGACATGTTGCACATGGTCATGCGACCTTCCATGGACAGCTTGCGCACGGCCTCACCGGCATATTCGATCACATGGCCGGTACCACCGGCAGTGCCGATCTTGCCGATGATGGCGAGGATCATGTCCTTGGCGGTCACACCGAGCGGCAGTTCGCCATCGACGGTGATGCGCATGTTCTTGGATTTCTTCATCAGCAGGGTCTGGGTCGCGAGCACGTGCTCGACCTCTGACGTGCCGATACCGAAGGCCAAAGCGCCGAAGGCACCATGGGTTGAGGTATGGCTGTCACCGCAGACGATGGTCATGCCCGGCTGGGTCATGCCCTGCTCCGGCCCGATGATGTGGACGATGCCCTGCCGCTTGTCATTGATGCCGAAATACTGGATGCCGAACTCTTTGGTGTTCTGCTCGAGGGTTTCGACCTGCAGCTTGCTCTCCGGGTCACTGATGCCGCCAGCACGGTTTTCGGTCGGGATATTGTGATCGACCACGGCGAGCGTGGCATCCGGACGGCGGACCTGACGCTTGGTCATGCGCAGGCCTTCAAAAGCCTGCGGGCTGGTCACTTCATGGACGAGGTGCCGATCAACATAGAGCACGCAGGTGCCGTCTTCCTGTTGGTTGACGACGTGCAAATCCCAGATTTTTTCATACAGCGTGCGTGGCTGACCCATGGCTTCAACTCTCGGTCGATGATGTTTTTAGAATTGGTCTACTTTAAATCATTCCCCGGCCCGGTTTTGCAAGTGTTTGCATGGTCACGGCAGCCATGAACCAGCCAACGGTGCCGTCATTCCTGCAAAAGCAGGAATCTGTCCGCCTTATGCACCGGGATTCCAGCTTGCGCTGGAATGACACTTGGGCTGGTGCGTAACATGCTCTAAATTCTGTTCAGACAGAAATATGTGATGGAAAGGCATGGCGATATGACCCCGGCAACCGAGCGATTTATCCTGCAATGGGGCGAGATGGGATCGCGCTGGGGCGTCAACCGCTCCGTCGCCCAGATCCATGCCTATATGTTTCTGGCGATCGACCCGGTGACGGCGGAACAGATCGCCGGTGACCTGAACCTCGCGCGCTCCAATGTCAGCAACAGCATCAAGGAACTGCTGAGTTACCAACTGATCCGCCCGGAGCCGGTGAAGGGCGACCGGCGCGACTTCTACGCTGCCGAAACCGATCCGTGGGAAGTGATGATGCGCCTGTCCGAGGCGCGGAAACAGCGCGAGATCGACCCCGCCATGGCCATGCTGCAATCCGCCGTCGCCGAAATCGAGGCCGAGGGCAAGGCCGACAAACAGGTGCTCCAGCGCCTGCGCGGCCTCGACACCCTGCTCGGCCAGATGGCGAGCTGGTACGACCAGGTAAAACGCCTGCCCAAACCGGTGCTGAAGGCACTGGTCAAGCTTGGCGGCAAGGTCAGCGGTTTTGTGAAGAAGGATGCAGGATAGAAAAAGGGCCGCACCGGTAAGGTGCAGCCCTTTTAAAAACTGAGATCAGCCTGTGGCTGTTAACCTTCGGCGTTAGCGGCCTTCTTGGCTTTTTTGCTGACGCGCTGCTCGATGCCGTGGCCGGTGGTACGCTCGGAGATCCGGGCAGATTTACCGCGACGGTCGCGCAGGTAGTAGAGTTTCGCACGACGCACATCACCGCGACGGATCACCTCGATAGAGGCAAGACGTGGTGAGTAGAGTGGGAATACCCGCTCGACGCCTTCGCCGTAGGAAATCTTGCGCACGGTGAAAGAGGCGTTGATGCCCTGGCCCTTTTTCGCGATGCAGACACCTTCATAGGCCTGCACACGCTCACGGGTGCCCTCGACAACCTTAACGTTGACGCGGACGGTATCGCCGGGATCGAAGTCCGGTACTGTACGCTCAGCGGTCAGACGCTCGACTTCTGCTGCTTCAATCTTCTGAATGACGTTCATTTTCTTCATCCTTCCCAAACCGTCCCAGTCCGTTATCTCAACCACTGGTTCCGGCCGTTTACTTCAATCCAAATCCGTTGCGCCCTTGTAGGCTGCCCATAAATCGGGCCGTCTTGCGCGCGTTATAGCCTCAGCCTCGGAAAGACGCCAGCGTTTAACTTCGGCATGATGGCCGGAGGTCAACACTGCCGGGACTTCCCGGGTTATACCCTGCCGATCGGTCCAGACCGGTGGCCGGGTAAAGTGCGGGTATTCAAGCAACCCGCCGGTAAAACTCTCTTCGCCATGTGTTTCGGCATTGCCGATGACACTAGGCAGCAATCTGACAACAGCGTCGATCAGGACCAGTGCCGCGATCTCACCGCCGGAGACGATGTAATCGCCGACCGATACTTCCTCGAAACCGTTGGCATCGAGGACGCGCTGGTCAACCCCTTCATAACGACCACACAGGATGGTGGCACCGGGGCCTTCCGCCAACTCCACCGCCAGTTCCTGATCCAGCAACCGCCCCCGCGGGGACATGTAGATCAGCCGGTGATGTGGTCCGCTGTCAGCTACTGCGCGGTCGACAACATCAGGTTTCAGAACCATTCCGGCGCCACCGCCATAGGGCGGGTCGTCGACGGTTGCATGTTTGTCTTCCGCGTAGGCGCGGATATCTACCGGTTTCAGCGCCCAACGTCCAGTATTAAGTGCCCTGCCGGCCAAGGAATGTCCAACCGGTCCCGGAAACATCTCCGGAAACAGGGTCAGAACCGTAACATTCCATGGTGTCAGTGGCTTGTCCTGCTGTTCACTCATGGCTGCCTTCGCCTTCCGGTCCAGTATCGGGTGCGCCCGGATCATCGAGATAACCGGGCGGTGGATCGACCGTCAGCCGCCGCTGCTCCGTATCAATCACTGGCACCACGGCCTGTGTGAATGGCACCACCAGCGGTGCACCACCGGCCTTGAGGTCGATTTCGATCAGCGGTCCCGCGCCATAATCATCAAGGCTGGCAATGGTACCCAACACAGTCCCGGCGGATGTCACAGCGGTCATGCCGATCAGATCGGCAGCGTAGAACTCGTCCTCATCCAGATCGGGACGGGCATCGCCGCTGATATAGAGATCGGTCTGGTTGAGTGCTGCTGCGGCATCACGGTCTGTGACGCCCTCGATCATCGCAACCCAGTGGCCCTTCTGCTGGTGCCCGAGGCTGATGTCATAGGCAACGCCATCGCGGTCGGTAATGTCGCCGAAATCATACAGGCTCGCCGGGTCATCCAGAAAAAGCTTGAGGCGCACGGCCCCTTTGAGCCCGTGCACCCCAACAATTCTGGCGATCCGCAGGCGGCCATCATCCAGCCGGTCCTGATCGTCAACCATAGCGATACAGCCTGTATCAGAGGAGAAGCGTGGTTACGCTTTCTCTTCTTCAGCAGCTTCCTCGGCAGGAGCCTCTTCAGCTGGTGCTTCTTCTGCGGCTGGCTCTTCAGCAGCAGCGGTTTCAGCTTCAGCAGCCTCGGCAGCAGCAGCTTCTGCAGCTTCCTTGGCAGCGGCTTCTTTCTCGGCTTTCTCTTTCAGACGCTCCTGGGCTTTCGCTTTCGGGGCAGACTTCTTGGGCTGCTCATTGATCTTCGGTGAGTCAACGAGGCCGAGTTTGGCCATCAGCTTGGCAACACGATCGGTTGGCTTGGCGCCGGTGCCGATCCAATGTTTCGCACGATCTTCCTTGAGAACCAGTTTCTCAGGGTGATCATCCGACAGAAGCGGATTGAAGGTGCCGATTTTCTCAATGAACTTACCGTCACGTGGTGAACGGATGTCAGCCACTACGATTGAGTAAAACGGGCGTTTTTTGGCGCCACCGCGCGCTAGACGAATTTTAACGGCCATGATTTTCCGTCGATCCTTAACTATGGTCGATATGTGTTGAATGCTTTGTTTTCAGCCCGCTCAGCGCCTCTTCGACTTGGTTACAACAAACCTTCATCGGCGCGGCGAGCGGCAACTGGGCGCGGTTTTAACCATGTCAGGCGCAGGAAAGCAAGTTTCTGCTGCGAATTTAACAATCATCGCTTCTGCATGGTTGGTCGGCAGCCAGTGCATATGGCCCGCAATAGCACATTCCGCGACACATGCAAAACATGCTGATGACCCCTGTTGCAGCAGCATTATGCGCCGGCCGGAAACCACTGTATAATGGGGCTATATGTGTGTTTCCTCTGGATTTTTCAAAGACAATGTCCGGGTTTCCAAAGCGTGCCGAGGCTGCCGTTCAGGCAGGGCCAGTGATTGAGGCTGGGCCTGTGATCAGGGCTGCGACCATTGATGATCTCGATGCCCTGTGCCGGATCGAAGCCGAGTGTTTCGAGACCGATCTTATTTCCCGGCGCAGTTTTCGACAGTTTTTAAAAAGCGACAGCGATGACCTGCTGGTGATCGACCATGCGGGTGCGCTCGCGGGCTATGCGCTGATCCTCTATCGCCGGGGCACCAGTGTCGCGCGACTGTATTCGCTCGCGGTCACGGCTGCCGTGCGTGGTATGGGGCTGGGTGCCGGTCTGATGGCAGCGGCAGAAGACGCCGCCTATGAGCGCGCGGCCAGTGTCTTGCGGCTTGAGGTGCGTGAGGACAATCCGAAGGCGCAGGATTTCTACCGGCGGCTGGAGTACCGCGAGTTCGGGCGGATCAAGGATTATTACGAGGATGGCGCGACTGCTTTCCGGTTCCAGAAATGGCTGAGCGGTGAGCCGCCCGCTGATCTGCGCCGGCTGACCTATTATGCCCAGACCACGGATTTCACCTGTGGCCCGGCGGCGGTGATGATGGCGATGAACGGTCTCGACCAGACGGTATCACTGGACCGGACATCGGAACTGGCGCTCTGGCGTGAGGCGACGACTATCTACATGTTGCGCGGTCTCGGCGGGTGCGAACCGCTCGGTCTCGCCAATGTCATGGCCCGGCGCGGGTTCCGGGTGGCGGTGCATCGGAGCGAACCGGGGCCGCATTTCCTCGACAGTGTCCGCAGCGATGCCAAGCGTGCGGTCATGATGCTGGTGCAGGCGGATTATGCCAGGGCGGCTGAGGAACTCGGTGTTGCGGTTTCGGATACCGCCCTCGGTCGGCAGGAGCTGATCGAGGCACTGGATCGCGGTGCCGTTGCGGTTGTGCTGCTCAGTCACTACCGGCTGACCGGCACGGCGGTGCCGCACTGGGTCACGGTTTATGGCCATGATGACGACCGTTTTTATATCCATGATCCATGGATCGAATTGAAGGAGTTGCCCGAGGATATTTTTCATGGGGCTGCCCTGCCAATACCATTTGACGAATACGACCGTTTGACACGATATGGGCGAAACAATTTCCGTGCCGCCCTGATCGTTGAGGCTGCCGGTTCAGAGCATCAGAAGAAAGCGTAAAACAGGCAGTGAGTGGCTGGCTTATCCTTGTAGACCATGCGCGTGATCTGGCGCAGGGCGATACCCCCCATAAAGTGATGTCGGTGCGGGACTACCTCGCCAACCCGCAGCTGTTCAATGACGGTGGTGACAACCTGCGTCCGAACATCATCAATCTGGCCCGGTCCTATAATTACCAGAGTGCCGGATACTATGCCTCGTTGCTGGCGGAGGCGCGTGGTCACCGGGTTGTACCGGTGGTGCAGACCATGCTCGAGCTGTCGCGCAAGGGGCTGTATTCCACGGCCCTGCCCGAGCTTGAGGCGATGCTGAAAAAGGTGCTGGAGAAGTCGGGCAATAACGGCCCGGAGCAGCTCACGGTCTGTTTCGGCAAGGTCGATGAGCCGGGCTTCGAGCGCTTTGGCCGCTTGCTGTTCGACTGGTTCCGCACGCCGATTATGCAGGTGCGGATCAATCTTGCCGACAATACGATCGACAAGATCAAGCCGGTTGCGATCAATCGCCTGTCCGATGGGCAGCGCACCGCGTTTCTGGCAGCGCTGCAGGAGCATACCAAACGCCGCTGGGCGGACCAAAAGGCGCGCTCGACCCTGCGTTACAGCCTTGCCGTGCTGCATAATCCGAAGGAGGCAATGCCACCGACCACGGCCAAGTCACTGCAGAAGCTGGCCAAGGTCGGGGCGAAGATGGGTATCGAGATTGAGCCGATCGGCGCCAATGATCTCGACCGGCTGGCGGAATTTGACGGCTTGTGGATCCGCGAGACCACCTCGATCGACAATCACACCTATCGCTTTGCCCGGCGGGCCGAGCAGGAGGGCATGCCGGTGATCGACGACACGATGTCGATGATCCGCTGTACCAACAAGGTGTATCTGAAGGAATTGCTGGAATCCAACAACCTGCCGATGCCGAAATCGCTGGTGCTGGGTGAGCGTGACGATCTGGTGAAAGCCGAGCAGGTGCTCGATTATCCGATGGTGGTGAAAATCCCCGACGGGTCATTCTCACGCGGGGTGCACAAGGTCAGGGACCGGGATGATCTGAAACGCCGGGCGGCGGAGCTGTTCAAGGAAACCGACCTGATCCTGCTGCAGGAGTTCATGCCGACAGATTACGACTGGCGGGTCGGGGTGCTAGACGGCGAACCGCTGTTTGTTTGTAAATACATGATGGCGAAAGCGCACTGGCAGATCGTCAAGCATGAGGCGGATGGTCGGGCAATCGAGGGTGGTTTTGACTGTGTAGCGGTTGATCAGGCCCCGTCAGATGTGGTTGATGTTGCGGTCAAGGCGGCAAGCCTGATCGGCAGCGGTCTCTATGGTGTCGATCTCAAGCAGAACGAGCACGGTGTGTTTATCATCGAGATCAACGACAACCCGAACATGGATCATCATATCGAGGGTCTGGTGATGAAGGATGCCATGTGGGAGCGGTTGCTCAACTGGTTCCTCGCGCGTCTCAATCCGGTCTGATCCGCCGTTATCATTCTGTTACCATGCGAATTTGACCAAGGGTTTCCATGTTTGATGAACCTGTGATGATACGGCTTGTGCTGACGCTTGTGCTTGTCGCTGGCATTCTGGCAATGCGCTGGGGACTGACCAGATGGGTGCGTCGGGACAGCGCGTTGCTGAGTGATGCCCAGCGCCAGCGGCTGTTTTATGTGCGTACGGCAAGCCATGTATTTTTTGTGGTCGGTATCGGCCTGATCTGGCTTACCCAGATTCAGAATGCGGCCCTGTCGCTGACTGCTGTGATCGTTGCGGTTGTGATCGCGACCAAGGAGCTGCTGATCTGTCTGGCTGGTTTTCTTGTCCGGACCGGCAGTCGCAGTTTCAGTGTCGGTGACTGGATCGAGGTAAATGGCGTGCGCGGTGAGGTGGTGGATTTCACGCCGCTGACCACGACCTTGCTGGAACTCGATGAGCGCGAATTTGGCCGCGACTATACCGGGCGCACAACAATCATTCCGAATGCCTGGTACGTCACCCATCAGGTGATCAATGAAACATTCGGCAAGAACTATGCAGTTCATCGCTTCCGGATCACGGTTGAGCCGGGGCTGGATATTGCGGCGGCGCGGGAATTTCTGCTGACCCAGGCGGCTGAGCTTTGTTCACGCTATCACGATGTGGCCAGCCGATATAATGCGTTGATAGAGCGCAAACTGGCGGTGGATTTGCCGGGGCCGGATCCGGAAGTGACAATCACGACGACTGATCTCGGTAAGCTGCAGTTTCATATCCTGCTGTTCTGTCCGACCCATGTGGTTGAGAATCTGCAGGCAACAATTACCGAGCGTTTCCTCGATGCGGTGGCGCGTGAGGGCATTCCCCGGATAGTTCTCGCCGAAAAACCGGAACTTTCCTAACTTTTATAAGTTTCAGACGCTTATGGCATGCATTTTGAATGTTTTTCAAAACGCATGCAGATCCTGCATGGCAGTCCTACACACCAGCTATCCGAGCTTTCATGAAAGCAGCGTACTTACCAGTACATGCACTACATGAAAGCAGTGGTCGCCTGTCGGGTGATTGCTCAACCGGGGGTACATCATGAGCGCGAAGAAAAGAAGAGAACGCAATACCAGTGTCGAGGCCGAGCCGTTCAACGCCGAAGCCCTGAATGGCATTGATACGGTGGTCATCGATCTCGGTGATACCCTGGTTGCCACCGGTCGCGCCTATACCCGTGCAACCCGTACCTTCTATGAAGGACTGGCCAAGGAAAGCCGCCTCAGCATCGATGAGGTCGCCGATGGTCTCCGCACCCTGCGCAATCAGGAATTTCTGGCTCTCCCCTATGGCCTCAACCAGCATCCCGGTCTGCGGGAAAAATTCCCCACCGGTGATCTGGTTGAGCAGTTCGCGCCGCTGCGTCAGCGCACGTTTCAGAAGTTCCTCGAGCACATCCATGCCGATCGCGACACTGTCGATTTCGTCAAACGGCTGAAGGATCAGGGCCGCAAAGTCGTGTTCATGACCAGCCTGCCGGAATCTGCCGCCCGTTTTGTGATCACCGGTTCCGGTCTTGCCGGTCTCGCCGACCGCACCTATGCCGCACAGGACATCGAGCAGGACCCGGCCATTGAAACCGGTGCTGCCAACGGCATGTCGCTGAACGACACGCTGGCCGCCGGTGATCTGAGCGAGCCCATGACCAGCCTGCCGCCGGAGCTTGACCCGCGTGAGCAGCTTGAATTCGTGCTGGCGCAGGAAAATGCGAAGCCCGAGGCGACCCTGCGCATTGCCGATAATGACCGCAAGGATATTGCCCCGGCCAATGCGCTGGGCATGCGCACGGCCCAGATGGTCGAGCATCGGGATGCCACCGACCGCAACTTCCTGAAGGCGATGCGCACCATGCGTGAGGGCACCATGTCCGTGTTCCCGCCACGGGTTCTGCCGGTTGCCCCGCGCTATGAGGCCAATCGTGGTGAGGAGCAGCCGAATTTCGTGATCCGCACGTCAAAGCAGATGCACGGCGCTGCCTATCACGTCGAGACCGGCAAGGCTCATCCGTCCAAGGCTGCCAATGCCGGGCCTGACCCGATTGTGGTGATGCCTACACGTAAAGGTGGTTGATCAGCGCTGCCACCAGCAATGTCTGGGGCAGTGAAATCAGCGGCAGGGCGAGGGCGAGAACCCAGCGTCCGGTCGTATCCTTCAGGCTCATGATCTCGGTATAATCGGTTGCCACACCCGCCATCAGGAAGGTGAAGCCGTTACCCGGCGCGGCGGCGCGGTTGATAATGTCGGCGGCAATCGGGGCCGAGCCTTCGGAACAGACCTCGACCACGGTGGCCACGATCACGGTCATGAACAGGCCGAGCAGGCCTGGACCGAACCAGTTTGAGAACATGTCGGCGGGCACGAAGGCACGGACCAGACTGGCCAGCACCACACCGAACAATATCCAGCGTACGACCATCTGCGATCCCTTGATGCCATCTTTCAGGATGTCGAGGGCACCGCTGCCGCTTGGTTGCAGCTTGCCGAGCCATTCCCGCACTGCGACGGCGAGGCTGGTGGTCGGTTCGGTAATGCCTTCACGGCTTGGGTTGTCGGGAAGGACGCCGCGATCGACCATGCCGTCGGCAACCAGCCCGGTGATAATGCCGATCACGGCGGACAGGACGATGAACAGCAGGGTCAGTTTCCAGCCGATCAGCGCCACCAGAATGATGGTCAGCGAGATCGAGTTCCACGGGCTGGCCAGCAGGAAGGCAAAGGTCTGACCGATGGTGGCACCACGCTCATAGAGCTTCATGCCGACCATCAGGATGCCATGGCTGCACAGATCGAACAGCAGCCCGGCAATGGTCGCCTTGACGATGCCCGAGGCCTTGTGGCGACCACTCAGCGCCTGAATGACGATTTCCCGCGGTACCCGGTCCATGAGGCCGACAAACACCACGCCGAGCAACAGCCCCCACCACATGGTGTTCATCAGCTCATAGACGCCGTGGGTGAAGTGATGCGCGGCGCTGTCCGCGCCCATGGTCATCGGTGCTGCCAGATACCAGACATAGCCGATGGTCACGACAATCAGGCTGATCCAGAGCATCCAGTCGACACGCCGGATGCGGGCCCATGTTCCGGGATTTTCCGGTAGCGGCTTGCTGCTGTGGCAACAGCTTGAGGTGTGGGCGGGTTCGGCCTGTATGTCAGTTTGATTTGTCATGCTTTGCTATATAATCTCCTGCATCGTGTAATAAAATTACGGGCCTCGCATTTTTTGCCGATTGTTGCTTTTGTCGCAGCAGGCAGTCGCGGAGGCATATGATCCCGGGATAGTACGTAAATGAGCGGTTTACTGGCGCTTCTCGATGATGTTGCGGCGCTTACCAAGGTGGCGGCAACCCGGGTTGATGACGTGGTCGGCCACGCCGCCAAGGTCAGTTCCAAAACCGTTGGTGTCGTCGTCGATGATGCGGCGGTGACGCCGAAATATGTTCACGGTCTGCCCGCCGCGCGCGAATTGCCGATTGTCATGGCCATTGCCCGTGGCTCGATCATCAACAAGCTGGTGATCCTGCTGCCGCTGGCCATGCTGCTCAGCGCTTTTGCGCCATGGGTGCTGACGCCGCTGCTGATGCTCGGTGGCTGTTACCTGTGCTTTGAGGGCGCGGAGAAGGTGTTACATGTCTTCCTGCCGCATCATGAGGAGCATGAGAAGCCGAAGACGCTGGATGCCGCCCATCTGGAAAAGCGCCGGGTCAGCAATGCGATCAAGACCGATTTCATCCTGTCGGCGGAAATCATGGTGATCGCTCTCTCCGCCATCGAGAGCGAGAATATCTGGCTGCGCGGAATCATTCTGGCCGTGGTGGCGGTCGGCATTACCGCGCTGGTCTATGGCACTGTCGCGCTGCTGGTGAAAGCCGACGACATTGGACTGAAGCTGAGCCAGATCGGTCGTCTGGCGGTGACCCGGAAATTCGGCCTCGGTCTGGTCAAGGGCATGCCGGGTTTCATGAAGGCGCTGACCATCATCGGTACCGCCGCCATGCTCTGGGTCGGCGGTTCGATCATCATTCACGGGCTGGAAGTGCTCGGTCTCGATATCATCGGTCATACGATCCATGACCTTGCCCATGCTGCCGGGCATGCGGTTCCGGTGATTGAGGCGGCATTGAGCTGGGCGGTGACGGCGACACTCGATGGCCTCTTCGGTTTGCTGGTCGGTGCGGTGATTATTCCGGTTGTCGGTGTTGTAATGGCGCTGGTTTCTCGTTTGCGTGGTTACAAACAATCACCAGTCGATACAAAATCTTAGCTGTTTTCAAACTCTTAGATTGCGGCATTAGTAATTTCTGATGTAACTTTATGCATCAGTAAATGGTCCGCCTGTGCGTGCGGTTTTAGGGCATAAAGAGATATGTCGGATTTTTGGGCACGGCTCAAGGCGCGCCGGATAGCAATACGTCCCGCTATTCTGACCGTAATCATGGCGTTGATTATTGGCTCCTTGGCTATCGTCAATTTTCTTTGGACGAAGAACAATATTGATCTCGCTCGGGCTGTGCAGGAGCGGGAGGCCGAGACGATATTCGGCGCCGCCAGACTGAAACTGCATGAAACCTTCGGTGCCGCACCGCTCATACTGAACAAGTTCGCCAGAAATTTTCAAATCGGATCAGTGGATCACACTGATTTTGACGCGGTTTCAGTGCTCTTTGCCGCAGAGCTGGAAACGGCTCCATTTCTGTCATGGATCAGCTTGGGAACACGGGCTGAGGGTGCATTTGTTGGTGCAACGCGCCGGGGTGATGATGTCATCATCAACAATTCTATCCCTGATCGGGCTGATGGCATTACCCAGGAGTGGCGATTTGAGCGGGATGGCTCGCTGACGCTGGTCGATGCGCCTGTTAAGGATCGTTTTGACCCACGTAATCGTGAATGGTTTTATCAGGCTTATCTGATGCCCGGTGTCTCATGGAGCAAGCCGTACAGTTTCCGTGAAGGTGGGCTGGGTATTACAGCTGTTAAAGCAATAGTGTCGGGTAGTCCGCCAACATGGGTTGGCGCGATGACAGTTGATTTCAATATTGATGATATCAAGGATCGTTTGCTGGAAATTTCGGAGCAGGTTGCCGGTAACCTGCTGATGGTCATTCATGGCAAGGAAGATGTTTTCTTGTCAGTTGAGGAAAATCAGGAGGCCTTGGTCAATAATATAAAGGAAGTCTATCTGCATCAGGACAGATTGGATAGTTCTGGCATTTTGGATATGCAGGTTGAAAACTCAAATAAATTCGAGGAGTTTTTTTATTTTGCGTCCAGGGTTGATATTATTGAGGGCCTGGACATTGATCTTGTTTATATAGTTCCGGTAAAATTATCTGCTATGGGCTTTGTCTATGACAATACATTGAGAATTGTCATGATTTCTATTTTAATAATTATTGTTACAATATTTTTGACGATCTATATTTCCCGATCTATTGCCCGACCGATTGAGGAGTTGGGCGAAGTGGTTGCCGATATTTCCCTTGATGATCTCGATAAATACCAACCGCTTAAGGGGCATTGGCTGCGGGAAATTGATGACACGCAGAGGACCCTGAACCGGATGATGAGCGGTCTGATCAAGGGCGAGGAGATACGCTCGACCTTTGGCCGCTATATCCCGCAAGCACTTGCCTCCGCGCTTGAGGAGGGGTCGGTGGCAATCGATCTCGGCGGACAGGAACTGGAGATTACGGCAATCTTCACCGATATCGAGGGTTTCACCACAATCTCGGAACAGACATCATCCAAGCAGATGATCGGTCTGATCAACCGGTATTTTGAAGCTGTATTGGAAGAAATCGAGCTTTGTAACGGTGTGGTGGTCGATTTCATCGGTGACGGTATCTTTGCGATATTCGGCGCGCCGATCGAGTGGACCGAACACCGGGACATGGGCATCAGCTGTGCCCTGCGATTGATTGCGCGGACCGAGGCGCTTGAGGCGGAACTTGCCGCCGAGGGCATCAAGTGGGGCCGCACCCGTATCGGTCTGCACAGTGGTCGGGTGATCGCCGGTAATGTCGGTGGTGCCGGTCGTCAGAAATATACCGCGCTTGGCGATGTGGTGAACACGACAGCCCGGATCGAAAGTCTGAACAAACAGCTTGGTACACGCATGCTGGCCTCGGCCGAAACTGTGGCTCAGGCGCAATCGAACCAGAAATGGCGCTCACTAGGCAAATTCCAGCTTGTCGGCAAAAGTGATGGTCTGGAAGTATTCGAGGCGCTGGGCGAGGATGTCGATCCCGAAGAGCTCGCCCTGTTCAGCCAATGTCTTGAGACCTGTCACAGCAATGTCTGTGATGCAGAAAAAATGGTTCGGGATTATGTCGCACGCTATGGTGAGCAGAAGGTGCTTGGCATGCATCTGAGGCATGCCATTTGCGGTGAACAGGGTGACGTGATCGTCCTAAACAAAAAGTGAGATAGAACAGATGAGCAAAATTCTCGATCGACGGGTAATCCCGGCCGAGACCTATATCTTCCATGAGGGTGACGAGGCACGCACCGCCTATCTCATTGCGTCCGGCAAGGTACGCATCCAGCGTCAGGTGGATGGCGAGACGATTGAACTGGTGACCCTCGGCAAGGGTGGCTTCTTCGGAGAAATGGCCCTGATTGACGGCAAGCCGCGGTCAGCCGATGCCTATGTGGTCGAGGCGGCGGAAATCGTCGCAATCGACGAGAAAACCTTCGAGAAAAACCTCGATCAGCTCAACGACTTCATGCGGGCCTGGGTCAATATGCTGATGGTAACGATCCGCCGCTTGACCAACCGCGTCGATCATTAATTCCCGCCGAAGCCGGGCGGCAGTTTACCGGGGAAGCCCGGTGGCAGCTTGCCGCCCCCGCCGAGCAGTTTGCCGAGATCGCCCTTACCGCCGCCGGCACCCATCTCTTTCGCCATCGCTTCCAGATCGGCCTGTGACATGCCCTTCGGCAGTTTGCCGCCGCCCATGCCGGGGATCATGCCGCCAAGGCCACCCATACCGGGCATGCCGGGCATTCCGCCCTTCTTGGCCATTTTCTTGACCTTCTTCATCATGCCCTGCATTTGCTGATGTTGCTTCAGCAGGCGGTTGATTTCCTGTACTTCAACCCCGGAACCGCTGGCGATACGGCGCTTGCGTGAGGCATTGAGCAGCTTGGGATAACGGCGCTCCTTCGTGGTCATGGAGCGGACGATGGCGATCTGGCGGTCGATCTGCTTGTCGTCGATATTGGCCTCATCCATTTGTTTCTTGAGCTTGCCGATACCGGGCATCATGCCCATCAGCCCGCCGACGCCGCCCATCTTTTTCATCTGCAGCAACTGGTCCGCGAGGTCCTGCAGGTCAAACTGGCCCTTCTCCAGCTTGGCGATCATCTTCTCGGCGTCCTGCTGCTCGATCACCTCGGCAGCACGTTCGACCAGTGAGACCACATCGCCCATGCCGAGGATGCGTCCCGCAACCCGGTCCGGGTGGAAGGCCTCGATCGCGTCCAGCTTCTCGCCAACGCCGAGCAGCTTGATCGGCTTGCCGGTCACCGCGCGCATCGACAGGGCGGCACCACCGCGGCTGTCACCATCGACACGGGTCAGCATGATGCCGCTGATACCTACTGCCTCGTCAAATTTCTGGGCGGTATTGACCGCATCCTGACCGGTCAGCGCATCGGCGACCAGCAGGGTTTCAGCCGGGTTGGTGGCATCGCGTACCGCCTTGATCTCGGCCATCAGCTCTTCGTCGATCGACAGGCGACCGGCGCTGTCGAGCATGACCACGTCATAGCCTTCGAGGCGGGCGGTCTTGAGTGCACGTTCGGCAATCGCCACCGGCTCCTGACCCTCGATGATCGGCAGGGTCGGAATGTCGAGCTGCTCACCGATGAAACGGAGCTGCTCCTGTGCCGCCGGGCGCCGGGTATCGAGGGACGCCATCAGGACCTTTTTCTTGTCCTTGTCGCGCAGCATCTTGGAGATCTTGCCGGTCGAGGTGGTTTTACCCGAACCCTGCAAACCGACCATCAGCACCGGCACCGGCGGGGTCGCCGCGAGTTTCAGTCCCTCGCTCACCTCGCCAAGGGTTTCGACCAGCGTGTCATGGACGATCTTGATCACCTGCTGGTCCGGCTTGATCGAACGCAGCACTTCCTGACCGATGGCGCGGGGTTTCACGTCATTGATGAACTGCTTGGCCACGGGCAGCGCCACATCAGCCTCGAGCAGCGCAATGCGCACCTCGCGCAGCACGCCCTCGACATCGCTCTCGTTCAGGGCGCCGCGTTTGCCGAGGCGGTCAAAAATCCCGCCGAGGCGGTCGGAAAGGCTGTTAAACATGGATTGGCCCGGTTCGTCTGGTCATGGTCAGGTCTGGCTGTTGAACAAGCATATGGGAACGCTGACGGCAAGCGCAAAGGCTGGATTACCTGATCTGATATGCCTCAGGGATGTGTATGGCCCGGCCTGCGGAAGGGCAGTATCTTTGCGCTTGGCTTCGGGGCTTCCGCATCTGCTGCTGGCGCATGGGCACGGGCGAGCTTATCGACCGTTGCTGCCGGGATCAGGCGGTGGCGACCGCGGGCGACGGTGATGCCGCCGGGGAAGCTGCCGTCGGGATCAATGCTGTTCCAGTGTTTGAGCGCAATACTTACCGCATCGATCTGCAGATGGGCGCGGGCAGGATCAACGCCGTCATAGGGATCATCGGGCGTGCCGTAATGGGCGTGCAGGTCATCGACCGTACGGACCATGGCATCGCCATCAAGCCGCGCCGACAGGCTTGCAACGGCATTGCTGCGGGCGGTGTCCTGACCGACGGTATTCAGATCGTGTTCGAGGCCGACCAGCATTTCAGCCACGGCGAGATCGGTGTTCAGGCGGTCAAAGGCGTTACGTCGGACATGGACATGCCAGTCTTCCGAGGCATGGTTGGTCGGCGCGGGGAGGTAGTCCTGACGCGCGCGTTGACCGGCCCAGCAGGTCTGTTGCAGCGCATGGGCGGTGGCGGTCGGGAAGTTCGGCTGGTACCAGTTGCGCGGGGTATTCCAGTCATCGCCATAGAGCGCGTCCATGGCATCCTCTGACTGATTGCCGGTCAACTCGCTGATCGATGCGGTCAGTTTGGCCTGACCCAGACGGCGATAGCGGGCGCGCTGTGTCGGCCCTTCGGCGAGCAGATGATCGACCAACTGCCCGGCCAGCTCGGTGCGCACGGTCTGACTGCGTTCGGCAAGCATGCAGATAAGGTTATAGCTGTCCTGAGCCTTCAGCACCGGGCCGGTCTCTGCCATGGCGGCAAGCGGTAGCCGGATCGCCTTCTCCCGCTCGGCAACAGCTATCGGCCCCGAGGCAAAACGTTGTGGCCGGCCGCTCGACAGGGTTCCGCTCACCGCACGATACCAGCCCGCCGCCTGTGCCGGATGCAGGGTAATATCACTATCGGTTGCCGGAACCTGATTGTCAGGCCTTGCCATGCGGTCCTGTTCCCTTGCTTACATCTACGCTCAATAAGTGCGACGGGTACTCGGGCCGCTCGCGTCCGGGCCAGCCGGGGCGGCTTTCGGGCGGGTGATGGCGGCGTCGATATCGGCCTGCTCGGTCATGCGCACGCCGATCTGACGGACGGTTTCGGCGGCGAGGATGCGGTCGCGGCCATTATTGACGCTGATGCCACCGCCATAGCGGCCATCGGCATTGATCTCACCCCAGTGCCGGGTGGCGAGGCTGAGGGCGCCGATATGCGGGCCGCGCACCTGTTTCGCGAAATCATTGAACCAGTTGCCGTTACCCTGCAGATGCACGATCAGATCGTCATGGCTGCGGACGAGCTGGTTCGGGGTAAGCTGGTCGGCGAATTGCTTGCCTGCGGCCTCGGCGGCCTTGTCAGCGCCGAGCAGTTCGGCATTTACCGCCATATCGGCGAGGATGCGCGCACGCTTGGTTGCGGTTTCCAGCTGATAGATGCTGCCATGATCCAGACGGCGGCGGAAATCGCTCTTCGGATCATCGACCGGGTTGGCGGCATTGTAGCGGCGCAGTTCCAGCATGCCGCGATTGGCGGCCTCATCCAGTTCGGCATGGTATTCCGCCATGCTCTTCGGCTGTGGCTCCGGCGGCTCCCAGCCGAGTTGGTTGAGATCATCAATATCGAGATCGTCGATCTCCTCATCCGGCGTCAGCATATAGATGGCGCTGTTGATCTGGCTGATATTCTTCATCCATTCCCGCACCTGCCCGTTGCCGTCGAGGCCAGCAATATGCCCGGCCAGCGCAGCACCCAGCTCGGCACGAACGCCCTCGCTGTCGCGGGCAAGCTGGTGCATGAGGTTATAGTGGTCCGGGGCGGTATAGGTCCGACCCAGCCCGTGACGCGCCTCACCGGCGATGTAATAGACATCGGGGCGACCGTCGGGTGCCTGCGCATTAGCGGCGTCGACGGCGCTGCGGGCGGCTTCGGTCGGTTGCGCGCGGTACCAGCCCTCTTGCCGGGCGGGGGTGAAGAAATCTTTGCGGGTCTTGGCCATGGGGGAGACATGCCTCAGGTTAGTGAACTGAGCGCACGGTAGCCCGAGTGTATGAAAGTGTTTACACCCTGTTGAGATAAATTAACCTGCGAAAGCCATTGGCCTTGATGCCCCAGGGATAGTAAAGATGGGCAACCGTATTCCATAGCGAACAGAATGGCTTGCACATCATGACGGCACGCGAAGATCAAGGAACCCTGATTATCACCGGTGGGTCACGCGGCATCGGGGCTGCCTGTGCACGGCTGGCGGCGGCGCGGGGCTATGATGTGGCGATCAATTACAGCCAGAACGAGGCTGCGGCCAATCAGGTGGTTGCCGATTGCAACGCCGCCGGTGCCCATGCGATTGCGGTGCAGGGCGATGTTGCCGACGAAAACGATGTGATGAAGCTGTTCGATCGGGCGGACAAGGATCTGGGCACGATCACGGCGGTCATCAACAATGCCGGGATCGTGGCGGCACAGGGCACGATCGAGACCTTCGACCATGCCCGGATGAAACGCCTGCTGGAAATCAATGTGCTCGGTGCCCTCACCGTGGCGCGGGAGGCGGCCAGACGGCTGGCCAAGCGCAATGGCGGCAATGGCGGTGCCATCGTCAATGTGTCGAGTGCCGCAGCCCGCCTCGGCTCGCCCAATGAATATATCGACTATGCCGCCAGCAAGGGGGCCATTGATACCCTGACCATCGGCCTGTCGAAGGAACTGGCGGGCGAGGGCGTGCGGGTCAACTGTGTACGCCCCGGCATTATCGATACCGATATCCATGCTCTCGGCGGCATGCCCGACCGGGTGGAGCGGTTGAAGGACAAGCTGCCCATGTCCCGCGCCGGTACAGCCGAGGAAGTCGCCCAGCCGATCATCTGGCTGCTCTCCGACGAAGCCAGCTATATCACCGGTGCCCTGCTCGACATTGCGGGCGGGCGTTGAGATGGCTGATTATAGAGAAATTTCTCAACAATATGCACAGGGCGGTATTAAGGCGTGCATACTGATAAATAGTGGCGCAAGTGTAGCTATTCTAAGCCAAATGCAAGATTTGATGGTTATGGGTCTATCAAAGCCTGCTTCAATTTCCATTTTCTTGTGGGTTATTGGTATATTTTTGGGTTCTATGACTTGGTATTTTGGATTTTGTTCAACTCGTCATGTGGATAGATCTGAAGATAAGTCTATCGGACGTCCAGATTTGGAAATACAATTTAGCAATAAGTATATGATGGCTGGTTTGAGGTGTATGCTTGGCTCATACGTCTTATTCTTGGTTGGTGCATTGGTCCTTTGCGGGTGCACATATTTTGCTGAAATGGCACCATAATTAATGCTCACAACCATCAATCTGCCGCTGATCCTCGCAGCCGGGATTATTGCGACCGGGAGTCCGGGACCGGCGACGCTGGCGATTGCCGGGACCTCGATGAATGCCGGGCGGCGCTATGGGCTGGCCATGGCGTCGGGTATGTCCATCGCCTCGCTGATCTGGTCGATCTCGGCGGCGTTCGGGTTGGCAGCTGTGATGCTGGCCAATGGCTGGGCGTTTGAGATCATGCGCTATATCGGGGCGGGCTATCTGATCTGGCTGGCGTATAAATCCGCGAAATCGGCGCTGAAGCCCGGTGTGGCGGTGGTCAGCCCGGTGGTGACAACATCACCCAAACGCGCCTTTGCCAAGGGGTTTGCCATCCATATCACCAACCCCAAGGCGATCCTGTTCTTTGGCTCGCTCTATGCCATCGCTGTGCCGCCGGGCACGCCGGTCGAGGGTTTGTTGCTGGTGATCTGTGCTGTTGGTATCCAGAGCGCGATTATTTTTCACGGCTATGCGCTGTTATTCTCCAACCCGGCGATGATGCGCGGCTATATGCGCCTGCGTTGCTGGTTCGAGGGCGTCTTTGCCGTCGCGTTCGGCCTCGCCGGATTCAAGATACTGACCGCGAAGCTCGGGTGATCCGGCGGTAGAACCGTGCTACACTCCGGCCTGCGCTCCCGGCAGGAAAACAAACGTCGCAACCATTGCTCAGCAACCAGCAGAAACTCCAGTGGCAAGGCATCCGCAAGGCCCCGACCGGGTTCCGGGAATTTGCCATCAATGAGAGTATGGCTGCACGCGGGCTGTCCGCCTCATCCGGCTTTATCTACCGCCTCAACCGGGCATTCGAGCTGCTGCCGCATATCCCTGTGAGTTTCCTGTCTTCTGCGCTTTGGGTCAGTGTCGATCTGGCGGTTATCGGGCCTAATCCGCTGCTCAACCTGCTGACAGCAATCCATGCCTGCCGGGCCGGAAAATCGGTGCTGATCGCCCAGATGGATGACGAGGACTTATGGCCCTACTCGCTGCTTGATACGCCGGAGATCGGGCATTTCGTGGCCCGTGCCTTCGGCTGTGACCCGGTCAAGCTGCCACCGGTCAATCCGCATCTGCCCTATGATCCTCCGGACGTGGATCATGTGGCGCGGCTGGTGGCCAATCTGTCCGCACTGTTGAACAAGGCCACATGGTCGGGGTCGATCCAGCAGCTGCCGCCGGGTCGGCAACTGACCTCGGCGGAACCGGTGCCGGCGGAAGGAGCGACCGAGGCGGCCCGGCCCTATTGGGTGCACCCTGTCAGCCACGCAGGCAGTGCCACACCGCCAGCGCTGAACAAACAGCGGTTTCTCGACCTGCTGAAGACCGCAGTGCCGAAATTGCCGATCAATGATACGGCCTCGATGAATATCGTCTTTGCCCATCGCACCGTGGTCACTGGCCCTTACTTCAATTTTGGCACCAAGGTGGATCACGAAGACGGCTATGCCTTCGATTATCCGGGCGATATTTCACCGCTGGCCACCGGGCGGCGGCTGCAGAACAGCAAGGAAGCCATCTTCCGCAACTTCATCGAGGATGTCGCCTGGCCCGGTGTGTTTTTCAGTAATCGCCGCATTGATTTTGATGTCCAGGATGTTGCGGCGGAAGACTTATAGTATCTCCAGCACGGTTTCCTTCGGGCGGCACAGGCGGGTGCCTTTTGGCGTCTCGACAATCGGTCGTTCGATCAGGATCGGATGCGCCATCATGGCATCGATCAGCTGCTCGTCGCTCAGGCTCTCATCACCGAGGCCGAGCTCATCATAGGGTGTGCCGCGCTGGCGCAGGATATCGCGCGGTCTGGCACCCATATCCTGCAGCAGGCCGATAAGCCGCTCACGGCTCGGCGGGTTCTGGAGGTAGAGCACGATTTCCGGTTCGATGCCGTGTTCGCGGATGATCTCCAGCGTATTACGCGAGGTACCGCATTTCGGGTTGTGAAAGATGGTGACGCCTGACATCAGAAGCTGCTCCAGAGTTGATAGAGAACCCCGGCGGTGAAGGAACCGACGAGGGCGAGGGCAATATAAAGCACAAATACCCGGCGTTTGACCAAGGCCCAGACGGCAATCGCCGCGGGTAATGAACTGACGCCCCCGGCGACGAGGAAGGCAAGGGCGGCACCGGGTGCCATGCCCTGTTCCACCAGCCCGCCAACCAGTGGCAGGGCGGCATAGCCGTTGAGATAGGCAGGCACCCCGACCAGTGTTGCGAGCGCGATGGGTGCCAGACCATCACCGCCGACAACGCTGGCGACCAGATCACCGGGCAGATAGGTCAGCATCAGGCTTTCGAGGATAAAGGCGAGGGTCAGCCATTTGCCGAGGAACAGTGTGGTCTTGACCGCTTCCTTGCGGAACTTCACGACCCGCTCATGCTCGCCCCAGAAGCGCCAGACCACATCCTTGCGATTGCGCACTTTGGCACCACCACAACCGCCATTGCCGACGCCTTCGCGCAGCACATCGGTAAAGCCACCGGCGAGGTGGATGATATGCACCGTATAGCCACCGAGCAGGCCGAGGCCGACCGCCGCCAGCGTCTTGGCAATGGCGAAGTCTGTACCGAGCACGCCGGTGGTCAGCACGAACATTGACGGGTCCATGACCGGTGAGGCGAGCCAGAACGCCATGACGGCAGAGAGCGGCACGCCCATCGACAACAGGGCGGCGATCAGCGGTATCACGCCGCAGGAACAGAAGGGCGAGAGACCGCCCGCCAGCGCTGCAATCAGGATCATCAGCACCGGTGATCCGGTAAAGGCACGGGCGATCAGGCCATCGGCCCCCGTTGCCCCGGCATAACCGGCAATGGCGATCGACAGCAGCAGGAAGGGGGCGACGTCAATCAGGTTGCGCCCGGCAAAGACCGCACTATCCACGGCCTGCGGCGGGTTGATGATGAACAATACCCCGATGATTGCGGCACAGGCGAGCCAGACCCGTTCCTTGGCCCAGATATAGTGCAAGGCTTCGGTCAGTTTTGATTTGGTTTGCAGGGTCAGGTCAGTCATGTCTATATCCCTAGAAATATAGTTGTTTTGGCTCAAAAAAACTCAGGCGGCGCTATCGCAAGCCAGGCTGACACCGGTGCAGCATTCGGCGGTGAGGAACCCCACGGTGCGGTTCATGGCATCATAATCCGCGCGGTTTACGATCTGGCGGCCCTGTCGTTCCTGCAGGACCAGTCCGGCATCGACCAATGCGCTCAGATGATGGGCGAGGGTTGATGGCGGGCAGCCGAGATGGGCACCGATCTCACCGACATTGAGGCCGTCATTGCCTGCCTTGACCAGCAGGCGATAAACCGCCAGCCGGGTGTCATGCCCGAGTGCGGCCAGGGCCTTGGCGATAGCAGTTGTGTCTGTGTTGGTATCAGTCATGGCCCCATATAACTATATTTCTAGTTATATGGCAATAACTCAATTCTGCTTGGCTCAGTAAGCAGTCACACCATCAGGTCGAGATAGCTGTCTGGAAGCGGGGCGCGGCCTTCGCGTTTGGCCTCTTCCTCCTCTTCTTCCTCGATCATGTGTTCGGTGATCTTGAGCAGCGTTTCGGCGAGACGCAGGATGCGCTCCAGCTCGGTCGCATCGGTGGTGCCATCCTTCTTGACCGCATGGGGGCTGTTGGCCTCTTCCTGCTCCTTTTGCTTGAGCATCTTGACCAGTTTTTCGCCCGCAGCCTTGGTGCTGTCCTTGACGCTTGCCTCGGGCGAGGCGGCGGCGGTCTCTGCCTGAATATCGGCATCTGTGCCGGTATTGGCGCTATCCGCGCTGGCGGCGGCCTGTTTTGCCTCGCTGACACTGCTGCCGGTGGTGGATGGCACGCTGCCGGTCGATCCGGCTATAGCCTTCAACTCGCGGATGGCGTCTTCCAGTTCCTTGGCGACCTGCCGCAGCGCCTCTTCCGACGCGCCGAACATCATCATCTGGCGCAGGCGTGCCTGCGCGCGCTCGACCTTTTCCTTGGCCATGGCCTCGCGTTCAGCCCGGCGTTTTTCGGGATCGTTCAGACGTTTCATCTGGTCAAGGACACGCTGGAGCTTTTCGTTCGCGCGTCTGGCATCCTTGAGGTTAAAGCTGCCGGTACCGCCCTCGACCGTATCCGCCTTTGTGCGTCGGTTGAGAGGGGTGATCAGGCTGGCGCTCGACGCACCATAGCTGCCGATACTTCCATTCGACATGATCGTTTCTCCTTCTGAGAACCGCCAGTATAGCCCGATTGTACCGGAAATGGAACGTTTGCGAATCCGGTTGCGGTCGCTCAGGCCGGGACCAGCCTGCTGTCATGCTGCCAGATATAGGGCATGGCCAGTGTCAGGGTGCAGCCCTTGCCGGGGGCGGAGACCATATCCACGGTCCCGTCCAGAGCCTCGACCGCTGCCTTGATTGCACTCATGCCGATGCCGCGCCCGGAGGTCTGGCTACTGGTGCGGGCGGTGCTGACCTCGTCATGGAACACATAACGGATCAGTTCCTGATCCGAGAGCCCGGCATCAGCATCAATGATGCCCTTCTCAACCAGCCGCTTGCGCAGTTTTTCCGTATCGATGCCGCCGCCATCATCGGTGATGATCAGAAGCAGCCATTCCGCGCCGTTTCTGTCCTCCAGCGCCGTGGTCACGGTAACCTGTCCAGCCGGGTCCTTGCCCAACTGTTGCCTGAGATTCGGGTCCTCGATGCCGTGATCGACGATATTGCGTCCGGCATGAACAAGCGACTGGATGACGTCACCATAGATGTCCATGACAATCCGGCAGTCCTGTCCCTCGAACCGCAGCGGATACAGGCGCTTGCCGACCCGGTCCGACAGCTCTTGCAATTGTAATGTGAAGCCGGACAGGCTTTCCCGGATGCTGACCGAGGCGAGTTGCTCGAGAAACAGCCGCTGGACCTGATCAGCTGTGGCACCGCCTGCCACCAGTTCATGCAGGCTGGTGCCGAATGCGGCCAGCTGGCTTGCGGGTATGGTGCGGGTGGTGCCGCGCTGCTCGAATGCCGCGCCAAACAGTTCGGCGGCGGTTTTCGATGCCTGATCGAGGTGCCTGAAAACCGGCTCCCGCTCGGTGCGGCAGATTTCGAGAGTCCGGTCACGGTTCTGCCCGGCCAGTCTGGTTTCCAGATTGTGCAGGCAATCGGCCAGATGGGTCAGGTAAAACGACCCGGCCAGCCCCTTGAAGGTATGGATATCGCGCTTGAACTGGGGCAGTGCCGCCTCGCCCGTCAATGCGCCGTCAAGGTCATCGAACAGGGCGCGCAAATTGATGATCAGGCGGATGAAGGCATTCCGGTTGCGGCTGATCCGGATGATCCGGCTGGCCTCCTTCTCCTTCTGGATGGCTTGTTTGATTGCCTGGGATTCTCGGGTGCGATCCATGGCGACCATCACGATCGCCTTCAACTGGCCATCGCTGTCGGTCACCGGTCGGTAGGATAGCAGGATATCCTTGTCGCCCTGACTGTACCGGTCGGGCGCGAGGGCCATCATGTCCTCAAAGGACATGGCGGTATCGGCATTGAACACGATGTTGAGCAGGGTCTGCATTTCCGATGCGTCACCGGCATCGAGCTGCAGCAATTCCCAGATCGCGATATCGGCGGGGCTGCGACCGAAGATATCCTTCGAGGCGCGGGAATAGACATCGGAACATATCCCATCGGCACCAAAGAACAGCAGACCCTCGCCGAGGCTCTCCATGATGGTGGAGAGCGAGTTGTTGAGTTGTGCCAGTGCCCCGTTGGCCTGATTGAGTTCTTCGGAGCTGATATTCGCGTTCCGGATATGCAGCTTTACCGTGTCGTCATAATGTTCATAGGTTTCGGCGACCTCGTCGATAAAGTCGCTCAGGCCCGCAAGACCGGCGATGGCCGGATGATCGGGTGCCACGTTCTCGCCGTCGGTCAGTTGCCGATGCAGGTCGAGAAACCCGGCATCGGCATCCGGGGTACCGAATTTGCGTTTGATCTGGCGGACGAGCTTTCGCGGTCTTTCAACCATGGATCAACGCTCGCGCAGCAGAGTCACGGTCATGGTCTGGTTGTGCAGTTCAGGGAGACCGGTTTCGGTGAACGGACAGATTTCGCCATAGGAGTAGTAGCCGATGATCGGGGCATTGACGCCGAGCACTTCCGCCACGCTCTCCACCTCGTCATCGACGCTGTTGCCCATGACGATCCGCCGACCGACACAGCTGACACAGATTGCCGCCGCCTGACCGTCGCCCCCGATGCTGTTGGCTTCCTCGGCGGCTTCCTCGGCACCATCGACCAGTGCATCATTATCCGCATGCATGAGCCGGACGAGGGCGTTTTCCGGCAGGTCACCGGCGAGGATCAGGCTGCCATTCGCCTCATCGATATCCAGAATAGTACGGATCAGGCCGGTTTCCGCCTGATCCTCCGACAGGATGGCGAAGGGATAGAGCAGACCGCTGGCCGGTAGCTCATCAGCGCGTTCGCCGAGATACTGCTTATACAGTTCGAGCGCCGACTTGCCGTCGAGTTCCTCCAGTACATTGTTCTTTGCCTTGGTCACCCGCCGGACCGGGCCGAATGCCTGCCAGCCACCGCGTGAGCCGGTACCGACCTGCAGGCTGGTGCCGTAGAAGCCGACCGCCACCACCTTGTCGGTGAAGGTATCGCCATTGAACAGGGTGCGGGTGATGCCGAATGCCGTGCCGTCACCGGCCAGACCGCCAAACACAACGGTACCATCGTCACAGACGTCACGGATGCCGTTGACGAGGGCACTGCCGTTCACGTTGAGGCCGGGTGACAGCACCATGATGGCCCGCAGATCGCTCGCCTGCAGATCGGTGGCGAGTGTCCTGCCGGCATTATACGAACCGTCCTTATCAGCCGCGATCTGTGCCGTTACCACCTTGACCGGTGTGGCATCGAATTTGATGCCCATGATCGACAGGGCGTTTTCGGTGGTGCGTTCGCTGTTGATTTCACCGGCGGTGGAGCAACCGACCACCTGTGCCCCCGGCATCGCATCACGCAGGGCCGATATCACTGCCGGGTCCTCAAGCAGGCCGCGATTGCCGAACACAATACCGAGATCCGGCTGGGCCGTGGTCAGACCGGCGAGCGACGTGCCGAAATCGCTGCCATCGGAACTGATTGTTACTACCTGCATATTTCCCCCGAGAATGCCCCTTGATCAGGGCTGATTATTGATTGTCAGGCTATTGATCCGCTCTGGTTTACCGGGCGGCACTCTTATCCGCGCCCGAGAAGCCGAGTTCCACATCCACAACCAGATGATCCTCAGCATTGTAGAAGATCAGATCGATGGTCTGATCATGCTCCTCCTCATTGAACGGCCCCTCGATGGTCGCGGGAATATCGGCGGTGAGGTTGTGGCCCTGCGCGTTGATGAATTCCTTGACCTTGCCGGTGACGATATTGGCGACCTCCGATCCCGCATCCTGCAGCACCGCCTTGTCATTCGCCATTTCCTCGCTGTAGACGGCGGTCACCAGACGTCGCATCAGGCTGTATTCAAAGCCGTAGCGTACAGTGGCGGTTTCCTCGCCGTCATGGAGGCGCACCAGACAGATGAAATCGCTGTCACAGATCTTGTCGATACCCGCCACCTCTTCGGATTTCAGCGGGATGGAGAACAGGGTATTGACGGTTGAACAGACCGTCTCGACGATAACCTTTGAGACTTGCTGCATGAATTCACGCTGGGAATCAGACATGATGAAAAGCCTTCTCAGAGTTGCCGTTTCTTTTTGAGCCAGTCCTTGATCTTGCCGACCTTCTCCACCAGCTCCTCGGCGGAAACCGGTTTGATCACATAGGCGGTGGCCCCGGCACCGATCGCATCCATGACGCTCTTGCGCTCACTCTCGCCGGTCAGCATGACAAAGGCGGTCTTGTCGAGCTCCGGGCGGGCACGGCACTGGCGCAGGAAGGTGATGCCATCCATTTCCGGCATGCCCCAATCGACGAAGACAATGTCATAGGGTTTGCCGATGGAGAGCGCGTGGTCGATTTTCTCAATGCCCTCGACGCCGGTTTTGGCCTCGTCAAAACTTTCGTAACCGGCGGCGGAAAGCTGCTGCGTCACCAGTTTGCGCATCAGCATGTGATCATCAACGACAAGGAATGACGGGTTATCTATCACGCCCTGTTTCGAGAGTTGGGTTTCAGTCATGGATTGGATAACCGGATTGAATATCGAGGTATGTAAAGCTGCAATCTACCTGAATTTCCGCACCCTGACCACTCACTGAAAAGTTGCGGGGAATACCAAAATGCACGGGTAGAATATGACCGCCTGTACCGCGATGGATAAACCACGCCTGGTTGCGGCTTTGTGATCAGGGATGGACTTCGGGGGTTTTGCCAAGAGCGATTGGTGGTAAGCTGATCTATGCCTTCGGGTTTTTGTTGATCGTCCTGTCCCACCTCTCCCCCTGTTACCGATGACCACTGACAATCTGCCGCCCCTGCCCGATCTGATGGTTGCGCCCAACGGCGCCCGGCGGGGCAAGATGGATCATCCGGAACTGCCGATAACGCTGGACGAGATCGTGAAGGATGCCGCCGCCTGTTTCGAGGCCGGGGCCGATGGTCTGCACCTGCATCTGCGCGATCAGGCGGGCAGGCATATCCTCGATGCCGGTATGTACCGGGAGGCGCTGGTCGAACTGCGCCGCGTGGTGCCGGGCATGGCGGTCCAGATCACCACCGAGGCTGTGGGCCTGTACGAGCCCGACCACCAGTTCGATGTGGCGCTCGAGGGCGGGGCAAAACTGGTCAGCATGGCCGTGCGTGAGGTGGCCAATGGCGGCGACCGGGATGAGAAGATCGCCCGCCGCGCCGTGATGTTCTATCGCGCCTGTCAGGAGCGCGGCATATCGGTCCAGCACATTCTCTATTCTATCCGGGATTTCATGCTGTTGGCCGAGGTGCTGCCGAGTACCATGTTCCAGACGCCGGAACTGCAACTGCTGTTCGTCCTCGGTCGGTATTCACGCGAACAAAACAGCCAGCCCCGGATGCTGACCCCGTTCATCTATCGTATGGCCGATTACGGTCTTACGCCGGACTGGATGGCCTGTGCCTTCGGTCGCGGCGAGACCGCCTGCCTCGAAAAAGCCGCCAGCCACGGCGGCAAACTCCGCGTCGGCTTCGAAAACTCGCTCTGGCACAGCGACGGCACCGTCGCGGAAAACAATGCCGAGCGGGTATCTTTTTTTTATGGAGTTAGGAAACATGGCTAATTTAAAAGATCAGTTAGAAATAAGGTTGCATGATAATAATAATAAGCGTCCAGGTGATATTAGAAATTCATTTCAGCGGGACAAGGGAAGGGTGATTCACTCCGCTGGATTCCGGCGGTTGCAAGGAAAGACTCAAGTGATGGGCGTTGGTGAGGGTGATTTTCACCGTACCAGACTTACGCATTCTATTGAGTGTGCACAGATCGGTGGGGGAATATTAGGTGTCCTAAAAAATCGAGATGGTTTATTGGACGACAATTTGCGTGCATGGTTGCCAAGTACAGATTTAATTGAAGCTGCTTGTTATGCGCATGATATTGGTCATCCGCCATTTGGCCATGGTGGCGAAATGGCTCTGCATTCAAAAATGTATAATCATGGTGGATTTGAGGGTAATGCACAAACTTTGAGAATATTAACAAAATTAGAAAAATATAGCAATTTGGGGCATGGTATTGATCCTACCAGAAGGCTTATACTATCAATTTTAAAATATCCAATTTCATATAATTTTTTTAACCCATGTGATTATAAAAATAAACCACCAAAGTGCTTTTATGAAGAAGATATGGATGTTTATGATTGGTGCGTGAGTGTTTTTGATAAATCTGATATTGAAAATTTTTCAAATACAAGTGATGGTAAATCAATTCATCACTCTTTTGACTGCTCAATTATGGAAATGGCAGATGATATTGCATATGGAGTTCATGATTTAGAAGATATTGTTGCCAGGGGATTGGCTTCTCGTGATAGCGTGGAAAAATGCCTTAGAGAAGCATTTGCCTCTATAGGCGGCAGTTACATTTATAGGGGCAAGGTGTTTAATGCAGATGTTATATGTGGAATGCTTTATAAGGATAGTTTTTCTAGAAAGACGGCGATATCAGAATTGGTAAATCTATTTATAACTAATATTTTTTTGGAAAAAAAGGAAAAATTTAATTCAGTATTATTGGATTACAAGGTTGTTATTCCTGATGATTTAGGCAGGCTTTTAAAAAGCTTTAAGGGGTTTGCTCATGAATTGGTTATTAAAAAGCCTAATGTTTTTCAATTGGAAACTAGGGGTAAACTTCTTGTTTCAAAGTTATTCGATGCTCTAATATCAAATCCAGACTCTTTGATTCCCTCTCAGTCGTGGCAAGACTTACTTGCTATAAGTGGCGGTGATAGATATCGAGCTGTTAGTGATTATATATCAGGTATGACGGATCGATATGCAGAAAAAGTATATCATAGATTGTATACTCCCGGGTTCGGAAGTAGCTCGGATGAGTTATAACCTCTCCCCGCCTGCCGCATAGGTGGTTTGCATAGGCAGCGCGGCGCTTTCATGGACTTGTCACGCGGAATTGCTACTCTGTGGCCCCATGACAGACACACTTACATTTCGCAAGATGCACGGGCTCGGCAACGACTTCGTCATCATTGACGGTCGGGACATCGATGCGTCCGCCGCTGGCCTGACCGCTGACACCATCCGCCGTATCTCCAACCGTCGCGAGGGGCTTGGCTGTGACCAGCTCATCGTGATCGAGCAGCGCAAGAACGATGGTGCCTATGCCTTCATGCGTATCCTCAACAATGACGGTTCCGAGGCCGAGGCCTGTGGCAATGCCACCCGCTGTGTCGCCGATATGCTGATGGATGAGGCCGGTACAGAGGCCGTGGTGATCGAGACCGTGGCCGGTCTGCTGTCTGCCGAGCGTACCGAAAACGGCGATGTTGCCGTTGATATGGGCGTGCCGAAACTCGACTGGCAGGCGATCCCGCTGTCCGAGGAAACCGACACCAACAAACTTCCGCTGGCGGTTGGCCCGCTGCATCATGGTGTGGCGGTCAATATGGGCAATCCCCATGCGGTGCACTTCGTCCCCGACGTTGATGCGGTGCCGCTGGAGCGTCTCGGCCCGGTGCTTGAGCATGATCCGCTGTTCCCCGCCCGCGCCAATATCGAGGCAGCGCAGATCATCGACCGCGACACGATCCGTATGCGGGTCTGGGAACGCGCGGTCGGTATTACCCAGGCGTGCGGTTCCGCCGCCTGTGCCACCATCGTTGCCGCGGTGCGCCGCGAACTGACCGAACGCAAGGTCGAGATGATCCTCGACGGCGGTTCCCTGACGCTGGAATGGCGCGAACAGGATGAGCACGTTATCATGACCGGACCGGTGGCCTATGTGGCAGAGGGGGTACTTGACCCGACCCTGCTGGGAAAGCCCCGGGCCAAGGTTAAACCGAAGCCGCAGCTCGCGGTCTCGGCATAAGGCTCATTAAACAGTCAGTGAACTCAAGGACGATGAGCGAGACAGAAACAGACCAGTCGCGCTCATCGGTTCCGACCCTCGATATCGACAGCGACGACAGCCATACCGGTGCGGTGCAAACCGCTGCCGCGATTTCGCCTGCGCGTGATGCGGTGGAGCTGGTCACCTTCGGCTGTCGCCTCAATGCCTATGAGAGTGAGGTGATGCGTGATCACGCCGCCGCTGCCGGGCTTGAGGATACGATCATCATCAATACCTGCGCCGTGACCTCGGAGGCGGAGCGACAGGCGCGCCAGACGATCCGCAAGCTGGCACGGGAACGGCCCGGCGCGAAAATCGTCGTGACCGGTTGTGCCGCCCAGATCAACCCCGACAGCTTCGCCGGTATCGAGGGCGTCAGTGCGGTCATCGGCAATGATGCCAAGATGAAGCGCGAGAGCTGGACCAATGCCCTGTTCGGCGGCGGTGACGAGCCGACGGTGCTGGTCAATGACATCATGGCTGTGCGGGAGACCGCCGAGCATCTGATCGAGGGCTTTGACGGTCGGGCCCGTGCCTTCATTCAGGTACAGCAGGGCTGTGACCACCGCTGCACCTTCTGCATCATCCCCTATGGCCGGGGCAATTCCCGGTCGGTGCCGCTCGGCGTGATTGTCGATCAGGTGCGCATGCTGGTCGAACAGGGTTTCTCTGAAGTCGTGCTCACCGGTGTCGATGTCACCAGCTATGGCCCCGACCTGCCGGGTCAGCCGACATTGGGCCAGATGATCCGCCGCCTGCTGGCGCTGGTGCCGGAATTGCCGCGCCTGCGTCTGTCATCGCTTGATCCGGTAGAGATGGATGAAGACCTCTGGCGGCTGGTCGCCGATGAGCCACGGCTGATGCCGCATCTGCATATGAGCCTGCAGGCCGGTGATGATATGGTGCTGAAGCGCATGAAGCGCCGCCATCTGCGCGCCGATGCGATTGAGATGTGCCGTCGCGCCCGCGATCTGCGCCCGGACATTGTCTTCGGTGCCGACATTATTGCCGGCTTCCCGACCGAAACCGATGAGATGTTCGAGAACACGCTGGCCTGTGTCAGCGAGTGCGACCTGACCTTCCTGCATGTCTTCCCGTACTCGCCGCGCCCCGGCACCCCGGCGGCGAAGATGCCGCAAGTGCCCGGCCCGCTGCGCAAACAGCGCGCGGCGCGGTTGCGTGAACTCGGCAACCAGCAGCTCGACAAGCTGCTCCGCACACAGGTGGGACAGACGGCGCAGGTGCTGGTGGAGAAGGACAATACCGGTCGGACCGAGCATTTCACCGAGGTTGTGATCGACGGCCCGGTTGAGGCGGGTGGCCTCTATACCGTCCAGCTCACCGGCATCGCTGACGGCAAACTGACCGGGCGGGTGATCAGCTGATCGTATAGCCGTAGGGCACGCTTTCCGGATCGTAACCAAGCAGGTCGCAAAGCGCCGTATAGTCAGGCTCAGCCTTCAACTGCCCGAAAAGCGTGCTATTGATAACCCGGCTGGCGGATCGATAGCTGGTCTTGCCGGAGGCTGCGGAATCCCCGGTGATATTTTTATAGCCGTCAAACCGGTCCTTATAGGTCGGGTCGAATTTCATATTTAGTGCCTTGCACATTTTTTCTGCTGTGCCGTCACGGTCAGAGACAAAGTCTTCGTATTTCACAAACCCCTGATCCAGAAAGTATTTGGCGTACTCCAGATAATGTTTCAGAAATTTGAGGTAACCATCCTTGTTGCTATATGCGATTTTCAGAACATCGCTGGTCTGGAATGACAGCCACATGCCGATCGGATGCCGGGCAGTGACAGTCGATGTGATTTCATAACTGTCCTGAAGTTCTTCAAGCAGTTGCGGTTTGAATTGTGGTTGGCAGTACGGTTCGCCGAAGAAGTCGATATGTGACCAATCCCGAATAACCATTGTGTGCCCCCGTGCTTCGCAAAGGGTGACCAGTTCATCAATATGCGCTTTGGCATTGTTAATATCAGTCGGGCTCCAGATTTCATTCTTTTGATCATCGGAATAATGGTTGAACCAGGTAAATGCCTGTGCCCGAATATTGACGATAAGAAAGACCGGGTGGCGCTGGTATTTTTTCAGAAGGGTTGGGCCTTGCGGATGAATTTCACTGTAAAGCTCGACATTCTGCATTGTTGCGATGCTTTTACACATAAGGGTGCCGCCGCTGCGTGATGGTGAGTGAATTATACGCAAGGTTTTCATGGTGCTTCTTTGTCTCCTGACTGCTTTGTAATCAGGTTTGATGGTTATCGTTTTGGGACCAACATTACAATTGATACAAATTTCAGCCCGAGTTTTGTGTCTGCCCCTTGCCCTCGGGCATCAGGCCCGCTACATCGGCGATCATGAGCGAACAAACCAAACAGAAAACCGGTGGCTGGCTGTCGCGGCTTGCCGGTGGCCTCTCCAAATCCTCCGACAAGATCGGCGGCGGAATTGCCGATATCTTCAGCGGTCGCCCGCTGGATGATGATGCACTGGAAGAGCTCGAGGAACTGCTGATCACTGCCGATCTCGGCCCGGCCCCGGCGGCCAAGATCGTCGCCCAGCTTGCTGGTCAGAAATTCGGTCGCAATGCCGACCCGGATGAGGTCAAGGCAGCGCTGGCGAAGATCATCGAGCCGATGCTCGAACCGGTGGTCCAGCCGCTCGAGGTCAAGACCGCGCACCGGCCCCATGTGGTGCTGGTGGTCGGCGTCAATGGCTCCGGCAAAACCACCACCATCGCCAAGCTCGCCAACCTGCTGCAGGACAACCGCTTCACCGTGACGCTCGCCGCCGGTGACACCTTCCGGGCTGCCGCGATCGAGCAGCTGAAAATCTGGGGCGAGCGCGCCAACTGTCCGGTTATCGCCCGCGATCACGGTGCCGATGCCGCCGGGGTTGCCTTCGAGGCGGTGGAGAGTGCCCGCGCCGATGGCCGCGATGTTGTGCTGATCGATACCGCCGGACGGTTGCAGAACCAGTCCAACCTGATGGCCGAGCTGGAGAAAATCTCACGAGTACTGAAAAAGCTCGACCCCGATGCGCCGCACAGCACCGTGCTCGTGCTCGACGCCACAGTTGGCCAGAACGCCTTCAGTCAGGTCGAGGCATTCCAGAAAATCGCCAATGTCACCGGCCTCGTGGTGACCAAGCTCGATGGCTCGGCCCGTGGTGGTGTGGTGATCGGCCTCGCCGAACGGTTCGGCCTGCCGGTCCATGCCATCGGTGTCGGCGAAGGCATCGACGACCTCCGCCCCTTCACCGCCGCCAGCTTCGCCCGCCTGCTCGTCGGCCTGCCACCGGATGCAGATCAGGCTACATAGCCGCTCTGATGCGTAACATGGCTTCCTCGATCACCGGCAGGTCGTGGACGAGGGCGACGCGGATGTAGTTTTTGCCGGGGTTGCTGCCGTCGGGCATGTCTTTGCCGAGGAAGGCACCGGGCAGGACGCGCAGGCCCTGCTCGCGCCAGAGTTTCTCGGTCATGGCGATGCTGTCACCCACATTGAGCCAAGCGAAAAAGCCGCCTGCCGGTATCTGCCAGTCGGTGGCATCCTGCAGGATATGATGCGCGGTCTCGAACCGGGTGCGGTAACCGGCGCGGATTTCGGCGGCGTGGTCATCATCGTTCCAGAGAGCGGTGGCGGCGGCGACCAGTGGCAGCGGCATGACCGCTGCACCATAGCTGCGCAAGCGTCTGAACTTGGCGATCAGGGCCGGATCACCGGCGATAAAACCGGCACGCAGCCCGGCGGCGTTGGAGCGTTTCGACAGGCTGTGACAGATGATCAGATTGCTGAAATCGCCATTTGCCGCCTGCACCGCGCCATCAGGCGGGGTCTCGCCGAGATAGACATCGGCGTAGCATTCATCGGCAATCAGCACAAAATCATGGGTCCGTGCCAGTTCCAGCGCCCGTTTCAGATAGGCGAGATCGGCAGCCGCCCCTTCCGGGTTTGACGGCGTGCACAGATACATGAAGGCAGCCCGGTCCATTACCTCTGCCGGGATTGCCTCGAGATCGGGCAGGAAACCGGTTTCGGCGGTGGCGGGCAGGTAATGCAGCTTTGCCCCCGCCATTACGCCCGCACCCTCATAGACCATATAGGCCGGGTTCGGCAGCAGGGCGAGCGGCTGGTTGCCGTCCGCATTAGTGGCCGGGGTCAGGAGCTGGGCGAGGAAATACAGCGTTTCCTTGGTGCCCGGCACGGCGAGGATATGGCGGTCGGGATCGAGGCTGTCCGCGGCAGCACCATAGCGCCGAACCAGCCAGTTCCGCGCCGCCAGCCGGTATTCCGGTGTGCCGTCAACCGGCGGGTATTTGCCCCAGAGATGGGCGTTCTCGGTGATGATCTCGTTCATCCAGAGCGGTGGCACGCCCTGCGGCTCACCGATGGTCAGGTTGAGCGGTGCACCGTTATGGGCCGGTGTTACCGGGTCGAGCAGGTCGCGCAGGCGCTGGAACGGATAGTCGGGAAGCTGGTCGATCAGCGGGTTGGTCGGCATGGGGCGGGCCACTCATGGTTGGGAAATCGAACATCCGTTCGGCATAGGATCGTGCGGTCGCGGCACGGGAGGGCATTTTATGTGATCCTGTCCCAAACAGCAGGATTGGCAAGGATTTTTGTCCGGCCTGATGCAGCCCGGTAATCACAGTGCCGAGATCATCGAGCGACAGCCCGTCCATATTGCCGATGGTAACTGCGATAGCCTTGCCATTGGCCTTCGCCGCCTTGCCGAGTTCGGCGAGCAGCTCCGGCACATCGAGGCTCACCATGCCGCTGTCGGCAATGCCCGGTTCGGTCTCACCGAGCGGCACCGGTTGCGCGGTCAGGCCATGGGCGCGCTTGAAGCCGTTGAGCACGCGCCGCGTCATCCCGCTTTCCGGCAGCTGCTCAAGCACCTGTTCGGCTGCACTGGCAATGCGCTTCACGAGTGGAGCCTTCCCGTCAGTGCCGTCGAGCGGCAGCAGGATCGCACCGCTTTCCGAGGCGGCGGCGGTGATCTCTCTGAGCATCTCCCGTCGCGCAGATGCCTTGTCGGCGAGTGCGATCAGGCTGCGCCCGTGACGGCCATTGCAGGCGCGGATCACGGCGATGTCTACAGCGTCCTGCAGGGGTGATTTTGGCTCGGGTGACATGGTGCGGGGTCGGGAACAGTGAAACTGATCCGGTTTCTTAAACCCTCTGCAGTAAAGCGCCAAGCAAAAGGCCCGACATATGGGCCGGGCCTTTTACTGATTTGTTGTAAGGGGTAATCGCTGCCTCAGGCGGCGGCAACTGCCTGCAGGAACTCCGTAATGCGGGTGCGCATGTCGCTGGTCTGGGTCGCCATGGCATTGCTGGCGGTCTTGACCTGTGTTGACGCCTCGCTGGTCTGGTTGATGGCATCATCGACCGAGGCCATGTTGTCGGCCACCTCCTGTGTGCCATTGGCCGCTTCCTGCACGCTGCGGTTGATTTCAGCCGTGGCGCTGCTCTGCTCGGTGATCGCGGCGGCGATGGAACCGGTATAGTCGCTGACCGCCTCCACATGCTGGGCGATTTCGGCAATCGCACTGACCGCATCGGTGGTGGTGGTCTGGATACCGATGATCTGCTGGCTGATCTCCTGCGTTGCCTGTGCCGTCTGGTTGGCCAGTGTCTTGACCTCGGCGGCGACGACGGCGAAGCCCTTGCCGGCATCACCGGCGCGTGCAGCCTCGATCGTGGCGTTGAGGGCGAGCAGGTTGGTCTGCTCGGCGATATCCTGGATCAGGGTAATCACCGCCTCGATCTGTTTGGAGGCCTCATCGAGGGTGGCAATCCGTTGACGGGCGGTAGCGGCAGAGTCAGTCGCGGTTTCTACCACATTGGTGGTCCGTTCGATCTGTTCGGAAATCTCCCGGATCGAGACGCTCATCTGCTCACAGGCCGAGGCGACGCTCTGGACATTCTCTGACGCATCACCGGCAGCCCGGCTGGAGTTCTTGGACTGGTCAGCCGAGGTGAGCGCCAGTGACGCCATGTGTTCGGCCAGTGTCTCGACCTCGTTCAGCTCCACATCCACCTGCTGCAGGGTTTCCTCGATCCGGGTGCGGAACTCGCCGATCAGGTTGTCGACGATGTCCTGCCGGGCCTGCATCTTGTCGGTCATCGCACGCAGTGGCTTCACGATCGAGCGGCTGATGATATAGGCCGCAGCACTGGTGCCGAGCATGGACAGGATGGTGAGCAGGATCTCCCGCCACAGCACGGCGCTTTCCGTCTCGATATGACCATTGATCAGGGTTTCCGTATCCTTGATGGCAAGTTCCTCGATGCTCTTCAGATCCTCGATGCGGGCGGTGCTGGCGGCAAACCACTGGGGTGCCGTGACGGCCACGACGCTGGCGCTGAAGGGTGAATTTTTCACCGCATTGACCATCTTCTCATAATCGGGATGGCTGCTGATATGCTGACGGAACAGTTCGGCATTTGATGTATTGGTGTTCACCATGAATGTTTCAAAGTAGCTGATCTGCTTTGCATTCAGGGTCAGGAACTTCTGATAGACACCCGGTGTGAATTGTCCGGCACCAAAACCGGTGGCCCCGGCGGCACGTTCGAGACCGGCAATCTCCTTGCCATGGCTGAGGGCATTGAATGCCTCGATGCTGCGGACCAGATCGGTATGGCTGGTGACACTGACCATGCTTTCGGTGATGTGCAGCAAGGCATTGATGATACCGGTATAATACCGCGCCATATCCGGGACGGCTGTGGCAAGTGCCGTGACGGTACCGCGCATGGTGCCGATGGAGGTCAGCTCGGCGGCGGCATCATTGGCGTGTTGCGCCATACCAGCGGGCAGTTTCTCGCCATAGAGACCGATCAGGATATTGTTGAACTGTTTCAGCGCCTCGTCACTGTCTGCACGTTTTTGCGGCAGGGTGTCGGCGAAGGCCTTGCCACCGGATGCGATATGCCCTGCCGACTGGCCGCGTTCGACCTGCAGCGTATGGATCAGCTCTGCCACGATCGGCATCAGTCGCAGCAGCTCGGCATTGGCTTCGGTCTGCTTGATGACCGAAGCGCTGTCATGGATGGTTTTTGCCTGCATGGTGGCGAGTGCTACCAACGGAATGGAGCACAGAAGTACGATGCGGGCTTTGATGGACAATCGCTTCAGTATCATGGTGCTGCTCTTTTGTTTGTTTTTGTAGGTCTGGCGCCGGTTCAGGAAGTGATCCGACTGAATATTACCTATTAGTTTCACCGGATATGGTTGCTGAAAGGTTATTTAAACCAAGATAAACGCCGGAAATTTCGACCAGCCCCGAAATGCCGACCACACACAAAAAGACCCCGGCCGATTGCGCGGCCGGGCAAGGGGAAGAGAGGATGTCTAGGGTTGTGTTCTAGGCGGCGGAAACCGACTGCAGGAACTGTGTGACCCGGTCGCGCATGACGCCGGTCTGCTCGACCATGGCCATACTCGCTGATTTGACTTTGGTTGAAGCCTCCGATGTCTGGGCGATGGCCTCATCAACATGCATCATGTTTTCGGCTGCCAGATTGGTACCGCTCGCCGCTTCCTGTACGCTGCGGTTGATCTCACCGGTTGTGCTGCTCTGTTCGGCAATCGCGGCTGCGATGGAACCTGTGTATTCGCTGACCGATTCCACATGCTGGGCGATCTCGGCGATGGCACTGACCGCGTCATTGGTTGAGCCTTGAATGCCGCTGATCTGCTGGCCGATATCCTGTGTTGCCTGCGCCGTCTGGTTGGCGAGGTTCTTGACCTCGGCAGCGACAACGGCAAAGCCCTTACCGGCATCACCGGCGCGCGCAGCCTCAATCGTGGCGTTGAGGGCGAGCAGATTGGTCTGCTCGGCGATATCCTGGATCAGGGTAATCACTGCCTCGATCTGTTTTGCGGATTCATCAAGTGAGCTGATCCGATCCCGTGCCGTCATGGCCGATCCGGTGGTGGTTTCCACGACGCCCTTGGTGCGCTCGACCTGTTCGGAAATCTCGAGGATCGCTGCGGTCATTTCTTCGGAGGCAGAAGCAACGCTCTGTACGTTGCTGGAAGCGGTTTCCGCAGCACGGCTGGAACTTCTCGACTGATCGGCAGAGCTTTGCGCGAGGGCAGACATCTGTTCGGCAAGATCCAGTACCTCGTCGATCTGGGCATCCACCTGTTTCAGTGTCTGATCCATTTCTTCACGGAATTCACCAATCAGGCGATCGATGGCGTCCTGGCGTTCCTGTTTCTGGCTGTTTTCCGACGCGGTGATCTGTTCGAGCTTGATCCGCTCGATGGCGTTTTCACGGAAGACCAGAACGGTCTGGGCCATATCGCCGATCTCATCGGCGCGGTCGGTGGCATCAACCTCGACCTCGGTATTGCCATCGGCAAGGCGGCGCATGGTGTCGACCAGCCCGGTCAGCGGCTTGGTCACGGTGCGTGATGAGGCATAACCGGCGGCGGCAGCAAACAGGATGGCTCCACCTGTAATTGCGGCAATAAGCCATCCGAGATTGGCGATCATGGCATAGGCCTCGCGGTTTTCCTGAACCGCAACCAGTTGCCATGTGACGCCGTGAAATTCGAATGGTGTCGCGGCGAAGTGCATTTCGGCATTCCGGTATTTGTGGGATGCGCCGAAACTGGTTGTGTCATTGGCACTGCTGGCATCGGCAACCGGGTCGAAACCCGCAGCAGTTGCCAGCACATCATTCACATCTGGGCTGAACCGGGAGTCATTGCGCAACAGGCCATCATCGCCGACCAGCAGCAACTCACCGGTTTCGCCAAGGCCGTCCGGTGCGGCCATGATGTTGCTTAACTCGTCGATCGGCATCTGCAGGGCGAGTACGCCAATAACCTCGCCACCGAGATTGACGACCGGTGTCGAGATAAAGCCTGCCGGGGCGTTGGCGCTTGGGGCATAGGGTTGGAAGTCGGTGAATGCCACCTTGCCGGCCTCGCCAGCCTTCATGGCCTCACGGAACACGGTGCCAAGGTCGGTTTTTGCCCATTGACCGGGATTGCTGTCGCCGAAATTGGTGGCGAAATCCAGTTCCTTGAACACGGAGTAGACGAGATTGCCCTCTGCATCGAACAGGAAGACGTCGTAGTACCCGCCATCCTGCTGGAACTTATGGAACCACGGATGGAACCAGGCATGGATGACATCATAGGTCGTGCCGGTTCCGGCATCGTCGAGCATGTCCTTTTGCCCGGTCGGGTTCGGGTTATTGGTGATATAGGCGGATTGCAGCTTTTCGGTCTGGTTGCCGCGCAGTTCCTTCCAGGCATCACGGAAGGATTCCACGGCGGTTACCGTATTCGGATTACCGGCCGTGAGCAGCAATTCGCGCTCGATTGATTCCATGCGCGCATGAACGCTCTCTGCCGCCTTTCTGGCAACAGCCTCGAGCCGGTTGTCGGTCTGTTGTGCCACGCCCTTGCTGGCGATGAGGAAGCAGGCGGCACCCATGGTGATTGCAACCAGCGCGGCGACAGACACTGTAACCAGCGGGAGTTTGACGGTGAGTTTGAGTTTCTTCAGCATTTGGCGTTCTCGCACATCTTTTGACGACATCGGAACGAGCGTAACGATCCGCGCTTAACAAAGGATTTAAGCCACGGCACAAAAAAAGCCCGGCTGCTGCCAGCCGGGCTCTCTTTTGCATATATTGCGCGGGATTTAGCCGATGGTTTGTGAACCGTGGCCGAATTCCGGATAGGCTTCCATGCCGAGCTCTGCCTTGTCGAGGCCGCTTTCCTCGTCTTCTTCGGAGACGCGGATGCCGATGGTGAACTTCAGGGCAAACCAGACAATCGCGCTGGTGATAGACACGAAGATGGCAACGGCAACGATACCGGTGATCTGGACGACTAAGTCACCGGAACCGAAGATGGCAACCGCGAGGGTGCCCCAGATACCGGCAACAAGGTGAGCAGAGATCGCACCGACCACATCGTCGATTTTAAGCTTGTCGATGGCAGGAACGGCGAGAACCACCAGAACACCACCGATTGCGCCGACGATGATTGACATCAGGCCAACCTGCAGATCAGGACCGGCAGTGATGGAAACCAGACCGGCAATGGCACCGTTGAGGGCCATGGTCAGATCAACCTTCTTGAACATCAGTTGGCTGACGATCATGGCAGCAACAACACCGCCACAGGCAGCGAGGTTGGTGTTCACGAACACGATAGCCATGGCAGAGGCATCAAGCGCAGAGCCGAGAGCCAGCTGTGAGCCGCCATTGAAGCCGAACCAGCCGAGCCACAGGACGAAGGTACCGAGCGTGGCCAGCGGCAGGTTTGCGCCGGGCATCGGGTTGATGGAACCATCGGCGTTGTACTTGCCTTTACGAGGTCCGAGGATCAGGGCACCGACGAGGGCAGCCCAGCCGCCGACAGAGTGCACAATGGTTGAACCGGCGAAGTCGCTGAAGCCCATTTCAGAGAGCCAGCCGCCGCCCCAGGTCCATGAACCCTGGATCGGATAGATGATCGCAGACAGGATCGCCGCGAAGATCAGGAATGGCCACAGCTTGATACGCTCGGCCAGCGTGCCGGAAACGATCGACGCTGCGGTAGCAACGAACACCATCTGGAAGAACCAGTCAGACATGACCGAGTAACCGTTTTCGGTCACGGCAGCGATCAGTGCCGGGGTGGCTTCATCGGCATTGAGCAGCGCCAGTTCGGCAGCCGAAGTGTCATAGAGGAATGAGAATGAGCCGATGTAACCGCTGACATCGGTGTACATCAGGTCATAGCCGAGCAGGTAATACATGATACCGGCGATGGCATAGAGCGCGATATTTTTCAGGCAGATGGTGGCGGTGTTTTTGGACCGGACCAGGCCGCTTTCGAGCATTGCGAAACCGGCAGCCATCCACATGACGAGGGCGCCGCAAACGAGGAAAGAGAAGGTGTTGAAAATAAACGCGGTCTCGTCAGAGACGGCCGCCGCCGCATAATCGGAAGGCAGCATGAAGGCGAGGATACCCGCACCCATCATGGCCATTTTTGTCATAGGGGATTTCATTGCTGAAAATACTCCGTCGATGGTTATCTGTTTGAATGGGAAGTCGATCGAATGATCTGATGGGTTAGACCGCTTCTGCGTCGGTTTCGCCGGTGCGGATGCGAACGGCCTTGGCAACGTCGAGGACGAAGATTTTGCCGTCGCCGATGCGACCGGTGTTGGCAGCTTTCTGGATCGCTTCAACGGCCTGATCGACGAGTTCGTCGGTGACCACGATTTCCAGCTTCACCTTGGGCAGAAAGCTGACGGAATATTCCGCGCCACGATAGATTTCGGTCTGGCCTTTCTGACGGCCGAAGCCCTTGACTTCGCTGACGGTTAAGCCTTCGACGCCGAGTGCGGTCAGTGCCTCACGGACATCGTCGAGCTTGAATGGTTTGATGATTGCATAAATCAGTTTCATTGGGTGTGCCCCTCATGCCGCCGTTGTTGGTACCGGTACCGCCGCCTTGAGAACCAATGCTCGAGGGAAAAACGGTCCGGACATGAACTCGGCAAGTTGTTTTACGATTTGCCGGGCAACCTAATACAAGATGCGTGCCGGAATTGTGCACAGCAGCAACTTTGCTTTAGTATATTGTTTTTGCGGGATAAATTGGCGTTGCAAATTTTGATGTCACAATCTTGCTGCCCATAATAAGTGCAAAATTGCCATTAGGACCTGCTGAAATGATGAAAATTTGTGCAGTTGATTGTTCTGACGCCAATTGGTGCGGCCAAGAGGTTCAGGGGTCTGCGACACTTCCTCACCCCGGTTTCTGGTGCCAAATGCCCATATTCACGCTATGACTCCTGTCGTTCCGGGGAGCACCAGCCGATTGGATAAGACGGCCATGACAACAAGAAAATCCACGAACCAGAAAGCATCCGACAGCCCTGCTGTCCTGCAAACCGAGGTCATCATCGTTGGTGGCGGGCTTGCGGGTATGACCTTTGCCGCGCTGCTCGGTACTGCCGGTGTCGGTTGTGTTTGTATCGACAAGCAGGATACGCCGACCATGACCCATCGTCGCTATGACGGGCGGACCACGGCGATTTCGCTGGCCAGCCGCCGGGTGCTGGAAGCGGCGGGTATCTGGTCACTGGTCATGGAAGCCGGGCAGGCGGAACCGATCAAAGACATTCGCATCACTGATGATTTCGCGCCGATATTCCTCAATTTCGACAGCAGCGATGTGGGTGACGAGCCGTTCGGCCATATCGTCGACAATCTCGATCTGCGCTACCGCATGATGCAGCGGATCGAGCAGCTGGCCGGTGTCACGCTGATCAATGGCTGTGGCGTCACCGATTATCAGCGCGATGACAATACCATGACCGTGACCCTCGATAACGGTCAGCAGATTACCGCGCCCCTGCTGGTTGGCGCTGATGGTCGTGGCTCACCGACCCGCGAATGGGCCGGGATCGGCACTGATCGCTGGCAGTACAACCAGACCGCGATTGTCTGCAACGTCACCCATACGGTGCCCCATGACAATCTGGCGCTCGAGCACTTCATGCCATCCGGCCCGTTTGCCGTGCTGCCCCTGCCGGATACCGAGGCAGGCAAGCCGCGTTCCTCCGTGGTCTGGACCAAGCGGCCCCATGAGGCGAGCAGCATCGTTGCCCTCGATGAGGACGGGTTCAATGCCGAGCTGCAGGCGCAGTTCGGTGACTATCTCGGTGCGGTTGCGGTCGATGGCGGTCGCTTTACCTATCCGCTCAGCGTGCTTCATGCCCGTGCCTATGTCGCACCGCGGCTGGCGCTGGTGGCCGAGGCAGCCCATGCCATTCACCCGATTGCCGGGCAGGGTCTCAATCTCGGCATGCGGGATATTGCAGCGCTGACCGAGCTGATCGTGGATGCCAAGCGGTTGGGGCTCGATATTGGTGCGGCCTCATTGCTGACCCGCTATCAGCGCTGGCGGCGGCAGGACAATGTCACCCTGCTGGTCGTGACCGATGGGCTGAACCGCCTGTTCTCCAATGATGTCCGCCCGATCAAGCGGCTGCGGCAGGTTGGCCTCGCGCTGGTCGAGCGGATGCCACCGGCCAAGCGGTTCTTCATGCGCCATGCCATGGGTAGTGTCGGCAGCCTGCCGCGCATCGTCCGGGGCGAGGCGCTCTGAAGCGGTGTTGATCGGCTCTAGTTCTGGCGCTGGCCGTAGGGACGGCAGCGGGTTGCGCCGGTTGCCTCATCGGTCACCAGGCGACCGGTATCCTCAATCACCAGATAAACATCGCTGACCGCGCCATTGTCGCCGTTGGTCAGTGGTGTGACGGTCAGGGTGGCTGGTTCCCCGGTCCGGATCAGGCGTTCGAGGCGTACTTCCCGCGCCGGGATCGTGCTGCGTTTGCCGCCGAGCAACGGCACCGGCTTGCCGCGATAGAGCATAGGCTCGACATTGCCGACCGCGATCACCTGATCACGTTCCGGCTGGGTTACCTCAATCAGCAGGAAGTTCTCCACCTCAATCGGCAGGACGCCATCATCATCCCCGGCGAGGAAGGCGGCCTGACACTGGCCGAGGCTGAACTGCACCTGTGCCGGTGAGCTGAGGAAATACGGGCGGCGGCTGTAACCGGCGGTCTGGACCTCAACCCCCAGATGCGGATGCGACCGGAAATTCAGCACCGGCTGACGCGGCACCGCATCGAGCAGTTTGATGTCGTCAGAGGATGGCGGGTTGATAACGTCAAACGCCCCGGCGAAGCTCGGTATCTCCGGTGCATCGACATCCAGCCCCATTTCCTGCAATTCGGCACAGCCGCTCAGCAGGGCAACGCCGGTCAGGGTAGAGGCCAGCCAGATTGACAGCTTCTTGATCATGGCGCGGCGCAGCTTTCCTTGGCCCAGTCGCTGTCCGGGTAATCAACGATCAGATAGATCGGCGTCGACTGTGCGATGGTGCCGAGATCCATCGGCACGGCCCCGACCATGGTGACGGTGCAGGCCGGAATGAAGTCGGTGAGGTCGAGCGCACCCGCCGGGATCGGCATGTGGTCATAGATGCTATCGATGGGAATGCCCTGACGACGTACCAGACCGATCTCACCGGCAACCAGCTGGCGGATGCCGGATGGTCTGGACGGGTCCTGAACCTCGATCAGCAGGAAGTCATCAACCTCGATCGGGGCGGTGCCATCCGCTGAACCAGCGAGATAGACCCGGCTGCCGGGTGCTCGGCGAACCGGTGCGGCCCCCGGTTCGATCATCGGCACCGGCATGATCTTACTATCATTGGGCATCTCAACCGTGAACCGTCGATCCTCGGCAAAGCCGATCAGCGCCGAGCCGGTCTGCGGGATTGCCGGCACCAGCTTCGCGGCACCAACATCATGGATGGTGTTGCCACAGGCCGTCAGCAGAAACAGTGCCGCAACGGGTAGGGCGGTGGTGAGAGCTGGCAGATACCGCATTATCGGATGCCCATGATCTTCTGGGTTTCGGCGAGGACAGGTGCGGCAATATCATTCGCCTTCTCAGCCCCCAGATCAAGAATCCGGTCGATCTCGCTCATATCGGCGAGCAGCTCATTCATCCGGGTGGTGATCGGTGCCAGCTTGTCCACCGCCAGATCGGCAAGACCCTGCTTGAGGGCCGAGAACTGGCCGCCGCCATATTGTTTCAGCACGGCTTCCCGGCTGGTATCGGCCAGTGCTGCATAAATGGTGATAAGGTTGGCAGCTTCCGGGCGACCTTCCAGTCCCTCGGCCTCGCTCGGCAGGGCGTCGGGATCGGTCTTGGCCTTGCGGAACTTGAGCGCGATGTCGTCGGCGGTGTCAGTCAGGTTGATCCGGCTGTAATCCGACTGGTCGGATTTGCTCATCTTCGAGGTGCCATCACGTAAGGACATGACGCGGGTGGCCTCGCCCAGAATCTGCGGCTCCGGCAGCGGGAACTGTTCAACGCCATAGCGGTGGTTGAAGCTGGTGGCAATCTCGCGCGCCAGTTCAAGGTGCTGTTTCTGATCCTCGCCGACCGGCACATGGGTTGCCTTGTACAGCAGAATGTCGGCGGCCATCAGGACCGGATAGGCATAGAGGCCGAGCGGGGCCACTTCCTTCTTCTTGCCGGCTTTTTCCTTGAACTGGGTCATACGGTTGAGCCAGCCCATCGGGGTCAGGGTGGAGAACAGCCAGGCAAGTTCGGAATGACCGGAAACCCGGCTCTGCTGGAAGATCGTGCAATGGGCGGGGTCGATCCCGGCTGCGATATAGGCAGCGGTCAGTTCGCGGACATTGCGGCGCAGCTCTGCCGGGTCCTGCGGTACAGTGATGGCGTGCAGATCGACGATACAGAAGATGCTGTCATAGTCCCGTTGCAGGGCGACCCAGTTCCGCAGCGCGCCAAGGTAATTGCCAAGGTGCAAGCGGTTGGTCGGCTGCATGCCTGAGAAGATGCGACGGGATGCGCTGGTCATGATCTGGGGTCTTTTCAAACAGAGAGGGTAGAGAACTGAACCGGTGTTATCGACAAGCACCGGCGACGGGTCAAGCGGCTGGTGGTTTCGGTGTGCCCAATCCGGCAGTAATCTCGCGAATTTTTCCGGCACCGAACAGGATTGCGGCAATGGTGAAGCCGATGGCGCCAAGCCCGATCAGGGCCAGCATCCAGATAACCCGCATCACCGGATCGGCACCGAAATTCAGGTCCAGAACCATCGGGCCGGTGACCAGCAGGATGGCGGCGAGCAGCAGCGCCATGACGGCACCGGCGCCAATGATCCGTGGCAACCGGATGATAAAGCGCTGGTCTAGGTTGAACTGGCCGCGTTTGCGCAGACCCCGGACCAGCAGAGCCAGATTGAGCCAGGCGGTAATGCCGGTTGCCAGTGCGATCCCGGCATGGCCGAGTGGCTGGATCAACAGCAGGCTGCCGCAGGTGTTGATGGCCGTGCAGAGAATGGCGATCCGCACCGGGCTGGCGGTATCCTGCCGGGCGAAATAGGCGGCGTTCAGCACCTTGACCCCGACATAGGCCGGGATGCCGAGGGCATAGGCGCTGAGCGCCATGGCGGTCTGTGCGGTATCGAAATCATCGAAACGGCCATACTGGAACAGCCCGCCGATGATCTGTTCGGCGATGATACCGAGGCCGAGTGCCGATGGCAGTGCCAGCAGCAAGCCGTATTCGAGTGCGCGCGAGAGCAGGTGCATGGCCTCTTTCTCGCGGCCTGCGCTCATCGCCCGCGACAGGCCCGGCAGCAGGGCGGTGCCAATGGCGATGCCGATCACCCCGAGGGGTAGTTGATACATCCGGTCGGCATAGAACAGCCAGCTGATCGCGCCTGAGGCCAGCAGCGAGGCCAGAATGGTGTCGATCATCAGGTTGATCTGCATGACCCCGCCGCCAATGATGCCGGGCACCATCAGGCGCAGCAGCTTTTTCATATCCGGGCTGAGGCTCGGGCGGATCAGATGCGGCAGAATACCAAGCCGATGCGTAAACCAGAGCAGAAAGGCAAGTTGCAGTATCCCGGCGACGCTGACCGCCCAGGCCATGGCATCCGCCGGTGAGGTGCCGGCATATTGCGCATAGCCGAGGCCGCCGATCAGGGTCAGGTTGAAGATGATCGGGGCCGCAGCAAAGGGCGCGAACCGCCCCATGCTGTTGAGCAGGCCGCCGAGCAGTGCGGTGACCGAAATCAGCAGCAGGTAGGGGAAGGTGATACGGGCCAGATCAATGGCTGCCTGAAACTTCTGCGGCTCGTCGATAAAACCGGGGGCCAATACCGTTACCAGTGCCGGCATGAACAACAGGCCGAGGAGGACAAAGGGGATCAGGAAGGCAATCATGATTGCCATGGCGCGTTCTGCCATGGCTTTCCCGGCTTGCTTGCCCTCGATCTCGATCTTTTCCGAGACCATGGGCACGAAGGCGGCGCTGAACGCACCCTCGGCAAACAGGCGGCGGAAGAAATTGGGCAGTTTCAGCGCGACGAAAAAGGCATCGGCCATGGGTCCAGCCCCGAGGATCATTGCCGTCAGCAGGTCACGGGCAAAGCCGAAAACCCGGCTGAGCATGGTCAGGCCGCCAACAGTGGCAATGGCACGCGACAGTGACATGGGGGTGATGCACTCGAATGGAGACGTGGGGGATTCCGGCTACAGCATTTAGCCGATTACTTTGGCAAAGGCGAGGCGTTATCGAGGCTTACGTGCCCTGTTTACGGGCGGCTCGTCCTTGCGCTTCTCTACACTCTTGTCGCTGCCGTCATTGGCAGCATCGGCAGTTGGGGTTTTTGAGGACGGATGCGGTGTTTGTGCTTCCTCCGCTGCGGCAGTGGCTGCCTCACCCTCGGTAATCGCCTTGTCGGCTGCGGCCTTGAGGCGGTTGCGCCAGCGCAGGTTCGGCTTGCCGCCCGAGACATGCCATTCGGCGCGGATACCGCTGTCGCGACCGAGCATTTTCCGGTCCTGCTCGGCGGCTTCCTCGGCCATTTTCTCATCATGGATGGTCTGAATGACTTTGATTTCGGAGAGGAATTGTTCGCCCGAGATCGGCTCAACCGCAGCCTTGTTGCCGATGCCGGTCATCTTTAAAACCCGGTCGCCCTTGAACAGCGCTGCCTCGCGTGAACGCAGCATCCGGGCTTCCGGCACGGCGGCTGACGGGTCATAGCGGACATAGGTGGTCTCGCCATCCGGGGCGTGGTCGACCTTGACCCCATTGGCATGGCGCAGGCTGACAATGCCGTTCTGGCGGATACGGGCGATAGCACCATCCGATCCGACCATGGCACCGAGCAGGCGGCGCTGGGAAAACCGTTCATGGATTTCCTCGATCACTTCCTCGCCGATTGGCACCGCCTCTGACTCATGGGCATTGGTCAGATGATAGTTTTTGAGTGCTTCCGGGTCGACATCGCGCAGCAGGGCATCGAAGCCGGGCGCAGTGCGTTTGTTTTTGGCCAGCTGGTCGGTGACGTCGAGCGGCTTGGTGTTTTCGGAATAGCTGTTGCGGATACTGCCGACAGCGCTCAGCAACTGGCCCTTGATCAGGCCGACCGGGCCGTCGATCACATTGACCGTGGCGATCAGGGCATCGAGGGCGATGGCTGCCGGTTTGTTTTCCTTGAAATACTTGCGCGCCTTCTGCAGCAACCGGGTTGGCAGCCAGATCGGGTTCTTGCCCTTCTCGATCAGGCTGACCGGATCATCGCCGGTCGCTTCCCGGCGCAGGCGGGTGGCGAAATCCTCCTGAATCTTGCGCACGGCATCCTGTCGGTTGAAGGTGCCGATCTTTGATCCGAGGGTCATGCCCGCTTCCAGCAGGTTTTTCGGAGGCTTGGTGCTGATCTCGGTGAACTCACCGCTGTTATGGGTGTTGGAGAACATCCAGAGGGTGAATTGCTGCTCGGCCTTTTTGTCTTTGCTCTTATCGCCCTTGCCCGCCTCGTCCCCGACGGTCTGCTCTTCGACCGGATAGAGCACATAGCCCACCTGATCCGAGCGCCAGACATCGGCGCTAGTCTGATAGAGCGTGTAGTTGGTCAGGGCGCGTTCCTGCAGCAGATGCTGGTGACGGATGATCTCGGGATAGGCCCAATGGGCCGGGCTCTCATCCTTGCGGGCCTGCACCACATGGATGCGACCGAGGCGGCCAGCCGGGTGATCGACCGAGAGGTCATCTTCCTTCAGATCGTCAGGGTCAAAGGCGAAGAGCAGGGCCGAATGGCCGTTGTCATCCTTGGCAATCCGGTAGCGACCGATATTCGCCGGGATATTGCCATCGGCCCGGAACAGCGGCTTCTGGAACGGGAACAGGTCGCGCATGATCCGCACACCGCCCTCAAGGGTCAGGGCGCGGGCATCACGCAGATGGGGATCAAAGCCATCCAGTGCCTTACGGTATACGCCGTCATCATTGGCGGGTGGCGGGGTGGGGTTCTTGTCGGCGGCTTCCTGTTCGATGTCGTCGATAACATCATCGCCCTGTTTTGCCGTCTGGTCTTCGGGCGGGGGAGAGGCCGGACCCTTGTCCGGTTTCTGATTGGTCATACGATTTTCCGGAAGCGGCTTCCGGCCCATGTTTTCAATGCTTTTCGTTTCTGTGTCATGGGTATTTTATACCTTTGATCAACGAAAGGACGCAGCGGATCAGGCACTTGCAGTACTGTCGACAATCCATCATTCTCCCCGGCGACACTGACGGAACATGTCGGGCATATGGAAGATATTGATGGTACCTAATCGGATGATACGGTCGGCCCTGCTGATCATGCTGTTTGTCACAATGCTGGTCGGCCCCGCCCATGCCCAGAATCAGAAACAGCAAAAGTCCGGTTCACCGGCGGGTGGGCCTGTGGCGTTTACCGATCCAGAGCGGTTTTACAGCGCGGTCATGCCGGTCAATCCGGTGCCTGTTGCGCCCGAGCTTGGGCCAGACAGGTTGCAATGGGTTGCCAGAAGCGCGGTATATGTTGCGCCCGGTCCCAATGTGACGGTGCAGGTGGGTGTATTCCACTGGACCCCGCGTTATCGGATTGCCATGCGGGTTATGGACACCGATGCCTATGGCGTGCTGGTGGCCGATGATCTCAAGATATTGCGTCAGGCGCTGGGTGAAAAGCGCGAGATTGAAAATCTGCGCGGTTTCTCGGCCTTCAACACGACCTGCCTTGAAATCACCGGGCGCTACAAGGATGAAAACAATCCACGACCGCATACGGTAAGCTGGGTCATTCCATACCCGGATCACGTGATTGTGGTGCATGTGCGTGCCGCCGATCCCGCCCAGTTCACCAGCCCGGAAGCGCTCGAGTTCAACAGTACATTCGATGTGTTGCGGTAAATGCGTTTGTTTCGTTCCGCGGCCTTGAAATCGATCCCGGCACTGATTGCCTGCGCCATGTTGATGGTGCTTGCCAGCGCATCACTGCCAGCCCTCCAGTCACAGGCAGCAGCGCAGCAATCCCGGCAAAATCTGTACAATGATCCTTTCCGTCGGTTCCGGGCGCTGTTTCCCAATTCGGTCGTGTTTTCTCAGGGCAGTATCTGGCGCCAGCATGAGGAAACGGTAATCAAGGACTGGGTCTATAAATCCGATATCGAGGGCTTGCATCTGAGGGTGGTGGTGCTCGATTTCGATGATGAGTTTGCCAATACTCGCAGCAGCGGTGTCGGTGCCTGGGTCGCCAGCCGGGACGGTCTCGAACTGGTGCTGGGCGAGGCGGGTCTTGATTACGAGATCACCAAACTGCGCAGTGTCGAGGCCTTCGGTAAATACGCCCTCGAACTGACGGCCTTTGCCAGGGACGACAGCGGCAGGGCCCTGGTGATGTACTCCATCCCCTCGGCAACGCGGGTAATGGCGATCATCATCATGGCGGATGAGGTCGAGACCATGCTCGGCCCCGTGGTGAGCCAATTTGCCACCAGCTTCCAGTTTTTGAGGCTTGAGGATTGATCTTTCAGGCATTGCCGCCAAATCCGTGCAACCCTGTGCGCGCCTGTTTCTGACGTATCTGCAATCTGTTTGGAGTTTCCCCGGTGAAAGGTTTTCTGGTCCTGATTGGTATGCTTGCCGTGATCGGTGCTGCCATCGCCGGTGTCGGCTACTACCTCTATGGTGACAGGTTCATCGATATGGTGACGGTGGCCGAGGCGCGGGTGAAGGCCGCTGCCCTGCAGGCCGGTGAACTCGCTAACGAGGCCGTCGATGCGGTGGATCAGGGCATCGATAATTTGCCGGTCGAAGCGCCGGGCGATAATGCGCCCCACACGGCAATCGATACGGTTGAGAATGCACCGCGGGTTGAGGTGACGGAACAGGCGCAGCCTGCCCCTGAGGAACCACGTCCCGCCTTCGCCCCGGAGCCGGTCCGTTTCAGTGATCCGCAGGGGCGCTTTTCCGCCCTGTTTCCGGGTAAGGTCGGTGCCTTCGAGAATTATCTGGTCAATACCGCGCCGGACAAGATCGGCAACAGTCGCACCTTTGCTGCCAGTGGTCGCGAGATTGTGGCGCAGGTGACGGTGCTGAGCTGGGCACCGGAATTTCTGCCTGCTGCCAAGGGCTTTGCCGCGGATATTGCGGTTGACCCTGCCGATACCGTGTTTGGGGAAACCGGCAAGCAGCTGACCACCATGCTGCTCGGCGAGGGATCGGCGATTGAGGCGGTGCGCGAGTTTGATGCCTTTGACCGGCGCTCGGTTGAGCTAACCGGTATGGTGCCCAATGGCGAGGGCGGGTTTCACCGCTCGGTGGTCTGGCTGATGCCAGGCGAGGCGGATATGATCGCCGTGATTCTGCGTGCCTATGACGATAGTGGCCTGCTGGGCATTGAGGCACAGGCGTTCAACGAGAACTTTGCCATTCTCGAACCGGCAGCAGCGGAACCCGCCCCCGCACAATAGCTGCACTGTAGGTGCACAACCAAAACCCCGATTTCCGGCATCCGGCTTTGCTTGTGGCGCGCCCGAATAAAGGGTAGCAAAGTGGGGCGATTGTCATAGTCCCACCTCTGATCCGTGCCAGCCTGATGTCACCACTAAGCTCCGCTCTCAATCCCAACGATCCCGAGTTTCAGGCCAATGCGGCGGCCATGGCCGATCTGGTGGCCGATCTGCGTGAGAAGTCGGCAGCGATTGCCGCCGGGGGTGGTGAGAAGGCGCGGGCCAAGCATGTGGCGCGGGGCAAGATGCTGCCGCGTGAGCGGGTACAGGCGCTGATTGATCCCGGCACACCGTTTCTGGAGCTCTCGGCCTTTGCCGCCCATGAGGTTTATGAGGACTGGGTACCGGCGGCGGGTGTCATCACCGGCATCGGTCAGGTCAGCGGCGTTACCTGCGTGATCGTTGCCAATGACGCGACGGTCAAGGGCGGCACCTATTATCCGCTGACCGTGAAAAAGCACCTGCGGGCACAGGAAGTGGCGCGGGAAAATCACCTGCCCTGTATCTATCTCGTCGATAGCGGCGGTGCGTTCCTGCCGATGCAGGATGAGGTGTTCCCGGACCGCGATCACTTCGGACGCATCTTCTACAATCAGGCTCAGATGTCGGCCATGGGCATTCCGCAGATTGCGGTGGTCATGGGCTCGTGTACCGCCGGTGGTGCCTATGTGCCCGCGATGGCGGATGAGAGCATTATCGTCAAACAGCAGGGCACGATCTTCCTCGGTGGGCCGCCGCTGGTGAAGGCCGCAACCGGTGAGGTTGTTTCGGCTGAGGATCTTGGCGGTGCCGATGTTCATGCCAAGGTATCGGGCGTGGCCGATCACTATGCCGAGAATGACGGCGATGCGCTGCGCATTGCCCGCCGCATCGTTGGCAATCTCAACCGCCGCACGGTCGATCCGGGACGGTTCGCAGCGGTCAAGGCTCCGCTGTTCGATGCCAGCGAGCTGTACGGTGTGGTACCCGCCGATGCCCGCAAGCCGTTCGATGTGCGTGAGGTGATTGCCCGCATCGTCGATGGCAGCGAGTTTGACGAGTTCAAGAAACTCTACGGCACAACGCTGGTCACCGGCTTTGCCAAACTCTATGGCCAGCCGATCGGCATCGTTGCCAATAACGGCATCCTGTTCTCCGAAAGCGCGGTCAAGGGCGCGCATTTCATCGAGCTTTGCGCCCAGCGCCAGATACCGCTCGTGTTCCTCCAGAACATCACCGGTTTCATGGTTGGCCAGAAGTACGAGTCCGGCGGTATCGCCAAGGACGGTGCCAAGATGGTGACCGCTGTTTCCTGCGCCAATGTGCCGAAGCTGACCATGGTGATCGGTGGCAGTTTTGGCGCGGGCAATTACGGCATGTGCGGTCGGGCGTACCAGCCGCGCCTGATGTTCATGTGGCCCAATGCCCGGATTTCGGTCATGGGTGGTGAACAGGCGGCAACCGTGCTGGCGCAGGTGCGCCGGGATGCGATCGAGGCCAAGGGCGGTGACTGGTCCGAGGCGGAAGAAGCGGCATTCAAGCAACCGATCCGCGATCAGTATGAGCATCAGGGCCACCCCTATTACGCCAGCGCCCGGCTCTGGGATGACGGCATCATCGACCCCGCCGACAGCCGCCGCGTACTCGGCCTCAGCCTGATGGCCGCCCTCAACGCCCCGATACAGCCGACCAAATTCGGCATCTTCAGGATGTGATGACATGACGGAACAACTGAACGGATTTACCGTCGAGGCCCGTGACGATATTGCCTGGCTGACGCTGGCCCGCCCGGAAAAGCATAACGCCTTCGATGATCAGTTGATTGCCGATCTGACTGCTGCCTTCAGCCAGCTTGATCGGGATGAGAGCATCCGCGCGATCATTCTCTGTGCCGAGGGCAAGAGCTTTTCTGCCGGGGCCGATGCCAACTGGATGCGCCGCATGGCGGGCTACAGCGAGGCTGAAAACCTCGCCGATGCACAGGCGCTGGCCGGGCTGATGGAAACCATTGATCGCCTGTCGAAACCGGTGGTCGCCCGGGTACAGGGACCGGCAATCGGTGGCGGTGTCGGTCTGGTTGCCTGCAGCGATATCGTGATTGCCGCTGACAGCGCGTTTTTCCAACTCTCCGAGGTACGCCTCGGTCTGACCCCGGCGACGATCTCGCCCTATGTGGTGCGCGCCATCGGTGGCCGTGCGGCACGGCGCTATTTCCTGACGGCCGAGCGGATTGATGCCCCGACGGCGCAACACCTCGGCCTTGTGCATGAGGTGGTGGCCGCTGATGCACTCGACAGCGCGGTGGCCGGGATCATCGCGCATTTGCGCAAAGGGGGCAGGCAGGCGCAGGCAACATCCAAGCATCTGGTTGAGCTGGTGCGGGAAACCGATCCGTCGATTGTGCGTACCGCGACGGCGGAACAGATCGCCAGCGTGCGGGTCGGTGCGGAAGCGCAGGAAGGCCTCGCCGCCTTTCTGGAGAAGAGAAAACCAGCTTGGGCAGCAGGTGAGGGGTCATGAACGGATCATCCATGTTTCGCAAAATCCTGATTGCCAACCGGGGCGAAATCGCCTGCCGTATCGCCGATACCGCACGGGAAATGGGTATCGCCACCGTTGCCGTCTATTCCGATGCCGACCGGCATGCGGCCCATGTGGCGGCCTGTGATGAGGCGGTGCATATCGGTCCTGCCGCGGCAGCCGAAAGCTATCTGGTAATTGCGAAGATCATTGATGCCGCCAAACGCACAGGCGCTGAGGCAATCCATCCGGGTTACGGCTTTCTGGCCGAGAATGCCGGGTTTGCCGAGGCGATTGCCGATGCCGGTCTGACCTTCATCGGCCCACCGGCGAGCGCTATTCGGGCCATGGGCGGCAAGTCCGAGGCCAAGGCCCTGATGGCCGAGGCCGATGTGCCGCTCGTGCCCGGCTATCACGGTGACGATCAGACGCCTGACGTGCTCGCCAAAGCGGCGACCGATATCGGCTTCCCGCTGCTGATCAAGGCATCGGCTGGCGGCGGCGGTAAGGGCATGAAGGTGGTGAGCGAGGCATCCGGGCTGACGGATGCGATTGCCAGTGCCCAGCGTGAGGCGCAGGCATCCTTCGGTGATCCGAAGGTACTGATTGAGCGCTATCTGGCGACACCGCGCCATGTGGAGATTCAGGTCTTTGCCGACAGCCATGGCAACTGTGTGCATCTGTTCGAGCGCGACTGCTCGATCCAGCGACGGCACCAGAAGGTGGTCGAGGAAGCCCCGGCACCGGGCCTGACCGACACCACCCGTGCTGCGATGGGGGCGGCGGCAGTGCGGGCGGCGCAGGCAATCAGCTACACCGGTGCCGGTACCGTTGAGTTTCTGCTCGATACCGACGGTTCCTTCTATTTCATGGAAATGAACACGCGGTTGCAGGTCGAGCATCCGGTGACCGAGGCGATCACCGGCCTTGATCTGGTCGAGTGGCAGTTGCGGGTGGCGGCAGGCGAAGAATTGCCGTTTACACAAGACGACCTCGCGGTCGATGGCCATGCGATCGAGGTCCGGCTCTATGCCGAGGACCCGGCGCGCGGCTTCCTGCCCCAGATCGGTACGGTAACCCGGTTCGATGTGCCGGACATGCCCTTTACGCGGGTTGATGCCGGTATCCGTACCGGCGATATGGTCACGCCCAACTATGATCCGATGATTGCCAAGCTGATCGCCTGGGGCGAGGATCGCGACGATGCCTGCCGCCGGTTGAGCGAGATGCTAGCTGGCACCCGGCTCAAGGGTCTGAACGGCAATCTGGATTTCCTGCGCCGGGTGATCGACCATCCGGCCTTCCGCGCTGCCGATCTCGATACCCGCTTTATCGAGAACCATGAGGATGCGTTGCTGCACGGGCCGGAGCCATCCGCCCGCGCGCTGGCCGATGCGGCATTATCGCTGGTCGCGCATGTACGCGAGGAACGCGCCGATACCAACCCCTTTGCCGCCGATGGCTGGCTCTGCAATCTGCCGCGCCATGCGGTCTTTGTCTTTGAACCGATCAAGGGCGAGAGCCGGAGCGTCAGCGTCCAGTACCCGGACCGGATCAATGGCGAGTGGCTGATCACGGTCGGTGATGAACTGGTGACCATCAACCCGGACCAGATACCGGCTGAGGTGGACCGCACTGGCGACCGGCTGACTCTGTGGGACCGTGATGCCGATGGCTGGATCACGCTCGACTGGTTGAACCCGCTGGCCCCGCCGGATGCGGTGGCGGGTGCTGCCGGTGGTCTCGGCGCGCCAATGCCGGGCAAGGTGACGGCGGTGCTGGTCGAGGCCGGTGCCAAGGTCGAGGCGGGCACGCCGCTGCTTGTGCTCGAGGCCATGAAGATGGAGCATGTCATCAAGGCACCAGCCGCCGGTACCGTCACCGACCTGCCCTTTGCGGTTGGCGATCAGGTGATGGAGGGCGCAGCACTGGTGGCCTTTGAGGCTGCATCATAGGAAAGGGCGAGAACAGGCGGTGGTTGTTGCAATCGTCATCATTGCTGTCTTGCTGATCATCATCGCCGGGCCGGGCCTGTGGGCGAAGTCGGTGATCAAGCGGCATCAGGCCGAGCGTGCCGATTATCCCGGTACCGGCGGTGAGTTTGCCCGCCATCTGATCGATCTTGCCGGACTTGAGGGCGTTTCGGTCGAGATGACGGAGAAGCAGGGCGATCATTATGATCCCACAACCCGCACCGTCCGCCTCTCGGAACCCCATATGCATGGCAAGTCGCTCGCGGCGGTGACCATCGCCGCCCATGAGGTCGGGCACGCGCTCCAGCACCGCGACGATTACTGGGCATTCCGGATGCGTGGACCGCTGGTCGCCATGACCAATTACGCCGTCATGTTTGCAACCTTCGGTGCGGCGCTGTCACCGATCCTCGCGGCCCTGCTCAAGGCACCGGGCATCAGCCTGTTGATGCTGGTGGTCATGGTTGCGACCCTGATCCTGTCGGCGGTCACGCGTCTGGTGACCCTGCCGGTGGAGTTCGATGCCAGCTTTGGCCGTGCCCTGCCGATCCTTGAGCGCGGGCAGTTCGTCAGTCCTGAGGACATGAAGCCTGCCCGCGAGCTGCTCACCGCCGCCGCCATGACCTATGTTGGCAACTGGGTCTGGAGCATGCTCATCCTGCTCCGTCAGGTTCTGCCCTTCCTGCGCTATCTGCGTTAGGGTGCAAGCCGTCAGGAAATCTCCAGCCTGCGGATCAGGTCATCCTGCAGGGTGAACTGGTGCTCAAGCGTCGCCGGGCTGCCGGCAAAGTCACCTTGCACCCGTATTTGTGCCGTCAGAATGTTGTCCTTTGCCGCCAACTCCACCAGCGTGCTTTGCAGCCGGTAACGCTTGATGGCATCGGCTGACCATGCCCGGATTGCCGCGCGGCCTTCATGGGTGTTCCGCTCATCATGCACACTGGCATCATCGGTAAAACAGGCGGCAACGCCATCGGGATTGCCAGCGTTTTTTGCTGACAGATAACGGTTGAGAATTTCTGATTGGGACATGGTGATAAACTCCCTGCTTTAAGGATGTGCAATCACGTTCGGATTGCGCTTGCAGAGATATGTCAATTTGCAGCAAATTAGACAAGTACGCACAAAAAAGTAAGGTACTTACCTATGGGTAACCATGACCACCATACGCCGGAATCTGCGGCGGGCGGCATTACAGAGGCGCTGGGATTTCTCGAGGGTCGCTGGAAGTTGCTGATCCTGTTCCAGCTGTTCGGTGGCAAGACCCGGCGTTTCTCGGAGCTGGAACGGGCCATTCCGAAGGTATCGCAGAAGATGCTGATACAGCAGCTGCGTCAGCTGGAAGCGGACGGCATTGTTTGCCGCATCGTGCATCATCAGGTGCCGCCCAAGGTTGAGTATCGGCTGACCGACTGGGGGCAGGATTTGTGCCCGGCGCTCGATGCGCTGCTGACCTGGGCCGAAAAGCGCCCGGTACCGGCTGCGGATCACTCTGCTGCCAGCTGATACCCGGCGAACCGGTTGCGCAGTTCGTTTTTCAGGACTTTTCCGGTGGCACCGAGCGGGATTTCGTCGACGAATTCCACGGCATCGGGCAGCCAGAATTTGGCGACCTTGGGCTTGAGGAAGTCGAGCAGTTCCTGCGGGCTTGGGTCATGGCCTTTGGCCTTGATGACGACCAGCAGCGGGCGTTCATCCCATTTCGGATGCGGCACACCGATAACCGCGGCCATGGCGACACCCGGATGGGACATGGCGGCATTCTCGAGGTCGATGGAGCTGATCCACTCGCCGCCGGATTTGATCACATCCTTGGACCGGTCGGTGATGGCCATGAAGCCGTACTCATCGAGATTGGCCACATCGCCGGTGGTGAACCAGCCATCCTCGGTAAAGGCATCGGCACCCTCGCCCTTGAAATAGCCGCTTGTGCACCATGGCCCGCGCACCTGCAGGTGGCCCGAGCTCTCGCCATCGGTTGGCAGTTCGGCACCGGTATCATCAACCGTGCGCATGGCGACGCCATACATGGCCTTGCCCTGCTTCAGCTTGATCCGCATCTGCGCATCCGGCGACAGGTCATCGAACTCCCGCTGCATGATGACGAAGCTGCCGAGCGGGCTCAGTTCGGTCATGCCCCAGGCATGAATGACGCTGACGCCATAATCATTCTCGAAACCCTCGATCTGCGCCTGCGGGACCGCCGAGCCGCCGACGATCAACCGCTCAAGGCAATCGACCCGACCGCCGCTGTCGCGCAGGTGGTTGAGCAGCGCCAGCATGACTGTCGGCACGCCGAGGATCAGTGAGGTACCTGTCGCCTCGATCAGTTCATGCACGCTTTTGCCATCGAGACCGGGGCCGGGCATGACCAGCGCCGCACCGGCCATGGGCACGGTATAGGGCGTGCCCCAGGCATTCACATGGAACATCGGTACGATTGGCATCACCGCATCGCGGGCGCTGATCGCCGCAGCATTCGCGGCATTGGCGGCAAGCGCGTGGAGCACGGTGGAGCGGTGGGAATAGAGCACACCCTTGGGATTGCCGGTGGTGCCCGAGGTGTAGCAGAGCGAGGAGGCGGTATTCTCGTCGAATTGCGGCCAGCTGAAAACGTCGCTGGCCGGTTCGATCAGGGTTTCATAGATCGCGAGGTTGCGGATCTTCACATCCGGCGCATGGTCCTCATCGGTCATGGCGACAAACCGTTCGACCGTATGCAGCTTATCCTGCACCCCGGCAATGATCGGCGTGAAGGTGAGGTCGAAGAACAGTGCCTTGTCCTCGGCGTGATTGGCGATATAGGCGATCTGGTCGGGATGCAGGCGCGGGTTGATCATATGGGTGACCGCGCCGATGCCGGAGATGGCGTAATACAGCTCGAAATGCCGATAGGTGTTCCAGGCCAGCGTCGCCACCCGGTCACCGGGTTTGATGCCCATGGCGATCAGGGTATTGGCCAGCTTGCGAATACGCGCGGCAGACTGGCGATAGGTATAGCTGTGGATCGGCCCCTCAACCGTGCGGCTGGTGATCGTCGCGTGCGGACTGACCCGCTCAGCGTGTTCAATAATGCTGCTGATCAGCAGCGGCATGGTCATCATTTGCCCCATCAGGGGCGATGCAGGGCCTGTGCTCATGGCGCGTTCCTCGGGTATTCTTGTTATATTTCATTCATATAGATCGGCCCGGTTGACCGCAAGCAACGGCGCGCGCGACCGGCAGAATCTCTGCAATCCAGCCTGATCAGGCGATATATTATTGTATCCTTATGGTGTTCAATAAAGAAATATTTGGCGCTTTCGTGTGTAAATAGTATTCAATAACCAGATCGAAAACACACATTGAGAACAGGAAAACGCCATGTCATCGGGTTGGAGAAACACGCTTGCCCTTGCCGCCACCGCTGCCCTCAGCCTCGGTTCGCCGGATCAGGCGCAGGCCACAGGATCTGGAGAGCATCTGGCCGTATTACGCGACCAAAACCGTGCAGGCCATTCCGGTATCTGATTATCCGGCTATCTCGCCGGAACTGCTCGATCCCGGCGCGGTTGATAACCGTGAGTTGCAAAAGGCGATCATCGACGATGCCGCGCGCGGGCATTCCATCGCCAGTGCCAAGTTCGAGGTCGGGCTGAGCACGGATGCTGCCTATACCCTGACCCGCGCCCGCAATCAGGGTGATCTGCCGGGTGCCCGTGAGGGGCAGTCCCCCGCTGACTGGTGGCGTGAGGCCGAGCCGGTGATTTTCGAGAAGATGGAAGATTACAAGGCCGAGCGTCGCCTGCCTTATCTGATTTCCGCCGGTCTCGTCGGGGCCATGGGTCTCGGCATAGGCGGCAGTGCGGCGCTCTCTGCCTATCGCCGCCGCAAGGAGGGTGCGCAATCACATGATGATCGCCCGGCGACCCATTTCCGTCCACCAACCGGTCCCGGCTGATCATCCGGCTGATCCTAAACCCCGTACCTTCTGGAGATAAAAACATGGCAAAGCGCTGGCAGAACAATCTGGTAATCGCGGCAACCGCTGCCCTGACCCTCGGTGGTCCGGCACTGGCTGACGCGCATCAGGATCGCGATGCCGTGCAACCGGGTATCGAGATAGAGGCTGGCGGTTATCCTTCTATCAACCCGACACTGCTCGATGACGGTATTGCCAATGATCCGGCGGCACAGAAACGCATCATCAAGGCGGCGGCCAAACCCGGTGCGATTACCGAGGCCGGTCTCGATAGCATCGGGCTGAAGCGCGATGCCGCCGATGCCCTCGCCTATCTGCGCAATCACGGTGAGCTGCCGGGTGCACAGCCGGGACAGTCACCCGGCGACTGGTGGCGTCAGGCCGAGCCGAAGATTGAGGCGGCGGTGAAGGATATCCGCCTCGGCAACGGTATCGCGCTCGGTATCGGTGTGCTTGGCCTGCTCGGCATGGGTGTCGCCCTTGCCCGCGGCAACATCACCGGCCTCGAAGGCGGTGACCAATACCCCGGCGATAAACCGCCCGGCGACAAACCGAAAGCAGCCCCCGCCCCACGCGGCCTGAAGCTCTGAGCCGTACTCGATCATCTTTTAAGATTTCCGGCACTGGCCTGCTTACGACGGGCGGGGTATATCTATGGGCCAAGAACAAGAATATCCCGTGATAAACGCTCTGTTGAGGAAACCCGTCCATGCTCGCCAACGCCCCGCGCCCGCTCAATCTCGACCTTGGTGAAACCGCCGATATGCTGCGCGACAGCGTGGCCGATTTTTCGGCGGCCGAGATCGCACCCCGGGCGGCGGAGATCGACCGTACCGACCAGTTCCCCGCCGACCTCTGGCGCAAGATGGGCGATATGGGCCTGCTCGGCGTGACCGTGGGTGAGGAATATGGGGGTGCCGGCATGGGCTATGTCGAGCATATGGTGGCGATGGAGGAAATCTCCCGCGCCTCGGCCTCGGTGGGCCTCAGCTATGGCGCGCATTCCAATCTCTGCGTCAACCAGATCCGCCTCAACGGCACGGATGAACAGCGCGTCCGCTACCTGCCCAAGCTGGTGTCCGGTGAGCATGTGGGCGCACTCGCCATGTCGGAGCCGGGGGCCGGATCGGATGTGGTCTCGATGAAGCTGAAGGCGGAGAAGCAGGGCGACCGCTATATCCTCAACGGCAACAAGATGTGGATCACCAACGGTCCCGATGCCGATACGCTCGTCGTCTATGCCAAGACCGACCCGGCGGCGGGATCAAAGGGCATCACCGCCTTCATCATCGAGAAGGGGTTCAAGGGCTTCTCCTGCGCGCAGAAGCTGGACAAGCTCGGCATGCGCGGCTCGCACACCGGCGAGCTGGTGTTTCAGGATTGCGAGGTCCCGGCGGAAAACGTGCTCGGCCAGATCGGTGGTGGCGTCCGGGTGCTGATGTCCGGCCTCGATTACGAACGGGCGGTGCTGGCGGCGGGACCGCTCGGCATCATGCAGGCCTGTATGGATATCGTGATCCCTTACGTGCATGAGCGTGAACAGTTCGGCCAGCCGATCGGCGAATTCCAGCTCATGCAGGGCAAGCTCGCCGATATGTATGTGACGATGAATTCGGCCAAGGCCTATGTCTATATGGTGGGCAAGGCAATCGACCGGGGCGAGATCACTCGCAAGGACGCTGCCGGTGCCATCCTCTATGCCGCGGAAAAGGCCACATGGATGGCGCTCGAGGCGATCCAGTGCCTCGGCGGCAACGGCTATATCAACGAATATCCCACCGGCCGCCTCCTCCGCGACGCCAAACTCTACGAAATCGGCGCCGGCACATCCGAGATCAGACGGATGCTCATCGGGCGGGAACTCTTTGCGGAGACGCGGTGAAGTGTTTAGGCATGATCTTTGATGTCAATTTTGCTGATAAAGCACCATGACAAAGAAAATATATCTATATGCGTTTCGGGAAATTTATCTGTTGTTACGGAAATGTATAAGGCGACAATATCTTTTATTTTGCTATCTTGAAATACTTTGTCTGGATGGTCGCCAAATACAACTTGTAGATTCTTGCTATGAATGATTTTGTTTGTAGCATTCTTTAGACTATTCTCCGTGTTTATGTTGGAGGCAATGTCGTATTTCCATCGTCTTGCGTCTAATGGCTGATCCCTGATTTCGCATAACTCCATCAGTTTTCTGCAGTTAATCGAAAAATCTAAGCAATTCTCAATTATATTTTCAGTAAAAATGTCAATAAATTTTGGATTGCTTGCGTCGTATATAGTACTTGATAAAGCAAAAAGATTGCAAGCGCACTTTAGAGCATTTTTATAGCTGGATGATATTAGATGTTTGTCTGCTGATCTCATTCATGGGGTGCCTTTACACTATCTCCAACCGCAATGTCCGCCCCACTGCATGAGCGGCGCGGGTCAGGGCTTCGAGGCTGACGCCTTCGTGGTCGGGGTCGAGCAGGCGGTTGAGTTGTGACCGGCTGGTGTTGAGGCGATTGGCCATTTCGGTTTTGGTCAGGTGCTGCTCTGCCATGGCCTGTTCGAGTTGAAAGGCGATCACCCGCTTGATGGCAATGGCGGTGGTTTCCTCGGCAGTGCCCTGCTGGTCGAGGAAATCGTCGAAGCTCGGGCCGATATGGCCGGGTTCGGTGTCCTGTTCCTTGCTCATGTCCTCAATCCCTTCATGCGGCGCAATGCGGTATCAATCTCGTTCTGCGGTGTCTTCTGGCTCTTTTTGATGAAGCCGTGCAGCAGCACCATGCTGTTTGCCTCTACGGTGAAGAACACGCGGGCAATACGCCGGTTGCCCAGATCGGTTCTGATTTCCCAGAGGCCGGAATGGCCCTTCATCTTGCGACAGAGCGGCATTCCGACCGGCCAGCCGAACTCCGCCGTCCTGATGTCGTCACCAACCGCTTTCCGGTCCGGGGCATCGAGGGCCAGCAGCCAGTCCCGTACTGGCACATTGCCACTGACCGATTGCCAGAACCGTGCGGGCAGTCGTTTCAGGTCATTCATGGGTATATGTACCATATATGGTACGAATCGTCGAGTGTCGATTCGCTTGGGGAAAGCAGCCCGATACTAGCATGAAAAGATTGTGATTTCCCGCGTTCAGCGCCGGGGGCGGGGCGTTGCGTCCACAACCGGTTTGCGCGTTGGGCCGGTGCCGGGGTCGTTGGCGACTGGGGGTTGCGGTACGAAGCCGACCTTGGTGCTGATCTCGCCGATGGCTTGGGTGATGCGGGCGAGGGCGGCTTCGCTGTTGAGGCGGTGGTCTTCGCCCTTGAGCATGATTGCCTCTGCCTGCGGGCCGAGATAGGCGGCGTAGCGGTGGGCGGTTTCGGGCAGCACCACATCATCATCGGTGCCGTTGATCAGGGCGGCGGGGCCGGTGAAGCGGTTCGGCTGTTCGTAGATATTGTGTCGGCGGCCATCCTCATAGAAACCGCGCTCGAGGCGATAGCCAAAGGTCGGCGTCACCTCGATATCGATATATCCCCGTGTGGAGAGCTGCCGTCGCAGCCGGTTGGTCAGTTTGCGCTCCATACTGTCGATCACGCCGTTGGGGGAGGCGGCGAGGCCGACCATGCCTGCGACCTTTTCGGGCCGGTCCTGTGCCGCCGTTGCCATCAGCCAGCCGCCGAGCGAGGAGCCGACGAAAATCTGCGGGCCGGGTGCGAGCTTGTCGAGCGCCTCATTCACCTGTCGGCGCCAGTCGCTGAACCGCTGTTTGTGGAATTTGCCGGATGAGGCACCGTGGCCGGACAGGTCAATGGCGGTATAGGCCTGCCCGCGTGCCCGGGCGTAATCCTCGATAGCTCTGGTCTTGCTGCCATTCATCGACCCGGCGAGGCCGTGGACATAGAAAATCCCCGGCTGTTTGCCCGGAATATGGCGATAGGCGATGCGTTCACCGGTGCGCGAGCGAAAGAATTTCGGCGGCGGTGGTGGTGACGGTGCGTTTCGCTCAAGGGCAGCATTATCGGACATGAGGGGGAGGCTCGCCTGCTGTGTGTCGATAGGGTGCATCGATAGGGTGGGACCGTAACCGTTCCGCATGAAAGCATGGCCGAATTATTCAACCGGCAGCAGTGTTTATGCTGTAAGGATTGAGCAGCATCACAGGCGTAAAACCCCGGTCGGAGGCATCATGACCAGCTATCACATCATCCCGGATATTCACGGTCATGCGGACAAGCTCACGCGGCTGCTGGACCGGATCGGCTGGCAACGCACGGCATCGGGCTGGCGCGCTCCGGTGCAGGGGGCACGGCTTGCCTTCCTCGGAGATTTCATTGATCGGGGGCCGGAGAACGGGCCGGTGCTGGCAACCGTGCGCGATCTGATCGATGGCGGTCATGCGGTGGCGGTGATGGGTAATCACGAACTGAATGCCATTCATTATCATCACTTCGATGATGACACCGGCCAGCCCTTGCGCCCCCATAGCGATGACAACACCAAACAGCACAGCAGCTTCCTGAACGAGTTCCCGCTCGGTTCGGTCGAGGCCGGTGACTGGATCGACTGGATGAAGACCCTGCCGCTCTGGCTCGATACCGGCGCGTTCCGCATGGTCCATGCCTGCTGGAGCCCGCAGGATATTGCCACCATGGTGCCGCAGGCGGAGCATGCGCAACAGGGGCGTTTGCCACCGGCACTGATTGTTGCGGCTGGCAAGGACAGCCATCCGCTCAATGATATGGTCGAGACGGTGACCAAAGGGCCGGAAGTGCCCTTGCCGCCGGGTTATTTCTTTGCTGATGGTGGCGGCAAGCGACGGAAACATGTGCGCCATGCCTGGTGGCGCAATGATGCCGAGACATGGGCCGAGGGCACGGTGTCGGTGCCGGATGATGCGATCCTGCCGCCCGGCCAGATGCCGCCCGAGGCGATTGCCATGACCTATGACAAGGCGGAAAAGCCGGTTTTCTTCGGCCATTACTGGATGCGTGGTGATTTCCTGATCGAGAGCGAAAATGCGCTCTGCCTTGACTACTCCGCCGGGCGTGACGGGCCGCTGATCGCCTATCGGTTCGAGACGGGCGATACCGGCCTCTCACGCGACCGGGTGATCGGCTTTGACTGATGGTGGTGGAGGCGACGAGAGGATAGGTACGCGGTGCGTGTATCGCGCGGTCTTCGTTCAGAAGCCTTTGTACATGCGGTCGTGCTCTGAATACGAGTAGGCACCTTGTTGTTTGCGCAAGTTGCGCATGTAGATCTTTTCACGGGTTGTTGTCGCGTGTCGCTCTGCGGCGTGTAATTCGATTTGTCTCTGGCGCTCTAAACGTTTGCTGTCGATCCAGTCCCGCTGTCGGCTCTGCATTTGGTTTTGCAGTGCTGATCGAGGTTGTTCGCTGTAAGGTGACGGGTAATTGTTGGCGTTGCGTTGTATAGATTCGTAAATAAGTCTCTCTACCTCAGCCTTAAATTCCGCACTGCCGGGTTTCATATTTGATTGGGCAAGCGCGGTCTGTGGCATTGCCAACAATGATAAGCCAAGTATCAATTTCCTGATAAACATGCGCTATCCAGACTATATTCCAATAATATTATCAGAATATTGGATCGCGCCGGTTTTTTCAAGGCAGGCTCAGTTGAACATGCTCATGAGCTGGCTCGCGCCGTGGGAGAGTTGCTCCGGATGGCCGCTGTTATCGACCAGCACATAGGCGGCGCGGCCGCGCTCGAATACCGCGACGGCCCGGCCCTCATATTCAAAGGCGTCGAGCGGGTCCTGCTCGTCGAACGGTGCGCGGGTCATGGAGAACAGCATGATCCGCCCGAATTCCGGGGTGTCAAGGGCGATGGCAACCGCCGGGCGCTCGGGGGCTGAGACAACCTGCACGTCCCAGACTACCCAGTCCTTCGGCAATGTCGGAATATCGATGCCGAGGGCGGCAACGATCTCGGCGGAGTTGAGCACGACGCTTTCCGGCTGCGATACCATCCAGTGACGCAGATCGAGAGCCGCCTGGGCATCGAGGGCTGCCTCGACCACCGGTGCAACCGTTGCTGACTGTTTCGTCGACTGGACCAGCCCATGGCTGGTCCAGCCGATTGCAAACATTGCCAGCGCTGCCGCGACTGGTACAGCCCGGGCAATGATGCGCCGCTGCCAGAGACGCTTTTCCAGCTGTCGCGCATTGGCAATCAGTGCCTCAGGGGCAGGTGAGGCAATCTGGTCGAGGGCAACGCGAAGGCCTTCGGTCGTACTGGCATCGGAAAACATGGCGGCCGCGTGTTCCGGCTGGCGTGCCAGATATTCGGCCACTTCAAACGCGCGGTCGGGGTCGAGCTGGCCGTTCATATAGGCCAGCAGATCGGCTTCAAGGTCCTGATCCCTGTGCTGATCCTTGTTCTGATCGTCAGTCATCCCGTCCTCCAACAATCCTGAGCGGCTGACCCGGTTTGCGGGCTGGCCGGTTATCTTCAAAGTCCCTGATCGCCGCCCGCGCCCGTCCGAGGCGGGACATGACCGTCCCTTGCGGAATGGCGAGCACATCGGCGGCCTCGGCAACGCTGAGGCCCTCGACCGCGACCAGATGCAGGGCGGCGCGCTGTTCCTGCGGCAGTGACAGGAAGGCGGGGCGCAGCTGCGCCAGCCGTGCGGCGGTCTCGCCGGATGGCTGGACAAAGCCGGGGTTCATGTTGAGCCAATCCTGTTCGCGGGCAGCCGAGGCACGGCTGCTGCGCTGCTGGTCGATGAACTGGTTGTGCATGATTGACATCAGCCAGACCCGGATATCGCTGCCTTGCCGGAAACTGGCGATCCGTTCATGGGCGCGCAGGAAGGTCGTCTGGACGAGGTCATCGGCCTCATCATCCTGACGCACCAGCACCCGCGCATAACGGCGAAGCGCATCCAGTTGGCCAACGATGTCAAAACTTCCCCGTGTCATGTCCGGTCAATCACTCTGTTGCTCAGATCGCATCCGGGTTTTGTGCTGGTGCCGATGTTGTCGGCTCAGGGTTGGGTACACCGGGATGTGATCCTGCTTTATAGTCTGTTCCGTTCTCGCCTAGGAAGCGGGCATTTTCCTCACGGATGCGGGCTGCCGCCTCGTCATAGAGGAACGGCAGAAAGGCAAAGCGGCGACCGCGCGTGACCTTGCTCACCTTGTGCAGCAGGGCACAGGAGAACACCACGGCACCGCCTGCCGGAGCCTTGAAGCTGCGCGAACCATATTCCGGGAAGCCAACCTCGCCGCCATCGAAATCATCATTCAGGTTGATCGACACGGCAAAACGGCGATGGGCCGTGCCCTTGGTGGTGTTGTCACGATGGGCGTTGAAGTGCCCGCCATCCTCGGCCGCATAGCAGGAGACGATGTAGCGCTCCATGCGTGTGGCCTTGAACATATGGATCTTCTCGATCTCTGGCACGATGCGGCGCAGGATGCGTTCCTGCAGGGTGGAGATCAAGCGATCATCATTGATGTGATAATCCTTGCGCCGCTTGTGCTTGTGATCGGTGATCCCGACCGTGCGGCCATTGATCTCGCGCATGAAGCCGCTTTCGGAACCGCCATGCTCTTCATAGAGGCCGATCAGATGCTGGCACAGCTCCGGCTCGAAAACGCGGGGCAGATAGAGGATCGGAGCCTGCAGTTCGAGACCGTTAAAACGGTCGAGTGGCGGCAGTTTGTCGATGATCTGCATGACCTCGGCAATATCACTGCGGTCGTTGCGGAAATTGACCTTGGTGATGACGCGCATGCTTGGATCAATGATGACCCATGCCCGGGCTAGGGGAACGTTCCCTTGTCCGGATTCTGCTGCTTTGGGGGCAATGCCATAAAGCTTGGAAGCCTTCAGGTCGAAGTCCCAAAAATGCCGATAGCCCGGTATATGGTTGGCAATCCGCCCGGTAGACCGGTCCGACGGATCAATGCTGACACCGAAGAAACAGGCTGACTTGTCATTGAAGAAGTCTTCACGTGCACGTACGGCCTCAAGAGCTGCCTGCGCATGCGGGTCGGAGCCGGTGCCGTAGAAGCAGAGCACGAGATAATGCCCCGCGGCGGTATCGAAGGTGTATTGCGGGTTACCGGCGCTTACTTGGGTGAAATAGGGCGCGGGATCGCCGGGCAGCAGCCGGATATAGGCCGGTGGTGTCGAGGGTGAGGCAACAGGTGCGGGGTCGGCAGAGGTCACAGTGGAAAGGGACGTCATAATGGGCTCATGGCTCCGGTTGGATTTATGACGTATACGGAGCCGCCCGCCGATATCATCCCCACAAATGTAAATTTTTTTGCAGCAGGCGTTGTTAAAGCCCGAGCGGGTGGGCCGCTGTGTGGAACGAGGTCATCAGCAATGATGCACCGAGCAGCAGCAGGATGACGCCGCCGATGGTCAGCGCCGCACTCTGGCCGAATTTCAGGATACCGGCATGGCGCTTGCTCGCTGCCATGCGGGCACTGGCCCAGTCGCGCATGAAGACGGTGAGGCAGGCGAGCGTGCCGACCGCAATCGCGGTACCGGCGGACATGGCCATGACGGCGAGCACGCCGGTCAGATCCTGTTTGCTGACCTTGGCGAAGACGAGGATCAGTACCGCCCCGGTGCAGGGCCGCAGGCCGATGGTCAGCACGATCAGCGCCATTGCCTTCAGGCTGTTGCGGTGCCGGGCAATTTCCGTCGGATCGGGCGCATGGGTGTGGCCGCAACCGCAATGGTCATCATGATCATGGTGGTGCCCGTGCTCATGGTGGTCATGTCCATGGTTGTGACCGTGATGATCATGCTTATGGGTCTTGCGCATCGACCGCAGGCTGTCCCAGGCGCGTTTGAGCAGCCATAGGCCCATGATCGCCAGCAGCAGGAAGCTGGCGCGCTCGCTCCAGTCGACGGCGGCATCGGTCTCCCGCGGCAGCCAACCGGCAATACCGACCAGACCATAGACCAGCACGATGGCCGTCACGCCCTGACAGAGTGCACCGAGCACGGCCATTGCAACGCCACGGGCAAGCTGTTCCTTCTGGGCGGTCAGGTAGGTTGCAATCACGGCCTTGCCATGTCCCGGCCCGGCGGCATGAAACAGGCCGTAGAGGAAGCTGAGGCCGATCAGGCCAAAGGCGGTGGCACTGCCGCTGTTGCTGGCGCTGAAGGCATTGACCAGCGCCTCATGGAGCTGGCGCTGCTGTGTGAATATCCAGAGAACGGTCTCTTGCCACATCTGCCGTTACCCGTTGCTGCCGGTCGGGCAGGTGATGGTGACGACTTCCGAAAACAGGCGGCCCAGCCCTTCCGGTGCCTCGGCGTTGCGGTCGAGATCGGCGGCCATGAATATCTGTTCGGTGGTCGGGTTGGGCTCGACCAGCTTGCTGGTGCATCCCTCCGGCGCATTGTCGAGGAAGATGCGGCCATCATCGAGGCTGTGACGCATCTGGATGTAATAGGTCGGGTCGAAAATCTTGTAGACCAGTTTGGCATCATCCCCACTGCCGCTCAGGGTTACCGGCTGATCGAACATCAGGGTAAAGCGCATGATCAGGCGGTCGTCGATTATGTTGGTCGAGGTGTTCTCCGGCGGGCCAAAGGTCACCGGCTTGCCCCCGGCCTCTATCTCGGTGAACAGATCGTAGTCGCCGAGATTGCTGAGATTTTCAGCCATCAGATCATTGATGCGATCCTGAAAATCCGGCGCATCATTGTCGAAATCATAGAGGGCAAAGGCGGTATAGAGCGGATCAAACAGCCATTCCTCGCGCAGGCCGATAACCGCACCCTCGGCATTGAACATCACCCGGGTCTCCACATCGATAAAGGCATGGGGATGCGCCTGTGCCGCGCGGGGTGCGAACATCAGCAAAAGCCCGGTCAGGGCAGCGCAGAGATATTGCCGGCAGGCTGTTGGCATGATGCGGGGGTCATCGCTCCGGGGGTTGGTCTGGCCAAACTATATGGGCACGACCCGGCCTACAACAACCGTCATCATGTCACGGCTTTTACGAGAACAACATTACCGGGATAACCGAGGCAACCATGGCAACCGCTGCCGTGACGTTGAATATCCGCAACCATTTCGGGTCCTGCAGGAACCGGCTCAACTGGGTGCCGATCAGAATCCATGTATTGATGCAGGGCAGGTTGACGAGCGCAAAGACCAAGGCCACCAGCACGATACCCGACAGGCCGCTATCCGATGGTGCATAGGTGCTGATCGCGATCACGCCCATGCCCCATGCTTTCGGGTTCACCCACTGGAACAGGGCAGCCTGAATGAAGGTCAGCGGGCGACCGGCTGCTGCCGCTGCCGATTTCTCGGGATCGAGCGGTTTGGCATTGGCGATCTTCCAGGCCAGATACAGCAGATAGGCAATGCTCAGCGCCTGCATGCTCTTGTAGACAAGTGGATAGGTATTGAAGATCTGCATCAGGCCGACGCCGACGCCGAAAATCATCAGCGAGAAACCGATGGAGATGCCAAGCATATGCGGGATCGTGCGGGTCCAGCCGAAATTGGTACCCGAGGCAAGCAGCATCAGGTTGTTCGGGCCCGGGGTGATCGAGCTGACAAAGGCAAAGGTTATTAGGGCGGGGAGAAGTTCCAGATTCATCATGTGTGCAATAATACAGCGCATATGGCACAATGTGCCTGCGTATTGATGTGATTATCAGGTTATTTGCACAATAATTTGCGATGATAGACGGTATTGATAGGAAAATATTGCAAGCTCTTGAGCGTGACGGGCGCATGACCAATACCGAACTGGCCGGTCTGGTTGGGCTGTCCGCTTCTGCCTGTCTGCGCCGGGTGCAGGCGCTGGAGGCGAGCGGCATTATCAAGGGCTATCGTGCAGTACTCGACCACGGCAAGCTGGGGGCAGGTTTTATCGCTTATGTCGCGGTGCAGCTCTCGCGCCATACCAAGGAGGACCAGAAGCGGTTCGAGGATCACATGCGCAATGTGCCGCAAGTGCTTGAGTGTCACAACACTACCGGTACGATCGAATACATGCTGCGGGTACAGGCAGCCGACCTCGCCGATTACAAACGCTTCCATACCGAGGTCCTCGGCACCGTCCCCGGCGTCTCCGGCATCACCTCATACATTGTCATGGACTCCCCCATCGACCGACGGGGATGAGCCAAAAAAAGGGTCTATATACTTAACTAGCCAAAAATAGCTTGCGAACTTTGGCTAGTTAAGTTACAAGAGTTTTGTAAGGAGCAAAGCCCATGTGCAAAAACAAGCCAGAGACACTTTCGACATTTGAGTTCTTCGCCAAATTCCCTGACGAAGAAGCTGCGCGCAAGTTCTTTGAGGCAAAACGCTGGAACGGCGAAGCTATTTGCGGGCATTGCGGGTCTGTCAACGTGGTTGAGTGCAAAGACCACAAACCTATGCCTTACCGCTGCAAAGATTGCCGCAAGCATTTAAGCGTACGTACAGGTACTGTGCTGGCCGAGAGCCGACTTCCCTTGCAAAAGTGGCTTCTGGCCATTTTCATGCTCACCAGTGCCCGTAAGGGCATCCCTAACACCCAGATGGCGCGCGAACTTGGCGTAACTCAGAAAACCGCATGGTTTCTCGCTCAGCGTATCCGCGAGACATGGCTGAAAGACCGCGACGACCACACGGATGGTCAGGTGCAGATTGACGAAACATACATCGGCGGCAAAGAGCGCAATAAACACGCCAGCAAAAAACTCCGCGCTGGTCGCGGCACCGTTGGTAAAACTGCGGTTGTGGGCGTTCGTGACCAGCATGGTGAAGTGCGCGCCGTTGTGGTTGAAAACACGAAGGCAAAGACACTTACCGACTTTGTGAAAGATCACTGCAAGACAGGGGCAACCATAGTCACAGACACGCACGGCGGCTGTATTGGCCTGTCAAGCGCAGGCTACAATCACATCACCATCAATCACTCTTCTGGCGAATACGTTCGCGATATGGCGCATACCAACGGCATTGAAAGCTTCTGGTCCCTGCTCAAGCGCGGTTACATCGGTATCTATCACTACATGAGCGCCGAGCATCTGCACCGCTATGTGAGGGAGTTCTGATTCCGTCACAACACGGCTCAGATTGGCACCATGGACTTCATTGAAATGACAATCGACCGCATGGCCGATAAGCGACTGACCTACAAAGGGCTGATCAATGGCTGACAAAAAAGACAAGATTGATCCTATCGACGCGACTTTTGACGAGGTAGTGGGCGCAATTTCGCCACGAGTTTACGGGAAGGAAATCACCTCGATGGATAGAAAAATCAACAAATTAGCGCCTGTTAGGCGTAGGAAGAAAATCACCTCTGATCAAGGCACTTTTGACCTTGGAATAGACATAGAGCGCGACATAGAGGGCATCGGCATGGGTGTCCTGTCTGATGGCACTCCATACCTAAACCAGCGTGGACTTGCGGCCTTGTGCGGTGTTCAAAACGCCCATATCGGCACTATCAGCAGCCAGTGGAAAGAGTCTGTTCAAAAACCCAGAATTTCTACGATCAAGGGCATTCTTTTAGAAGCTGGTGCGGATTTTGCGCAGCCCCATATCGAAGTGCCACACAAGGGCGTTGTTCACTTCTGTTACCCGGCAGAAATCTGTTTGGCAGTTCTGGAGTACTATGCACTGGATGCAGGCTCCAATGTCCGCCCGGAAGCCAGAAAGAACTTTCGCCTACTTGCCGGGTCTAAGCTAAAAGAAATGATTTACAGTCAGGTGGGATATGACCCAACTGGCGGCATAGCTGAGCCACTTCGCAAATGGCATGAACGCATCGAATTAAACCATCAAAGCGCCCCGAGTGGGTATTTCAGCATCTTTAATGAGGCTCATACTGTGATTTATGAGTTGATCATGGCTGGCGCTGAAATCGGGGAAAAGATGGTTCCTGATATTTCCATTGGCCAGCATTGGGCAAAGTATTGGGATGCAAACGATCTCGAAAGCCGCTTTGGGGATCGTGAAAAATTCCCGCATCGCTACCCAAAAGATCACCCGCAAGCCAAGTCAAATCCCCAGATCGCCAACTGCTATCCTCTTGATGCACTGGGGGAGTATCGTCGTTGGCTTCAAGATGTCTACTTGGATGGCGGCAAGTTTAAGAACTATCTCAAGGGGAAAAAGGAAATCCCACCCTCAGTATCTCAGCTAGCTATCAAGAGACTTTCTCCAAAACTAATCGAGCAATAGGTGGCACGTTATGGCAAAAGCGAGGAAGATAGCCTTAAGAACTCGAACTTTTGACAAGGCTGGTGATGCAACAGCCTTCTTCAAAGCAATGCTAAACCGATACGAAATTGGGGAGCGAGTAAACCAAGCCGATGCGGCAGACCTGACCGCACTTCTTGATCGACATGATGAGAGGGTAGAGAAGGTGGGTAGCGGCATTGCGGGTTTTGAAGTCAATACACCGCCGGATGATGCCCCTCCGTTTTCCACTAGATGTTTTTGGGTGGTTCGTACCGACGAGAGCAAAGTAGATATTTCTTACAAGCACTGCCTTGAGAAAAAGCCCACCGACTGATTGGGAAGGCTAGTTAAATATATAGCTCCCCCCAATAAAAAACGGGGCGCGCAGTTATGCGACGCCCCGTTTTGACTGATTGATTTTATGCCGGATTACATGGCTGCGGCTTTGGCCTGTTCGATCCAGCTGTCGAAGGTTTCCTGATTGGCTGAAATCCACTCATTGACGTGGCGCTCGACATCTTCCTGGCTGTCTTCGCCGGCGAACATTTTGGCGTTCTGGGCATTGATGTCGGCAAGCGGAACGCTGGCGACCTCAAGCAGGCGACGGACTGCCGGGTTGTCCTCGAGGAACTCGGTATTGGCAACCGGACGAATGTCATTGGCCGGGTGACCCATTTTACACGGGTTGGAGACACAGCCCACAACATCGGCCACTTCGGCCTTGCTGATATCATCGGCCTGTTCTTCCGGCAGGGTCAGGAACGGTACTTCGATCCAGACGACATCTTCGCCGGGTTTCAGCTCGTCAACGACCCAGTTCGGGGTCCAGGTGTAGAAGAAGATCGGCTCGCCATTCTCATATTTGGCAATCGCATCGGCCATGGAGGCGGAATAGCTGGCCTTGATCAGCTCAACATTACCTTCGAGGCCATACTCCTTGAAATGGTGCTGAATCGCGATTTCACAGCCCCAGCCCGGTGGGCAGGCAACCATTTCAGCGAGGCCATTGCCGTTGCTGTCATAGGCTTCCTTGACTTCCGGACGCTTGAAATCCTCGAAGCTCTTGATGTTCAGTTCATCGGCGGTTTTTTTGTCCACCAGATAACCCTGCAGCGCACCGCCCTTGGCGACATAGCCGACGAGCTCAGCGCCCGGTTCGAAGGCATCACGGTATGAGCCGTGGCCGGGGAACCAGCCATTGACCCAGAGATCGACATCACCGAGGCCAACCGCCTGATAGAAGATCGGGTTTTGCAGGTCGTTCGGGACACCGACGTCATAGCCGAGTTCCTGCAGTGCCTTGCGATAGATTTCAGCCGGGAAATAACCGGTATCCCATGTGGCGCGCGCCATTTTAACGCTCTTGCCCTCGCCGGGCAGTTCATCAGCTGCGTTAGCAACCGGGGTCAGCGCAAGGCTGGCGGCCATGAATCCGCCAATAGCGAATGCAGCCATGCCCTTGGCTTTCAAAGTCTTGGTAAGATGGGTCATTATTGCTTCCTTTTAAAATTTATAGGGCTGAACCGGTGGGTTCAGGTCGTTCTGTTGCTGGTCTGAAGTTGATCCCTCTGGCTGTGGCACGTCTTCGTGGATCATCGGTCATCCTGATCTGGCCGCAGACCAAAGTCGGCGATCAGGTTATTCCTTGGTTATCGGCTCAGGTCGCCGGTTTGGCGGCACCTGTATCGGGAGTCGCATCCTTGCCTTCATCGATCACCTTGTTACGCATCAGCAGCAGACGCCCGATAAACTCGACCGGATCCCAGCGCGATGGCGTGCGGTTCAACTCGCCCATGCCCTGGGTGATGCGATCGAGAATGATGGCGAGCAGTACGATGCCGAGACCACCGACGGTGGCGGCACCGATATCGAGGCGGCCAATGCCCTGAAATACCCGCAGGCCGAGGCCGCCGGCACCAATCAGGGCCGCAATCACGACCATGGACAGGGACATCATCAGGGTTTGGTTCAATCCGGCCATAATGGAAGGCCAGGCAAGCGGCAGCTGGATATCGACCAGCATCTGGTGCGGTTTGGCACCGAAGGCGCGACCGGCCTCGACAATCTCGTTGGGCACCTGCCGAATGCCGAGCGTCGTGAGGCGCACCAGCGGTGGCAGGGCAAAGATGATGGTGGCGATCACACCGGGCACGAGGCCGACGCTGAACAGCATTACGACCGGCACCAGATAGACAAAGGCCGGGGTAGTCTGCATGACGTCGAGGATCGGGCGCAGGATGCGGTCAAATGTTTTGGACCGGGCCGCTGCAACCCCGAGCGGGATGCCGATGATGGCGCAGAACAGCACCGAGGTCAGGACCATGGCCAGTGTGGTCATGGTCTCGTCCCAGACGCCCATCATTTCGATGGCACAAAGTGCGATGGCGGTGAAAATGGCCGTGCCGACGCTGGCATAGCGCAGGGCGAGCAGGACCAGAATGATGGTGAAGGCCAGAAACGGTGTGGCCAGTAAGCCGTCATTGAGGGTCGTCAACACCCAATCAATCGGCTTTTTCATTTCCTGAAAGACATAGCGGTAGTCACGGACAAGGCCGCGCACGGCATCCTGCACCACATCATCGACGGGGAGGCGTCCGAACAGTTCGGACGGCCGGTATAGGAGTTGATCAGCCATTTTGGCTCCAGTTGGTTATGCTCGTTCTGTGTCTGCGTGCTGAGGCCTGCATCAATCAGGCGGCCAGTTCTGGGTCACTCTCTTCCAGCTCGGCCAAGCGCTGGAACAGCTCGAACGGCTTGACGATGCCGCGCATGGTGCCGTCCGGGTCGGCCAGCACAATCGGCCGGTCATCCCGGCAATGGGCAAACAGGTCGACGAGCAGGGCGTTGCAGTCCACAGGGTCAATATCTGTCTTCATGACCTCGGCAACAGGCGCAGCCATGTTGGCACCGCTGTCATGGACGGTTCGTTTCTCAACCACGCCGATCGGCTTGTTATCCGCATCGGTGACATAGGCACCGGTCGCGCTCAGTCCGTCGATTACCTCACGAGCCTGACCGGCGGTCATGTCCGGGGTCAGTGTCGGCTGGTCCTTGTGCAGGGTCCATGCCTTCAGCACCCGGGCGCGGTCCACATCCTTCACAAAGTCGGCCACATAAGGGTCTTTGGGTTTGGAGACGATGTCTTCCGGTGTGCCGATCTGAACGAAGCGGCCTTCTTTCATGATCGCGATACGGTCACCCAGTTTCAGCGCCTCGAGCAGGTCATGGGTAATGAAGATGATGGTCTTCCGCAGTTTCTTCTGCAGGTCGATCATCATGTCCTGCATATCGCGGCGGATCAGGGGGTCAAGCGCACCAAACGGTTCATCCATCAGCAGGATTTCACTGTCGATGGCAAGGGCACGGGCAATGCCGACCCGTTGTTTCATGCCGCCGCTGAGATTGGACGGCTTCACATCGGCCCAGCCGGTCAGGCCAACCTCGTCGATTGCCTTCTCGGCCCGTGCATAGCGCTCTTCCTTGGAGATGCCCATGACGTGCAGGCCATAGGCAACGTTGTCACGCACGGTCTTGTGCGGCAACAGGGCGAAATGTTGGAACACCATGCCGAGCTTTTGCTGACGCAGGTCACGCAGGCGCTGAGTTGAGGCGGTAACGATATCTTCGCCATCAAGCGCGATCGAGCCCTGGGTCGGCATGATCAGGCGGTTGATACAGCGGATCAGGGTGGATTTGCCGGAGCCGGAAAGGCCCATCACGACAAAGGTCTCGGCCTCGTCTACTTCAAAGCTGACTTGATTAACGCCAATAACGCAATCTGTCTTCTGCAATACTTCTTCGCGAGAATAGCCGCTATTTAAATATTCCAGAGCTTTTTGTGGCTCTTTGCCGAATATCTTGACGATTCCTTCGGCCTTGATTTTTGGTTCAGGCTTTTGCGGCATGTTTCCATATATTTGTGATTATCTTTGAGGTTTGCGAACAATATATGTTCGCTGGTTGCTAATACAACCCCGTATGTCCGGTATGCCGCAAAAAAGACAAAATTTTATTAACGTAAGCGTATGAAATTATTGCTCACGGCAGCCGTTTGTACCCGCTGTTTTAGGGGCTGCGGGCAGCAGGGAATGGCGCTCTGATCGGCGGATTTAGCGGAACAGCAGGACCGGCACGAGGCAGGCGCGGATCATTTCCGTGGTGGTCGATCCGATCAGCAGGTTACGGATGCGGGAATGGCCATAGGCGCCCATGACCAGCAGGTCGAAACCCTGCTCATCGACAACGCGGGCAATGGTCTTGTCCGGGATGCCGGGGATGATCTCGCCGCTCGCCTTGTGGCCACCGGCCTCGATCAGTGCCTTGGCGTCGGCGAGACGCTGCTGGTTCTGTTTGCTGTCCTCGCCAACGATCAGGATGTGACATTCGAGATTGGCGAAGAGCTTGGAGCGACCGATATGGTCCACTGCCTTCATGGCACTTGGTCCACCATCATAGGCAATCAGGCAGCGCTTGACCGGTTTGAAGGCGCGGGATGCGACAAAGACCGGCTTCTTGCTGTGCCGGGCGATGCGTTCGAGATTTGAACCCAGATGCAGCTTGGCGAAATCGGCTGCCTCACCGCGCTTGCCAATCACCAGCAGGTCGGCATCGGCTTCGGTTTCGGTAACCGCCTCGACCACATCCTCGATCCGCAGCTTGGTGGAGACGTTCTCGATACCGGCCTCATCCATCACCGCCTTCGCATCCTCAAGGATCGCGCGGCCATGGAGCTGGGCGAGGCGTGAGCGTTGCTCGTCAAGGTTGGAGAGTTCCTCCAGCAGCGCAGAACGGGCACCGAGGGAAATGCTGCCACTGAGGTCGCTCGGTGGGCTTGCCAGCTTGCGCCGGTCAATCACATGCAACAGCTCGACCGAGGCACCGGTATGTCTGGCAATCCAGGCGGCATGATCGCAGACACTGCGCGAATAGACCGAGCCATCGACAAACACCACGAGTTTCGGCGCATAGGCTGGGGTATCGGTAGTTGTGGCTGTGGTCATGGCGGGCATTTCCTTCGGGCGGGATCGGCGGCTTGATGCCTTGTTGTTCTAGTGGTTCAGCAATGCGTCCATTGCACCGGGTTTATCATGGATGGCAAGTTTGTCGACGATAGTTTCGCTGGCTTTGTTCAGGCCGATCAATTCGACCTGTGCACCATCCCGGCGGAATTTCAGGACGATCATATCAAGGGCGGCAACGCTGGAAATATCCCAGATATGCGCCCGGCTGACATCGATGGTGACCTGCTCCAGCGCTTCCTTGAAATCAAAGGCGGCGGTGAAGGCCTCGGCTGAGGCGAAGAACACCTGACCCTCGACCACATAGGTACGTGACTTGCCATCCTCGGACAGGGTCGAAGACACGCGCATGATCTGGGCGATTTTCCAGGCGAAGAAGATCGCCGAGAGCAGGACACCGATCAGCACGCCGATGGCCAGATTGTGGGTCAGGACGACACCGACAACGGTGGCGACCATGACGATGGAGGAAGAGCGGGGATGCTCGCGCAGGTTCTTGATCGAGGACCAGCTGAAGGTACCGACCGAAACCATGATCATGATCGCGACCAGCGCCGGCATCGGGATGCGGGCAACCAGATCGCCCATCACCACGATCAGGAACAGCAGCAGCACCCCGGCAATGAAGCAGGACAGACGACCGCGACCGCCTGACTTCACGTTGATCATGGACTGGCCGATCATGGCGCAACCGGCCATGCCGCCGATAAAGCCGGTGGCGAAATTGGCCAGACCCTGACCGATGCACTCCTGATTCTTGCTGCTAGTGGTGTCGGTGAGGTCATCGACGAGGTTCTGGGTCATCAGGCTCTCGAGCAGACCGACTGCGGCAACGGCGGCGGAATAGGGCAGGATGATCATCAGGGTTTCGAGGTTGAACGGCACCTGCGGCAGCAGGAACACCGGGAAGCTCGATGGCAATTCGCCCATATCGCCCACCGTGCGCACGTCAAAGCCGAAATACACGCTGAGCGAGGTCAGCACGATGATGCAGACCAACGGCGAGGGGATCGCCTTGGTGATATAGGGGAACAGATAGATAATCGCGAGACCGGCGGCGACCAGCACATAGGTCAGCCAGGTCACATTGATCAGTTCCGGCAGCTGGGCCATGAAAATCAGGATCGCGAGCGCGTTTACAAAGCCGGTCATGACCGAGCGCGAGACAAAGCGCATGACGGCGCCCAGTCGCAACAACCCAGCGGCAACCTGCAACACCCCGGCCAGAATGGTGGCGGCCAGCAGGTACTCTAGGCCGTATTCCTTGACCAGCGTGACCATGAGAACCGCCGTCGCGGCGGTGGCGGCAGAAATCATGCCCGGACGTCCGCCGGTAATCGCCGTGATCACCGCGATGGAGAACGATGCATAGAGCCCGACCTTGGGGTCAACCCCGGCGATGATCGAGAAGGCGATTGCTTCCGGGATCAGGGCCAGTGCCACAACGAGGCCGGAAAGAAGATCGCGGCGGACATTGCCGAACCACTGGTCGCGATAGGTCGTGTAAAAATCCATGGCGGTACTGCCAGTTACGGTAAGCCGATTGTCATGAGGATTGCCCGTCACTGACAGGCGCGCGCTTTCATACCCTGTTGCGCCGCAAAAAAACAGGGCTGCCGCCTATAAAACTGCGTGCCGGACATATCCGGTCAGCCGGTTATGCTTGTGTTGAAACTGATTGCAGCTACACTTTACCCGGATTTTCACACGGTATCTTGGATGCTGCATCACAGGCGGGGAAAGTGAAATGCTTGATATCTTTGTTATTCTGGTCGTTGCGTCGAATTTTCTTACAGGCCCGCAGATGGAACATTGGGCAGGCGAACCCTCTGCCTTTACCTCGCTTGAGGCCTGTGAGACTGAACTGAACCGCCGGATCGCAATCGAGGTCGAGCGCTGGCCGGATGCACAGGAGGCGATCGACAAGAAGGCGGTGGTCTTCAACTGTGTCCGTCTTTCCGATGCCGATCTGGACTGGGCGCGCAAATCCCCCTATCCCGGCGACATGCCGATGGAAGAGGGTGAAGAGAAGCAGGACTGATCAGAACATATCCTGATCGATAGAACCTTTACTGACTGGTACCGGCATGAAGAACATTGCCCTCGAGCTCGATGATGACGAGTACGAAGATCTGGAGGCGGCGGCGAAGATTGCCGAGCGCGACATTGATGATTTTATCCTTGAGGAAATCCTCTCGCTGGCCCGGATCATCAACCTGCACGGCAATCTGTCGGCGGTGAAGCTCGACCGGCACCGTCAGTCAAAAAACCGCGCTTTGCTCGATGCGGTGCGCCGGGCCGGTGAGGGCGATACCGCCATTCAGGACTGGGCGCGCGCCAATCCTGATCTGGATACAAAGGAATAGACGGCTGAATAAGCCGCTTTTGGTAAAATTTTTTGACTAAAAAATCTTGTGATTCAAACCCCGTCGGGTACTCTTGTTAAAGGGAACAAGGGATATGGGGTAATTTATGGTCGATCCCAAAGGGTTTGACGTTAGTGAAATAAGGTATGAAGAGCTCTCGAAAAAGCATGATCGCGAGGGTTTCTCATCTGGCAATGACCGGATCGACAACTGGCTGAAAAAGACCGCCAGACAATCCGCAACACGCGGTGACAGCATCACCTTCGTCGCGGTCCGGGACAATCCAGACCAATCGAAAACCAAACCGGAAATTCTCGGCTATGTGACCATGGTGCCGGGTGCCGAATACCGGGAAGGCAGCGCGCCTGCCGAGCTGCTCGGTGTTGAGGGCCGCGATGCCAAGGGTTTCCTCGTGGCCCAGATGGGTGTCGATGAGAAATATGCCGGCAAGGGGCTGGGCAGTGCCCTGCTCGCCTCGGCCATGCACCGCGCCAAGGGAATGGGTCAGCAGATCGACGGCATGACCATTGATCCGCAGGACAATCAGGGACATCTGCGCAAGCTCTATGGCAACGCGCAATTCGAGAGCAGCCCGACCGTGGATCAGGCCGACAAGGAAAGCTGGACCATGGCGATCAAGCGGGACGATATCGGCCCGGCGCTGGACAAGATGGCTGCCAAGCAGCATGTGGTCGATCTGGGAGGCTGGCGTGCCGCCCATCAGGCCAAAACCGCCGCGACGGCAGAGGTGACCCAGGAAGCAAAGACAGAGCAGGCCGGGCCAAGTATTGTCCGCAAACTTTAACCGGGATGCTATTTCTGTTGTGTTGTCTTTCGGATAGTATGGGTATCAACCAGATTGTCCCCGGTCACGGGTAAGGCTTTCGATACTCTCCCACCCCACGCATGAATAGCTGAATGAAAAAGCTGACCATCACATTATCGGATGAGGATCATCAGGCGCTTCAGGAAGCGGCTGAGCTTGCCGGTCGCAAGCCGGAGGAGTTCTTCGCCGAGGAGATGCTCGATCTCGCCCGCCGGATCCAGCTTCGTGGCTCGACCGCCGGTATCTCGCTTGCCGGTGATCGTGCCAAACAGCGCCGCTCGCTGATCGAACAGGTGCGCAAGGGCGGTGATGCCGATCATGCAGTGGCCGACTGGGCTGCTGGTCGGCCATTGGGCGGCGGCAATGCCGGGCAGATCCCGCAACTGCCGCTAATGTCCCTGCCATCAGGGCCGCGCAGTCTGGTTGACCTCAGTAACCGTGATGGCGATCGCCGCACCGCACCGCGTCGTGCCATCGGCGATCCACGCCCCACCGAAACCCGCAAACCGCCGCGCTGACCCGCGCCTATTCCTCGCCCCGGCGATCGGGGAGGAGGACGTCGCGTTTGCCCACATGGTTGGCGGCAGAGACCATGCCCTGTTTTTCCATATCCTCGATGATCCGCGCGGCACGGTTGTAGCCGATCTGCAAATGACGCTGGATAAAGCTGGTTGATGCCTTGCGCTCACGGGCGACGAGGTCAACCGCGCGGTCGAACAGCTCGTCACCGCTGTTGCCATCATCACCGCCGCTGCCCTCACCGATGGCGGCGGCGAGCATTTCACTGTCCTCGAAACCGCTGTCATCGGTAACCGCATCGATGTAATCAGCCGGGCCGAGCATCTTCAGATGCTTCACGATGGCCTCGACCTCTTCATCCTTGACGAACGGGCCATGGACCCGGTTGATCCGGCCACCGGCCGCCATGTAGAGCATATCGCCCATACCGAGCAGCTGTTCCGCACCCTGCTCGCCGAGGATGGTGCGGCTGTCGATCTTGGACGTGACCGCGAAGGAAATCCGGGTCGGGAAGTTCGCCTTGATGGTACCGGTGATCACGTCGACCGATGGGCGCTGGGTTGCCATGATCAGATGGATACCGGCGGCACGGGCCATCTGGGCCAGACGCTGGATCGCCGCCTCGATCTCCTTGCCTGCGACCAGCATCAGGTCGGCAAATTCGTCGACGATCACGACGATATAGGGCAGCTCGTCGAGGGCGATTGGTTCCTCTTCGATCACCGGTTTGCCGGTATCGGGGTCAAAGCCGGTCTGTACCTTGCGGGTCAGCACCTCGCCCTTCTTGCGGGCTTCGGTCACGCGCTGGTTATAGCCGTCGATATTGCGCACCGACAGCTTGGACATGGCGCGATAGCGGTCCTCCATCTCGCGCACCACCCATTTGAGCGCGACCACGGCTTTCTTCGGCTCGGTCACGACCGGGCAGAGCAGATGCGGAATATCGCCATAGATGGAGAGTTCCAGCATCTTCGGGTCGATCATGATGAAGCGGCACTGCTCCGGCGACAGCTTGTAGAGCAGGGACAGGATCATGGTGTTGACCGCGACCGACTTACCGGAACCGGTGGTACCGGCGACCAGCAGGTGCGGCATACGCGCGAGGTCGGCAATAACCGGCGCGCCGCCGATATCCTTGCCAAGCGCCAGTGGCAGCTTGCATTTGGTGCCCTGATAGCTGCGGTCGGCGAGGACTTCGTGCAGCCAGACGGTCTGGCGCGTCTCGTTCGGCAGCTCGATACCAATGGCGTTCTTGCCGGGCACCACCGCGACACGGGCGGAAATGGCCGACATGGAGCGGGCAATATCATCGGCGATGCCGATAACCCGCTGGGATTTGGTGCCGGGGGCCGGTTCCAGCTCATAGAGCGTGACCACCGGGCCGGGGCGTACCTTCTGGATCTCGCCCTTCACACTGAAATCGGCGAGCACACCTTCAAGCAGACCGGCATTGGCCTGCAGCGCATCCTCGGTCGGCTGGTCGGCGAGTTCCTCAGCGGTCGGGGCATAGAGCAGGGACAGCGACGGTTCCTCATAATCGCTGTTACTGTTGTTGCCGCTGTTGCCACTGCCTTTCAGGCCAAGGCTCGGCTGGGCGGTCTGACGTGCTTTTGCCTGACGTTTGGGCGCTTCATTGGCGTCGATTTCGATAGCGGCAGGCTTCTTGCCGGGCAGGTCGAGCCGTGGGCCGCGCGGGCTGGTGGCTGCCGGTTCCTCAACCATGTCCTCATCGTGGTCGATATCCATGCAGGTGTCGGCATCGGCATCGTCCTGCGCTTCCGCGTCTGCCTCGTCGCGGTCCGGGCGGCGGAAGCGGCTGATGATACCGGCACCGGCACTGCCGATACCGCCAAGAACCGGCTGCAGATAGGCCAGATGATGATGGCGGAAGCCGAGCAGACCGACAAAGCCGACAACACCGATCAGGGTCATGAGGATGGCAAGGCCGGTAAGACCGTAGCCACCGAGCAGGCCATTGACAAATGGTGCGATACTGGCGGCGACAACCTGCCATGGTGCGCCCAGTGACAGGCTGCGCGAGGAGATCAGCTCAGCCGGTTCCATGAGCGCCACGCCAATCGCGGTCAGCAGTGCCAGCACGGTAAACAGCGGCAGCACCAGCGCCATGCGTGACGGGGTCTCCGGCTTGCGGCGGATATGGCGGAAACCGGCAACGATAATGCCGAGGCCGACCATCCAGCTCGCCGCTGCACCCAGCCACTGCATCGCCAGATCGGCAATCAGGACACCGAAGCCGCCGAGCCAGTTCTGGATTGCCAGCGCGGCATTGCCATTATCGCTGACTGAAGTGTTGATCGACGGGTCATTGGGATTGTAGCTGAACAGTGCCAATACCAGCGCCAGGCCGAACAGCATGATCACCAGCCCCTGAACCCAGACGCCGAGGCGTTTCAGATGCGCCACCAATGCCGGTGGCAACAGCGGAAGGCGGGGTTCATCAATGGTTGCCCGATTGCGGACTGAAAACTGCACCATGGCGTCAATATCACTCTCGACAGAACGACCGGATAATCTCTTTTTGCGAGGCCACAGTATAGGCCGATTTGGCAAGCCCATGCGCGCAGATTTCGTATCAGCGGTAAAACCGGTCCCGCGATGATGCCTATTGGCCAATTATTTGAATTTTTGCGGTTACTGAAAATGCAATAGCAAAAACTAATATTTTCGCCTGAAACATGGCGCAACTGGTGGTACGATTTCAGTCATGGGAAGTGCATTGATCATTGATCTGGCCGCCCATCGACGCCTGCAACGTGTCGCTGCGGTTGGGCCATCGGGTGCCGCTCTCCGATCCGGAACGGAACGGCTCGACGCGGCACGGGTCTGGTCGAGCGTGATGCGGCAGAGCCTGCATAATCCGCTCGATTTCATGGCCGCCACCCAGATGGGTGAGGATATAACCCATAATGACGAACTGACCCGTGCCTTGCACAAGCTGGTCGCCGGTGATGAACAGGCGGCGGGGATTGCGACGGACCTCGTCACCAACCTGTCACTGGTTACCGGTTTCGAGGATGTGGATGCCGTACCCTATCTGCAGTTGCTGCAGGTATCGGTGACGGCGAGCCGCCTCTGGTATCTCCATGATTGGGTTTGCAAGGGCGATCTGGTCAGTCTGATCGGCTGGCTTGAGGGCGTGTTCTGGGGGCTGGTGCAGCCGGAAGAGTTGGAGCTTGCCTCACGTATCGGCAGCAGCCGGACCGAGGAGATACTGGCCGAGTTGCGGATCATCAATCCGCGTTTCGGCATGGTTGATGCCAAACAGCTGGTACGCCAGGGCGATCTTGCCCGCTCGCGGAGATGAGTTACAGCCCGTGCTGCATATTGGTGGCCGGGGCAATAATGTCCTTGCCGATGGCATCCTGATAATGCTGCAGGGCCCATGAGACCGTTGGGAAGGCAAGGTCTTCCCACGGTATGTCATCCCAGTCGAACAGCCTGACCTCCTGACTTTCCGGGCCGGGGGCAATGTCCGGATCGGTCAGTGTGGCGCGATAGATCAGCTGTACCTGACTGACATGGGCGATGCTGTAGATCGCCAGCAGGTCTTGCGTTTCAATTCTGGCGCGGGCTTCCTCCCATGCCTCACGCGCCGCACCGGCATCCGGTGTTTCGCCCAGCTCCATATAGCCAGCGGGCAGGGTCCAGTAACCGATCCGCGGTGCAATCGCGCGTTTGCACAACAGGATTTTATCCTGCCAGGTGGTGACGGATCCGACCACGACCTTGGGGTTTTCGTAATAGATGAAGCCGCAATCGTCACAGACCAGACGCTCAAGCTCGTCGCCATCGGGCACCCGGCGGTTGACGGGGCCTTGCGCAGCTTTACCTGTTGCTGGTCGGGTATCGGGTGTGTCGGTCATGATGATCCATCAATAGACCAGAACAGGTCCATGACCAATAGCCGTGAGCCGTGGCGTACAGTCATCCACTCGGGTATTTCGGGTATCAGATCACCACATTGACGAAGGTGCCGCGCGGAACAACCCGGTTTTCGGCGAGCAGTGCCTGAATGACTGATTCATCTGAATCATTGTATAGCCGCTCAGGGCGGAACTGGGTCTCGCTCTGGTCCCGTTTGGCGCGGGCATTAGGGCGATCGTCATTCTTGACCTCGCCGACGGCAATATCGAGCAGCCGTTTGACGGGTGCAGCAGGGCCGGTAAAGTTTGAGGCCTCACCACGCACATCACCGGTACGACCGCTGTTCGGACCGCTGGGTGTTACGCCCTGTCCGGTAGCTGCGACCTGATTTTGCGATGGTTGTACAACCATGACCGTTTTGATCCCGATGGTTTTTCAGTGACTTTTCTGTCGTTATCTAACCCTTAATATAACGCGTTCGGGGCCAGATTCCCATGATTTGTCAGTATTATTCTCCAGTATAGCGGATCTGCCAGATTTCCCCGCCGGTATCATCGGAAACCAGCAGGCTGCCGTCAGTGGCTACGGCAATGCCGGTTGGGCGGCCCCAGACCCGTGCGCGCTGGTCGCCCGACTGCCACCAGCCGCTGGCGAAGGTTTCATAGCTGCCGGTCGGCTGCCCGCCGGAGAACGGCACAAACACCACCTTGTAACCGGTCGGCGTTGCCTTGTTCCATGACCCGCGTAGGGTCACAAAGGCCCCGCCCTGATAGCGGTCAGGAAACTGGTCGCCAGTGTAGAAGGTAAGGCCGATCGGTGCCGAATGGGCCTCGAACATCAGGTCGGGAATTTTGCTGGCGGCGACCAGATCAGGCCGTTTCTCAGCAAAGCCGGGTTGCGGATTCGATCCGCTATAGGCATAGGGCCAGCCGTAGAAGTCATCCTGCGCCACCCCGGTCAGGTAGTCGGGCACCAGCCCGTCGCCGAGGCCATCGCGTTCATTGACCACGGTAAACAACCGGTCACTGCCCGGATAGAAGGCAATGCCGACCGGATTGCGCAGGCCGCTGGCGAAGGTCTGCTGGCCGCTGCCATCAGCATTGAACTGCTGGATCGTGGCGCGGGGCACCGGTTCCTCACCGATATTGCCTGCCGAGCCGATGGAGACATAGAAATGCTCGCCATCCGGGGCAAAAACCACATTCCTGGTCCAGTGGCCATTTTCCGGGCCAAGGGCACCGCGCTCGGTTATCGCTACTGGTCGACTGATGCGGGGTGACCCGTCAATCATCGGCAGACGCCAGACATTGCGCATATCGGCGATATAGAGGTCGCCGTCATGGAAGGTCAGCCCATGGGGGCGGTGCAGCCCGGTGGCGATTTCGGCCTTCCGGTCGGCCCGGCCATCACCGTCGCTATCCCGCAGGACGATGACCCGCCCGGCGCGGCTTTCGGCAACATAGACATCGCCGCTCTCCCCGACCGCCAGATACCGCGGGTTGTTCAGGCCAGTGGCGAAACTGATCGCCTCAAACCCCTCCGGCACCGCCAGCGTCGCGCGCAGGGGCCGGTCGATTTTCAGCGGTGAATTGCTGACACTCGGGCTGGCATAGGGGGCGGGCAGATCATTGGGCGTTATCCGATGGACGCTGCCCGGTCTTTGCGCCTCACGGGCGGATTGCGCCAGTGCTGCAGATGGCAGTATCAGGCAAATAATGGCAGCCATGATGATTGCGTGCGGGAATATGCGGTCTTTTGCCATATGTCGTGCCATCTCATTGATTTTTTTGGGCATTGGCACCAACATAGTGCCTGAGGTGGGGAATCCTAGATTTTTAACTGATATATTCTGAATACTTGTATCTGCAACCAATCTCGGAGTAGGTATCCCTGCCTTTTTTGGTTAGGATGTGCCGGGTCGTTATTCGGCGATCATCATATTGCATTATGCTAGGCTGGCCCTGCCTGCCTCTACGGGTTGAGTTACATGCAAGTTCTTCGCGAGTTTCAGTTGCTGCACGAGATGGCGCGTGACCGGACGGTCGAGGGCCGTCTGAAACTCCTGAAAAGCTGTTCCGACTTGCTGGATAAGACGCTCAATGATGCTGAGCGTGAGCTGATCGCCGATATTCTGGTCTCGCTGCTGGATCAGGTGGATTTGCCTGAACGTCAGTCACTGGCCGGTCGCATTGCCGCCAATTCCGTCGCCCCCCATCGTCTGGTTGTGGCGCTGGCCCATGACAAGATCGATGTGGCGCGTCCGATCCTGTCTCTAAGCAAACGCCTGACCGATCAGGACCTGATCTATGTGATCGAGCATCGCTCGACCGACCACCGCAAGATCATTGCCCGGCGGCCCGATCTGACCACTGCCATTGCCTCCGCCATTGTCGATACCGGTGATGCCGATGCGGTGGCGAGCCTGCTGTACAACCCGCAGATACAGATTCCGGAGAAGCTGCTGACCAAGGCTGCTGATCTGGCCAAGGATCAACCGATTGTACAGCGCCCGCTGCTGCAGCGGCAGGAAGTGCCGCCGGACCTCGCGCTTGATCTCTACTGGTGGGTGTCGAGCGAGCTGCGCAACCATATCCATCGCCGGTTCGAGATACCGGATGAGGTGCTCGACCGGGCACTTGAGCAGACCTTTACCGAGATTTCCAAGCGTCGGAACGGGGCCAATACCGTTGATCTCGACGATCTCGCCAAGCGGTTGTCGGAAACTGGCAAACTGTCGCCGGGCATGCTGATCATGACCCTGCGCAACTACAATCTGACCGCCTTTACCGCGCTGTTCATGCAGCTGACCGGGCTCAATCATGATGCGGTGACGGCACTGATCAACCATGAGAGTGCCCGCAACATGGCGATTGCCAGCAAGGCAACTTCGCTCGATCGGGAATCCTTCTCCACCATCCTGATGCTGACCCGTTCTTCACGGTCCGGGGAGAATCTCAGCAATCCCAAGGAACTGGCCAATGCGCTTGAGTTCTATGAGATGCTGAAACCGGAAACGGCAAAGCATATCCTGGCCAACTGGCAGCAGGACCCAAGCTTCCTCATGGGTGGATCAAATCCGGTGGCGGAAGCCGCCCGCGGGCATCACTGATTATTGTAATTGCCGTGGCAGGCCGGTTCAGGCCGCGTCCTGCAGCGCCTTGACGCCAGGCAGTTCCTTGCCCTCGAGCCATTCGAGGAACGCACCACCTGCAGCCGAGACATAGGAAATGTCGTCCTCGATCCCGGCATGGGCGAGGGCGGCAACCGTATCGCCGCCACCGGCAACGCTGAGGATGCTGCCATCCTTGGTCAGGGCGGCGACGGTCTTGCCGACCCCGATGGTGCCCTGATCGAACGGTTCCATCTCGAACGCGCCCATCGGACCGTTCCAGACCACGGTTTTGCAGCCTTTGATGGCCTCGCTGATCTCGGCAATGCTGTCCGGGCCAATATCGAGCATCATCAGACCGTCGCCGATATTGTCGCTCGGACCGGTTGTGGTTTCCGGGTTGGCGGCGAACTCGGCTGACATGATGCCATCGCTCGGCAGCAGGATGCGGCAGCCGCTGGCCTCTGCAGCCTTTTCCACCTCACGGGCGGCATCCAGCTTGTCCGGCTCATACAGCGAGGCGCCGACGCTGCCGCCACGGGCGGCCACGAAGGTATTGGCCATACCGCCGCCGAGTACGAGAATATCCACCTTGGTCACCAGATTGGCGAGCAGGTCGAGCTTGGTCGAAACCTTGGCCCCGCCAACCAGCGCCAGCACCGGACGTTTCGGCTCTTCCAATGCTTTGGCGAGCGCGATCAGCTCGGCAGCCATCAGGCGACCGGCATAGGCTGGCAGGCGCTGGGCAAGGGCGGTGGTTGAGGCATGGGCGCGGTGGGCGGCGGAGAAGGCGTCATTGACATAGATGTCGCCGAGGGCGGCCAGTTGGTTGGCAAAGCCATCATCATTGTCGGTCTCGCCCGCATGGAAACGCAGGTTCTCCAGCACGATGATGTCGCCAGCCGCCATGTCGGCAATTGCCTGTTCGGCAGCGCTGCCAATGCAATCAGTGGCAAAGCCGACCGGACGGTTCATGGTCTTGCCGAGGGCTTCGGCAACCGGGCGCAGGCTCTGCTCGGGATCAACCTTGCCCTTGGGGCGACCGAAATGCGACATGACCACGACCTTGGCACCGGCACTGGCCAGTTCGCTCAGGGTCGGTGCTAGGCGGGTCAGGCGGGTGGCATCGGTGACCGCGCCATCCTTCATCGGGACGTTCAGGTCACCGCGCACGAGTACGGTCTTGCCGGCGAGGCCATGAGTATAGGCCAGCAGGTCATCAAGGGTTTTGAAGGCTGTCATAATTGATCCGCTGCCACTCTTGTGGTGGCTTCAGCTTAGAAGATTGATCCGTCGAGCGGGATGTTCAGATAGAACGTAACATGTTCGGTGCCGGGATTGCGATCACCGATGCTGGCATTCGACATGTGGTGCAGGGCGAGACCGGCCTGAACCTTGTTGTCGAAGCGATAGGCCAGCTCGATACCGGAGCGGAATTCGATTGCATGGCCGAGATCACGCCCGTCGCCGCCATCGGTATAGAGACCGACCGCGGTGTTCGGCATGATGATGAAATGATCGTCGATCACAAACTCAAGACCGAAACCGACATAGCCATAGGCGCTGCTGTCGGCACCGACATAACCGCCGACAAAGGGTGCGACACCGAAGTCGAAGCCGTCATTGTCGGTATAGCTCAGATAGCGGTGGCCCGGACGGTATTCGATGTTGAACAGGACGGTTTCCTCACCATCTGCTTCCGCCAGAACCGGGGAATTGCCATAGGCGATACCGAAGGCGAGTTGATCAACGCCGCTGGTGGAGCGGACGGTTTCGAAACCGCTGCTGTCGGCAATCTGTACCGGTTCCAGCTCGATGCCGATCAGGTCATCTTCTGCGTGGGCGACGGGTTGAACGGCAGCAATCATCATGATGATGCCGAGGGCGGTCGTCAGGGGGCGGGCACCCAGACCATTGAAAATGTTGCGAAAAATCTGTGTCATGATGCCGAGCCGGTAGTCTGGTCAGGTGATGGATGCCATCGCCTGAGATGTTGTTGCCGTCGTATCCTGCTGTTGCAGAACGTTATTTCAGTGCAAGCTCATACAGTGACAAACCGCTAATGTGAAGCATCAACCGCCCTGAGAGCGATTTTCTTATAATGATTTGAACATTTCGGTTGCGGCGACAAGTGACGCGCGTATCCCCGGCTCCATGGCCGAGTGGCCGGCATCGGGCACGATGGTGAACAGGGCTTCCGGCCATGCCTCATGCAACGCATGGGCCGTGACAGGCGGGCAGATCACATCATAGCGGCCCTGAATGATATGGCTCGGGATATGCCGGATTCTGTCGACTCCTTTGAGCAGGGCATCTTCCGGCTCGAACAGGTTGTGCAGGAAATAATGCGCCTCGATCCGGGCAAGGCCGAGGGCATGGGCCTCATCAATCAGGCTGAGGGCTGCATCATCGGCTGGCAGCAGGGTCGAACACACGCTCTCATATTTGCTCCATGCGCGGGCGGCGGGCAGCCAGATGCGCCGGTCGCTATCGGTCAGGCGGCGGTAATAGGACCCGAGAATATCCGCCCGCTCATCGACCGGCAGAAATCCGGTGAATTCCTGCCAGTGCTCGGGGAAAATTGCGCGCATGCCGTTGAGGAACCAGTCAATTTCCCCGCGGGTCATCAGGAAGATACCGCGCAGGACCAGACTGATCACCTGATCCGCATGGGCCTGGGCATAGGCAAGGGCCAGCGTCGATCCCCATGATCCACCGAATACATGCCAGCGGTCGATATGCAGGCGTTTGCGCAGAGCTTCGATATCGGCGACCAGATCGGCGGGCGTGTTGTCGAGCAGCTCGCCGAGCGGGCGCGATCGGCCGGAGCCGCGCTGGTCAAAGATGATGATGCGGTAATGTTCGGGATCAAAGAACCGGCGGTGATTGGGTGAGGCACCGGCCCCCGGCCCGCCATGCAGGAATACCACCGGCACGCCGTCGGGATTGCCGGACTGTTCCCAGTAAATCCGGTGCCGGGTGACATCGGGTGTTTTCTGGCCATCACCGGCGGTTTCGGTATAGAGATCACGGCCAACATCAAGGAACCCGGTTTCATAGGGTTCAATCGGCGGAAACAAATCGGGTTTTATCCGGTCGCGGGGCACGGGTGTGGCTGTACTCTTGAATTCTGTAAATGACTGTTGATTCTAGGCTAGGCCGGATTGCACATACAAGGCCAAAGGCTTTCACCCGACCGGGAATTTAACGCGCATGACATCATCCCATCCATGGCATAACCGCCGCAGTTTCATGAGCGCGGCACTGGCAGCCGGGGTTATGGCAGGGCCGGGTATTACAGGCTCAGGTATCGCGAGGGCTCAGGACATGTCGGGTAATCAGGAAGCTGCGGTCGGCATGGTCGAGCCGCCGGAAGACCTGCAGATCGTCGGTGAGGCCGAGGTGATCAAGGTCATCGACGGCGATACGGTCCGGTTGAGCACCGGACAGGAAGTTCGCCTTGTCGGCATTCAGGCGCCGAAGCTCAGTCTCGGGCGCAGGGAGGTGGCGGACTGGCCCTATGGCAATCAGTCACGCGAGGCGCTGCTCTTTGACCTGATCAATCGCAATGTGCGCTATGGCCATGCGGGTAATCTGATGGACCGGCACGGGCGCGGGCTGGCGCATCTGGTGCGCGACGATGGCAACTGGGTACAGGGCTGGATGATCGCCAATGGCCATGCCCGGGTGTACAGCTTTCCCGACAACCGGCTGTTTGTCCGTCGTTTGCAGGAGCTGGAGATTGCCGCGCGGGCAGCGCGTCGCGGGTTATGGGCGCTCAACCTCTATGCCATCCGTCAGGCAACGGACAAATCCATCAAACCCTATTCGTTTTTCCATCTGATCGAGGGGCAGGTGCAGGCCACGGGTGATGCGCGGGGCTGGCGCTACCTCAATTTCGGGCCGGATTGGAAAACCGATTTCACCGTTGCCATCAAGGCCGACGACCAGCGCCGTTTCAGGGATGAATGGCCGGATTGGGAAACGCTGGTCAACCGTCAGGTGCGGGTGCGCGGCTGGGTCTATTACCACAACGGTCCGGCCATCGATGTGACCCATCCGGAGCAGATCGAGGTGATCGGCTAGCTGGCACCGTTTTCCAGCAGCAGGTCGGTATGCCGGTTCACATGCTGTTCGATGGAGGCGCGGATTTTCAGCATGGCACGATGTTCGAGCTGACGCACACGTTCCTTGCTGACCCCCAGCTCGGTGCCGAGCTGTTCCAGCGTCGCGCCATTATCGACGAGGCGGCGCTTGCGGATGATCCGCCGCTCGCGCTCCGAGAGGTCGCTCAATGCCTTGGCCAGCCAGCGGGAGCGGGTCTCGGCATCGCGCAGGCCGATCACCACGGTTTCCGGGCTGGACCGGTCATCGGACAGGAAATCCTGCCACTGATCGTCACCGCTCTCACCGACCGGCGCGTTCAGTGACTGGTCATTGCCGGACAGGCGCTGTTCCATATCCTGCACATCTTTCAGTGAGACGCCGAGCTCATCGGCGACCATCTCGCGCCCGGCATCGGTCAGCCCGTCGGTCGCCATGGCCTTCTCGATCTTCGAGCGCAGGCGACGCAGGTTGAAGAACAGTGATTTCTGGGCGGCGGTGGTACCGGTGCGGACAATCGACCAGTTGCGCAGGACATAATCCTGCATGGCCGAGCGGATCCACCATGTTGCATAGGTGGAGAACCGGACCTCGCGGTCAGGCTCGAACCGTTCCGCCGCTTGCATCAGCCCGACATTGCCTTCCTGGATCAGATCGCCGAGGGGCAGACCGTAATTGCGGAACTTGGAAGCGGTTGCGACCACCAGCCGGGTGTAGGAGCGGACAAATTCATGCAGCGCGTCCTCGTCATGCTCGTCGCGCCATTTGCGCGCCAGCATTTGTTCATGATCGCGGCTGAGCAGCGGCTCACTCATCGACGCCTTGATATAGGCGAGGTTGGCACGCTGGGTCTGGGGGTCATCGAGATGGGCCATGGGGGTACGTCCTACTCGCTGTAAAATTCTGCGCTTACGATCAATTAACGCGTGATTGTGCTAAAAGTTACGTAGCGATCCGGGGATTTGGATCACCAATTCGTGATTTATCCGAGGCAGGGGTAATATTCTGCTTGACGTATTGGAATATAATCCTATTATTTGCTCATCAACTCCCGAATTGTGCCCGGTTCAGATAGTGACCGGGTCATGGTTCCGGCGGCTCCTTCCTCCCTTGCTGCAATCCTGTCCTGATCCGTTCGGCGGCCCGTGTTTTCCGGATATACCGCTATTCTCATGGATCGCATCGGGTTGCCGGATAAAGGTCGAGCCTCGTCCGTAATTGCTGGCGGCGTCATGCCATAACCTGTGGATCGGACCACATCCCGGTGCGGGGATTACCCTGCACAATCATCAAAATTAGGAATGAGGTCTTAAATCAATGGTCACAACCATCGATCAGGCGTTCGTGCGTCAATTCGAACGCGAAGTTCATGCCGGTTATCAGCGCATGGGCTCGAAACTGCGCCAGACAGTTCGCAGCAAAGGCAATGTGGAAGGGGCGAGCACCGTCTTCCAGAAGGTCGGCAAGGGCATCGCCGCCACCAAGGCCCGCAACGGGCAGGTGCCGGTCATGGATCTCGCCCATGACAACGAGACCTGTTACCTCGAAGACTTCTACGCCGGTGACTGGATCGACAAGCTCGACGAACTGAAAACCAATATCGACGAGCGGCAGGTGATTGCCAATGCCGGTGCCTATGCCCTCGGTCGCAAGACCGATGAGCTGATCATCCGCGAACTCGACAAATCCACCAATTATGCCGGCGGCAACACCACCGGTCTCGATCTGGAAAAGGTACTCGAAGCCTTCGAGGCGCTGGGTGACAAGGACGTGCCCGATGACGGCCAGCGCTTTGCCATTGTCGGCTGGAAGCAATGGACTGAGCTGCTCGCGGTCAAGGAATTCGCCAGTGCCGATTATGTCGGTGCCGAGGATCTGCCGTTCCGGGGCACACAGGCCAAACGCTGGCTCGGTACCACCTGGATTCCGCATTCCGGGCTGACCCTGACCAGCGGCGATGTCCGCCTCTGTCACTGGTATCACAAATCCGCCATCGGCCATGCCGCCGGGTCGGATGTGGAAACCGATATCAGCTGGCACGGCGATCGCGCCGCCCATTTCGTCAACAACATGATGAGCCAGGGCGCGATCATTATCGATCCCGAAGGCATCGTCACCATGCGTTGCGACGAAAGCCCGGCTGAATAACCGCCAACACGTAACCCCTCTATCACATCCATAATCCAAGGAGACTGACGATGGCCCTCGAAGCCACCGATTGCAGCGTGCTGGCCTATTCCAACGGCTTCACGCTCTGGCACTACACAACCACCGACGCCAGTGTCACCAGCAATGACTACTTCAACAATGCGTCACCGATGATGAAGGTTGGTGATCTGATCATCGCCAATATCGATACCGATGGCACGCCGTCTACGGACCTGCTCTCGGTCACCGATATCACCGATGGCGATGTCACCGTGGCCAGCCTGCTGTCGTCATAAGCCGACGGCAACCAACCAACCCGATACCACCGGCGATATGCCCGCCCGCGCTATCCCCTCATAGCCCGGTTCCCTCGTCGCCGGTGGTGATCGGCTGACCGCCAACAGCCGATCCCTGCCGCCCGCGACAGCACTCATGCGCCTCCTCCCGCTGCCGACTGCTGTCGCGGGCATCCGGCGGGCACGTCCTTGTTTCCAACCTTTCAGTCAGGAGTACCCCACATGGCGCTTTCCGCCGTCGATATTGCCAGCCGTGCGCTGATGCGCCTTGGTGCCGCCTCAATCAACGGTTTCGATGATGGCTCGACCGAGTCCGCCCTCGCCGGGACGCTCTATGCCACTGCCCGTGATGCGCTGTTATCTGCCCATCCATGGAGTTTCGCGACGGCGCAATCGGCGCTCTCGCTCCTGACCGATCAGCCGATGGCGGATTTTGCCCATGCGTTTCAGCTGCCGGGTGATTTCCTGCGCGGTCTCAGCGCCGGTCAGGCCGGACGCGGGCGCGGCCTGCGCTATCGCATCACCGGTCAGCAGTTGCACAGCGATGCCGAGACCCTGACCCTGACCTATATCTTCCGCCCGGATGAGGCGGCGATCCCGCCATTCTTCGATCAGGCGCTGATTGCCCGGCTGGCTGCCGAACTGTGTATCCCGATCACTGAAAGTTCGAGCCGGGCCGACCTGATGTTCCGCCTTGCCGAGGATGAATTCCGGCGGGCCAAATCCATCGACGCCCAGCAGGACACACCAACCCGGTTCGAGGATTTCAGCCTGATAAAGGCACGCCGATGACCCGGATCACCCAGACCAAAACCAACTTCACCTCCGGCGAGGTCAGCCCGGACCTGCACGGTCGCGGTGATCTGCGCGCCTATGAGAACGGTGCCAGCAATCTGACCAATCTGTTCATCCACCCGACCGGTGGCGTCACTCGCCGCGCCGGTCTCTATCACCTCGCGCCGGTTGCCGGGGCCGGGCGGCTGGTGCCGTTCGAGTTCAATACCGAACAGGCCTATCTGCTGGTCTTCACCGATCGCCTCGTCACCATCTTCCGCGACGGGGTCGAGCGCGCCAGTATCGATACGCCGTGGACCACGGCATTGCTCGGCCAGATCGCCTGGACCCAGAGCGCGGATACGCTGCTGATCTGTCACCCGGATATCGAGCCGCGGGTGATCCTGCGGCAGGGCGATACCGACTGGTCGATCGAGACATGGCCATTTGTGGTCGAGGATGATGCCGAACGCGCACCTTTCTACCGCTATGCCGGGCCGGATGTGACCCTGACCCCGTCGGCCACCACGGGGAGTGTCACCCTGACCGCTTCCGCCGATATCTTCGTACCCGACCATGAGGGCGCACGGTTCCGCATTACCGGCAAGCAGGTCGAAATTACCGCCGTGGTCAGTGCCACCGAGGCGACCGCGCTGGTGCATGAGGAACTGGCCGGCACAGATGCCACAAAGAGCTGGTCCGAGGCCGCCTTCTCCGATGCGCGTGGCTGGCCGATTGCGGCGGCGTTCCATCAGGACCGACTGGTGATCGGCGGGTCTAAATCCCTGCCGAACCGGCTGTGGCTGTCGAAAAGTGGCGATATCTGGAACTTCGATCTGGGCGATGGTCTGGATGATGAAGCCATCGAGTTTGCCATCCTGTCAGATCAGGTGAATGCGATCCGGGCGCTGTTCTCCGGTCGTCACCTGCAGGTCTTTACCTCTGGTGGTGAGTGGATGGTGACCGGTGATCCGCTGACCCCGACCACGCTGCAGATCCGGCGCCAGACCCGGGTGGGCAGCGCCACCGACCGCTGGGTCTCACCGGTCGATGTGGATGGTGCCACCCTGTTTGCCGCCCGCAATGGCCGGGAGATACGGGAGTTTCTCTATACCGATATCGAGCAGGCCTATCAGTCCAATGATCTGGCGCTGGTTTCCCGTCATCTGGTCAACCAGCCATCCTCGCTGGTGTTTGATCAGCGTCGCCGCCTGCTGTTCTGCGCCATGGCCGATGGATCGCTGGCAGCACTCACGGTCTACCGTTCGGAACAGGTGGCAGCATGGACCCGGCAGGCGACCAGCGGCAAGGTGCTGTCGGTGGCAGTGGTCGGCGATGATGTCTTTGTCCTGACCGAACGTGACGGTGCCCATGCCATTGAGATGTTCGATGATACGGTGTCGAGCGATGCCGCCCTGACCGGCACCGACAGCACGCCGCGCGCCACATGGTCGGGCCTCGATCACCTCACCGGACAGTCGGTGGTGGTCAAGGCCGATGATGTGGTGCTGCCTGCCATCACGGTCAGCGAGGGCCAGATTACCATTGATCCGCCCGCGACTGCGATCGAGGTCGGGCTGCCCTTTACCCATGTGATCGAACCCCTGCCGCCGAGTGCCATGACCAATGTCGGTGCCGGGCGGGCCTATCGGGTGGTGGAGGCAACCTACCGTCTGCAATCAACCCGGAGCCTGCGGGTCGATCTCGGTCAGGGCCTGCGCGAGGTGCCGTTGCGTGATCTCGACCCCGGTGCCGTACTCGGCGAATTGCCGCCGCCGGTATCGGGCGATGTGCGGGTTCGCGCCCATGGCTGGCGGCGGGATTTCTCAATCCCGCCCTGGCGTATCGAGCAGTCGGCACCGCTGCCGTTCACACTGCTTTCCGTTTCCCTCGAGATAAAGGTGAATAACTGATGGGTTCGCTCGTTTCCGCCGCAGACATCATCCCGACCGTAACCACCGGCGTCGGTCTCTATCAGGACATCCGACAGCAGGAGCAGGAGAATGCCTATCAGCAGGCGCGCTACCAGCAACAGCAGCAACAGGCGGACCTCGCCTATCAGCAGGCATTGCAGCAACGCGAATGGGAGTTGCAGCGCCGCGCGCTGGAGGAACAGTACCGCCAGCAGGAACTGGCTCAGCAGCAGGCGCGGCAACAGCAGGAATACCAGTTCGCGCTCCAGCAACAGCAATGGGAGCTGGAGCAGCGCGCCTATGAGGAACGCCTGCGCGACTGGGAACTGAACCGCCTCGCGCTGGAACAGCAGAACAGCTACGACGCGCTGGTCGCGCAGCAGGACCTCGGTTTCTCGCAGGCCCAGCAGGAATTGGCCCAGCAGCAGGCCGAATGGCAGCAGAGCAGTGCGATGGCCGAGGAAGAGCGCCGCAATGATCTACGCCGGGCGCTGGCGAGCCAGCGGGTCAGCCTTGGCGCGCGCGGTGTCGATACCGCCAGCGGCTCCGGGCAGGCGGTCTTGCGCGGGCTGATCGAGGAGAGTGAGAGCGAGGGCGAAACCCGCCGCCGTACCGATGCGATCCGTGAGGCCGGGCTGACCCAGGACCTCGCCAATTTGCGCCAGAACAACCTGCTTGAACGCACCCGTCTGGCCGAGGCCCAGCGCTTCCAGCTGCTGACCTATCTCGGCTGATCCATCGCCGTCACCCGCGTCATTCCTTCACCCATAGTCAGAGCAAATCCATGTCCGACAGCCATATCAAGCTGAGCGGTGTCTCGCCGCGCATCCAGTATGCCGCCGATGGTATCCAGACCAGCTTCACCTATCCTTTCGCCATCTTTGAGGCCGCCGACCTGTCTGTGGCGCTCAACGGTGCGCCGCAGGTCACCGGCTTTACCGTCACCGGTGCCGGGAACAGCAATGGCGGCACGGTGGTATTCGATGCGGTGCCGGACGGGGGGACGCTGGTGACCCTTGAACGACGCCTGCCGATTGCCCGGGTCACGGATTTTCAGGAGGGCGGAGACTTCGCCGCCCGGACCCTGAATAACGAGCTTGATTACCTGACGGCCTGTATCCAGCAGGTCGATGCCGGGGCGAAACGGGCGCTGAGCTATGACAGCACCGACAGCCCGGCATCGAGCGCCCTGCCGGGTCGCGAACAGCGTGCGGGCAAGCTGCTCGGTTTCGACAGTGGCGGCAATCCGGCGATCTATGACCCCGCAGTTGGCGGCGAGGGTGGCAGCGGGGGTGGTGCGCCCGAAACCGTTACCGCCGATGGTGCCGGTGCCGTGTCCCGCGATCTGACCGACAAGCTCAAGGACTGGGTTTCGGCGCGCGATTTCGGGGCCAAGGGCGACGGCGTGACCAACGACACGCTGGCGATACAGGCGGCACTCGCCAGCCACAAATCGGTGCTGCTGCCTGCCGGTACTTACATCATCACCTCGACCATCGAGGTCAGCGACAATCGCGGTCTGTTCGGCATGGGGCAGGGCACGATCATCAAGGCCACCACCAACAGCTTCCCGCTGATCGAGATGCCGGGCAATTACGCCACCGTCGCCGATCTGCAGCTTGATGGCGGGTCGGCGGGTATCGTGATGCGGGGCCGGGTCAGCCCCTGCGTGCAGAATGCCGTGCGCGATGTGACGATCTGGAACGCCACAGATGGCCTCGTCCTCGATGGCTATACCGACAGTGGCAAGCCCTGCTACTGGAACAATTTCGCCCGTGTGCTGGTGGTCCGGCATGGCCGTCACGGCATCCACCTGCTCAAATCCGGTGCCGGTGATACGCCCAATGCCAACCGGTTCAGCCAGTGCCGGGTCTATGCCCTCGGGGCCGGATCGACCGGCTACGGCCTCTATCTGGAGGCCGGGCGGTTCAACAACAGCTTCACCGATTTCGAGGTCAATCTGGGACCAGAGGGGGCGGGCTGTATCCGCATTGGTGCCGATACCGACAAGACGCTGCTGGTGAATTGCTATACCGAGGCATCGGGCGGTCTCTCGAACATCATCCTCGATGACGGGTCGGTGGAGACCTCTATCGTCAACCTGCTATCGGCCAGTGACGGTGCGGCGATCGAGGATCACAGTGGCGGCGAATACACCGCCTATAACGCCGGCTACCCGGACAAGAACCGCATCGGCAAGACCCGGATTACCGATCTCACCACCGAATTGCTGCGCTTTGATACCGAGTTCCGGGAGTTTGCCGACAGCGCTACGTTCGATGTCGATCTGAGCACCTCAATGTATCTGGTCAGTGCCTTCAACGGCGAGGTGACGGCGCGGCTGCCCGCTGCCGTCGATGCCAATGGCGCGGTGGTGACGATCAAGAAAACCGATGCCTCGCCCAACCAGATCGTTATCAGCGAACTCGGCGGTCCCGGCCCCGATGGCCGGGTGCTGCGTCTCGGTGCCCGTTATGATTACGCGACGGTGGTGTCGAACGGTGCCGACTGGTGGGTCATTGCCCATAACAATATGGCGGCTAATGCCGATTTCCATGGCGATCCCGGTGTCTTTACCCCGGACCTGACCCGCCGCCTCTATCTGGTTGATGCCTATAGCGGCGATGTGGAGGTGCGCCTACCCGCGCCCTCGGCGATCTCTGCCGTTGGGCGGCTTGTCACCATCAAGCGCAATGACAATTCCGGCAATGACCTGACGGTGACCAAGGAAGGTGGCAGCGGGCCGGACAATCAGGTGATCAGCCTGACCGGCAAGGGCCATGCGCTCACCGTCATGTCGAACGGTGCCGGGTGGCAGATCATCAGCCAGCACAGCTGATCACGATTTCAAAACAGAACAGACAGACGGGATACGGGACTTCGTTTATGCGGAACAGCGTTCTTCTTGCGGCACGTCAGGAATTGCTCGCGGCCCTGCCGCAGGCGATCCAGCGCGCGCTGGAATCATATACGGATTTTGCCAGCAATCCGGGTGATGATGCGGCGGGTGATGCCAAATCCTATGCCGCCCATCATGCCGGGCTGAAAGCGGCGATCTCGCATCTCGAGGCACTGCTGAAACTCGGTCGGTTGGTCATGGCCGAGGATCAGGCGGATCAGGATCGGATCGATGACGGTGCCGATACCCTGCCGAGCCTGATCGAGAAGGCACAGGCGACATTGCAGGTGCTGGATCAGGACAGTCCGCCGGTTACCGATGCTGATAGCGGCAACTACGCCACATGATCCCGCTCGACCTGTTCATCGCCACCTGGAACGAGGTACAGGCGCAGCAGACACCGGCCATTCACCGCGATATTGCTCGCTGGCTCAACGAGCGTCTGGTTCAGGGCGACCGCCGCTTGCTGATCATGGCATTCCGTGGCTGCGGCAAGTCCACGCTCACCGGCCTCTATTGCGCATGGCGGCTGGCGCTCGACAACAATCTGCGCATCCTCGTGCTGTCGGCGGATGAGGCGCTGGCCGGCAAGATGGTGCGCAATATCCGCCGGGTAATCGAACGCCACCCCCTGACCGCCGACCTGATGCCGGTGGGATCGCGCGATCAATGGGCCAATGACCGGTTCACCATCCGCCGCGAACTGGAATTGCGCGACCCCTCGGTCATGGCGCGCGGAATCGAGGCCAATATCACCGGCAGCCGGGCCGATCTGGTTATCTGCGACGATGTGGAGGTACCCAACACGGCGGCGACGGCAGAACAGCGCGAACGTCTGCGCGAGCGGCTGGCGGAAATCGACTTCGTGCTGACGCCCGGCGGTACCCAGCTCTATCTTGGCACGCCGCATCACCGGGACAGCCTCTATACCGATGCCGGTGAGGACGGGTTTCTGGCCCGGTTCAAGCGGCTGGTGCGTCCGATTGTGACCGCTGAGGGCAACAGCGTCTGGCCCGAGCGGTTCCCGGCAGCGGCGATTGAGGCATTGCGGCGCAAGGCCGGTCCGGCACGGTTTGCCGCGCAGATGCTGCTGCGACCGCTGACCATTGAGGCCGGACACCTGAACCCGGCGCAGCTCAAACGCTACGACACCGAACTGGCCTATCAGGAAGCCCATGGCCGCCCGGTTCTGCGGCTCGGTGAACAGCGGCTGGTGTCGGCTGCCTGCTGGTGGGACCCGGCCTTCGGTCAGGCGGTATCCGATGATCTGTTGCGCACACGGGCCAAACGTGACCGCAGCGTGGTCGCCTGTGTCTTTACCGGCGAGGACGGTCATTACTGGCTGCACCGTATCCGCTATCTGACCATTGCGCCGGGTGACCAGACCGATGAGGCGACCCAGCAATGCCGACAGGTGGCGGGCTTCCTAGCCGACCATCACTTGCCCGCCGTATATCTGGAGATCAACGGCATCGGGCGGTTCCTGCCCGGCTTGTTGCGACAGGTTTTACGCGAACAGGGGATCGAGGCTGCCGTGGTGGAGGTTTCCAGCCGCAAGCCGAAGGATCAGCGGATCATGGAGGCCTTCGACGCCGTGCTCGCCGCCGGTGCCCTCTCGGCCCATGGGCAGGTGCTGGCCAGCCCGTTCATGGATGAACTGACCGACTGGCGACCGGGCATCACCGGCCCGGCCCGCGATGACGGTCTCGACGCCGTTGCCGGATGCCTGTCGGTGGAACCGGTCCGCTTCATCCGTCCGACCCGCAAGACCAAACCAACCCGCCCGCGCCCCGACTGGCAGGGCGGTTAGTGCCGGAGTACCTGACCATGACTTTTTCCGATGACCTGATCTGGTGGATCACCATTGTCGAACTACCCGCCCTGACGGCGCTGGCGGTGCTGATCTGGCGCAACCGTCTGGATGCACACCGGGCCAATAGCGACACCGCCGACCGGGCCAAGAACATGCTCGACGAACTGCGTGCCGAACTGGCCGGGTTCAAGTTTGATGTGGCCCGATCCTATGCCTCGGTGGCGCTGCTGAAGGATACCGAAAAGCGCCTGACCCACCACCTGCTGCGGATCGAGGCCAAGCTCGACAGCAGTGTGTTCCAGCGTGCCGAAGACAACCTGCAACTGAAAGGCTGAGCCGATGATTACCAAACCAAGACTGGTGCCCGTTGATGGTGCCGCATCCCCTCCCGAAACCGCTGATGTCGCGCCTGCATCGGATGTTCATGTCAGCCACGCGGTCGATACCCTTGCGCGCACTCTCTGGGGGGAGGCGCGGGGCGAGGGCAGGCTCGGCATGGCGGCGGTGGCAGCGGTGATCATGAACCGCGTGGCGGTGGCCCGGCAGCATGGCAACCGTTTCTGGTGGGGCCATGATGTCACCAGCGTCTGTCGCAAGCCGTGGCAGTTCTCCTGTTGGAACGAGGATGATCCGAACCGGGCGAAACTGGCGGCGGTGACCGCGGATGATCCGGCCTTCGATACGGCGCTGCAGATTGCCCGGCAGGCGGTGAACGGCATGCTGCGCGATCTGACCGCACCACCCGATGCGCTCGGCGCCACCCATTACCACGCGCAGGGCATCACGCCGGGCTGGGCGGTTGGTCAGCGCCCGATAGCCGCCATCGGTCGGCACCTGTTCTACCGGCTTGCGGCGTAGGGGAATGTGGTCATGATCCCGGCAATACTGGCGCAACTCGGCATTCCCCTGCTCATCAAGCTCGTGGGTGAGGGCTTGCGCAAACTCGATAACCCGATAGCTGACGGGGCCGCCGATGCCCTGTCACAGGTGGATGACGCGATCACCGCTGGCAAGATCACGCCCGAACGGGTGGCCGAGGCCAACCGCCATACCGAGCGCATGGCGCAGATTGCAGCGGATGAATACCGCACCACCATCGCCGAGGTGAATGCCAGCCTGCGGACCGAGGTTGCCTCTGGTGATGCCTATGTTCGCCGTATGCGGCCAACCTTTGGCTATGTGATGGCGCTGACATGGGCCGGGCAGATGGGCGCGATCGCCTATGTCATCGTCACCGATCCGGGCAAGGCCGGTGCGGTAATCGCCGCCATGGCGTCACTGGGCACGATCTGGACGGTCGGCCTCTCGGTGCTTGGCATCTATGTCTATAAACGTAGTCAGGAAAAGCAGACGCTGGTTAGCGACAGCACGGGTTTTGCCACCGGCACCGACCTGCTCAACCGCCTGTTCCGCGCCGACAGCGCGCCGATACCGGGGCGCAAACCCGGCTCCTGATGACAGTTTAAAAATCACCTATGCACAGGAAATGCCCGCCCCGTGGTCTTGCGACATCCGGTTGACCATCGTATCAGGGATGAAACAGAGGATTTCAGGGTGGTTTATGCAGCAGGAAGATTGGTGGCGCGGCGCGGTGATCTATCAGGTCTATCCGCGGTCCTATCAGGATAGCAACGGAGACGGTGTCGGCGATCTGCCGGGCATCATTGAGCGGCTGGATTATATTGCCAGTCTCGGCGTCGATGCTGTGTGGGTTTCGCCATTCTTTGCCTCGCCGATGGATGATTTCGGCTATGACGTTGCCGATTACCGGCAGGTCGATCCGCTGTTCGGCAGCAATGATGATGCCGACCGGCTGATTGTCGAGGCACGCCAGCGCGGGCTTGGTGTGGTGCTCGACATGGTGCTGTCCCATACCTCGGACCAGCATGCCTGGTTCATCGAGAGTGCATCGAGCCGCGATAATCCACGGGCCGACTGGTATGTCTGGCATGACGGCAAGCGCGGTGCCGATGGCACGATGCAGCCGCCCAACAACTGGCAGAGCGTGTTCGGTGGCAGTTCGTGGCAATGGCATGAACCGCGCCAGCAGTTCTATCTGCACAATTTCGTGGTCGGGCAGCCGGACCTCAACATGCACAATCCGGACGTACAGGATGCCGTGCTGGCCGAGGTCGAATTCTGGCTCGCCAAGGGCATCAGCGGCCTGCGCCTCGATGCCATCAACTATGCCTTCCATAACGAGGCCTTCCCCGATGCGCCGCTGAAGCCCGGCACCGATGGCAGCTTTTACGAGGACCTGATCCACGTCTATGACAAGAGCCAGCCGGAAGTACTCGATTTCCTCCGTCGCTTGCGGGCACTGACTGACCGCTATCCCGGCACCTTCATGGTTGGTGAGGTGCATGACGAGAACGACATGGCGCTCGCCAAGCAATACAGCGCCGACGAGACCCTGCTGCATACCGCCTATAATTTCGCCCTGTTCGCGCGACCGCAAAGTGCCGCCACCCTGCAGGCGATTTTCCAGACCTATGACAATCTGCCCGGTGACTGCTGGCCGTCATGGGCGATGTCGAACCATGATGTGAGCCGGACGGTCAGCCGCTGGTCCACCGATGGCGACCGCTATATCGCCGACCCCGAACGGGCCAAGCAGCTCAATGCCCTGCTGGCGCTGCTGCCGGGTTCCGTATTCCTGTATCAGGGCGAGGAGCTGGGCCTGCCGGATGGGCCGATCCCCGATGACCGGATTGTTGATCCGGCGGTCGGGCGTGGCTCGGTGGTTGAGGGACGCGATCCGTGCCGGGTGCCGATGCCATGGGAAGCGGACAGACCGCAGGCCGGTTTCACCGCTGCCGATGATGCCTGGCTGCCGATCCCTGACAGCTATCCGCCACTCAGTGTCGACCGACAGGAGGATGATGCCTTCTCCACCCTCAATGTTACCCGCGCGCTGATTGCCTGGCGCAAACTCAACCTTGATCTGACCCGTCAGCCGCTGGAATTTTTCGAGCTGCTGCCAGACCCGTTATTTGCCTTCCGTCGCAGTGACGGACACAGGCAACTGACGGCATTGTTCAACCTGTCGGATACCAGGATCAGCCTGCAGATCGACGATGCCGGATTGCTCGCTGCACTTGGCCATGGTCCGGATGAGAGTGCGCTTCTCACCATGCCTGCCTATGGCGTGCTGGTGCTGGGTGATGACTACTCACCATTCCCGAGCTGGGGTGAGGCAACCGAGGGCTGGCACTGGGTCAATGCGGCAGAAGTGCTGGCCTAACCCTGCTTGGGAGCTTTCTTGCCCATCCTCTATTCTCCATTGTCATAAAAATGAAACCTGAAGACAGGTTCCCGGCGGCGAATTGTTGCCGGTTAAAAAACACTGGAGGAACCTACCCTTGGCGGCTCAAGAGTCCGGCAATTCAACGCCCGTCCCTGCATCCGATAGTTCATTCGATCCCGACTGGTGGCGTGGTGCCATGCTCTACCAGATTTACCCGCGCTCGTTTCAGGACAGCAATGGCGACGGTGTCGGTGACCTGCCCGGTATTATCGAGCGGTTGGATTATGTGAAGGGCCTCGGCGTCGAGGGCATCTGGATTTCCCCGTTCTTCGCCTCGCCTATGGCCGATTTCGGCTATGACGTATCCGATTATCGCAAGGTCGACCCGATCTTCGGCAATAATGACGATGCCGACCGGCTGATTGCCGAGGCGGACAAGCGCGGCCTGCCGGTGATTGTCGATATGGTCATGTCCCATACCTCGGACCGCCACAAATGGTTCGAGGAGAGTGCGTCGAGCCGCGATAACCCGAAGGCCGACTGGTATGTCTGGGCCGATCCCGAACTCGGTGAGGATGGCGAGCGGCAACCGCCGAACAACTGGAAGAGCGTGTTCGGGGGCAGCTCATGGCAATGGCATGAGGGCCGCCAGCAATATTATCTGCACAATTTCGACAAGGCCCAGCCGGACCTCAACATGCACAATCCCGATGTGCAGGAAGCGATGCTGGGCGAGGTAGAATACTGGCTGAAGAAGGGGGTCAAGGGGCTGCGCCTCGATGCCATCAACTTCCTTTGCCATGATCTCGAACTGCGTGACTGTCCGGTCAAATCCGGTACGGCTGGCAACAGCTACAGCGAGCTTGAGCATATCTATGACAAGAACCGGCCAGAGACGCTCGACTTCATACGGCGTTTGCGCAAGCTGACGGATCAGTATCCGGGTGCCTTCATGGTCGGTGAGATCGGCGACGATAACGGCATGGGAATCGCCAAATCCTATACCAATGGTGATGACCTGCTGCACACCGCCTATAATTTCTCGCTGTTCGATCGCAGCCTCAGCGCCGGATATATCAAGGGCGTGTTTGAATATTATGACGGCCTGCCGGGCGATGGTTATGCCTCATGGGCGATCTCGAACCATGATGTGCCGCGCGCTGCGAGCCGCTGGGGCGGGCCTGATCCCGATTCGGCGCGGGCCAAGCAGCTGAATGCCCTGCTGGCGCTGCTACCGGGCACCGTCTTCATGTATCAGGGTGAGGAGCTGGGCCTGCCCGATGCCCCGATCCCCGAGGATCGCCGCGTTGATCCGGCAGCCGAGCGTGGTTCGCTGATGGAGGGACGCGACCCGAGCCGGGTGCCGATGCCATGGGAGAAGGATGCCAATCAGGCCGGTTTCTCGACCGCCGATGACAGCTGGCTGCCGATCCCCGAGAGCTATCACGAGCGCGCGGTATCGGTGCAGGACCCCGATCCGGATTCCACTCTCAACTATACCCGCCGGGTCAATGCCTGGCGCAAGGCCAACCGCGACCTCGCCGATGCACCGATCGAGTTCTACCAGAAGCTCGATGAGCCGCTGCTGGCGTTCAAGCGTGGCAAGGGCGACAATCAGGTAACCGCGCTGTTCAATACCACCGGCGATGAGGTGACCTACAAGATCAGCAATTACGATCTGGTCGAGGATATTACCGGCAACCGCCTGCTCGGTCCCGGTGAGTTCGTCGAGGTCACGTTGCCGCCCTATGGCATGTTGGTGAAGTCCGGCAAGGACAAGGCGCCGTTCCCGCTGCCATCAGGTGATCAGGGGCACTGGCTCAAGACCGATGGCAAGCCCGTGATGCCAAAATCATCCGGCCCGAACCCGAACTGGGGTATGACTGCCAAACGCTTGCTTGGTGATACGGGCGAACAGCGCCTGCCGAAACTGCGGGTACCGCCGAATGCAAAACCGGACAGCCCCGGCGCTGGCGGCTTACGCCTCTGACGGGACGGTTGCCGGCAGGGCTGATGGCCCGCGGTCGATCAGGGTGTCGATCGAGATAAAGCTCTCGGTCCGTACCACGCCGCGTATGGCGAACAGCCGTTTCAGGAATGCGCCCAGCTCATCGGCATTGCGCACCCGCACCTTCAGGATCATGCAGGTCGAACCGGCAATGGCGTGGGCTTCCTCAACCGCCGGTTCGCCGCGCAGCACGTCGGCGATCTCTTCCTTGTTCCAGCCGCCCTCCGGCGGGGTGCTGGTATCCACATGAATGAAGCTGCACAGGCCGTAGCCAAGCGCATCGGTATCCATCTCGATGGTGGTGCGTTTGATGACGCCGCGCGCCTTCAGCTTCTTGACCCGCTCATGCAGTGCCGGGGCCGACAGGCCGAGCCGTTCGGCGAGATCGGCATAGCGCTGGCCCGCATCCTCCTGCAGTGCGGCTAATAATTTTCGGTCCAGATCATCCATCGCCAGCCCTCCTCGCAGGTTTCGCCGAATGTCATTGGTTTTTGAATGAAACCGTAAAAAATTACAATACAGCCGTATAAAATTCGGTCAATTTCCATATATCAGAATTTTGTATTGATTGAGCGATGGTGCGGTATGAGCGATTTTCACACGGTTATAGCCCATGATCGGCAGGCTGCGTGGTTGGATACGGTCCAGCGGCTGAAGCCTGCCTTTGACCTCACCATACTGGTGCTCACCGTCGCGATTGTCGGCTCACAGTCGCTGATGATGTCGCCCCTGATCCCCGATCTTGCCAAGGGCTTGTCGGTGGGTGCGGGCGAGATTGGGATCGCCATTGGTGCCTATGGCGGGGCGACTGGGTTGTCGGCGGTGTTGCTCGGCCCGCGCCTCGATGGCTTTGCCCGCCGCCGGGTGCTGACCCTTGGCCTGCTGGTACTGGCCGTCGCTCTTGCCCTCGGTTCGCAGGCCGATCACTGGCTGCTGTTTGCGCTGGCACAGGTCATGGGCGGTATGGCGGCGGGGGTATTGCTGCCAATCACCTATGCCGCTGCCGGTGATATGGCCCCGGTCGGTCGCAATGCCGCCTTCATGGGCAAGGTGCTGATGGGCTGGTCGATTGCCATGATTGCCGGTGTGCCGCTCGGCGGCTGGCTTGGTGACTGGTTCGGCTGGCGCGGTGCCTTGCAGGTTATGGCCGGTCTGGCGCTGGTGATTGCCATCGGCACCTCATGCCTGACCCGTCATCGTAAGGGCATGGTCGCCGAAACCCGCAAGACCATGGGGCTGGCACAGCTGCGGGCAGCGCTCGCCGTGCCGATGGTCCGGCCACTGCTGGCGATCTGCTTCTGTATCATGCTGGCCTTCTATGCCGCCTATGGCTTCCTCGGTGCCCATGCCCGCGCGCTTCACGGCGGCGGTTCCGGCACGGTCAGTATGCTGGCGCTTTGCTATGGCATCGGTTTTGCCATTACCGGGCTGGTCAGCGGTGTGATCGACCGCCTCGGCACCGCGCGCAGCAGTGTGTTCAGCAATATCGTGATTACCGCGGTCTATCTCGCCATGCCGGTGATGGCGGCGCTTGGCATGATGCCGCTCGCCGGGCTGATGGTGGTGTTCGGCCTGCTCAACCATATGGCACTGAATGCCGTGGTCTCCGGCCTCAGCGGTGTCGATCCGTCCCGGCGTGGCACCATCCTGTCGATCAATACCGGCGTTACCTATGGCGGTTTTATGGTCGGTTCGGCCCTCGGTGGCGCACTGTTCGACAGTCTGGGGTATGGCGCGGTATCGGTGTTGAGTGCGTCGGCGCTGGTTGTCGCCATCGGGGTTGGTATCCGCCTGTTGCCACGTCGCTGAACCGGCTATCACCGTACATGACTGGCATTCCTGTTACATTCGCATCATTTGGAGTATGGTGACGCCAATCAATCCGGCGGAGATCGGATGACACAGGAGCACGACAACGATGAGTACCACACCGAAGCCGATTTCAGGCACGGCCCGACCACGGCGCATGACCATCCCGGATATCCGGTCGATGAAGGGCACGGCACCGATTGCATGCCTGACCGCCTATACCGCGCCGGTGGCCAAACTGCTCGACCCGCATGTTGATCTGCTGCTGGTCGGCGACAGCCTTGGTATGGTCATCTATGGTGAGGAGACCACGCTCGGCGTTGATCTCGATACCATGATCCGTCATGGCCGGGCGGTGGTGAATGCCTCCAGCCAGGCGCTTGTCGTCGTCGATATGCCGTTTGCCAGCTATCAGGAAAGCCGGGCACAGGCATTCCGCAATGCCGCACGGGTTATGGCCGAAACCGGCTGTGCCGCGGTCAAGGTAGAGGGCGGGGCCGAACTCGCCGACACCATCCGCTATCTCACCAGTAACGGTATTCCGGTCATGGGCCATGTGGGCCTGATGCCCCAGCGCCTGCACGCCATGGGCGGGTTCAAGGCACAGGGCCGCGATGACGAGGTGGCCGAGAGTATCCGCGCCGATGCGGTTGCCGTGGCCGCCGCCGGTGCCTTCTCCATCGTGATTGAGGGCACCGTTGAGCCGCTCGCCGCTGCCCTGACCGAGGAACTGCCGGTGCCGACCATCGGCATTGGTGCTTCGCCGAAATGTGACGGGCAGATATTGGTGATCGACGATATTCTCGGCGTGTTTCAGGATTTCACCCCGCGTTTCGTCAAACGCTATGCCGATCTCGCGGACCAGATTTCCGATGCTGCCGCCACTTATGCCGATGAGGTGCGCCGCGGGCTGTTCCCGACCACCGAGCACACCTTCGGCGGCAAGCCGAAACCCGCGGGCACCGGAACCGGCACTGGCGGTTGATCGCCCTGCCGGTTACAGTTCAGGTCTTTCGTTTTACCATTACCCTCAATACCTTGGGCCGATACTGCCATGACCGAGATTCAGTCGCTGTTTGTCACCCGCCTGTACCGGGCGGCGCTGGCCGAGTTCAAACCGCATATTGACGGTGACGAGCTTGAGGCCTCCTGCCTGTCAATCGCCGAGGATGACGAGGCCGGGCAGGAATGGTGCGAGCAGAACGACTATCCGGGCTATACCAGCTATGCCTCGCTCACCGATCTCGACTGGCGGTTTCCGATCTTCAAGGATCTGATCGCCGCGCTCGATAAGCATGTCGCAGCCTTTGTCGAGGATCTGGAATTTGACCTCGCGGGCAAGAAGATCGCGCTGGACTCGCTCTGGATCAATATCCTCGAGCCGGGCGGGGTCCATACCTCGCATCTGCACCCGCACAGCGTGATCAGCGGCACCACCTATGTCACCATGCCCGAGGGCGCGAGTGCCATCAAATACGAGGACCCGCGCCTGCCGATGATGATGGCGGCACCGGGGCGCAAATCCGATGTGCGGCCCGAGCTGCGCAACTTCATCTATGTGACGCCGGAGGCCGGTGACGTGCTGCTCTGGGAGAGCTGGCTGCGCCATGAGGTGCCGATGAATATGGCAGATGAAGAGCGGATCAGCGTCAGCTTCAACTACAGCTGGGTCTAGGCGGGCAGGGCGATACCATCCATGCAGCCCGGCGATACCATCACCGTCCATGTGACACCCAAGGCCTCACGCGCCCGCATAATCGAGGGGCCGGAGGGCTTGCGGGTCTATGTCACCGTGGTGCCGGAGAACGGTAAGGCCAATGCCGAGGTACAGAAACTGCTCGCCAAACATCTGGGCGTGCCGAAATCATCCCTCACCCTGATCCGCGGCGACAAAAGCCGGGACAAGACGTTTCAGTTCGGGTGAGTTCCGTATATTTCTTTTATATATTTTATAAAATTTTCAGTTCCGGGGAATACACTATGTGGCTTGATGCCCAATGTCTCTAGTTGTTCTAAAATTTTTTGTTTATTTTTTATTGTTATTTTTTTTACTTCCATTTGTTCTTGCTCTTCTGGGGAGATGAATGCGTCTTTTCCAAAAATAAAAAATGCCCCAGATTGTGATGATATTCTATCATTCTGATTTCTCCCCCTTGTCGGTATGACTTTTTCTATATCATTTGGGTCTATAATTTCTTTAAAGTATGGTTTTTCGTTTTTAATTAAGTGATTAAGCTTTTTTATTGGCTCTGATTCATTAAACTTTTCTTTACTTAATCTGGTTTCTATTTTTTCTTTGTCTTTGTGCGGCAGCATTGATAAATTTGCAATGCAGCTGACAGTGTCTGAATTATAGAATTTAATACTATCTTTTCTTATATTGAAAATTATAATTTCTCCGTCTTCATCTTTTTCTTTATAGCAGCTAAAATATAAAGCAATTAATGGGCTTGATGTTATGTCTAGTAGTCGGGTTGGCATCCCGTAATGTTGCATTCTTACTAATTTATCAATTGTATATTTGTCATTTGAAAAATCATGTGGATTTTCTGTTAAAAGTTCTTGTATCATTAAGTCTTCATTTATTAAATAAACTGGAGATGAGTTAGTATGTTTTCGAAATATTGATGGCTCTAAGTCATATCCTTTTTTATCGTGTCCTCTATAGTATGATGTGTGAGTATTTTCTATTTTTAATCTGTATTCATTTATTTTTTTAATGAATTCTGATATATCATTTATTTCTACTTGTGTATTTTCTTCTTTTTGTATTTTTAATTTATCATTTTTTTCAATTTTATTTATTTTGAAAATTTTTGTTATTTCTGATATTTCTTTATTTTTAATCGCCCAGTGTGTCCTGTTTAACTCCCATTCGTGCAATCCAAAAATTTCATTAATTTCTTCATTTTTGTTAAATTCGTATCGTCCATGTTTTGACATCAATTTTGGTTTGTATATAATATTATTTTTATTTAATTCTACATATTCTATTTTGTATATATCAAAATTAATATAATAATTTTTTGATTTTGCTCGACTTTTTTCGCTCATTATTATGCATGGAATTTCTGTTAATATTTTAAGTGATTTTTCATCTTTTGGTTTTAACTGTTTGATTGTGGCTTCGTCTGTGTACTCCAGAAATCGCGCCATTGGGAATTCATAAGTCTCTTCTTGATTGAACTCAGTGTTTTCGTAGTGTTGTATCATTAATAAGCTATACATTATTAATGCTCTAATTTTTTACTGTGAGAGATTTGGCTGCTGTGGGGTGCCGGTGGCGGGTGCGGTGGTGCCGTGCGTGCTGATTGTGACCGGGCCGCAGGCCAGTATGGAGGCGCCGCTCGGCAGCTTGAATGCTGGCGGGTGCCCGGCGGTACGTTCTGCCGCGCGCTGGGCGGCGATCTTTTCGGCCACTGCGTCGGGGCCGCTTTTCAACCGGACGGCGTTGCGCAGGCGGGGCATGGCATCATCGCGCTTGCGTGCCTGAGCTTGTCGATCGGCCGGATGCCGGTAATTGCCGGTTGGGTTGCCCCTTGAATTGCCGGCTGACTGTCCGGTTTCGCCTGCTATTGCCGTCTGGCTCATATCATCCCTTTTGCTGCGTCACCCGGATATGGTGACGGGATCAGGGTGTCATATCAAGCGTAAAAACTATTTGATCCGCGATAATTAGCCATGTGGCGATGATTTCGGCATTGCCAGCAGCGGTCCAGATGGTGCAGATGTTGCGCGCTGCCTGTTCTTAGTCGTCTGCCCTTAGCCATCTGTTCTTAACAGTGTCCGCAAAACCCCCAATGTCCGAGATGAGCATTCCCCCAATCACCGATGATCCGCGCGATCTGCGCAGCCGTATTGCCGATTGGCGACGGGCCGGTGAGCGTATCGCGCTGGTTCCAACCATGGGCGCGCTCCATGCCGGGCATCTGGCGCTGGTCGAGGAAGCGGCGAAGCATGGCGAGCGCGTAGTGGTCAGCATCTTCGTCAATCCGACCCAATTCGCACCGCATGAGGATTTCGACCAGTATCCCCGCGATCTCGAGGGTGATGCGGCCAAGCTCGGCACCATCGGCGTCGATCTGATCTATGCCCCGACCATTGATGCGATGTACCCGACCGGCCACCAAACCACGGTATCGGTCAAGGGGCTGACCCAGCCGATGGAGGGCGCGCATCGCCCGCATTTCTTCGATGGTGTCACGACCATTGTGTCCAAGCTGTTCATTCAGGTAGCGCCCGATGTGGCGGTATTCGGTCAGAAGGACTACCAGCAGTTGCTGGTGATCGGCCAGATGGCCCGCGACCTCGATCTGCCGGTTGAGGTGATTGGCCTGCCGACCGTGCGCGAGGCGGATGGTCTCGCCCTGTCATCGCGCAATGCCTATCTGAGTGAGGATGAGCGCCGGATTGCGGTTGAATTGTCCCGTACGCTGATCGGTATTTCTGACCGTCTCGCCGGTGGTGCGGCATTTGGTGAACTGGGTGAGGCGGCGAAAGCGCGGCTTGAAACGCTCGGCTTCGATGCGCCGGACTATCTCGATTTCCGGGATGCGGAGACATTGCAACCAATGGAACGGGCCGATCGTCCGGGGCGTCTGCTGGTCGCGGCCCGGCTCGGCAAGACCCGGCTGATCGACAATATGCCGGTGCCGGTTGCGGTTTGAAAAACCTAGAAAATTCTCACATTCGCTGAAAACCCGTGCTAGGCTTTCCCAATGAGTAAAGGGATGCCGTAACGACTGCGTGACTGATGGGGTTTGATCGCGAGAAAATTACACCGGAGCTGATGGAACTGGCACGGCGCATGGGCGACCGTCTGGCCGAGCACCGGCTGCTATCCCCGACCTGGCAAACCGACCATGGTTTCCTTGCCTTTCTGTCCGAAACACTGCCGTTTTACCCCGGTGCGCGGCTGCTGATTTTTCCCATGGCCGGTGCCCGTCTGGGCCAGCCGCAGGAACGCACGGTCATCGAACATAATGATTTCCTCTATATCCTCGCCGGTGGCCTCGCCCCGGTGATGGAGGCCAATGCCGCGGTACCGCTGGCGCTCAACAAGGGCAATGTCGCCGATTATCTGCGCTTCTACCTCACCTATGTCAGCGACAAGGCGGGTGGCATCAAGCTGGTCGAGGAGCCGTATCAGATCCCGTGGATCGAGGCCGAGGGCGAGTATCAGGAACCGGCGGTGAACAAGCTGGTCCGTCCGCTGCGTCTGATCGATACCGATGATGACGGCTATGTGCTGAACGGCACCGGGCTGTATCAGGACGCCATGTTCCGCGCCACCTTCCGGGTCGGCTATGACGGCACGCTGATTATCGAGGATGAGGAGCAGATCGCCAGCGACCTCAATATCCGCCATGCGGGCAATATCCCGCAGCCCTTTGCAACAACGGGTTGAGGGGCAGTATGGCAGGTTATCTCGACCGGATTTCACGCAATGGCGGCCAGGGGCTGCGGGATGACTTGCGCAGTGATCTGGCCGGGTCCGGCTATACCGGCGAGCACCACACCAACACGCAAATGAGCTTCCGCTCCCAGCGGCGGCTGAATACCACGGTGAATTTCGGCCTGCGCGACTTTGTTGCCAGTACCCCGTGGGAGAACCCGGGCCGTATCGCCAGCGGCATTGCCGATGGGCAGGCGCCGGATGCCTATCTGACCAATATGGCGCGCTCACAGGCGCGGGCCATTGTCGCGATTCAGGACGAGGTCTCGAAAAGCCAGCTCGGTCGCAAGATGATGCGCCTTGCCCATCAGGGCGGGGTGCAGTTCAGCTTTGGCATGCTGCCCGAGGAGGGCATGGTGGCGGGCTATCTCAACCGTCAGCGGCAGGTGGTCTACAACATCAATGGCGATCTGCTTAATGCCCCGGACAGCAAGCGGTTTCTCGCCAATGCCGCCGTTGATACCGCCCATGAGCTTGGTCATGTGGTACAGGACAAGGCGGTCGGGTCGGATTTCGACATCGGTGACTACACGATCAGCCATCAGGACCGGCTGCTCTCGCTCCGCCATTTCGAGGCCGGGGCAACCGCCGCCTCTATTCAGGTGGCATGGGAGATCGGTCAGAACGGCAATGATGGCGCATGGCAGGCCATAAGCACCGAGGGGCCGGATACCGATTGCGCCGCCGCCTTCGCCGCGATGGCGGAGGCTGACCCGGCCTCGGTCCGTGACGGCCGGGCCAGACGCGCTGCCCATGATGCGTGGTTTGCCAATGCCGGACGCCTGAACGATTACGATGATTCCATCACCAGTTCCTATCGCCAGATACTTGTCTGCCTTGCCGAACAGCAGGCAGTCGGGTTCCCGCGCAAGGATGCGGCCATGCTGGTCGGCAAGCTCGGTCATGACACATTGCCCGATGAGCGGTTGCTGGCGGCAGCCGAGACGCCGGACGGGATCAACCATTTGACCCTGCCCGGTCACCTGCCGGTACGGGCACCGGCCTATGCCGCAACCGCCAATCCACGGATTGCGGAGCAGATCGCGTTTCTGGACGGTATCGCCGACCGGTTCCGCAAGGGCGAGACGATCTCGCCATTCATGCTCAACGGCTATGACCAGATTGCCGCCCGATATGACGGCACGCCCCATGCGCAGGATTATGATATCCAGCCGATCGGCGACGGGGTTCCCGGTGAACCTGACAATCCGCTCGACCGGATCAGCAAGCGTGGGCTGCTGGGCAAGTGGCGGGACGAGCGCGGTGCGGCGGCTGAACCAACCGCACAGCAACAGCAAAAACCGGCCCCCGGCCCGTCACCCTTGCGGCGGATGGGGTGACGCGAATGGCTTATACCGGTATCGATTTCAGCGATCTGAAGAACAGCATCTTCTACCAGCAGGCGCGTGGGGAGAAGATCGGCTTTGAGCTGCGGCGGTTCACCGACCCCGGCAACTGGAACAACCCCGGCGGTATCCTGAGCAATATCGGCCCCGATGGTCTGGTCAATGGCCAGCAGCCCTACCTACAGCGGATGCCGCGTGAGCAGGCAACGGCGGTGCGGGCGATCCGGGACAAACTGGCGCAGAGCCGCCTCGGTCGCCAGTTGCTGATCATTGCCGATCAGGGTCATGTGCAGTTCGGGTTCAAGGCTGCGGGCAAGGGCGAATACGAAGCCGCCTATTACAGCGGTTACCGTCAGGTTGCCTTCAACACCGATGCACAACTGTTCGAGACCAAGTCGGCACGGGATTTCATCGCGCGCGCTAGCCTGTTCGGTGCCCATGAGCTCGGTCATGTGCTGCAGGACTATACCTTCGGTGAGGGTGAGGGCTATATGCAGCTCGATACCACCACCTCGTTGCAGGACCGGATGCTGGCGGTGCGCCATATGGAGGCGGCGGCGGTTGCCTGTTCCATTCAGGTTGCCTGGGATGTGCGACAGGCCGGTGATGACAGCCTCTGGGGTATCGCACTCAAGACATCGGGGGAAACCGCGGCGGCGCTGGCGTTCGGGCGGATGGCCTATGCCGATCCGGATGCTGTTGCCGATGGGCGTGCGCGCCGGGCGGCCCATGACAGCTGGTTCAACGATCACGGACGCATGGCGGCCTATGACGAGAGCAGCGTCGAGCGCTTCAAGCGGGAGCTTACAATGCTCGCCCGGCAACAGGCGTCGGCTTTTCCCGATCCCGATGCCCGGATTGTTGCCAGCAATGCCGGACGCATGATGATCGGCAGTGCCGCCATGATGGATTATGCCTCGATGCCCGATGGTACCGAGCATATGCGCCTGCCCGGCGGTAAGGACATCTGGGACGAACATTATTGCGCTCTGCCCAACCAGCGGATTGCGGCACAGATGGCGCATCTGCAGAAGGTGGCGAAGAAGTTCCGGGAGAATGAGCCGGTTACCCAAGCGGATTTTGACCGCTATGACCAGATCGGTGCCATGTTCGAGGGCACGAAAGATGCCAAGCCGCGTCTGCAGCAGGATGATAACGGCCATCCGGTCGGTGCTGTCTCTGCGCTCGGCAGCTGGCGCAGCAAGCGTGAAGGCACTGCCCCCAAACCGGTGGCCAGACTACAGATGTAGCAACGGCATTCGTGCTTTCGTCTCTAGGTCATATCATCAAATTGACTATCTGATACCCCATCAATGCGTGGGGGTGGCAAGCGGCTTTGAAGGGGCGTCACTTGGGCTTCGGTCAGGCGGAATACCAGCAGTTGCTCGACAGTATCGAGACGCAGCGACAGACGCGCAGTCTGTCGTACCTGCCTGCGCGCCATTTCGAGACGCCGCATAAATGGGCCAATCCGGGACAGGCCGCGGGGCATGTTGTCGGCAATCGGCTGGTAACAACGCCACCACCACGCGCGCCGCGTATCCAGCAGGAAGCCATCCGCGCGATCCGCGATTATATCCGCAAGACCGAGATCGGGCGCAGCCTGCTTGGCGTTGCGGATCGCGGGAAGATTGCTGCCGGTTTTGAGATCAGCGACCGCGATGGCACGCAGGCGAGCTATTACTACACCCGTCGTGATATCCTGTTTAATGGTAACAGCGCCCTGCTGCGAACACCGGATGTCGAGACTTTTATCAGCCGCGCTGCCTATTACGGCATTCACGAACTCGGCCATGTGGCGCAGGACCAGAAATGCGGGCGCAATTTCTGCAATCTGGACCTGACCGTACCCCTGTCGCAACGGATCATGGCGGTTCGGCATTTCGAGGCTGCTGCCGATGCCATTGCCATTCAGGCGGCATGGGAGGCGAAGCAGGCGGGTGATCCCGCGCTCTGGGAAATCGCCAACAGCCCCATGGGTGATCCACCACTGGCGCAGGCCTTTGAGCGGTCGGTGCGTCGCAGGCCTGACAATGCCCAGAATGGCAAGGCGCGCCGGGCAGCCCATGATGCCTGGTTCAAGGCCGGTGATGGTGTGCACCGTTATGATCAGGCGACGATTGACCGCCACCGCCTCGAGCTTGACTGTCTCGCCGTGCAACAGGCCGAGGGCTATCCCGATCCCACCGCACGGCTGCTTGCCACCGATGCCGGCAAGCGCAAGTTCCGGCTCAACGACTTCCGCGATTTCGGTGTCATGCCCGATGGCGGCGATCATTTGCGTCTGCAGGGCCATGCCGATGTGCTCGACCCTCGCTATACCGCACCTTCCAGTGATGCCATCACCCGTCAGGTCAAATATATCGAGGCGCTGGTCGAGCGGGTCTCGGAGGGTCTGGTCATTCATGCTGCCGACTTTGATAATCTCGACAAGCTCAAAGCTGGGGCGGTCTTGCCCAATAGTGCGCTTGATACTGATGAAGATATGTTTGAGCCGTTGGTAACCAGCAGCACTGTGGGACATTGGCGCGCGGAGCGCCGTTTGTCTGGTGATCCTGATGCTCACAGGCCATCACCCGCACCGTAACCCGGTTGATTGAACGCGGTCGGGCGGGGTTATTTTATTGCTCCCGGCTCAGTGGTTTTTGAAAGATTTTTCCGCTGCTTTCGTTTGTTTGTGTGAGAATGATAGTGTTCAATTCAAAGCTGAAAGGGTCTATTGTTGTCATCCATTAAACGATTGCTTGCGATTTCTGCCGGGGTCACGCTGGCTGTTTCCTCATGTAAGTCTGATTGGGGAAAGGCGGGTGACGAGTTCGAGGATGATGATGATCCCAATCGCACGACAGTGGTTGTTGATGATCCCGATGCCGAGGTTGATCTCGGTGTTGTGGATTTCAACGAATGGCGGCGGCAACGGGCTCAAAAAACGCTCCATGTGGCGGAGGAGCCGGATAGCCCCGATGAATTCCGTATGGCGGAAATTCGCGACAAGCTGAAGTCGATCGATCTTGGGCGTCGTCTTTTCAATGATCTGTCCGATACCCAGACCACCATGGGTGGAGGCAGCGCGTTGGAGATCACGGATGAGAGCGTTCTTGCTGCCTATCTCTATAACATTGATGCAGTCATTCTGCGTGATGACGCGCCGCCCGGTCGGTTGTTGCTACATGCGGCCCATGAATTACGTCATGCCTGGCAGGACCGCGCTGGTCTGATCAGTGATGGCAAGGACATGACCTTGCAGAACCATGCTGCCAACCTGTTTATGTCGGAAGCCGATGCCCGTGCATTTGCCGTGGCGGTGGCGTGGCAATTCAAGCAGGCTGGTGACAGCTCGGTCTGGGATGCTGCCAAGAACTTTCCGCCATACAGATTGTCGGTTGAGCGGTTTGAAGACCGGATGAAAACGCTGGAAATTCTCGACGGTACCGATCTGGCAAATTCGGATGATGGACTGCGCAGTGCCATGAATGCAGCCTATACCGCGTGGTTTGAGCCAGAGGATGTACGCGCTCCGTATGTTCAGGGCATCATTATTGACATACTTCGCAATGGCGGCAGCTGGTCTGGTGATGGCGATATGCCAACGGATATTGCCGGTCGCCTCGGTCGTCTGCCGGGTGAGGGGCTTGACGGCGCGGATAAGAGTTATCTTGGTGGTCTCGATATCGGATTGGCAAAGTTCTATGCCAAAAACAGTTTTCCAACGCTTGAGCAGTTGCGGAAACTGAAGGCGGACGCTCAGGAAGCGGCGCTTGGGAATGCGGCCAATAACAACGAGGAACCAGCCTCTGTGCCGCAAACATCACCAGCCGTGACACGTCGGGCCATGCGTCCGTAGCGATGCACAAAATTTGTGCAAACAACATATTTGCCCTGAAATTAACGGCAGCAAGCCTTACTCATTGCATTGAACGCATGTCGGCTATGCAATATCACATGCCTTAAATTTGCGCACTTTCGTCAAGCGGGATTACCAGTGGTTGGCATCCGGACGGTCACCCTGATTGACCGTTCCCCATGAACGAAAGGCTCTCCCCATGGCACCAGTTCAGCAACCCCAAACGACGCCGGATGCTCCCCAATCCGGTAAATCCCGGACCGGACTGATTTTAGGTGGTCTCGCTGCCACTGCCGGCATTGCCGGTATCGGCGCGCTGGTGCTCTCAAGTGGTCCTGACACGCCTGCTCAGGATCGCACACCAATTGTCAGCGTCAATCCGCTGGCAGCCAACGCGCCGGTACAACAACTGGGTGATGCCGCGCCGGAAGGGTCGTGGCAGCGCGGTCTGGTGACCTTGTATAGCTTCACCAATCCTGTCGAGTTTCCGCCCCTGCGGATCGAGGCGGCGGATATTGAGACCGGGCGTTATACCTATCCGGGTGAGTTGACCATTGCCGGTGACCTGACCACACCGGGTGTCGAGATCACTGCCGGTGCCCTTACGGTCGATGGCTCGATCACAGCTGATCACGTGACCCTCGGTACCGATTTTGCCGCACCGGAACAGCGCGACCATCAGGTGATGATCATCAGTGGCCTCGATCATCGCGAATTCCTGATTGCCTTTGAACAGTATTACGCCCGTGGCGACCTGTCGGTTACCGGTGGTGTTAGCGGCGAAAACATTGCCCTGTCCGGTGGTCAGGTAGAGATCGGCGGCGATGTCAGCGGTGGTGTCACCATCACCGGTGCGACCGGTGAGGTCGCCCGTGCCTCGATGAAGCATGAATATTACGATGTCTACCGCTTCCCCGGCGACTGGCGCGACGGCGTACCAGCCGAAGCCTTCAACGAGAAAGAGCGCACACTCGCCCCTGCCGGTGATCAGCCGCAGGTGCGCATCGCCGGTCAGGTCGGCCCGACCGTAGTTCTGGAAGAGCGCGCGGCAGTGCCTGAAGTGGCGGCGACACCAGCCCAACTGCATCGATAACCAGATCAGACCAGACAGGACCCGGATATGCCTGAGAAAAAATACGTCACCGACATGTTCGATAACCCTGATCAGAAGTCACCTCGTGGCGGTCTGATCGCCGGTGGTCTGGTGGCGGTTGCTGGTATTGCCGGGATCGGTGCGCTGGTGCTGACCAGCGGGCCGGAGGCACCGCGTCAGGAGGCCGCCAATGATACTTCTGTATCCGTGGTTGATCCATCGGTGGTGGCGCCCGATGCACCGGTTTATGAACTCGGTGTCGGTGAGGATGGCGACTGGCGTCGCGGGACACAGACCCGTTTCGTGGTCGGTAATTCCAAGTCCCGCCCGGAAATTCAGATCCCGGCGGCGGATTTCGAGCCGGGCCGTTATCACTATGATGGTGATCTGGTCATCACCGGCGATTTCGCCCAACCCTATGTGGAGATTACTGCGGGCAGCATCACGGTCACCGGCAGCATCAATGCCGATAATGTCTGGCTGAACGGCATCGAGCAGGCAGCCGAGCGCAAGGAGCCGGACTTCCTGTTCATGGCGCGCGATACCATTGTCGTGCTCACCGGCTGGGAACATCATTACGAACGCGGCGATATCGCGGTGCGCGGCTCGGTCCGTGGCGACAATATCAACATGGTGGCTGGCGAGATCAGCATTGCCGGTGATGTGACGGGCGCGGTCACCCTCTCCGCATCCGGCGGCGAGGAGGCCGATGTGATCGTTGGTTCTGCCCATGGTCAGGTTATCGAAAGCCTCGGCGATTGGCGGAGCGATGCCATCACCCCGGACATGTACCGCGAGACGGTGCGCTATCCGCTGATGAAGCCGGATGAGGCAATCTCGATCACCGGCATGGTCGGCCCGGCGGTGGTGCAGCAATCCACCCGCGATCTCGCCCGCCAGATCGAACGCGATGCCTTTGCCGCCAGAATCCGCGAACGCCAACCGGCAGAAGATGGCGCAACCCCGCCCCGTCCGTGATTGCATGGGCCGATGGCCTCTATCAGCAGTTGTTGATATAAGTGCCTGATTCATCAAGCGCCGTGGCGCTTTCAAGCTGGGGGTGTATCGTCAATTTGCTTGATCCCGAAGGCATTGTTTCGTGGCCGTTGCCGCCGCTCGAAGTCCGGGACAGGTGATTTGACCAGGATACAGCACCGGAACCGCAGGATCAGATAATGTTGATGGGACTTCGCAAGCATCGGGATTTGCAACTGGCAATCGGTGCTCTGCTGTCTCTCGGTGCTTCTGCCTGTGGTCCCAGGCCGGATGATGCCAACCTCACCAATCAATCAGCGCAGACGCAGGATGCCGACCTTGTCGAGGCCTTGCGCAATGGCACTCTGTCCAGTTTTCGCAAGGGGCACGCCGAACAGTGCCTGACCATGCGCGAAGCGCCGTCGAATAATGTTGAGCAGCATCTGGCCCGGTATCGGGAAATCTTTCGCAGCAGCAGCCTCGGTGCGCGAACCGTTCAGGCGATTGAGGATCAGGGGGTCTCGATCTGTGATCCCTGCAGCGGCATTCTCTCCAGCGTGACCCAGGCTGGCGTGTTCCGCGGTGGTGACCGCACCATCGGGTATGGTGCGGGCCTGCGTGAGGGCGTGCGACAGGTAGCAATTGCCCATGAACTGCGCCACGCATGGCAGAACAGCCATGGTCTGCTGAACAGCTCCGGTCTGTCAAAAGAAGCGCGGGCTGCCCGTGTCTTCATGACCGAGGCTGACTCACGAACCTTTACCGTTGCCTGGTCATGGCAACAGAAACAGGTCGGCAATGCACTGCCATGGAATGCGGTAACCTCCATGTGGACCTACCAGCCGATTGCCGAGGCGTTTGAAAACCGGATGAATGAACGGCAGGCTGCCGGGCTGTCGACAAGCAGTGATCAGGCACTGTCGGATGCCATGGGGCATGCCTTCAAGGGCTGGTTTGCCGACCCACGTATTCGCGGCGGCTATATCGACGGTATTGAGGATCTGTATCGCAATGCCGGTGACAACTGGACCGGCGAGAATGCGTTACCGGCCAATTTTACTGACCGTCTTGGTGGTATTCCCCATTCGGATCTGCCGCGTGGCAGCAGCTATCTGAACCAGCAGGCGGTACGCGATGTGCTGGCGATTGTCCGCGCAGATGTGAACTTCAATCCCGATCCAATCCCGACCGGCCCCGGTATTGAACCGCCACGCCGACATCAGCGGCCATCGACACCCGCCTGCGCCCTGCCTGCACCGGCATAGGCTTTTGTACCGGCGCTGACGGATGTGCTAGGTTGAGCAAGGGTAATCAAGGGGCTGGGCGATATTGGATAAGCAACAGGAAGCAGGTACAGGCGGAAAGTCGGGCATTGCCTGGCTGAGTCTTCTGGCCTTGCCGGTTATTGCCGTGGTCCTGCTGTTTGCGGCGGTGCTATTTTATCAGCCGATCATTCTGGATCCGCTCGGGTTTCAGGTCTGGGCCGCCCGGCCTTGGCTGATGCAGCCGATTGCCGTTGCCATGGGTGTGCTGGCGCTGCTTGCCCTGTTCCGCCTGCCATGGCGTCGTCGCTCACCGCAAACCACATGGGGCATGTTGCCCGCCGCCCTGATACTGCTGCTCGCCTGCGGTGTTGGCTATGGCGGTGCAACACTCAGCTATGGTGCCACGCCGTATACGCTGAACTATTGGCAGCTGGCCTATCTCAATTCGCTCAGTACGAATATGACGGCATCTGCGATGTCCTCGCTGTATGCGCGGGAATGTATCAATGAGCATTTGAGCGGGCTGCCGGATGACAACGCAGCCGGGGTGACGGATTTTGAGCGCTACCGGTCTGTCGTGCAATCAAATTGCGCCTGTCCGACGGCCAATGCTGCAGACAGTATCGCGCTCTGGATGCAGCGCGACCAAGCGCTCACACGCGGCGATCTGGCGCTCGACTGGCGGGTGGTGGATTGCGAACATATCGCGCTTGATGTCAGTTTCAATTCGGCTGCCGCTTGTGCCTATCTGATCTATCGGCGGGTTGATGCGCTCGATATCAGGCTGCAGCGTGGGGAGGTTGCACTGGATCCGGCAAGCAATCCCGATGGTATCCGCGAGTTCTGTTACCGCGATGATCTGCCAGACGCATTCTCCATGATTCATCCAGTGAGAACCCTGTCATGAGTACAAAGGCGCGTCCTGTCTGGCCCCGCCGGCTTCTGACCTTGGCCATATTGGCGGTAATTGTGGGCGGAAGTCTGTGGTCGATCCGCCAGCTGGCGCTGTATTGGGTCATTGAGCGCATAAACTATATGACCAATCTCCATGCGGATTATGAGGCCGTGGAGATGTTGGCGGGCAGGTTGTCCTATGAGGTGTATCTGGAGCGGCTGCCAACGGAAATGTATGATGCGGCTGATGGATCAGGGCGTGGCTATGATCATGCCGGGGCGCTGTATGACAGGCAGGTTGATGCCCTGTTGTATAATCGCGCCATGAATTTTGAAGTTTCAACATCGGCCCCTGATACCTACAGCCTGACGATTGAAATGCTGCGCGATCGTGATTGTGCGCCAGTGTTGAATGTCCTGCTCTATGAGGAGACCGATTTCAGCATGATCGGGCAGGTTGCGCGGCCAGCGCTGAGTGATTTGTTCCAGCCGCTTGATCTTGATTACAACTTTATCTCCGGTCCGCGACTTGCCGAATTGCAGGCGCTTTCGCTCGACGGTCAGGTGATTGATATTTCGACCGGTAATGATGCCGCACCGTTCGATGCTTGTGCTGCATTGCTTGACGGGCGCGGCCAAGCGCGCCGCAGTGGCCATAATCAGGAGCCGATCGAGGTTGTTGCCCGGTTCTCGGCTCTCGATGAGTTGCCGGGATCTGTGCGCGATCTCTGGGCGCATCTGGTCGAGAGAAAGCAGCGTTCCGGTCCGGCCCCGGTGCAATGACGGGCGTTCCCTGCCTGTTTATTTCACGCCGCTAATAAAAACCTTGCCGGAAATTGCGAAGTTCATGTTGCGGCGCAAAAAGCTGTTGGCGGAAAGCAAAAGCGCTGGCAGCCTCGAAATTGTGCTGGCGCGATTGCCAGCAGCTTTGCAACTCGAACGCAACCGACAACAGAAACTGATGAGGAGAGTGTTGATGCTAGTCACTGTATCACCCTTTAAGCCCTCCACCGGTTTCGGTTCGGTCCCATCCTCAGCGATAAAATATCGCCATTGACGATGGTTCCGGTCCGACCTGGAAGGCGAAACGACCAACCGGGTTTGGATTATCTCTTGGGCACCCAGTCAATATGCCCGCACCATAAGAGAGCTTCGGCAGCGTTCGGTTACTTACCGAATTTGCGATCATAACAATCAGTACAACAGGCCATTTCTGCGCCTGTGCGCCGGGTACATCTGTGCCCGGAATATGTCGCAAAACCGCTTTTCGAAAACCCATTCCCGGCCATGGAACAGCCCGCAAACTGCGCTCTGTATGACCCGTAAGGGTATCCATGGTCACGGTCGAGCCCGCGATCCCACACCGTTTTCCGGCCTTAGGAGCGGACAACTCCACGATAAGGCAGGTGCGGCATGGTTCGTGTTTAATCAATTATATTGACGACATATAGAATGGAGTACGGCCAGTCCCTTGATAAAAGTGCAGGCGGACCGGCCGTTAAAAATCATGAACGAGGATTTTCAAAACCAGAATACCAATACCGGCCAGCGTCGTGCGACCCACGACAAAGGCCGCCAATCGGCCCGGCTCTACGCCAGAACCTGGGCCTATTCATGGAACTACTGGCGCCGCCACCCGAAACTGGTGATAGGTGTTCTGGCAGCTTCCTGCCTGATGATCGCGGCTGATGCGATCTCGCCCTGGCTCGCCGGGCGGGTCGTCGATGCGATTACCGTGGAGAAGAGCTTTACCGCCGGTCTCTGGGGTGTCGCTGGCTATGTCGCCATCATGGCGATGTTCCATGCCTCGAAGCACGTGACGGAACAGTTATGGATCCGTCTGGCGCCGAAATGCATGGAACAGATCGTCAATGACGCGTTCCGCCGGGTCCAGCGTTTCTCCTCCGACTGGCATGCCAACAGCTTTGCCGGTGCGGTGGTGCGCAAGATCACCCGGGGCAAATGGGGTTTCGACCTGTATGGCGATACCCTGCTCTGGGGCGTGTTTCCGGCCTCGGTCATCCTGATCGGCTGCAGCGCCATGCTGTTGGTCCAGTGGTGGCAGGTCGGCCTGTTTGTGGCGGTGATGGGCAGTGTCTATGTCGGTGTCAGCATCCTGCTGGCGACCAACTGGATCGGTCCCGCCAACCAGAAACAGGTGGCACAGGACAGCAAGATCAGTGCCCTGCTCGCTGATGCGCTCAGCTGTAATGCCGTGGTCAAGGCCTTCGGGTCCGAGACGCGGGAGGATCAGCGGATCGCCAAGGCGGCGCGGCTCTGGCACCTCCGGGCGCGTCGCTCCTGGGGGCGGGCTGTCGGGTCAGGCGGCTTTCAGGGTGTCATGGTGACGGTCATGATGGCCGGTGCCCTGACGCTGGCGATGTGGCTCTGGCATACGGGTCAGGCCACGACCGGTGATGTGGTGGTGATCATGTCGACCATCCATGTGGTCAACGCCTATCTGCGCTTTGTCGGCCAGCATGCCGAACAGTTGCAGAAGTCGGTGAACGAGATGGAAGACATCATCAACTTCATGGATCAGGAGATTACCATCCGTGACGTACCGAACGCGCCGCCTTTCCAGGCCGCTGTCAATGACAGTCTGGACGGCGCTGCCAACGGTGCCCGCGGTGGTATCGCCGGTGGTATCGCCGGTGGTGGGCGAGGAGGCGATATCCGGTTCGAGAATGTCACCTTCCGCTATGGCGGGCAGAAACGCGCACTCTATCGCGACTTCAATCTGGAGATCGCACCGGGTGAGCGGATCGGTCTCGTCGGGCCTTCCGGTTCTGGCAAGTCGACCTTCGTGAAGCTGCTGCAACGGCTTTACGATCTGGATGAGGGGCGGATTCTGATCGATGGTCAGGATATCGCGCTGGTCCAGCAGTCGAGCCTCCGTCGGGCGCTGGCGATGGTGCCGCAGGAGCCGATCCTGTTCCACCGCTCGCTCGCCGAGAACATTGCCTATGGCCGGCCCGGTGCCAGCCGCAGTGCAATCGTCGAGGCGGCGAAGGAGGCACTGGCCCATGACTTCATCATGCGCCTGCCGGACGGGTATAATACCCTGGTCGGCGAGCGCGGCGTGAAGCTCTCGGGCGGGGAGCGGCAGCGGGTCGCCATTGCGCGGGCCCTGCTGGCCGATGCCCCGGTCCTGATCCTGGATGAAGCCACGGCGGCACTCGACAGTATCGCCGAGGCGGAAATCCAGCGGGCACTCGATCGCCTGATGGCCGGACGTACCACGCTCGTGGTCGCCCACCGTCTGGCAACGGTTCAGAACATGGACCGGATTCTGGTGTTCGATCAGGGCCGCATTGTCGAGGAAGGCAGCCATACCCAGCTGCTGCAACGTGAGGACGGCCATTATCGCGCCCTCTTCGCCGAGCAGGCGCTGGGCCTGATGGACGGCCTCGACGAGGCCCAGAAAGCCGCCCTGCTCGCCGCCAAGGAGGCGGGCATCCAGAGCGGCAAGGTCGCCAGACTAAACAACGGCGCCGCGTGATAAGGCGTGGTCGTTAAATTGAAAGCGGCTCCTTGCAAAAGGGGCCGCTTTTATTTTGAGTTTATCAGCGATGATAGCAAAATTTTGCTGTGAGATCCTGAAACTATAGACTGTTTATATATTTTTAGATTTATTTTTCTTATGTAGTCGTCAGTATGTGGTGGGAGTATTGTGATTTTGTTATTGCTATGCAAATATGTTATGCAGTATTTTGGTGAGATTGGAACCCAAAAACCAAGTCCATTTCCGTATATTATTTCAGCTATTGGTTGGCTTCCTATAATATAAGATTTATTGTTTTTTATAATAGGTGATATTCCAACAGACATTCGATTAAAAAGTTTGACCGTCATGCTGTTTTTTTGGCTTCTAGCTTGAACTTTTGCATTTTGCTGAATCCGTTTTTTGGTTTTTTCGCTCTTAATTTCGGCCTCTTCCAAATCGCTTATTTCAATGACACTTTCTCTATCTGCTTGAATGCTATCATCAATAAATTTTTCATATACATTATCGGTTAAAAGATCATCAAAGGCCTCTGGTGCTCTTGATCGTTGTTGATACATAAATAAATCGAGTGATTTTTTTTGTTGGTCTGATATTTCTGGGGTCAGCCCTTTTTCCATATTTGGTATAATTATTTTATTGAATATGATGGAAATTTCGTCATCCAGCGTTGCAAATTCATGCTCTAAAGAGTGATCTTTATTTTCATGATCATCAATGTAAGAATTTAAATAATTTTGTGAAAATGCTTCTGTTATTGAATAATCTCTTATTTCATTTAATGCATCCCTTTTGTTCCATAAAAATATTTTTTCTGAATTATTTGTAAAATTTTTTAGCCAAAATTTGGGTATATAATGTTGTTTTTTAGGGGTATTCATTGTAAATTTACTTATTGCGAAGTTGGGATAAAGGGTTGTTCAGCAATTTTGCCTTCGGGCACTTTGATTCAAGCAGCACTCGTCAACGGTGTCACATTCTCTGCATCTGATGCCGCATCCCGCGCCAGTTCGAGTTCATAGCTTTTTTGCAGGTTCATCCAGAATTCGGGGGTGGTGCCGAGGGCGGCGGCGAGGCGGAGGGCGGTGTCGCCGGTGATGCCGCGATCGCCCTTGACGATGGCAGAGATGCGATTGCCCGGCACGCCGATATGTTTGGCGAGGGCATTGGCGCTGAGGTCCAGCGGTTCCAGAAACTCGGCATAGAGGATTTCGCCCGGATGGATCGGGGCGATATGGCTGCCGCCTGTCTTATGCGCGGTCTTGCGGCTCTTTTCAGTGGTAGTCGCAGATTTCGACATCGTGGGCATCTCTTTCTATCCAGCGAAAACAAATCCGGTACTGGTCATTGATGCGGATCGAATGCTGTCCGACGCGGTCGCCTTTCAGCGCTTCCAGCCGATTGCCGGGCGGCACCCGCAAATCATCCAGCACATGCGCCGCCTTGATCATCTCCAGTTTCCGCAGCGCAATCCGCTTGACATGCCGATATTTCCTGACCCGTTCACGCGCGGCGAGTTTCCCGGTATCCCTGTCGGCATAGCTGCGTATCATATCTTATACGTATAACGTATTAGATGCTTTTTCACAATATGGCGTGCGCTGCTTGATCTTCAAGCTGAAAGCTGCTGCTCTCACCCCCAACCATGATTGGAAGAGGAAACCCCATGACCATCAAACTCTATGACCTTGCGGGTGAGGATGCGGCGTTGCGGTTCAGTCCGTTTTGCTGGCGGACCAAGATGGCGCTGAAGCACAAGGGGCTGCCGTTCGAGACCGAGGCTTGGCATATCACCGAGAAGGAAGCGATTGCTGATAGCGGGCAGGGGCGCGTGCCGGTGATTGTCGACGGCAACCGGTCACCGGCGCCGTGGGTGTCTGATAGCTGGCAGATTGCGGAATATCTCGACGCGACCTACCCGGATCGGCCAATGCTGTTCGCGTCGGATGCGGTCAAGGCGCATATCCGGTTTCTGAGTTTCTGGGTTGATCGCTCACTGTTTCCGGCCATGGCGCCGCCGGTGATCCTGCACCTCATCGAGGTGATGACCGAGGCGGACCGCGCCTATTTCCGGGAGAGCCGGGAGGCGCTGTTCGGCTGTACGCTGGAGGAGTTTGCGGCCCGTGACGGTGGCTCGCTCAAAAAATTCAATGCGGTGCTGGAGCCGCTCCGGCAGACCCTGTGTAAGCAGGCTTTCATTGGCGGCGATGCGCCGGATTACGGCGACTACCTGACCTTTGGCGTGTTCCAGTGGGCTCGCTGTGCCGCGCCCGATGATCTGCTTGAGCCGGGTGATGCGGTCTATGACTGGCGGGCGCGGATGCTCGATCTGTTCGACGGCTATGCCCGTGCCGCGCCCTGCCGTTGTGCGGCCTGAGTATAGAACAGATCAGCAGGCGCAGGCCGGTTGCAGCAGGCGCTGTTTGCGCTCGAGCAGGAACATAACCAGCCAGATGGCGAGACCGCCGAGGCTCAGCATGACGCCAACCAGACCCGGAGCACCCCAGCCCCAGCCTGCCGCGAGGGCGAGACCGGCAAGCCATGGCCCGAAGGCATTGGCGAAGTTGAAGGCGGCGTGGTTCATGGCGGCGGCCAGTGTCTGGGCATCGCCTGCCACATCCATCAACCGGGTCTGCAGCGGTACGCACATGCCACCGCCTAGGCCCATGAAGAACAGCACGGCAGCCATGGCGATCGGATCTCCGACAGCCGCGGCATAGAGACCGGCACCAACGCCGAGAATGATCTGGAACAGGGCGGCGGTGGCGAGCAGACGACCGCTGGCAATCAGGCCCGATGCCCAGTTGCCGATGGTGCCGCCGAGGCCGAACAGGATCAGGGTCGCCGAGACGCCCCATTCCGGTGCATTGGTGGCTTCCAGATAGGCGGCGCTGAAATAGCCATAGACAGCAAACATACCGCCGAAACCGATGGCTCCCATGGCCAGCGTCAGCAGTACATCACGGTTCTTGAGCGCGCCCAGCTCGGCCAGCGGGTTTGCATTCGGGAATGGTCCCCGATAGGGTGCGGTACGCCAGATCATGGCAATGGTCAGGAAAGCAAGCAGGGTGACGATGGCAAAGCCGACACGCCAGCCGAGTATCTGGCTGATCGCGCTTGCCGCCGGAACGCCGATCACTGTGGCGATGGCAATGCCGAGCAGCACCTGGCTCACCGCCTTCGCACGCTTGCCCTTACCGGCAATATCGGCGGCAAACAGCATAGCGATACCGAGATAGGCACCGTGGGGCAGGCCGGACATGAAGCGTGCGGTATTCATCAGCCACATGGAGGGGGCGATGGCGGTCAGCAGGTTGCCGAGGGCAAACACGGCCATCAGGACCAGCAGCACATATTTGCGTGGAAAGCGGGAGGCGAAGACGGCAATCACCGGCGCACCGACCACCACACCGAGGGCATAGGCGCTGATTGCATGTCCGGCGACCGAGCTGGTCACGCCGAACTCGGCGGCGAAATAGGGCAGCAGGCTCATGGCGGCGAATTCGCTGACGCCGATGGCAAAGGCACCGGAGGCAAGCCAGAAGGTAATCACGGCAAGGCTGTGGCTTCGCGGCGCTGCTGTGTCGTCCGTCATCGAGGGTGCATCGGTCATGGAATATCCCCGGAAGGCCACGCGCATATCGCGACGGCCCGTGGTTATGGGTCAGGATTGCTGACTAACATGGGCACTTGTTTGCGTCCATACAAGATGCTGCACTTGCGAAATTTATCTCGCTGCTGCACAACGCCCGGCACTGCGGGCGGCTGAAGACTATCTGGAAGCGCTGCGTCAGGAGGGGCCGTTCATCGCTGTCGACCGGGTTGAGTAACTGGTGCGCGCGGCATTTCACAAGGGCTGGATGGTGCGCCACGAACTCCGGGCACCGGATGAGAATGATGTGGCCAATGACTGGGTTGTCTCAAAAGCGCGCAAGACGCTGACCGCTATGCTCGATTAGTCGTGCTGGATATTGTGTTCGCAGGTCAGGCGGCGACGGACTGGCTCAGTGTCTGGACCCGCTCCAGCAGCTTCTTGGATGACAGGGGCTTGGTCAGCAGGGATGAAATCCCGGTATCACGGGCATTCTGCACCAGCTCCGGAGATGGCGATCCGGTCAGGCCGATAATCGCCAGCCGCTGGTGGCGGCCATCCTCACGCAACTGACGCACTACGTTGAAGGCCGGGAAGGTTTTGGCGTCCAGATCGATGATGATCAGGATGCGTTTGCGCTCTCCGGTATTGAGGACGATGGTCTGACGCACGGATTCAGACACGGTGGAACGATATTCCACATTGCGGCAGCCGGCATCGCGAAGGCGATCTTTCAGGGGACGCAGAATAGCGCTTGCCTCCCCGATGATCAGGATATTGTCGAAGTTGCTGGGCATCAAAGCCTGTTCTGAGAAGTTTATACGTCTACCAACCAAGCCTAATCATAACGGCAGAAGCTGCCAAGCATATTAGTAAATTGCCGTGACAAAGTGACTTTGGGTTCTGAGTACTGGCCGTGTGCCTATCCCTGCATCTGGGCCTGAAAGATCGCGACATTGACGAGCAGGCCGGGCAACAGCCACTGGAACAGCCGGACCGTATCGGTGATCTGTTCTTTGGCACCATCGGCCTCGGCGGCGGCAATCAGCGCGGCGGAGGTCAGTCCGTTCGGATTGGGCAGGCTCTCGATCAGGCTGACGGTTTTCGCATGGACGGTTGCGACAGCGGCGGTGTGATCGGGTGTATCTACCTGGTCGCGCAAGGCGCCCCAGGCGGCATCGAAATAACTCGGCCAGCGGGCCAGCGCCCGGTAGTCGGTATTGACGAAAGGCAGGCCGAGGGTCGCCTCGATGTCATCATAGAGCGCATGAATGCCCGCATTGCCGTGATGGCGCTCCATCAGCACCAGTTTGGTCAACGGCTCCGGCCCGTGGGTTGTGGTGTTCGGTGTTACGCTGCTGCCGGTGCCGATCTCATGGCCCTCAAGCAGCAGCCGGGCTGCTGTGGCGATCAGGATATAGGGCATGTTGCCATGGGAGAAAATCTCGATCATGGCATTGATCTGGTCGATCTCTACCGGGCCATAGCCCATGTCGCGGAATTGTTGCAGCAGGCTCGGCTGATCCGCGATTGCCGCCTCGGTGACGTCGCGCAGATCGGCACAGGCAGCGACAAATTCCGCACTGGCGCAGAGCGGGCGCAGCCCCTGCCATAGGGTTCGGTAGAAGGTCGGGTAGTGGGAAAACGCCATGGTGACCACACCCATCCACGGCACCTGCAGCACGGCTTTTGTATCCTCATACATCTCCAGCCGCTCGCCCGTCGCATCACGCTCGGGCAGGGGGAAGATGGCGGGCACGGGGTCGGGCTTCCGCCGCGCAATGGTGGGCGTCAGGTCTGCCATGACGGGTCGTTTCCTCTGATGTTGGTTAGATGGTTTTTGTTTTTGGTTGGGCTGATATGGCGGGCATGGGGCCACCGGTCGCGGGCAGGTCAGCCATGGCGCGCCGGTGTCTGAGTGTGTTGCCGGTATCGGCGATGAGTGCAGCCGCCTGATCCGGCGGTGTGTCATTTGCAGCGGGCCTGCCAAGCAACTGATCGAATGCGCCATCCCTGAAAGCGGTAGGTTGGTTGGCGCCGTGATGACCGCGCCGGGGATCAGGCGCCGCGTATTTCTGCAAGATACGGCTGCTGTCACTATAGCTGACATTGGCTTCGAGCGCGGCGGCTTGAACGCGGTTCATGCTGTAGCGTTCCGGCCGGTCGGTGATGGTCCGGATGCCATGGCGTATTTTCTGTTCATGGAACTGGTCACCAGCCGCCGGGTGCCGGGCTGTATCCCGCCAGACCGATTGTGTCGGCATCGCGCCGGGTTTCTCATCCGCCCAACTCAGGGTCAGATCCCGGAGCGCGGTTGCCTTGACCCCCGGCAGCTTGTTGCCGACACCGATGGCGGACTCGGCGATACAGTGATCGGACATACCGCCCATGAGCAGGATTTCCGACGGCTTCTGATCTTGTACATACCGGGTCAGGGTCTTGCCCGGAAAGGCGCCGGGTTCGGGCACCGGATGCGCATTGCCGAACTGTTCCTGTATGGTGCTTTTGAGCGCGGGTTTATCGGCATAATCCTCCGGCTCCATGAACGGGTCCTTGAAGTACTTCACATGCATCGCTTCATTGGTGCGCGGGCCGTGATCACGGAGAAAGTCGGTAAAGATTTTCAGCCGCTCGTCATCGACAGAGCCTTCGGCATGATTGAGGAAGCCTGCTGACTTAAGGTCGTGTTCGGATCGGGCACTGGCAACCTTGTTTACCGGCTCGAACAGACGGCTGTTTCGACCCATGGTTTCCCATACGACCGGTATGCCACTGGCGCGCATGTCATCAAGGCGCTGGCCCAGCTGGGTGAAATAGGCACGGGCATCGCCGGAAGCCATTTTCGGCAACTCGGCGGATTGCAGATCAATGACCATGGCCATGGGCTGGCTAGCAGCTTTGCCAGCCTGCGCCGTGGCGGCGGCATTGCTGCTTGCTGCATTCCCGTGCGCTATGCCCGATCCCGCATCCTTCATGGGGACACATATTATTGGATTGTGGCCCGATGGTCGAGTAACGGCTGCTTGATGTTATTGCGGCAGTCGTGCGGTCTGGTCGACGATTGTGCTGATCGAGCTGGCAACAAGGGTGCTGTCCTCGAACAGCCCGTCCTCGAGATTGCCCGATACCTTCACAAAATCGCCCTGTCTGATCCGCATATAGCCTTTGTCGTCGAGCGGGTTGTATGCCAGCTCAGAGACATTAACTGCGACCTCGTCATAACCGGTATCGACGGTAAATTCCTCATCATCCACCTCGGTGACAACACCGGTCATGGTCAGCATGGCCGGGGCATCGGCGATGGTCAAAACCTCGTAGTCGCGGGTTTCCTCATCATCGGCGCTGGCCTCGAAATAGGCATTCAGCTCCTGCACAAACACGGTTTCCGCCTCAATCGAACCGGCCTCGTACTCATCATGGTCGATCAGGCCGAATACGGTCACATGATCCCCGTCCATGAGGGCACGGGCTTCGGGGTAGCTGTCCCAGTCATCCATCTCCACGACAATCTTGCCAGGACCATAATTGAGGACAAAGAGATCATCCGATGCCTGTTCGACAATGCCGCTGATCTGGATGGCGCTGCCATTCATTGCGGGTGTTGTGTTCTGTGCCATGGCTGCCACCGGCAGGCTCAGTGCCAGTGTTGATCCAAGCAGGGCCGATCCAAGCAGTGCTGAACGCAGTGAGTACATCATTTCAAGCCTCCTTCGGCTTACCGTGTCTGGCAATCGCCTATCCCCGCGGATTGCTTTGCTGTTGCGTAAATAACGTTCCTGCTGCCGGTTTGTTCATTTTATGCCGATACCATGATGAAAAACCGCACAAATGAGCCGTTTTTGATTGCCTCTTCCGGTTTGGCGCTTCTAAATGACTGTTGATTGTCACGGGTTCGTGATCGGTGATCCGGGTAGGGTCATTGCCGGTCGGCATGTGGCAATGCGTATTGGGGCAAAAATCAGGGGGCGGTATGGGCCCGTTTCGTCGCGTGGTTTTCGGGATCACGGTTGAGTGGCCAACCTGGCTGGCGCTGTTCTGCTGCTATGCTGCATGGGTGGCGCTGACGCTCGGTTATCATGTGATCGGACCGTGGCTGTTCATGCCGCTGGCGGCCTATGTGGTCGGTCTGCATTCTTCACTCCAGCATGAGGCCCTGCACGGGCATCCGACCAGAAACCGGCGGATCAATGAGGCGCTGGTATTCCTGCCGATCGGGCTGTTCTATCCCTATCGTCGGTTCCGTGACACCCATCTGGCCCATCACCGCGACGAGCGGCTGACCGACCCTTACGAAGATCCCGAGAGCTGGTATCTGGCAGAAGGCGACTGGTTTGCCATGTCCGGGCCGGTGCGCCTGCTGCGCAAGTTCAATGCCACCCTGCTTGGTCGTCTGCTGATTGGTCCGGCCATCGGTTTTGTCGGCTTTGTCCGCCATGATTTCGGCCTGATCCGGGCGGGCGATAAACGGGTGGCAAAGGCGTGGTTCCTGCACCTGATCGGGCTGGCCATGGTGCTGGGCTGGGTTCAGGCTGTCGCCGGGATCAACCCTTTTGCCTATCTGATGCTGGCCGCCTATCCCGGTGCCAGCCTGCTGATGATCCGTACCTATGCCGAGCATCGCGCGGTAGAGGAGGTCGATGGCCGCACGGCGATCATCGAGAGTGGCCCGGTGTTCAGCCTGCTGTTCCTGAATAACAATCTCCATGCCGTGCATCACAAGCGGCCACGCCTGCCATGGTATCGACTGCCCCGGCATTTCCGGGAACAGCGCGCGCTGTTTGCCGATCAGGTCGGTGTCGATCTGGTGCCCGGCTACGGCACGATCTTCCGGCAATACCTGCTGCGTGCGCGTGAGCCGATCGTGCATCCCTTCATGCAGCGCAAGGAGTCAGGTGACTGACGGGGCAGGCAGCAGGGTTTTCAGTGGCTTGCTGCGGATATGCTCGGCCAACTGGCTATATTCATCGGCGCGGGCCGATCCCTGCCGCCAGACCAGCATCAACGTCCGGTACGAGTTCGGGCCGTCATAAGGCACCAGCACGATATCGGTGCCACGGGTGACACCGGCCTTGGCGGCGATGCTCGGCAGCAGGGTAGCGCCGAGACCGAAATCCACCATCTGCACCAGCGTAATCAGGCTGGTTGCCAGCACATCGTCCTGTCCCTGAATTGGTCCGACCGCTGAGATCACGTGGTTGCGCAGGCAGTGGCCAGATTCCAGCAGCAGGATATGCTCATGCTCAAGGTCTTTGGCACTGACCCGTTTGCGGCCTGCCAGCGGATGTCCCGACTTGACCGCGAGCAGGAACGGGTCTTTGCCCACCGATACCCCGGTGATGCCGTCGAGGCTGTAGGGATGGGCGATCAGGGCCACATCGAGCTTGCCTTCCTGCAGCCCGTCAATCAGCCGTCGGGTCAGGCCCTCGCGCAGGCACAGGCGCAGTTCCGGGTAGCTCTCACCGATGCTCGGGATAAGTCGGGATAGGACGAAGGGCGCGATTGACGGGATCACGCCCATGCGCAGCTTCGAGGTCAGGGGCTGACCGGCATCGCTGACCAGTTCCGGCATGGCGCTGACAGTGGCAACCACCTCCTGCGCCTTGGCCCGGATTGCCTCACCTGCGGGGAGCAGGCCGGCGCGTCTGCTGCTGCGGTCGATCAGCAGCGTGCCGAGCTCGTTTTCCAGTGCCGAGATGGCAGCGCTCAGGGTCGATTGCGTAACGCCGACACGCTCTGCCGCCCGGGAAAACGAACCGGTATCGGCGAGGGCCAGCAGGTATTGCAATTGGCGGATCGAGATATTGGCCATGGCGATGATCGTTGCGGTTTTTCTATCGATAAAATCGATAAGATTGTACAGCAATAATCGGTTGGAACAATCGGTATGGAGTCTATATCTTGCCCTTATCAGGACATGGTGCGTTGCAGCAATTTTCGTGTCCGCCCCTGTTTTCAACCATATTTCACAAGGATCGATCAGACATGCTCGGCATTGGCGATAAACTCCCCGAATTCTCCGTCACCGGCGTTAAACCAGGCTTCATGGAGCACGAAGAGAACGGCGTCAGCGCGTTCGAAGAACTCACTGAAAAGAGCTTTGAAGGCAAGTGGAAGATCATCTTCTTCTATCCAAAAGACTTCACCTTCGTCTGCCCGACCGAGATCGCTGAATTTGCCCGTCTCGCCGATGAGTTTGAAGATCGCGATGCTGTTGTCATGGGTGGTTCCACCGATAACGAGTTCTGCAAACTCGCATGGCGCCGCAGCCACCCCGATCTGGCGAAGCTGAACATGTGGTCATTCGCCGATACCAACGGTTCACTCGTTGATGGCCTCGGTGTTCGCTCACCAGCCGGTGTTGCTTTCCGCTACACCTATGTTGTTGATCCACACGGTGAGATTCAGCACGTCTATGCCAACAACCTGAATGTTGGCCGCGCACCTAAAGATACCCTGCGGGTTCTCGATGCGCTGCAGACCGATGAGCTGTGCCCATGCAACCGTGAAGTCGGCGGCGAAACCCTGGCTGCCTAAGCGCGCCGGGCCGCTTTTTCAATCAAGGGAAGGCGGGTTTGCAAAAGCCCGCCTTTCTTTTCACCCATACCCTATTCAACCGATCAGACCAGAAAAGTGATCCCGATGTCGATTGCCGAACTCAAATCCGAAATCCCCGATTTTGCCAAGGATGTGCGCCTGAACCTGTCTTCCATGGCCGGTGATGACAGCCTGTCCGCCGACCAGAAATATGGCCTGTTCGTTGCCTGCGCTATCGCCAGCCGTAACGCCAAGGTGCGCAATGCCCTGCTCGCTGAGGCTGCCGAGCATATTGATGAGGCGACCATCACTGCCGCCAAATCCGCAGCCGCCATCATGGGCATGAACAATGTCTATTACCGCTTCGTCCATCTGGCGAAGAACAAGGAATATGCCGCTCTGCCCGCCAAGCTGCGGATGAATGTCATCGGCAATCCCGGCGTCGATAAAGTGCTGTTCGAGTTCTGGTCGCTTGCCGTTTCTGCCATAAATGGCTGCGGCATGTGCATCGATGCCCATGAGGCTGTGCTGCGCAAGGCCGATGTGCCGGTTGAGCAGATCCAGACCTCCGTGCGTTTCGCATCAATCATCCAGTCGGTCGCCATCGCATTGGAAGCCGCCGAAGCGGAAGCGGGTGCCGCGGCAAGCGCTGCGGCCTGATTGCTGAGCTGAAAAACCTTAAAACTATACGGCCCGTGGTTATCCGACTGCGGGCCGTATTTTTATGTATCGGCGGTGAACTTTTCCGGCGGTCAATGCGTTGGTTGTAAAAAGGGCTGTCGGCAATTTGTCTGGCAGCGCTGAATACTCCCTGTCCCGCAGTGATGAAAGTACCTGCTATGGTCGCCAAGACCGCCATTCTCTACCGTATGAAAACGCCCGATCACATCTGTCCTTTCGGGTTGAAGTCAAAGGACCTGCTGAAACGAAACGGCTATAACGTCGAGGATCATCCGCTGACCTCCCGCGAGGAAACGGACCGGTTCATGGCTGAGCACGATGTCAAAACCACGCCACAGACCTTTATCGATGGTGAGCGGGTCGGTGGCTATGACGACCTGCGCAGCTATTTCAGCATGCCGCCGGTCGAGCAGACCGGCTCGCGTTATCAGCCGGTCATTGTGGTGTTTGCCGTTGCCTTCCTGATGGCAGTTTCCGCCAGTATCGCGATACTCGGCCAGTTCTCGATCATCCGGGTACTGGAATGGTTCATTGCCTTTTCCATGTGCATCCTCGCGATCCTGAAACTGCGTGACCTGTTCAGCTTCACCAACCAGTTTCTGGGCTATGACCTGCTGGCGCAGCGGTTTGTGCCCTATGCCTATATCTACCCGTTTGCGGAAGCCTTCGCCGGTATTGTCATGCTGGCCGGTGTGGTAACGGCACCGGTGGCAGCCCCGGTGGCTTTGTTCATCGGTACCGTTGGCGCGGTCTCGGTCTACAAGGCGGTCTATATCGACAAGCGTGACCTGAAATGCGCCTGTGTCGGCGGTAAAAGCAACGTGCCGCTCGGCTTCGTCTCACTGACCGAAAACCTGATGATGGTGGCCATGGGCCTCTGGATGATCATCAAGTGGCTGATCCTGATCGGCTGATGGGTACTGCCGCCTGATCTGTAACCAATAAAAAAAGCCCGGCACTGTGTCCGGGCTTTTTGGTGTTGCAAGCTGCGGCTTAGAAGGATGGCAGGACCGAGCCTTCATAGGTGTCGATGATGAACTGACGGACCTCATCGGAGTGATAGGCATTGATCAGTGCCTTGGCCCAGTCGGTATCTTCATCGCCGCGACGCACGGCCACCAAATTGGCATAGGGGCTGCCGGTCGGGTCTTCGATCGCCAGTGAATCCGCAACCGGGTTCAGACCAGCGCCGATGGCGTAGTTGGTGTTGATGGACGCGAGGTCCACGTCACCCAGTGCCCGTGGCAGCTGTGCGGCATCCAGCTCGATGAAGCGGAAGTTTTTCGGGTTCTCGGTAATGTCGATGATGCTGATATCGATGCCGAGGCTGTCATCGAGTTTGATAAGGCCGGCCTGTTGCAGGACCAGCAGGCCGCGTGCGCCATTGGTTGGATCATTCGGGATGGCGATGGTTGCGCCTTCCGGCAGTGCATCCAGATCCTCGTACTTCTCGGAATACAGACCCATCGGCGTCAGGAAGTTCATGCCGATCACGACCAGATCATAACCGCGGGCAGCGGCTTGCGCATCCAGATAGGGTTTGTGCTGGAACGAGTTGGCATCGAGATCGCCATCGTTCAGGGCCTGGTTCGGAATGACATAATCGCTGAAGGCAACGATTTCGATCGTGTGCTCGGATTGTTTGGCGATCACCTCGGCGACCTTTTCCATCACCTCTTCATGCGGCCCGGGGGTAACGCCGACGAGGATGTTCTTGGCAAGTGCCGGGAAGCTGGCAAGGCTCAGGCTGGCAGCGAGAGCAAGGCCGGTCAGAAAACGTGCTTTCATGTTGGTTTCCTTTTGGTTTCGGGGATGGTTTCGAGTTGGATTTCAGGTTCGGGGACGGGAAGAACGATGTGCTGATCAATCAGCGGTGCCGCTTGTCAAACCGGGCGGCGAGGAAGTCCCCGGCCAGCTGGACAATCTGGACAAGTGCGATCAGGACAATAACGACGGTCAGCATGACATCGGGGCGGAAGCGCTGGTAACCGTAGCGGATACCCACATCGCCGAGCCCGCCGCCGCCGATGGCCCCAACCATGGCCGAATAGCCGATCAGGGAAATAGCGGTCAGGGTCAGGCCATTGATAATGGCGCTCATGGCTTCCGGCACCAGAACCTTGCGGATGATCTGGAACGGTCTGGCACCCATGGCCTGTGCGGCCTCGATCAGCCCCGGTTCCACCTGACGGATCGCGCCCTCGACGATCCGCGCGATGAACGGAATGGCCGAGATGGTCAGCGGCACCATGGCGGCGGTGGTGCCGATGGACGTACCTGCCAGCGCGCGGGTGAACGGCACAATGGCAACTGCCAGAATGATGAAGGGAATGGAGCGTGCGGCATTGACGACAATGCTCGATACCTTGTTCAGCCATGGCGCGGCAAACAGCTCACCGCGACGGCTGGTGGCGAGAAAGATGCCGATCGGACCACCCACCAGCGTGCCGAGCAGCAATGATACCGCCACCATGTAGAGGGTATCCCAGGTGGCATTGAGCAGCAGGTTAATGAGTTGCTGGGACATGGCCGATTACCTCATGTGGCTGGTTGTTACTGTTCAGAAATGCGGTTGCCGCACTGGTCTTATCCGGTCCGCCGATGATCTCGACGAACAGGATGCCGAGCGGCTTGCCAGCGATGTAGTCGATGCGCCCGGCGATGACATTGATGTCGGCATCAATGCTGCGGCCAAGCTGGCTGATGACCGGCGAATGGGCGGTATTGTCGGCAAAGGTCAGTTTCAGCAGCGCATTGCGTTCGGCAGCCGGTTCCGATTGCAGTCGGACGGCAATTGCCTCGGGCAGGATGTTTTCGCCGTCGCCCTCAACCATTGCCCTGGTGGTCGGGTGCTGTGGGTGGGCGAAGATATCGAAGACATGGCCAAGCTCAACCACATGCCCGCCATCCATCACCGCCACGCGGTCGCAGACCTGTTTGACCACTGACATCTCGTGGGTAATCACCACTGTCGTCAGGTTGAGGCGCTTGCTGATGCCTTGCAGCAGGTCGAGGATTTGCTGGGTGGTTTCCGGGTCGAGCGCAGAGGTGATCTCGTCACAGAGCAGCACTTCCGGCTCGACAACCAGTGCGCGGGCAATGCCGACACGCTGTTTCTGGCCACCGGAGAGTTGGGCCGGGTAATGGTCGGCCCGCTCTTCCAGGCCAACAAATGCGAGGATTTCACTGACCCGCTTTTTGATTTCGGCCTTCGGGGTTCTGGTCAGTTCCAGCGGCAGGGCGACATTATCGAATACCGTGCGGGTCGAGAGCAGGTTGAATTGCTGGAACACCATGCCGATGCGGCGGCGGAATGCCGGCAGGGACCGATTGCCCAGTGCGGTGACATCCTCGCCATTCAGCAGGATGCGTCCGCTGCTGGGTCGCTCCAGCAGGTTGAGGGTGCGCAGCAATGTGCTTTTGCCTGCGCCGCTCTTGCCGATAATACCGAAGATTTCGCCCTGTTTTATGTCCAGAGATGTGGCGGCGAGGGCAGTAACATCCGCATGCTTCTTGCTGCCCTTGTAGATCTTCTCAACTGCTTCCAGCCGGATCATATGTCTGGTCCTCAACTCACAAAAAAATCCGCTGCGGCCAAACCGAGCGGATCATTCATGAACCCTCGCTTTAGCTGCATTTTTAAAGCGCCCGCAAGCTGATAGAGATCAAATCGGCGCTGTCTGTAGGTATGCAAACAAGTCTGGGTGAGGCTGTCAATTACAACGCGCGCATATCAGGAATCCCTTTTGCGCAGATCAGGCAGCTTTGCTGACCTATTCCTTGTCGCTTGTCGTGTTAAGCAATTTGTCGGCCCCGGCACCGCCGATCAGTTAGCCGGTTTTGATGCCAAATATCCGGTTATTTTGTCGTGCTTTGTCAGTTTGGCTGAAACTGATTGTGGCCAAGGGGCGCTAGGCCTATTTTGCCAAGGCTGGTTAAGCAACATTTTATTATGCGCTGTGAGTACAGTGTCTGGGTTGATTGATATTGAGATGAAAGACCGCTTTTCCGCCGTTGCACTTGAGTTGGCTCAAAAACCGATAATGCCGGTCGAGGAATATCCGCTTCTGTTCAATCCCCCGGAGGATTTTCAGCGCAGATATTGTGGATCATCAATGCGTCATGCATTCCTGTTTGCTGCCGGCTTTTGTAACATTATGATGACTGAGACCGAGGAATTGCTTGGTCCGTCGGAAATCGAGGCTTTTGCCCAAGGGTGGAAGTTTCTTGATTTCGGTTGCGGCTGGGGGCGCATAACCAGGTTGCTGGCGCTGAAATACGGGCAAAAAGGCATATACGGTCTTGATGTCAACCAGACGGCGCTGGCATCTGCATCTGCAGCCATGCCGCAGGCAACTTTTGCGCTTCTGGAGAATGCCCCGCCATCGCCGTATCGGGATGCGCTGATTGATATTGCCATCAGTGTTTCGGTTTTTTCACATTTAAGTATGGAATATCAACGCAGCTGGGCCACCGATATCGGCCGTATGGTCAAGTCTGGGGGCGTGGTGTTTGTGACATATCACGGGCCGTGGCTGCTGGATATGATCGAGGATTTTGGCAATGGCAATCGCCAGCCAGGCAATCCCTGGGAAGTGGCGCTCTCAAGAATGAGCGGAGAGGTATCGGCTTATCGGGAAAGCTGGGCAGATGGTCGCTTTACCTTCATGTCCACAGGCGGTGAAGCCATGGGCGATCAGAGTGCTTATGGCGATGTACTTGTGCCGCGACAATGCGCAGAAGAAATATGGGGTGAAGCCGGATTTTCCCTGATCAAGTGGATTGAGGACAAGGAGCGATATCCCCAATGTATCGCGGTACTGCGCAAAGGATAGGGTATGATTACACGTGAGCAAGTTGATCTGCAGGAAGAACGATTAATGCAGGTCATACCCGATCTCTCAAAGCATCTGGCGCCACTTGCAGAGAGGGGGCTGGGGCTTGACGTCGGGCGGTATTCATACGGTACCCCAATGGTCTATTATCAGGGCGATCCCAATCGAAAGCTGAGTATCGGGAAATTTGTCAGTATTGGGCCGGATGTGAAGATATTCTGTGGACGTCAGGGGAGTCATCCCCTTGATCTGCTGTCCACATTTCCGATGAGCATGCTGTATCCGGGATATGCCGGTGGCAATCCGGATAATGTCAGCCGGGTATTCATGAAAAGCCTTGATGTGGAAATCGGCAATGATGTCTGGATTGGTGCAAATTCCGTAATTTTGGCAGGGGTTACCATTGGCCATGGCGCTGTTGTTGCCGCAGGGGCTGTCGTTTCCAGTTCTGTTGAGCCCTATACGGTTGTGGGCGGCGTGCCTGCCAAACCGATAAAGCTGAGATTTGATCAGTCGGCTATTGACCGGTTGTTACAGCTAGCCTGGTGGGACTTGCCCATCGAACATCTTATAAACAATCTGCAATCTGCATTTTTTGAAAGCGATCCTGAGAAATTCATCCGGATTCTGGAACGCCTGCGCTCAACCGGCGAATAGAAAATCATCGCTGATTATTGCGGCCCTGAAGCAATTTGTCGGCGATGTATCCGGCGATTGGAATGGCCGAGGTTGCGGCCGGTGAGGGGGCATTGCCCACATGCAGCATGCGTGCGGTTTTGACGAACAGGAAGTCGTCTATGATCCGGCCATCCCTTGCCACCGCCTGCGCCCTTACCCCCGCCGGATAGCGGGTGAGGTCTGCCAGTCGGATGCTGGCACAGTATTTCTGTACCTTTTGCAGATAGAGCCGCTTGGAGGCTGAGGCGGTGAGTTCTGTCAGTGCCGGTCCGGCATTGGCCGCCAGCATGCGCCAGAAACCACCATAGCCTAGCGTGCTTGCCAGATCGGTCAGGCTGATATCCCGGAAGCGATAGCCTTCCCGTTTGAACGCCAGTACGGCATTGGGACCAACGGTAAAACCGCCATCAAGTTTGCGGGTCAGGTGCACGCCGAGGAAGGGCCGTTCGGGATCGGGTACCGGATAGATCAGGTGCCGGACGAAATCGGTGGGTTGGTTCTGCACCCGGTAATATTCCCCACGGAACGGGACAATACGATAGTCGGGTTCATGGCCGAATGCCCGGATCAGCCGATCCGAGTGCAGCCCGGCACAGGCAACCGCATGAGCGGCCTCAAACCGGCCCTGATCGGTATCAATCACGACGCCGTTTTCGCTCTCCCGGCCCGAGAGGACGGTGATGCCGGTGATGATGGTGCCGCCCTTGGCTGCAAAGACCTCGCCCATTTTCCGCGCCACCCGACCATAATCGACAATGCCGGTGGTCGGGGAATGCAGTGCCTTTACCCCGGCGATATGCGGCTCGAGCCGGTGCAGTTCATCACCGCTCACTGGCTCAATGCGGATACCGTTTTGGCTTGCGCGGTCATGGAGCGCATCAAGCCGTGTCGCCTCTGCCTCATCGGTTGCCACGATCAGCTTGCCGCAGATGCTGTAAGGAATGGCGTGCTCGTCACAGAACGCGGTGGTCGCGGCGACGCCCTCACGACAGAACCGCGCCTTCAGGCTGCCCGGCGCGTAATAGACCCCGGCATGGATGACGCCTGAGTTGTGGCCGGACTGATGGCTGGCGAGTTTCGGTTCCTTCTCCAGCACTGCAATGGCGGCATCCGGGTTGCGGTTTTGCAGTTCCAGTGCGGTTGCCAATCCGACAATCCCGCCGCCGATGATAATGACATCATAAACCTGTTTCATGGGGGGAGTTTAGCCGACTTTACGGCTTGGGTCGGGAAAAATTATTGTTCGCTTAAAAAATACAATTAGCGCCTTTCATATTTTATTGTTAAATATAATAACAACAATTCACCACATGAAGATACCAGCTTTCAGGCTCTCCCAACGCCTGCTTTTTCCGTACCTGAAAACAAGGAGTAACCCGTTTATGCATCCCTATCGTTACGATGGTTCCCCCGGTCCCTATCAGGCCCTGCTGGAGCGTTTGTCGGTGATGGGGAACAAGCGTGAACGCGGCGCCGATGCCATGCCCGGCTGGCGCGACCCGCTTCCCTATATGGCGGAAGACCAGCTCAAGGCGCATCTCGTCGATCTGCAGCGTATGGCCGAGCGCGACAAGCCGGCCCTGCATGAGGAAGACAATCTGCAGCAGACCATGGGTGGGCTGGCGATCACCGGCGCATCTTCGACCATGCACAGCCTGCGCGGTCGTCAGGAAGCGCTCGAAATTCTTGAAGAGCGTGCCAAATGGCTGGCGACTTACCTGACACCGGAGCGGCTTGATCTTGCCGAGCAGTGGCGCGACCAGATCGCCCGCCGTGGTGTTGTTTCGCGCCAGAGTGCCGATAACCGGATGCGTGCCCATAGTGCCAAGCGTGACATGCGTTGGACCGTTCAGTTCTGTTATGAGGATGGTGAGGCTGCGAGTGACGCCTGGTTCAAGCTCATCGATGATGAGCGCGGTGTCGGCTATATGGAAGCGGCCAAACAGGTCGCGGCCCAGCCGGAAATCCTCGGCAAGCTCCGCGGTGGCAAAACCTGGCTTGGTCTTGGACAAGACAACAAGGAGCGTCAGGACGCCCGTGACCGTCTGGCCCAGCTGCCGCGTCTGGCGATGCAGCAGTTCAACCATACCCGCCTCGCGGACAAGGCTGAGCGTCAACTGAACGCCATGGAGAAGCCGGAGCGGGCATCGGGCGAGTTGTCCGAGACGCTTGCTGCCATCCGTGACGTCAAGAAGATCGACCTTCACTACATGCTGGCGATGAAGGACAAGGTGATCCGTACCCGTGCCCTGATTGCGGGCCAGAAGGATGATCCGGTGCAGACCATGGTTGCGGCTGACAAGCTCTATGCCGAGCTGATGGAAGGCTACAATCCCGGTGAGCGGATCACGGCCGGTCAACTGAAGCGCGGTTTGACGTTCACGCTCAATGAGATGCGCAACAACCCGGCCCAACGGTCGGCTCTGGAAGCTGCTGGCCTGAACCCCGATGCAGTGTTCAGCGATGATCGCAAGCCGACGCCGCGTCCGGGTGCTGCACCGAAGCTGGATGCGCCTGCGCCATAGTGAATTTCAGGTGAAATTGTCAATCAGGCTGACGGGTTCAAGTGTTTGAGATTGTTGAATAAAAACACAACAAATCTTTAATGTTTGCTTTCCGTCAGCCCGGCTATCCTGAAACTGTAATAAAGGTTATACAGGCAGCCACATGGAACATATCCGCAGTTTAAGGGAAGGTGCGACAGCCATCGATCCGACACCGGATCTGCGCATGGTTGTTGCCTTGCCGCGCAGCGGGTCAACCATGACCATGTGTGTGCTGGCCGAGCACCCGGATGTCGGCGTGACCAGCCGTCTGACCCTGATGGGCAAGATGGGCAAGCGTACCGGCCCGCGCGGCACACCCCGAGAGTTCGAGCCTGATCACAGCGTGTTCAACGGCCCCTGGGCCGATAATGCCCATCCGATCTATGCCAATGCCATGGCACAGCAGCACAAGGTTGTGATCTCGAAGGAAGAGGTCGGCAATGATCTGGCAACCGGCACACCCGAACTCAATGAATGCAACTTCCCGGTCTTTCCCGATGATGACGCGATCCGTCAGACCAAACCGGTCTTCCTGATCCGTGAGCCGAAGGCGGCTTTCGACAGCTGGCTCGCCAAGGGCTGGGACGATATCGACGCCTTTATCACCGCCTATCGCAATGTCGCGCGCATGTATGATCATGCTAAATCGGTCGTGCCCGGCACGCCGATTGTGACCTATGACATGATGGTCGAAAGCCGCGACAACCAGCAGATGGTATTCGAGGGCATGTGCAAGCACTGGGATATGCCCTTTGATCCCAAGATGCTGAATTATGACAATGAGAGCTTTGGCGAGAAGTTCGTCTATGCCAACCCGCGTGAGCGCGACATCTATGTCCACCAGAACCCCAAGGGTCTGTTCACTACGGTCAAGCAGCACAATGAGATCAAGGCGAGCGTGCCGGGCCATGGTAAGCTGAGCGCGGAGCAGGCGCAGAAACTCGATGATGAGCTGGGTGATCTGTTCCAGCGACTTGACAGTGAGTGCCGTCTGCAGGCTTATCGTCAGCGACGCGCCAGTGCCGAACCGATCAGGGCATTGCCGCAGAAACAGACAGCCACGGCCCGCGCGACGCTGGACCTGAGGCCAGCCTGATAACAGCGTTGGTTTCTTGCCAGTCCCGGATAGCGGGATTGGTCCGGTAAGCAGGTTGGTAAGTAAGTTAATGCAAGATTTTCTGACCCGGCTGGATTGCCAGTCACTAAAAGCCATCAGCTTCGATCTCGATGATACGCTCCATGCCTATCGCAATGCGGCGAGTGCGGCGATGGATGCGGTCTATGTCTATATCGCCGAGGAATATGGTCGCTCGCCGGAGAGCCTGCACAGCGCCTATGCCGATATTCTGGCCAATGCCCAGTCCCTGCATTTCACCGAGGACAAACCGGCACGGGAATATCGCCGGTCGCGCTTTGATGCCCTGCTGCAGCATTTCTCCATCGTCGGCCTGCATGACACCGAGAACTGCCTCGACATCTATCAGGATGCCCTTGATGCCAATATGACGCCGCTGCCGGGCGCGAAAGAAGCGCTTGTCGCTGCCAATGATGCCGGACTGACCACGCTCGTCGTCACCGAGGGGCCGACCGATGCCCAGCAACATGCGCTGGAGCTGCTCGGCATGGCACCGCTGGTGACGCATCTGAAAACCAGCAGCCAGACCGGCTTATGCAAGGAAGGCGGCCTCTATCAGCATGTAGCGTCCGAGCTGAAAATCCCCGGCTCACAGATCCTGCATGTGGGCGACAATCCCGAACGTGACGGACGCGCGGCCAAGAAGGCCGGATGGCATGCGCTGATTGTTGGCAAGGACGACAACCGCTACGGCCTGCCGCATATTGCCGAGCTTTCGGAACTGACCGAATGGCTCAACAAAAATCCCGCGCCGGCTGCAATGCGACGCGGGATTTGAGAATACCGTTTCTCTGATCGACCGATCAGAAGTCCCAGTCATCATCCTCGGTAGCGACGGCCTTGCCGATCACATAGGACGAGCCGGAGCCGGAGAAGAAGTCGTGGTTCTCACTGTCCGGTGACAGGGCGGCGAGAACAGCCGGGTTGACCTGGCATGCCTCTTCCGGGAACAGCGCTTCATAGCCGAGATTCTGCAGCGCCTTGTTGGCGTTGTAATGCAGGAAGGCTTTGACGTCTTCGCTCAGGCCAAGCTCGTCATACAGCTCCTCGGTGTATTTCGCCTCGATCTCATAAAGCTCGAACATCAGGCCAAAGGCATAATCCTTGAGCATCATGCGCTCGGCTTCATTGCGCTTCTCGAGACCGCGCTGGAACTTGTAGCCGATGTAATAGCCATGCACCGCTTCGTCACGGATGATCAGGCGGATCAGGTCGGCAGTGTTCGTCAGCTTGGCCCGGCTTGACCAGTACATTGGCAGGTAGAAGCCGGAATAGAACAGGAAGCTTTCGAGGAATACGGAAGCGATCTTGCGCTTCAGCGGATCGGCGCCCGGTGCGTAATCCTTGAGAACCGTGCGAGCCTTCGCCTGCAGATGCGGGTTCTCTTCGGACCAGCGGAATGCCTCGTCCACTTCCTTGGTCGAGCACAGGGTCGAGAAGATCGAGGAGTAGGAGCGTGCGTGCACCGCTTCCATGAAGGCGATGTTGGACAGCACCGCTTCCTCATGTGGGGTGATCGCGTCGGGCATCATGGATGGTGCGCCGATGGCGTTCTGGATCGTGTCCAGCAGGGTCAGTCCGGTAAAGACGCGGATCGTCAGTTGCTGTTCATGGGGACGCAAGGTCGCCCATGATGGAATGTCATTCGACAGTGGCACCTTCTCCGGCAACCAGAAATTCGCGGTCAGACGGTTCCAGACCTCAAGGTCCTTGTCATCCTGCAAGCGGTTCCAGTTGATCGCTTTGGGTGTCATTGTCATTGACGGGTCTACATTCAGGCCATCCATTGTTCTTTACCTCACAGCGAGCAGGAAACACAGCCCTGAACCTCGGTGCCCTCAAGGGCAGCCTGGCGCAGGCGTATGTAGTAGATTGTCTTGATGCCACGCTTCCAGGCATAGATCTGGGCGCGGTTGATGTCCCGGGTGGTTGCCTCGGCCGGGAAGAACAGGGTCAGGGACAGGCCCTGATCCACGTGCTCGGTGGCCGCCGCATAGGTATCAATCAGACCTTCCGGACCGATCTCATAGGCATCCCGGTAATATTCGAGATTCTCGTTGTTCATGAACGGTGCAGGGTAATAAACCCGACCGATCGCACCTTCCTTCCGGATCTCGATCTTGGAGACGATCGGGTGGATGGAAGAGGTTGAGTTGTTGATGTAGCTGATCGAACCGGTTGGCGGTACGGCCTGCAGATTGCGGTTGTACAGCCCGTGCTTCATGACATTGTCGCGCAGCTCGGCCCAGTCATCGCGGGTCGGCAGGTTGATATCTTTGAACAGACGCTCCACGTCCGGCATGGTCGGCAGCCAGTCACGATTGGTATATTTGTCAAAGAAGCTGCCATCGGCATATTTGGAATCGTCGAAACCGGCGAATTTATGTTTCTTCTCACGGGCCAGTGCGTTTGAGGCGCGCAGGGCGTGGTACAGCACAGTCGCAAAGTAGACGCTGGTAAACTCGACCCCTTCCGGGCTGCCGTAGTGGATATGCTCACGGGCGAGGAAGCCATGCAGGTTCATCTGGCCGAGGCCGATGGCGTGGGCTTCATCATTGCCGCGACGGATTGACGGCACAGAGTCGATGGCCGACATTTCCGATACGGCGGTGAGCGCACGAACCGCGGTCTCGACGGTCAGGCCGAGGTTCGGGCTATCCATGGTCTTGGCGATATTCAGCGAGCCTAGATTACAGGAGATATCGGTGCCGGTATGGTCGTAATTCAGGTTGTCATGGAAGGTTGACGCTTCGTTGACCTGCAGGATTTCCGAGCACAGGTTGGACATGTTGATCCGACCGGCAACAGGGTTGGCCTTGTTCACCGTGTCCTCGAACATGATGTACGGATAACCGCTCTCGAACTGGATTTCGGCAATGGTCTGGAAGAAGTCGCGGGCGTTGATCTTGGTCTTGCGGATACGCTTGTCATCGACCATTTCCGCATATTTCTCGGTGACCGAGATTTCGGAGAATGGCATGCCGTAGATGCGCTCAACATCATAGGGCGAGAACAGGTACATATCCTCGTTGCGCTTGGCCAGCTCGAAGGTCACATCCGGGATCACGACGCCCAGTGACAGGGTCTTGATACGGATTTTCTCGTCGGCATTCTCGCGCTTGGTGTCGAGAAACTTCATGATGTCCGGGTGGTGGGCATTCAGATAGACCGCACCGGCACCCTGACGCGCACCCAGCTGATTGGCATAGGAGAAGCTGTCTTCGAGCAGCTTCATTACCGGAATGACACCGGAAGACTGGTTTTCGATGCCCTTGATCGGCGCACCGGATTCCCGGAGATTGGTCAGCAGCAGGGCAACACCGCCACCGCGCTTGGACAGCTGCAGGGCCGAGTTGATGGAGCGACCGATGCTCTCCATGTTGTCTTCGAGACGGAGCAGGAAGCAGGAGATCAGCTCGCCGCGGCTTTTCTTGCCGGCATTGAGGAAGGTCGGGGTGGCTGGCTGGAAACGACCGGACAGGATCTCTTCCATGAAGCGCATGGCGAGGTTCTTGTCGCCATTGGCGAGGGTCAGGGCAACCATGACCACGCGATCCTCATAACGCTCAAGATAGCGTTTGCCGTCGCGGGTCTTCAGCGTATAGGCGGTGTAATATTTGAACGCGCCGAGGAAGGTCGGGAAGCGGAACTTCTTGGCATAGGCCTCGTCCCAGATACGGTGCAGGAACTTCTTGTCATAGAGACCAAGAACCGCAGCGTCGTAATAATCCTCATCGACGAGATAGCCCAGCTTCTCGTCCAGGCTGTGAAAGAACACGGTGTTCTGGTTCACATGCTGGAGAAAATACTGTCTGGCGGCTTTACGGTCCGCATCGAAGCGGATTTTGCCGTTCTCATCATAGAGATTCAGCATGGCATTCAGGCCATGGTAATCCAGCGTTTCCGTTAAGCTGTCATCGAGCATTCATGCCTCCAGAATTTCTCTAATCCAATTTTGACGTTGCGAATATCAGCATCTGTTCCCGCAAGCTCAAACCGATAGAGCACAGGAACGTCACATTTCTTGGTGATAACATCACCGGCGCAGGCAAACAGTTCGCCGAAGTTTCGATTGCCACTGGCAATTACCCCGCGCAAACCGGCGCGTCGTTTGGGATCATTGAGAAAGTGGATGACTTGCTTGGCTACAGCGCCACGACCTTGACCATCAGCATAGGATGGGCAGATCAGGATATATGGTTCGGTCGGTTCCGGCATCGGTTCTGATGGCGATATCGGAATCCGCATGGCGGGCAGGCTCAGCCGTTCGACAAACCGAACGGTATTTCCCGATTGCGAGGAATAATATACGAGCCCACCCATCTTTCTTCTCTGTCTTTCCGGCTATCAATCCAGACGTATCAGTCCAGACGGCTTAGTCCAAGCGGCCGATCATGTCGGGACGGAAACCGGCCCAGTGCTCTTCACCGGCGACCACGACAGGGGCCTGACGGTAGCCAAGCTCTGAAACCTTGGTCATGGCGGCGGCATCTTCCGTCAGATCAACTACCTGGTAGCTGATACCTTTGGCATCAAGCGCACGGGTTGTCGCGGTGCACTGAACGCATGCTGGTTTCGAATAAACGGTGATGGTCATTCTGGTATCCTCGTCTTGGAACATGCCAACGGCCTGCAAAACACAATATCTTGTATCTATGCGCTCGTTAGCCCGGTTTTCTGTAAAAACCGCTCTATGTCGAAACCTGCGCTCACGCTGGCTCTCAGAACGTTCAGGAGAGCTATCATGACGTGATTGATATGGTCAATATATAGTATCCAAAAAACATATTAACACCCCATATAGTGTGTTTCGTTATGCACACCGTTGCGCAAATGCATGAGCAAAAACTACCCGTTTTTGGGGCATTTCCGCCGCATTGAAGAGTTTTCCCGAGGGGTGGGGAAAACTGTGAATACAATATATAGGGGATTTGTTTCGGTGGTGTGGGGTTTTGGTGCCACCAGATATAGGGGCATGGGCCTGTATGGGCCACAACCCGCGCCACAGGTGCCGTGACGCGGGTTGTGCCGTGTTGGGTGGAGCGGATCAGGGAGCGATTCCCGGATCAGTTGCCGTATCGGCGCTGGAATCCCTGAGTCACCTGATTGATGAAGGCCGGGTCCTTGTCGCGCCAGTAGCGCGGATCGCGAATCATGGCATCCAGATCCTGTGCCTCGCCCGGTCCGGTGCTGGCATTCGGGCGGGCGGCAATCGGGCCGCTGCCTTCACCCTGCATCATCTGATACATGGCGAGGATGCCGGCCTCGGTCGAGGACAGGGCCGCGACGACCGGTTTGGGCAGTTCCTTGTCGGCCCAGGCGAGCAATTGACGCGAGACCTCACGCCATTTGGCTTCGCCGCCGAACCGCTCGACGAGGCGTTCCAACTCGCGCTCGGCTTCCAGCTCGGTTGCCATCTCGCTGATCAGTGGCAGCAGATATTCCGCTGCCATATCATAGACGAGCTGTGCCTGTTCCGGGCTGAACCCGGCGCTGAACAGGCGCTGGTTGATTTGCGGATCGGCTTCGAACAGGCCGTTGGGTACCGTGATCGCATATTCATCAATGCTGGCCGGTGCGCGATAGCGGCTGGTGGCGGAGAGTTTGCGCTCCAGCTCCTGATAGGATTTGAGCAGCGCCTCGACACGGATTTCGCCTTTCTCCGCATCCCAGAACTTGGCCGGAACGCCCGGCGGCGGGGCATTGCCCGGCAGGATGGGATCAGGCGCGGTCTCGTCGATGGCCTGCGGTTCGGTGGGGATATAGCCGCTCGGCAGGCCGGTGGCGGTTTGCTGGTCGATGGTCAAAAGATTCTCAGACATGGGCTTCAAGCACTCCTTTGGGTGGTGGCTGAGGACGGGAATGGTTCAATGGGGGATAATTCAGTCGGGGGTAATGGGCCTGTCGCTGGTGGCACAGGGTGCGGACCCGGTGGCCTTGGTGGGAACACTGGTGGCGATATTGGTGCCGGGGTGTCGCGCATCAGCTCGGGCGGTACACCGAGGGTCTTGCCGAGCCAGCGGGCGGCGGCGGCGCTGTCGACAACGCGCTGGGCATCGGGGCCGAGCGCACTGGCCGCTTCCAGCCAGCTGAGCGTGGTCTGTACCTCACGCTGGGCCTGCGCCTGTGCCAGTGGCGAGCGGTGGTCGAGGCTGACCATGCGCCCGTCAATCGGGATATCCGGTACCTCGCCGCGTTTGCGCAGAATGTCGACCGCACGCAGCACCAGCGGGGTCAGCAGCTCCGATTGCAACCGGCCATAGGTGGCACCCAGTATCCGTGCCATCTCGGCCGAGCGTTCGACCACTTCGGTCGTGGTCATGGTGCGGTTGCTGATCGCCGCCATACGGTCGATCAGCAGGCTGTGCCGGATTCGACCGCGCAGATCGTCGAGCACCAGCTGGGACACATCAAAGCGGCCTGGCATATCCAGTGGCGACAGGCCGCCGGAGCCGACTGCCTTCGGGATGATCGCCCCCGGTACCAGCTCGACCGTGGCCGGGTTGAGGACGCCGTCATCTTCCGCCTGCCAGATGCCGGTGACGGCGATGGAGGCGTTCTTCAGGATCAGCTCCACCACCTTGTTTGCGGTCTTGATATCCGGCAGGGCCTTCATCACCGGCGAGCGGCCATAGGTCTCCCCCGGTGCCTTCAGCCAGCGGAAATTGATGAACGGACTTTCCGCCTGTCGCTTGCTGGCGAGCAGCATCGGGTCGCTGTTTTGGCTGCCCTCGCTCATGATGATGTCGTGGCGATAGGCGGGGCCGTCCGGGATCACCGCTTCGATGACCGTGACCTTGGCGGTGCCGGTCTTGTCATTCTGCAGCTCATCCGGCAGGGGCTGGTCGGGGAACCGGTTGCGGAACTGTTCGGCGGTCAGTTGCAGGCGGCGGAAGGTAACATCGAGCCGACCGGTCGGCCCCTCGTCGAGCACGATGTCGGCGAGCGGTACCGCGGTGAAGCGGAAGGCCGACATTTCGCCCGGCTGTTCCGGTTCAAGCCCGAGGCAGGCCGTGCCGCCGGTGACGAGATCGAGATAGCACTGGTGCATTTCCACAGCGAAGTTTGACCGGTCGAAATGCGCCTGCAGCTTGGTGGAGATTTTGGCCAGCACTGGGCTGATGCGCTCGGCGGCGGCCTCGTCGAGATCGGGGCCGGGGACGAGGCCGAACCAGCGCGACCATGGTGGCGTCAGGTTGGCGAGCAGGCTGGCCGCCAGTTGGTCCACCGCATCGGCGGCGGTGCCGTCATAGACGTCGTCATGCAGGCGGCCACCGGCAGAGCTGGTATCGCCGAACCCGGCGCGTTGCGGCAGGGTCAGGTCATAGCATTCCTGCCAGTGGCTCTCCCAATGCTGGCGGCGGGACAGGGCAGCGTCGAACTGTGCCTTGAGTGCCTTGGCCCGGCTCGCGGTCTGATCCGGGTCGTCGGTCATGCCGGTGTCGGTACTGTTTATGAGGTTCTGCATGGGCATCACTCCCCGAGCAGGGTGCGGCGGGTGGGGACCAGATCATTGAGCGCCAGCACGCCTGTCGATCCGGTCAGGATGGTGCCGAACCGGCTGCGGCGCCGGTCGAGCAGCCCGGCAACCTGTGCACTGTCCGGGTCGCTCGCGGTGTCCTCACTGCTGTTGCTGTTGCCGGTGCTTGGCGCGGGGGCTGATGGTTGAGTGGAGGGCGGTTGGGTGGGGGCGGTTTGCGGTCGAGGTGCAGCGGATGACTGGCGCTGTTCAAGCTCGGCAATCCGGTCCTGGAGCGACTTCTGCGGCAGGCGCGGCAGTGGCTGCGGGGTCGGTGGCGGCAGGGGTGCCAGTATCGGTGCGGGCCGTGCCGGTGGGGTTGGCATCACCGGTGGCAATGGCTCGATCACCGGTTGTTGCGGTGGCAGTTGCGGTGCCGGTGTCGGGGCGACTAGCTCGACAATCTGTGGTCGGGAACTGGAAAACAGGCTGCCCATGGGTGCTCCTATCTCTGTGGTGCGGGGAATGATGGTCGGGAAGACAAATGCCGGTAGAGCTGATGCGGGGTCAGGATCAGTGGGGCGTGGAGGCCGATCAGGCGCTTGATCGCCTCAACACAGGTGAAGATGCCGGGTGGGGCCTGTCGTACCGGCTTGCTGGCGCTGGTCTCGATGACCGTATAGCCCTGATCGCGGTACCAGCCCGGCAGGTCGAGATGGCTCGGCAGGGCGAGGGTTTCGATCTGCAGATGCCCGGCCAGCGGATCGATCAGCAGCCATTGCCGGTCCCGTGGCAGCAGGGCAAAGCAGTGCCGGAATCCGGGCTGCAGCCAGTGCAGCCAGCGCAGTTCGGTCTTGCCGGTGAACAGGATGAATATTCTCTCCTGTGCTGGCATTGGAACTGGCGCTGTAGATGGCTGGCTGTCGGCGGTCACTGGAGGATGCCCTTGCTCTGCAGCGCCGGTTCGATCCGGGCGAGCGCATCATGCCAGATGGTATAGGCCTTCTGTTCCTTTGGACGGCGCGGGTCCGGTGGGCTGCCGCGTTTGCCGTAAAAGTTGAGTACACGAAGATGGTCGATGAACAGGCGTCGCTGGCGGTACAGCCGGTCAACCACGCGCAGAATATCGAGCGGTTCGCAGGGGCGGGGCAGGCTGCCGATCCCGGCGACGATCTTCGCGCCGCTGTGGCGGGCTTCATAGGCGGTAATGAACCAGAACCAGGCGGCCTCTACATCAGTGAAGGCCATGGTCTCTGCTGGGATTTCTGTTGGAGTTTCCACATGCTCTTCTGGTTGCGGTCCGGTGCGGTATCGTGGGGCGGGGCTATTCTGGGGGATGGGACAGGCTGTCATTGCGTCTCTCGTTATAGGAATATATACCCTTATGTCTTTGTGTGATTGCGGTGTCAAGAATAAATTAGGATTATATACCTATATGATTTCGCGCTAATGTATGAGAAAATATTCTTATGATGAAGCATGCCGACATATGGCGCGGTATTGACCGGCTAGCCGACAGTCGGGGCCTGACACCATCCGGCCTCGCCCGTAAGGCTGGGCTTGATCCAACCACCTTCAACAAATCCAAACGCCAGACCCCGTCCGGCAAGGCGCGTTGGCCATCGACCGAAAGTCTCGCCAAGATTCTGGAGGCGACCGGTGCCACGCTTGAGGAACTGGTCGGGCTGATCGAGCAGCGCCAGACCGCCCGCCAGCAGATCCCCCTGATCGGGTTTGCCGAGGCTGGTCAGCAGGGCTTTTTCGATGATGGCGGATTTCCTGCCGGGGCAGGCTGGGACTTGGTTGAAGCGCCCAATATCAATGATGAAAACGCCTATGCTCTCGAGGTCAGTGGCCAGAGCATGGAACCGGCCTTCGGGCCCGGCGACATTCTGATTATCTCACCGGCGGCGAGTGTGCGGCGCGGTGACCGTGTGGTGCTGAAAACCAAGGGCGGTGAGGTGATGGCCAAGGAACTGGTGCGCCAGACCGCCACCAAGATCGAGCTGAAGAGCATCAACCCGGATCATGATAACCCATGCTTCAACATCGATGATGTGGAGTGGATGGCGCGTATCCTCTGGGCCAGCCAGTAATTCCCTGCAGATAAAAAGTTATTGTGAAAATAATCCTATAATTGCTAGGGTTACCTTTTGCATCCGGAGAGTCTGCATGGTGCCCAAGATTGAAGATATAATTCCTATCTGTGGTGAGCTTCACAAAGAACCTGTCACGACCGATATTGCCCGCCGCTATGGCCTCGGGGAAGACGGGCTGTCGGTTCGGGAACAGATACGCGAACAAATGATCGCCCGTTTCATGCGGGCGATCCGGGCCCATCGTCGCCGGTTGTCCGCCGCGCGGAGCATGAAGGACCCGGAGCTGCGCAAGCTGACCGAAGGGCTGCGCTTCTATGTTCTGGAGGCACGGGGCGTGCAGGGTAGTGCCGGTGAGGACTGGCAACCGCAGGTTGTGTCCAAGTAGCGGCCTAATGTGGAATAGGATTTGCAAACTCTTGGCGTAGGCATAAAAATGTGCCTCAGCAACAAACAGAATGTATTGCCCATGCAAGGATATGCAAAAGACACCGGCAAAGTGATGAACCGCCAGTTCTATCCGGCGGGCACACTGATCTTCAGCGAAGGCGATGTCGGGGATTATCTCTATGTCGTGCGTTCCGGCCGGGTGGAGATTTTTCAGGAACGTCCCCAGGGCAAAATTGTCATCGGTACGGTTGGCAAAGGCGAACTGTTCGGCGAAATGGCGCTGGTTGACGGCGAGCCGCGCATGGCCTCGGCCCGAACGCTGCAGGATTGCGAGCTGATGCTGGTTTCCGGCATGACGTTCCGGGATCACATGAAGGAATCCTCCTCCTTCATTCAGGCGGTTATGGGCATTCTGGTGAAGAACCTGCGCAATGTGGATCGCTGGCACAATCAACGCATCGTCACTGCCGAGGAAGACCCGCTGATCCTCGATGCTATCGCCGTCGATGAGGACGAGAAGTAACCTCTTACGGTTTGCGCGCGGATCACAATCCGGTGGGGATGGGTGAAATTCTCACCTGTCTGCCCATATCAATAGTCATGAGACGTTTATGTTTTTCACGACCCGGACTGATACCGGCGGTGGCGCTGTCTGTATTGCTGGCCCTGCCAATGCTGGCGCATGCGCAGTCGCGGATACCGACCCATGACGGGCGCGACCCGCAGCTGCAGCAGCTGAATCGGCAGCAGATAGAGCAGCGCCGGGCAATCGAGAGTTCACGCGCCGCACGGGAGAATCAGCTGCAGCAGCAGCGGAGATTGCGCGAGGAAAGCGAACAGCGGCGTGAGGACCTGCGCCAGCGTATGGAAGATGTTCAGGAAGATATCCGGCGTCAGCATGAGCAGTCGATAGACGAGAACCGCCACCGCATGGATTTGCAGCGCGAGCGCTATCAGATCAATCGGCGTGAGGTATATCGCGACCAGACACGCGCCCGCACCAGCGGCAACTCATCAGCGCAGAACCAACTCCGCAACCACATTGATGCCGAGCAACGGCGCAACAATAACCGGCTGCGCTCCCAGCGCGAGGCGACATCAAACCGCTTTCTGAGTAAGCGTTACTTCCAGAGCCGCGAACGTCGCTGAGCCTTGCATGGGTTAGCTAGAGCTGTGCCAGGAATATCCAGCAGGGCAGGGTCATCAGTCCCAGCATGGTGGATTGTGCTGTAATCGTGGAGACCCGCCCACTGTCGGCACCGAAGACGGAAGCCATGATATGCGCAACCGTTGCGGTCGGCAGGGCGGCGAAGGCAACAAGCACGATGGTATATTCCTTCGGCAGATTACAGACATAGCCGATAATCAGGGCCGCCAGTGGCAGCGCGATCAGCTTGATCGTGTTGAGCGCCACCTCGATCCCGCCGAGGCGATGCAGTGCGCGCCAATCCATATTTGCACCCAGTGACAGCAGCGCCAGCGGTACTGCAATCCCGGCAAGTTTGCCGATGGTCTGCATTGGCACAGTTGGCAGGGTGATACCGGACATGGACACGATCAGCCCCGCCATGCTGGCGAGCAGGAACGGGTTCATGGCGACCAGCTTGAGCGTGCCCAGATGCCCCTTGCCCGTGCCATGGGACAGCACGCCGACCGCGAGCAGATTGGCCATGGGCACGCCGACTCCGATGGCAGCCGACATGAGGGCGGCGGAGGCCGGTGGCAATGAGGTCATGACCACAAAGGCGAGCGCAGAATTGAACCGCCATGAGGTCTGCCAAATGCCGGCGAAGTCGAGGAACTTCTCCGGTCCCAGTGACCGCGTCAGCAGTCCGAGTATGAAGCCGATACCGAGCAATGCCCAGACAGCAAGGCCAATGGTCAAGACGTCGGACGCCGAAATGGCGTGGCCCGATGCGGCATGGAACAGCAGGGCCGGGAAGAATATCCGGTAGCTGAGCCGGTTGATGTCGCGCCAGGTATCCCACTTGACCCAGTTGCGGGCAAGCCCGCCAAGCAGGATCAGTAACAGCTCCGGTAAGAACATCATGAACGGGTCGGTCATCTGACAGCGGTCCAGCAATCCGGGTGGTGACTATGGATAGCGGCTCCCGTGAGCCTCTCTTGACGCAAGGTTCTCAGAATAAAAATGCATATACCAATAACCTTGGGTTATAATTGTGCCGGTTCATTGATAACCACGTCGATAACGAGCCGCTGATGCCTGACAATGCCCATGTCTCAACCGCGCTGAATGCCCTGCGCCATATCGAGGATACCGGCAGTCTGACCCAGGCGGCGCAGTTGCTCGGCATCAGCCAGCCAGCGGTCAGCAAGGCGATTGCGGCGGAGGAACGGAACCTCGGTGTGACCCTGCTGCGCCGGGGAACGCGGCCATTGCGGTTGACGGTGGAGGGGGAGATTCTGGCGCGCTATGCCGACCGTTCGGCAGCCATGTTGCGCGAGGTGCTGGATGACATCGATGCGCGGCGACGTCACCAGTCCGGGCTGATCCGCATGGGCTCGTTTGGTGCCTCTGCCTCGACCCGGGTATTGCCGGCCATGCTGCAGGATTTCCGCAAACTGCACCCGCAAATCGGGGTCACCATCATGGAAGCGCCGAATGTGGATATCATGGCGGCCTTGCGCGCCGATCTGGTTGACTTCGCCGTGATGATCGAGGCGCAGGGCGAAGAGTTCGAGAATATCGCCATGCCATCGGACCGGTTGGTGGCGCTGGTGCCGACCGCCAGTGCCTATGCCCGTGAGCAGGCCATTGATGCGGCATTATTTCAGGAGCAGCCGTTTATCATGAGCAAGGGCGGCAGCGAGCCGTTGATCCGTGACTGGTTTGCCCGCTCCAATATCCTTGAGCCGCGCATCGATCATGCGGTGTTGCAGATCACCTCAATACTGGCGCTGGTCGGTGCCGGGCTGGGGCTGTCGATCATGGCGGAAATGGCCCTGCCGCCGCTGCCGGGTAATGTGAAGGTTCTGCCACTGGCGCCGGAGATGCCGCGTCAGATCACTGTCGCCCGCCATCATGGTGCCATGCGGTCGGCGGCAGCGGAGGCATTCTGGGACTTTGCCGAGCGTCGCTACAGCTTTGCGTGAGCCGGAAAATCGTCAGGCGGATGAACTATCGTTATGGGTTTTCATGCACAGGCGCGATAGTCGGGTTTGTTATATTTAAAACGCCTGAAATCCGGGCGTGGACTAAAGTGCTTGATCATGTCGCTCTCACAACGCCGTTTTGGTGTCGAACTGGAAGTCATTCTGCCGTTCTGTCCGAGCAAACTGCCGCGCGGAACGACCCGGTTTGACAAGGTTGCCACACTGTTGCGCCAGAACGGTATCCCGGCCATGACTGAAGATGAGGCAAAGGCCAATCCCCGCTCGGTTGGGCCGGATGTCTGGATCGTCAAGGATGATGAAACCCTTGGTGGTTCCTGTGTCGATTTCGAGGGTGTTGAGATCGTCTCGCCGATCCTTGCCGGGGAGCGTGATTTGAAAAAGCTGCTCAACGTCACTCGCCTGCTTAAGGACACCGGCTTTACCACCAATTTTCAGACCGGGCTGCATGTGCATCATGAGGCCGATGATCTGGAAATGGAGGATTGGCGGCGTCTGATGGTCAATTACTACCTGACCGAGCCTGCCTTTGACCGACTGGTACAGCAGGATCGGCGGGGTGATGAAAACTCACACGCCATGTCCACCCGCCGCGATGTTGATATCGAGGCTCTGGTCGAGGAATTGGAAGAGGCGGAAACCGTCGAGGATATTTCCAACCAGCTGTTCCCCGGCGTGAACCAGACCCATGAGCTGAAAATGAACGTGGATGCGTTTATCAAGCACGGCACGGTCGAGTTCCGACAACATGAGGGCACGCTTGAGGAAGAGGAAGTCGAGCACTGGGTGCGTCTGACCCAGGCCTTTGTCGACCATTCTGTCGACAGCCCGGAACTGCTGGCGGTCAATGACGGTATCACCGATCCACTGGAGGCGTGGGAAGAGGTCGAGGATGATGGGCCACGAGTGCAGGATCCGCTGCTGAAGCGATTGATTTCCCTGCCCGGACCGAAAACCCGCGATCATTATATCGGCGTAGTTCAGCACTATGAGGGCAAGGTATCGCCGATGCTGGCCGGTATTCCCCGCGGCCCCCGAACAAGGCAGCCAGTGCCGGGTGGGTGGTCATGATCCGCTATCAGGACCGGGATGGTGAGATTTTTGAGGGCCGCGATGCGGTCGATGTTGTCGACCAGTTGCGGTTGGCATCAAAAACCGGTCGCGGACAGACCAGTGCGACCTTCATGAAAGCCTATGCCCGGCGCGCGGGCATGATGGCTGGTCATGACATACGAACCGCCACAGAGGCCCGGTTTGTCGAGGACCTTGTGGCGGTTGGTTTGCTGACGGCGATTGCCTATCAGCAATAATCACAAGCACATGATCAATGCAGTGATTTGACGATCAGGCGTTCGACCTCATCAAGCGGATGGTTGGTGAAGTCCTTGCTGATTTCTGCCACGAGACAGGCCTGCACTTCCTTGTGCAGTTGCGGACGGAGATTGCCGAGCACTTCCGGCGCTGCTGCAATGATCAGCCGGTTGAAGCGGCGCTTGTGCGCCATCTTGTACAGCTGGGCTGCGAGATCATCGGCAAAGCGTTCCTTTTCCAGCTGGTGCCAGTCAGTATCGTCGACCGCTGAACGGTGGGCCGATGGGCCGTCATTGAAACGGCCGGGGTGGTTGGCGGCCTGTTCGCGTGTTGGCGGATTATCAATCTCTTCCTTTTTCACCACGCTGAAGAACGGTGCTTCCTCATCACCCTGATTGCGCAGGAACAGAGCCTTTTCGCCATCGGCGACGAGAACCCATGTATCGGGTGCGAGTGCTTCGGTTCTGGACATAAAATGTCTCCCTTTGGGTTGGTTATTGTTGTCTTTTAAGCGGGCAACATACGCGCATCGTCGCCTTCCTGGGCAGCATTGCTCACGGTTTCCATCGGTGCCGGATGCTCGACCGCCTTGACGATGGTCTTGCAAAACGCATCAAGGTCATCGGGATTTCGGCTGGTGATGATGCCTCGGTCGAACACGACCTCTTCGTCCCGCCAACGGGCACCGGCATTCTCCATATCCGTTCGGATGGATTTATAGGAAGTGGCGGTCACGCCATCGATCAGCTTGGCCTCAATCAGCAGCCACGGGCCGTGACAGATGGCGGCGATCGGTTTGTTCTGGGCGCTGAATTCGGTGATGACTTCCAACGCATCATCATTGACGCGCAGCAGGTCGGGGTTTATCTGGCCGCCGGGCAGAACCAGCACGTCGAAATCATCGACCTTGACCTTGGCAATCGCAAGATCGCTGGCAACCTTGTTGCCCCAATCGTTCGTATCCCAGCCGGTGACATCCTCACCATCCGGGGTGGCGATTTTAACATCTGCCCCGGCTTTAGCGAGCGTATCCCGCGGCACTTCCAACTCCGATTGCTCGAAGCCGTTGGCAGCCATAATCAGGACTTTGGCATTGGTGATACTAGGCATGGGAACATCCTCCGATCTGTCCGGTTGATTCAAGTGTCATGAAATCAACGGACAGACCGGGGACGGCGTTCCAATTTTCCGATGCAGAAGCGGTCGGATCAGGCGGGTACGGTTGCGGTCAATTCACCGGCAAGCGCCTGATTTATCAGGGCTTTGGTTTCCTTGATGCCGTAGAGTGCGACAAAAGAACCAAAGCGCGGGCCCTGATCCTGACCGAGCAGGGTCTGATACAGCGCCTTGAACCAGTCACGCAGGTTCTCGAACCCGTGGTCCTTGCCGATCGAATAGATCGCGGTCTGGATGTCCTCGGCCGAGGCATCGGCAGGCAGTTCGTCCAGCGTTTTCACCAGATCGGCAAGTGCCGCCCGTTCCTTCTCATCAGGCGCACGATAGGCTTTCTCGGGCTTCACGAAGTCCTGATAATAGGTGACGGCATATTCGGCCAGCCGATCAAGGAACGGTGCGGTTTCCGGCGTTGCCTCGGGTGCATAGCGGGTGATGAAGCCCCAGAGTACGCCTTTCTCCTCGGCATTCACCACGGAGGCGAGGTTGAGCAGGATGGCAAAGCTCAGATGATTGCTGGTCTTTGGCGGGTTACCGTTATGAATGTGCCAGACCGGGTTTTCGATCTGTTTGTCCGCAGGCTCTTCCGGGAATTTCTCACAGAAGGTGAGATATTCATCGACCGCTTTCGGGATCACATCGAAATGCAGGCGTTTTGCCTGTTTCGGCTTCTGGAACATATAGAGCGCAAGGCTCTCATCCGGGGCATAGCGCAGCCATTCCTCGACCGAGAGGCCATTTCCTTTCGATTTTGAAATCTTCTGGCCCTGCGCATCGAGGAACAACTCATAGCTGAGGGTTTCCGGTGGTTTGGCACCCATGACGCGGGTGATTTTGCTCGACAGGCGCACGCTCTCGATCAGGTCCTTACCGGACATTTCGTAGTCGATGCCGAGGGCATACCAGCGCATCGCCCAGTCGGGCTTCCACTGCATTTTCACCTTGCCGCCGGTGACCGGCAGCTCGACTTTTTTGCCGTCGACATCTTCAAAGACGATGGTGCCAGCAGACGGATTGGTTTCCAGCATCGGCACCTGCAGAACCTCACCGGTGGTTGGTGAGATCGGCAGGAAGATCGAATAGGTCTCCCGTCGCTCCGGCCCAAGGCTCGGTAGCATCACGCCCATGATCTCGTCATAGCATTCAAGTGCCCGACGCAGGGCGTCATCGAACATGCCGCTCTTGTAGCAGTCGGTGGAGGAGTAGAAATCATACTCGAAACCGAACTGGTCGAGGAACGACTGCAGACGCGCATTGTTATGGCGACCGAAGCTGTCATGGGTGCCGAACGGATCAGGCACCACGGTCAGCGGCTTGTTCAGGTGCTGACGCAGCAGGTCCTGATTGGGCACATTGTCCGGTACCTTGCGCAGGCCATCCATGTCATCGGAGAAGCAGATCAGCTTGGTCGGCAGATCGGAGATGCGCTCGAAGGCACGGCGCACCATTGTGGTACGAACCACTTCGCCGAAGGTGCCGATATGCGGCAGACCCGATGGACCGTAACCGGTTTCAAACAGGACCTTGCCGCTCTTCGGCGGGTTCTTCTCAAACCGCTTGGCCAGCTTGCGGGCTTCCTCAAAGGGCCAGGCACGGGCATTCAGGGCGAGATCTAGGTCAATTTCGGTCATGATCATTCAGATGGTTGATAGGGTTGATTGGAAAACGCGATATTCCGCTGCATTGCTTTACCGGTCAGCGGGCCTTAAGGCTAGCGCTGTATTTACTCTTCGTTTGGTGTTTCGTCCATGGGGCAGCTCACAACAGACAATTCGCTTGCGGATAGTTCGCTGATGACAGCGCTGGCTGCCCTGCCTGCGATCATGCTTGGCGCGCGTGATGCCTGGGTACGGGAACCCGACGGCAGGATCGCCACCATGCCGGTGCCACAGGCCCGGCAGCGGCTGGCCAAGGCACCGCATCTGCTCTGCCACCACAAGGCGATGGCCCGCCGCCTGAACATACAGGCGGTGGAGGGTTATGATCTGCTTGAGCTGTTTGCCTTCATTCGCCCGGCGCAATTCTGTCTGCCGACGGTGAAGGGGCTGGCGGCGGCGGCGGACATTGTGCTCGACGACCCGCAATCGGTACCGGCGCAACTGGCCGCGATGCCAGAGATTGCTGCCAGCCTGATTGATGAGCTGGCCGCACCCTTGCGCGCCGACCGTGAGGATGCCGCTGCGATTGCCTTTGCCATGGCCGAGGGCGGTTGGCCGTGGGGCAAGCTGATCCTCGACCATCTGGAGATGACCGCACCGCCGGACGGGCCGACGCTCTATCGTGCCTTTGCGGTCTGGCAGAAGGCCCCGGAATGGGAAGACCTGTCGCCACCGCCACCACCGGGACAGGAACCGGTGGACCCGCCTGCTGCCCGTACCCAGCTCGACCGGTTGCTGGCCGCACGTGGCGGGGAGCGGGAAGCCAGACCGCAGCAGGCGGATTACGCCAGTGCCGCCGCTGCCGCCTTTCGCCCGCGTGAGGCCGAGGGACGACCGAACATGATCCTCGCCGAGGCCGGGACCGGGGTTGGCAAGACGCTCGGTTATCTCGCCCCCGCCAGCCTGTGGTCGGAGATCAATGACGGGCCGGTCTGGATCGCGACTTATACCCGTAACCTGCAACGTCAGATCGATGATGAGCTGACCCGGCTGGATAGTGTGGTGCCGCCCGAGAGTGTGGTGGTGCGCAAGGGGCGGGAGAATTTTCTCTGTCTGCTCAATTTCGAGGAAGCGATCCAGCGGATTGCCACCACCCCGCGAAATGCCGTGCCACTCGGCCTGCTGACCCGTTGGGCGGCGGCCAGCCGGGATGGGGCGATCATTGCCGGTGATCTGCCGGGCTGGCTCGCAGACCTCGCCGGGCGCGGACGCACGCAGGGGCTGGCCGACCGGCGCGGTGAGTGCATCTATGCCGCCTGTCAGCACTACCGGCGCTGTTTCATCGAACGCAACACACGGGCGGCGAAACATGCGCGGCTGGTGGTCGCCAATCATGCGCTGGTGCTCTATCACGCCGCTACAGCGGCGGCGGAGGCGAGCGATGCCGGACCAACCCATCTGGTTTTTGATGAAGGCCATCACCTGTTCGATGCTGCCGACAGTGCCTTCGGTATTGCCCTGACCGCACAGGAAGCGAGCGAACAGCGGCGCTGGCTGCTCGGGGCAGAAACCGGGCGCGGCAGCCGGGCGCGTGGACTTGCCAAGCGGGTCGAGGATCTGCTCGCCGGGGATGAGGAAGGGCTGGCCGCTCTCGAAGATGCGCAGCAGGCTGCCCGTGCCCTGCCCAGTCAGGGTTGGCAGAAGCGCCTCAGCGATGGTGGGCCGAAAGGTGCCGGTGAGCAGTTCTTCGCCACCCTGCGTGAGCATGTCTATCGCCATGCCGGTGGCAATGCCAGCCATTACGACCTTGAGGCTGCACCCTTGCCGATGGAGCCAGTGGTGATCGAACAGGCACGGGGCTTTGCCGCGTCACTCGGACGGCTGGTTGATCCGCTGAATACGATCAAGCGGCGGTTGTCGCGCCTGCTTGATGAGCGCGCCGAGGATTGGGACAGCGACACCCGCCAGCGGGCCGAGGCATTGGCGCGCAGTATCCAGCGCCGGGTGGAACAGACCTATCGTCCGTGGCGCATGGGGCTGATGACCCTGATCGATCTGGCCGAAGCGGCAGCACGGATCAGCAATGACAACACCGCGAGTGGCGATACCGCCCTTGAAGCCTCAATGGCCGAGGAGAAGTTCGTCGACTGGTTTGCCGTAACCCGCCGTGATGGCAATGACGTGGATATCGGCTATCACCGGCACTGGGTCGATCCGACCGAGCCGATGGCCGAGGCAGTGCTTGCGAACACTCACGGTGTGGTGGTGACCTCGGCCACGTTGACCGATCCGGGTGCCAGACCGCCGAAGGATGCGCAGGAAAGCGATGATGAGGCGGATAGCCGCTGGGCCAGTGCTGCACGGGTCAGTGGGGTCAATCATCTGCCCGGTGAGCCGGTCAGGGCGCAGGTGCGCTCACCGTTCAATTACCCGGAGAATACCCGCGTCTATATCATCACCGATGTAAACAAGAATGACATGGCACAGGTGGCAACCGGCTACCGCGCCCTGTTCGAGGCATCGGGCGGTGGTGCGCTCGGCCTGTTCACCGCGATCCAGCGGCTGCGGGCGGTGCATCAGACGCTGGCCCCGGCAATGGAGGCAGCGGGACTGCCGCTTTATGCGCAACATGCCGACGGGCTGGACCCGGCGACGCTGGTGGATATTTTCCGGGGTGAGCGCGATGCCTGCCTGCTCGGTACCGATGCCATTCGCGATGGGGTCGATGTGCCCGGCGATGCCCTGCGGCTGGTGGTGTTCGACCGTGTGCCATGGCCAAGACCAAGCCTGATCCATCGGGCACGACGACAGCGGTTCGGCGGACAGGCCTATGATGACGAGTTGATCCGCCTGCGGTTGCGGCAGGCGTTCGGGCGGCTGGTGCGCCGGGCCGATGATCGCGGTGTCTTTGTCATGCTCGACAGTGCCTTTCCATCCCGCCTGCTCAATGCCTTCCCGGAAGGGGTGGAGCCGGTCCGCAGCGGTCTTGCCGATGCCATTGCCGGAGTGCGGGAATTTCTGGGGACTGGCAAGGCTGTTGCGAACACTTCCGGTAGCAATGCCAATAACCGGGCATAAAAAAACGGGCCGCAACCGAAGTCACGACCCGTGATTTTTAATGAAACCGTTAAGGCAATCAGTTGAGGCGCAGGAACTGCGCAACAGCGGTTGCGGTATCTTTCTGGCGCAGCAGGCTGGCAATGCGGGTCTTGTCCAGTGGCAGCCATTCTGAAGGCTCGCCATGGCTCAGCATTTCCATCGTTGCTTCACCGGCATTGTCACCGCCGATGGCGATGATGAGACGGCACTGCATACCGGTGGTCTGGCTGCCGATAACCATGGTCTGATGATCGGCATCGTCGCCGGACAGATCAAGGCGGGCAACCCAGCCATAGGACTTGCGCAGGGCGTCGTTCAGCGCGCTGCCGAACTGTGCCCACATGTCTTCGGCTTCGCCGTTGTTGCGGGCATCGTTTGCTGCGGTTTGCATTTCGACGACAAATTCGCGAACCGGCTGTGGCTCGCCGACCTGTTGCCAGGTACCGGCTTCGCTGCGGCGCTGGACGGTGATGGTCCATGGCTCTAGATCACGCCGGAGGGTCAGACGGGTATCGTCACCACCGAGGCGATAGAAGGTTACGGCGCTGTCATTGGCTGGCTGGTAACCGTTCTCGGTACCGGGCAGATAGCCTTGACGGCGGAGGAAACCAGCGAGTGCGGACATGAACTGTCCGGTTTCGTTGGTCGTGGATTCGAGGGGGCGTGCTAGGTTCATCATTTGCCGCGGTTGGGTGTTCCGGTCAGAGCGACGATTATACGGGCGTGCAGGTTCGGGCATGCGCCGCTGGGGAGCGTGAAAGTAGTTCGGGAGAGTTTGCATTGTTCTCTGTTTCTGATAGTGCGCGTCATTACCTTCCCTTCATCCCTTTCGGGAGTTGCAAATAGCGGTTGGGGAGAAGGTTGCCGCTTGTTAATTTTTTAGTGTGACGGTTTCATTGCGTCCCATGTGAGACAGCGTTTTATTAGCGGTTCGTCAAGAAAGTTGCGACAGCATCTCGTAAACTTTTCCACACTGTTGCGATAGTTTTACCACTTGATGCGCGAGATGGTGTTTTTAAGAAACTTTTGAAATATTTTTCGGCATTTTCGTCAATTTTATTGGCAAACAATTCTGACAGTGAAACGCCGTTTACAAAGTTTCCGTCTTCCAGAAGGTGACAGCGCTGGGTCGTGCGGTTGACCCGCAACTTCCGGCCATCAAGAGTCGGATCGAGTGATGAGACGCGCAGCACCATGTTCTGTGCCGGTGCCTGTTCGCTGTTGCCATCCCAGTGGCAGAAGGTATCCGCACGGGACTGTTTCAAGCGGGTCAGCATGAGGCCGAGTTGGCGTACCGTGTGCTTGACCGGGCTGACGCTGTCAACATCGGGACCGTCGCACAGGAAGCCGGCAATCGAGCCGTGCCACATGATGCGCCAGTCGGTGCCGTCATGGCGCTCGACGGACAGGACATTGCCCTGCTCGCCCTGCTCCCAGCGGGACCAGACAAGCCGGTGGCTGGCATCGCCAACCAGATAATAGGTGTCGTGGCCGTTGTTGCCGACCAGCGTGCGGGTATCGCAGAGATAACCGAGGGCGGCGATACGGGCTTCGACAAGGTCCTGATCCCGGACATTGTCGTTTACATTGATATGAGTGGTCGTGGTGCGCGTGTTCGCACTGCTGCTGTCGATGTCCATTCCGAACATCGTGAACTGATCCGGCGACGCGTCGACTGCTACGGCTGGCATGGAAGCCATCGTTTGGGTCTCCTTGACTGTTGTTATACCGGTTCTGCGCCATCGACGGGGCTGCCGCTTAAATCGGGGCGGCCCGGGGGAGGGATAAACGCAAAACCAAGTCTCTGTTTATTTCTTGGTTCTTTTTATCGTGGCGACCCGCGTTGGGGCCGCCTTGTTGAGCGTCACCCTGCCACCGCTTTTTGAAAGACGGGAGCCAAAGCTATCAAAATTCCCGAAAGAGTCATGATTGATAGCACCGTGGACACAAGGATTGCGGTCGATGTTTCGCCCACATGTATCTGATAACGCTGGGCAACCACGAAGGTGAGCGCCCCTGTGGGTAAGGCGGCGAGCACCAGCGCCGAGGCCCGCCAATAGGGGTCCATGGGGAAGAAGCAATCGATCAGCACCAGTGTCACGATCGGTTGCAGCGCCAGTTTCATGACCGAAACCCAGAAGGCATTGCCGAGCCCTTCCTTCAGGTTCTGACCGGCGAGAAACAGGCCGATGGCAAACAGGGCGCAGGGACCGGCAGCAGCCCCCATCAGGTCACCGAACCGCTGGATCGGGTCCGGTATCGGCAGCTTGATAAAGGCGGCAATCAGACCGGCGACCGAAGACATGATCAGCGGGTTTTTGATCAGCGACTTGCCGATGCCGAGGGCGACCTTGAGCTTGGAATGATCGCTCTTGCCCAGTGCTTCGAGCATGATGATGGCCACTGCGACCATCACCGCGCTCATGATCACTGTGGCGATGATTACCGGTGCAAGGTTGCTGTTGCCGACCAGCGCGATGAACAGCGGAATGCCCATATAGCCGGTGTTGGAGAAGCTGGCATTGAGCGCCATCATGCTGGCGTTCTGGCCGGTGGTGCCGGGCAAGTCCGGTTTGGTGGTGCGGGGCCAGACGACCCAGCCGATCGCCAGCGTCACCAGATAGGTCAGGAATAGCCCGCCGAGAAAGGCGGCCAGAAACGGTCCGTTGAAAATATCGCTGAGCGGTGCACGGGCAAGGCCGAGGAACAGCACCGGCGGCAGGGAAAACCAATAGACAAACTGGTTCAATGCCGTACTGCCGTCGCGGCCAAGCAGACCGGCACGGGCGGCAATCCATCCGGCAATGATAATGGCGAAGACCGGGGCGACAACGTTGACGACTACATCCATGATGCGAAGGGGTTACGTCGCCGCGGGCCATCCGGTCAAGAGCATATGTGCTCATATGAACTTGCCTCGATAGCTCGCAAGGTGTCGGTTTTGCAGCATGAATCATGATTTGCTGATTGAAACCGGTCATTACGGCTCATATCTGTTGTTAAAGCGTGCTATGACCATTCGCGTCCGGCTGCTTTGTCCAGTTTGGTTTTATCCCGCCTTTATCATTGTTCAGGACCGTTTCCCCAATGTCAGACAGCTCAACAATCGGTATCCACCGCGCGCTCATCTTTATCATGGTTGTCACATCGGCAGCCGATGGCGATATGAGTGACCGTGAATTGTCGGCCATCGGAGAGAGCATCCGCCTGCTGCCGGTTTTTGCCGATTTCGATACCGACAAGATCGCGCAGATCGCCAATGAATGTGTCGACCTGCTGCAGGAGGAGAGCGGCCTCGATACGGTTCTGGGCCTTGCCAAGGCTGCGCTGAACCCATGGCGTTTCCGTGAGACGGCCTATGCGCTTGCCTGCGAGATTGCGGCCATGGACGGTCCGCTGACCAATGAGGAAAACCGTCTGCTCGAACTGATCCGGATTGAGCTGGAGCTTGGCCGCCTGTCCGCGGCAGCCATCGAGCGTTGTGTTCGTGCGCGCCATACAACGGTCGAGAACGCCAATCGCTGAGGCGATACTACGGTTCTATAAAATCCTTGCCACAGGCGCGTTTCAGCCTGTCCAGAGCCGTGCCCTGATGCTGGCTGCCTGATCGGCACAGCTCCCTGAAATCCGCCTTGGTATAGCGCCGCTGATGCCAGTCAACGCCTGCCGGTGGCATGGGCGCGTCGGACGTGGCGCAATGGGCGGCGACGGTGGCGAAGACCTCTACCGCCTTGCTGTAGATCAGGTCGCCGACATTGTAGAGATCGGGCATATCCGGCAGGGCAAAGCGCGAGACGGCAACAATGGTGCCGGTATCGACGCTGGCGGCCATTTCATGGGCGGTAATGCCGTATTCCCCGGCTTCATCCCAGATCGCGAAGCTTTCGGGGTAGGAGCCGGGATATTCTGGCGGGCCGGGATGGATATTATAGGGCGCGGGGCCGAGCCGATCGAGTATCCGGGCCGGCACGATAATGTCGGTCAGGAAAGCAATGATCCGGGTCTCCTGTTCCCGCCCGTCCAGCGCCCGTTCCGCATCGCCAAGGGTCAGGGCATGGCTGACCGTCAGGCCGGGATTGCGGCTGGTCAGAAACTCGGTGAAGAAGGGTGCCTCGCGATTACCGGTCAGCAGCAGGATATGGTCGGGCATCTGGTAAAGAAATCAGGCGGTCGATATGCGGTTGATGGTCTATGAGACTGTTTCACCATGTCTGACATTGTCCTGAAGGGAACGCAAATGACTAACGCTGCCAAACCTGCCCGCCGCCGTATTTCCTCCGGCTCCACATTCGAGACGCAGATCGGCTATTCCCGTGCGGTGGTTGAGGGCGACTGGATATTTGTCTCCGGCACAACCGGCTTCGATTACAGCGCCATGACCATTGTCGCAGATGCCGCCGGACAGTGCGAACAGACCTGCCGGAACATCGAATCGGCCCTGCGGGAAGCGGGTTCGAGCATGGATGATGTGGTTCGTGTCCGCTATATTCTGCCCGACGCTGCAGATTTTGAAGCCTGCTGGCCGGTGCTTGGCCGGTATTTTGGCAAGGCGCTTCCGGCGGCCACAATGTTCGTCGCCGGGCTGCAAGACCCTAGAATGAAAATAGAAATCGAGGTCACGGCTATTCGCCAGCAGGGCGAATAGGGTTCCCGGACGTGGCTGACTGCTCGCTGCCTGTGGATGGTCTGGCGGTCTGGTCACTGGCTTTGCCGGTTTCGGCCTTGCTACCCTGACGTCATTGGTCGGGTGCCCTTTGGTGCCCGCATATGATTTTCCGCAGTCAGGTCACAGCAGTCACTTCTATGGCAAACCTTATCAATGGTCTCGGCGGCGTCGCCGGTTTCGGATATGGCACTCTGGGGCGTGTGGATGACCGGTCCAGCATGGCAATCGATCTTACCCCGATCGCGCCGAACGGGCTGAAATACAACAACACGCTCTATTACAGCCTGTTTGTGAACGCCAATGGCTCGGTGACCTTTCAGGAGCCGCGCCCGGACTACACGCCGGAACCGCTCGGCGACAATCTGGCCAATCCCGAAATCACGCCGTTCTTCGCCGATGTGGATACGCGACTGGCCGCCGGCATTACGGATCGTGGTCCGGGTACGGTCGCAGCGTCACCCGGCGGCACCTCGACCGGCAGCAACCAGATCTGGTTCGATTACGATGTGCCCGGCACCCGGTTCATCGTTACCTGGGACGATGTTGGCTATTTCTTCAACAACAGCGGGAAGGTGAATGCCTTCCAGCTGATCATCGACGCCAAGGGTGGCCAGAACTTCGATTTCGAGTTCCGCTATGAGGCGATCAACTGGACCACGGGCGATGCCTCCGGTGGTGTTGATGGTCTTGGTGGTACCCTTGCCCGTGCGGGCTATGCCACCGGTCGACCAGACGGGTTTCTGGAGCTGGTCGCCTCGGGCAATCAGGAAAACCTGCTGAACCTCGACAGCGATCCCGGCAATTTCGGTGAGCTGGGCGTCTGGCGCTTCAGTGTCCGGGATGGGGCGGTTGAAACCCTTGATGACCGGATTGAGGGAACCGAAGGCAGCGATTTCATCGAGGGCGGTGCCGGGTCGGATACCATCTTCGGCGGTGGCGGTGCCGATATCATCTATGGCAACACCCGTGAGGACATGATTTACGGCAATGCCGGCAATGACCAGCTGTTCGGTGGTCAGCAGGATGACACCATCTTCGGCGGGCAGGGCAGCGACGTGCTGTTCGGCGGCAGTGAGGATGATTTCCTGTTCGGCAACAAGGAGAATGACGCGCTCTTTGCCGGGGATGGCGATGACACCCTGCATGGTGGGCAGGGGACCGATACCCTCATCGGTGGCAGCGGTGCCGATGTGTTCATGCCTAGTATCGACATCGACATCATCGCCGATTTTGAGCTTGGCGTAGATGTGATCATGACCAATGGTCTCAGCCTGCCTGATCTATTCCGCCTGATCTCCGCCGGTCCGACCGGGGAGACCCTTGTACAGTTCGACAATGGTGGCGGTTTCCTGATCGAGAATGTGGCCTATCAGGACGCCAGTATCCTGATGTTCGTCTGACCCTGCCCTGTAGCACCCGACAGTAGCCTTGATAACCGGTGTTTCCACCGGTTTTTGCCATGCCCTGCCGCAAGGAAGAATCCTGCATTCCGCTTAAATTTCACGTGTTTGCAATATCTCTGACATCGAGTTTTCCCATAACTTTCTTACACCGGTGTTACAAAAGACCTGAGCAATGTTGTTGCCAGGCGCCATTTGGTCAAATTCGTTGTCGATAAACGTTTTCGTCTCTGCTCCTTCTGGTACCTGACAACAAGATCGCATTCCTGTCTTGATATTGAGTAACCGGCGGTTCGATCCGGTTATGGTTGTCGGAGCATTTATGAAGGATGTCATTGTCGCCGGTCGCGTACCGGAAGGGGTAACGGAAAAGGATCTGTTTGGCGGTGTCTCGCACAAACCGCTGCTCGATCTGCCCCACGACTACGATATGAAAACCGCGCTGGCCCCGCATATTGAACGGGCTGACGGTTTTGTTGTCCTCCCCGGTTCCGACCCGCTCCTGACCACGTCCCTCTTGATCGGCTACCAGTTCCAGAACCCGGAAGTGCGCGGCAAGCCGATGGTGATCTATTCACCCGATGACAAGCCGAGCCCCTATGTCGAACTGATCCAGACCCTGCGCGAGCGTGGCTTTGTCCACCAGCCGGAAGAGCAGTTCTATACCGTTGCCAAGACCATCGCCGAGATCCCCGAGAAGCTGAATAACGGCTTCGGTGTGCCATCCGGTCCGAAGGTCGAGGGTCATGAGGATGACCCGGTCTATAAGGACCTCGTTGATCGCATCAACCGCGAGGGTGCCAGCAAGACCCGGCCCGAGCGTAATGTCGCCGTGTTCTGCTCGGCCTCGAACAAGAACCCGCATTATCTCAACATGGCCCGTGAAACCGGTCAGATGCTGGCTGATAACGGCTATGGCATGGTGTTCGGCGGTTCCAACGTCTCGATGATGGGTGAGGTTGCCGCCGGTGTACACGATCGCGGTGGCTATGTGACCGGTGTGACCATCCCGCTGTTCTTCGGCAAGGAAGTGCAGGCCGATCAGGACAAGATCGACATCGACAATATCCGCATCGTCTCAGACATCTATGAGCGTATGCACACCATGATCGATGAGTCCGATGCGCTGGTGGTCCTGCCCGGCGGTATCGGCACTGCGCAGGAAATGCTCGCGGTCATGCATATGCGCGATCAGGACCCGGAACTCGCGGCCAAGCCTGTCGTGCTCTACAGCGAGGGCGGTTTCTGGCATGGCCTGCAACAGATGATGGAAGAGTACGGCTATAAGGAAGGCGTGCACTTCAATGTCGTCGATAACCAGAAAGACCTCAACAAGGTGCTTGATGACGGCATTCCACCGGCAAATAATGCGAAACCGGCTGGGGACACCCCGCCAACGGCCAAGCGTCTTGCCAGCGGTCCCGATATTGCGCCGCTGCGGCCCCGTAATCCGTCAGCCAATGGCCGTCAGCCCAAAGATCCAAAAGCGGACCGCCGGACATCGGCCCGTCCGGTCGAGGCTCCCCGTCAACGTCGGGCGCCTTGATCTTCTGTAACAGAGTGATACCATTCCAATATGGCTAACGTCCTGATTTCCGGTACCAAACCAGAAGCCATCACCGCCGGACAACTGACCGGTGAGCGGCGACACAAGCTGATTGGCGATCTCCCGGAAGACTACAAGTTTGAAACCGAACTCGAGCCCTATATGCGCTCAGCCGATGCCTATGTGTTCATGCCCGACGCCGACCCGTTGCTTGCCATGTCGGTGCTGGTCGCCAAACGCATTGAGCCTGACACCTATTGGAACAAGCCGGTGGTGTTTGTCGAGGAGGACGGCAAGCGTCATCCGATCGCGGCATTGTTCGAGGATCTCTCGGCCCGCGGCCTCGCCAAGGAAAAACCGGCAGAGGTGTTCACCATCGCCAAGGGCATCGATCAGGTGCGCGATGTGATCGGCAAGGTAACCGAAGCGCCCAAAGCTGCTGCTGACACTTCAGCCAATACCGGTGATCTCGCGACCATCCAGTCGGATGAGAAACGGCCGGATACCATGATTGCGGTCTATTGCTCGGCCTCAACCAAGAAACCGGCCGATCTGGCATTGGCGGCGGAGGCTGGCAACAGCATCGCCCAACGTGGCTGGGGCATTACCTATGGTGGTGCCAATGTCTCGATGATGGGCGCAGTTGCCTCGGCAGCGCGCAATCTTGACGGCTATGTGCTCGGCGTTGCGACTGCCAAGGTGTGGAAGCACAACCGCGAACTTGATCCTGACAACACCGATATTCCGATGAGCGAGTTGAAGCTCACCGATGACATCTATCTGCGCATGAAGGAAATGTTCATGCCCGAGGCTGGCAAGCCGGTGAAGGGCGTCATGGTGCTGCCCGGTGGTGCCGGATCGGCGCAGGAAACCCTCGCCATGCTCCAGCTGCGCAAGGCAGAGCCGGTGTTCAAGGATGTGCCGCTGGTGCTCATCAATGCCGATGGTGTCTGGGATGGCCTCGCCAAGGCAGCCAAGGCCTATGGTCTCGAGGAAGGCAAGGACTTCCACGTCTATCCCGATGTCAAAAGCGCCATGCCGTTTTTGGATAAGGCCGTGGCAGCACTTGATGCCCGTCCCGACTGGCCGGTCAGCGATATTGATCAGGCCGCAAAAAAGTTGGGGGGCTGGCGCTCTGACCGTCGTCCGGCGGCTGGCCCTGCATCAGACATCGACGCACCGGCAGCCAAGCCCGGCGATCAACCGGCACCCTGAGCGTTACAGCTTACGTTTCATAAACAGATGGTGATTATGCCTGCCGCCCGGGCTTACGCGGGCCGGGCTGGTCATTGGCGACCGGGGCCATTTTCGCCGGTGCATCGGCTGCGGGCGGGATATAGCCACCCTTGCCCAGCGCCTGCAGCTCGGCCTGTGCCCGCACGCGGGCAAAGTGATCGACCGTGGGGTCGGCCCATTTGAACTCGCCCTTGGCCGCCTGTGTGAGGCTGGAGTCGAGGGTCAGCAGATGGGTTTCCACCGGGCCGCCGATCTCCGGCTTGCGGCTGTCGAGGATACGCTTGCCGAGCATGGTGTCGCTCGACCAGTTCTTGGCAAACCGCCCGAACATCGGTGACGGATCATCCGGGTCGAGGGAGTTGGTGGTCGAGACGAACAGCCCCACCCCCTGTTCGGAGATTTTCCGGGCACAGCGTGGGCAGCAGAAATTGGTGGCATAGACGCCGAGATGTTCCGGCGGTACCGCAGGGGCCTCACCCTTCAGGACCGAACGGGCGTAACCGTCCAGCGCTCGCTCCTCGGCATGGGCGACACTCTTGTCCTTGAGGTCGCGATCCTGTGCCATTTCCGCCTTGCTCATTTCGACACCGGAGGCGAACTGGTTGCTTGCGACCGAGAGGATGTCGCCATTGCGGCGGTCAAAGACCACGGCGGAGAATTTCGAGGTGCGCTGGGAACTGGTCTCGCGCTCGGCCTCGGCGGCAGCAATGATCGCGGACATGTTCGGGATTGTTTCGGGCTTCTTGCGCCGCCAGCCGTCGAGATCGACCGGCACATCATCATCACGTTTGGCGGAACCGCTCGCACCGCCATCGGGTGCATTGCGCAAGATCACAGACTGTAAGTACCGAATGATCATAATCACTCTTACTGTGGGTGAGGCAGGGCCTCGGGAAACAGATGATACCTTAAAAATGTTTCAAATTCGTGTCGGTTCACGCGAAAGGGTTGTTTTTATTAGCCTTCTATTATCAATCTGGTGTCATCGGGTGAAAGCGGCAACCAGTTCCGTCTCCACCGACCACTGGAACTGGTCCACCGGTTGCACGCTGGTCATGTGGTAGCCGCCCTCGATCAGCAGTCGGGCGTCGCGGGCGAAGGTGACGGGATTGCAACTGACGGCGATCACCGTCTGCACCGTGCTGTCGGCCAGCGCTTCTGCCTGTGCCTCGGCCCCGGCGCGTGGCGGGTCGAAGATCACGCAATCGGTGCCTTTCAGCTCGTCGGCATAGAACGGGTTGCGGAACAGGTCGCGCGGCTCAACCATCAGACGGCTGCCGTAATCAACAGCGGCCTGCCGCAGGGCGGTCAGGCTGTCACCGGCCATATCGCAGGCGCTGACCTTGCGGTTCCGGTCCTGTGCCAGCAGCGGCAGGGTGAAGGTGCCGAGACCACAGAACAGATCATGGCAATAGGCGTTCTCGCCGGTAGCGGTAACGATGCGCATGACGGCGTCGATCAGGGCATCCTGTCCGGCGCTGGTCGCCTGTATGAACCCGGCGGCGGGCATGGGTGCCTGATGACCGGCGATGGTGATTGTCGGCGTTGTGAAGGCGGTGACGGTCTCCGGCGGTGCTCGGTGGCTTGAGCGCCATGACAGGCGTGGCCAGCCCTTGCGTTCGAGAAACTCCGGCAGATCGAGGCGCTCATCAAGACCCGGCTCACGCTTGCGGGTCAGGACAATGTCGAGGCCGTTATTGGTTGCCGTGACATGGCAGTCGGCCTGCTCACCAGCCTTAAGCGCAAGCGCAGCCAGTTCACGCAGATCGGGCAGGGCATCCTCGATCGCGCTCGCGGCAACCGGACATTCGGCAATATCGATCAGGCGATTGCTGCCCGGCTGATGCAGGCCGAGTTTGATATCCTGTCCATGGTGCTGAATGGCAAATTCCATGCGCCGCCGACCATGCTGGGCCGGATCATTGTCGCCCCACGCGGTTATGGCCGGGGCCAGAACATCCGTCGGCAAATCCTGCTGGATCAGCGCCCGGCGGACACGCTCTGTCTTGAATTCGGCAATGGCGGTCGGGGCTGCATGCTGCAACTGGCAGCCGCCACAGAACTCGAAATGGCGGCAGGCTGCCTGAACACGTTCGGGCGATGGCTCGATCACCCGGATCAGTTTGGCATTGGCAATGCGGGCCTCGCTGTTGCTGGTCTCAACCGCAAACTCCACCACCTCGCCGGGCAGCGTGCGCGGCACATGGCAGCGTATCTCTTCCCCATGGGCGTCGACCACAACATAGCCGTCACCACGGTCGCCGATATGGCTTACCGTGCCGATGACCGGATCGGCATAGGTCGGGTTATGGGTGGATTTGTTGCCGGATGGCTGGCGGTGTTTCCCGGCGGCCCGCGTTTTGTGACGCTGCCGCTGGGAACGGTGTTTGGGCGATTGTCGCACAGGGTGTCATGCCTCACCTGTTACAGGCCCCGGTTGCGGGGCAGGTAAGGTTAACGTGGTTGCAGAACCATGATGGCCTGACGCCCTTCCATTTTGGGCATCTGTTCAACCTTGGCGATTTCTTCCAGATCGTCGCGGATACGCTCCAGCACCTGAATGCCGAGATCCTGGTGCGCCATTTCACGACCACGGAACCGCAAGGTGACCTTCACCTTGTCGCCGCTGTCGATGAATCGGCGGGCATTGCGCATTTTGACTTCGTAATCATGGTCGTCAATGTTCGGGCGAACCTTGATTTCCTTGACGTCGGTGATCTTCTGCTTCTTGCGTGCTTCGTTCTGGCGTTTCTGCTGTTCGTAACGGAATTTACCGTAATCAAGCACCTTACAGACCGGTGGATCAGCCTGAGCGGCGATCTCGACCAGATCCATGCCTGCCTCATCAGCGCGGCGCATTGCTTCTTCTATATCGACGACACCAACCATTTCACCGTCGGCATCAACCAGACGGACCTTGGCATTGTCGATCATATCATTGACCCGCGGGCCGTCATGGCGCGCCGGGGCTTCATTTGAACGTGGTCGGCGGATGGATGTATCTCCTCTACTCGTGTGTACGACCGGAATTGTCTGGTCGGGTGCCTGTCACCCGGTTCCGGCCGGTTGCCCATAATGGGCTGAAAGGCCAGTGCATACGCGGAAAACCGCCCATACACCAGCCAAAGTTTGCGGACAATTTGCCCGCAAGGTTCAAAATCGCATTATACCAGTCTTAACGCTGCAATCCACGACTGGTTGCAGAATCAATCATTGGCCCCGTTTTTCCAGCGGCGACTTCGCCGCTTCGGTCAGGGCATCAAGCGCCTCATCGAGGCTCATGAACTTCTGGCCCTGTTCACCGAGTTGACGGAGAGCGACGGTACGCTCCTCGACTTCACGGCCACCGACGGCAATGATATTCGGTACCTTTTGCAGCGAGTGTTCACGGACCTTGTAGCCGATCTTCTCGTTGCGCAGATCGGTTTCAACCCGCAGGCCGCGTGCTTCGAGCAGCTTTGCGACTTCCTGTGCGTAGTCATCGCCCTCGGAGGTGATGGTTGCCACCACGACCTGAACCGGAGCCAGCCACAGCGGCAGCTTGCCGGCGTAGTTCTCGATCATGATGCCGATGAAGCGCTCAAGGGTACCGAGAATGGCCCGGTGCAGCATGACCGGACGGTGCTTGTTGCCATCCTCGCCGGTGTAATTGGCATCGAGGCGCTCCGGCAGCACGAAATCGAGCTGCAGGGTACCGCATTGCCATGATCGGCCAATGGCATCCTTCAGGTGAAACTCCAGCTTCGGACCGTAGAACGCGCCTTCACCCGGCGTGATCTCGTAAGGAAGGTTGGCAGCAACCAGCGCATCTTCAAGGCCGCGCTCGGCACGATCCCATGTTTCGTCGGTACCGGCCCGAACATCCGGACGGGTTGCCAGCTTGACCACGATATCGGTAAAGCCGAGATCTTCGTAAACGCTCTCCAGCAGGCTGCAGAAGGCAACGCTCTCGGAGGTAATCTGGTCCTCACGGCAGAAGATATGGGCATCGTCCTGGGTCATCTGACGCACGCGCATCAACCCGTGCAATGCGCCATGGGCCTCGTTCCGGTGGCAGCAGCCAAACTCGGCCATACGCAGTGGCAGATCGCGATAGCTCTTGATGCCCTGATTGAAGATCTGCACATGGGCCGGGCAGTTCATCGGCTTGATTGCCATGACCCGGTCGCCCTCGTCATCGACCGTAAACATGTTTTCGCGGAATTTCTCCCAGTGGCCGGAAGCCTCCCAGAGTGCGCGGTCGATCAGTTGTGGGGTTTTGACTTCCTGATAATCCGCTTCCTCCAGACGGGCGCGGATATAGTTCTCCAGCAGGCGATAGATGCGATAGCCCTTCGGATGCCAGAAGACGGAGCCCTGTGCTTCCTCCTGCAGGTGGAACAGGTCCATTTCCCGACCCAGCTTGCGGTGGTCGCGCTTCTCCGCTTCCTCGAGCATGGTCAGGTGCTCGGTCAGCTCGTTCTTGTCACGCCAGGCGGTGCCGTAAATGCGGGTCAGCATGGCGCGGTTGCTGTCACCACGCCAATAGGCACCGGCAACCTTCATCAGCTTGAAGCCTTCGCCGATATCGCCGGTGCTGCGCATATGCGGGCCACGGCACAGGTCGAGCCAGTCGCCCTGTTTATAGACGGTGATGGTTTCGGCATCGGGCAGGTCGCGGATCAGCTCGGCCTTGTAGGCCTCGCCCTTGTCCTCGAAGAATTTGATCGCCTCATCGCGGTCCCAGACCTCGCGCTCGAACGGAGCGTTGCGCTTGATGATCTCGCGCATTTTCGCCTCGATGGCGGGCAGGTCGTCAGTGGTGAACGGCTCGTTGCGGGCAAAATCGTAATAGAACCCGTTCTCGATCGCCGGGCCGATGGTGACCTGGGTGCCCGGGAACAGTTCCTGCACTGCTTCGGCCATCACATGGGCGGCGTCGTGGCGGATCAGTTCCAGTGCTTCATCGGATTTGCGGGTGATGATCTCGACATTGGCGCTGTCGGTGATCGGCAGATCGAGGTCGCGGATTTCGCCATCGAGCTTGATCGCCAGTGCCGCCTTGCCGAGGCTGGTTGCGATAGATTTCGCAAACTCACCGCCGGTAGTGCCTGATGTGATCTCCCGGGTTGCCCCATCGGGCAAGGTCAGGGTGATCATCGCGCCATTGCTTGCGGAAGCGGGGGCGGGTTTTACATCGGCAATCTCGGCCATAGGACTCAATCCGGTTAAAGTTCTGTCTTTGGGTTCAGGGGTCGTTGCCCGTCCGGCAATGCAACCATCCGGGACGACAGTGACACATAACGCGCCAGCGCCTGTATGGCTAGGGGGCTAGTGCATGGTTGTGTTGCAGATTCTTGTGGTATTGCGCCGCAGAATTGACAATCGGGCAGAAAACCCAACCTAGTATATTAGAAGACTGTAGTTCTGCCTGTTCCGGCGGACACCATTTCAGGACTGTATCATTATGCGCCTTACCCGCCTTGCCGCCCTGTTCTTCGTGGCGCTTCTGTTTGTTTTCACCACGCAACCTGCCTTTGCCCAGCAGAGCTTCCGAGGCGGTGATCCGGGTGATCTGCAGCAGCAGTTTCAGGTGCCGCCCCGGACCAATCTGTATAACCGCAATCAGGTGGTGACCTGTGTTGCTATCCGTGACGTGAAGAGCGTTGGCAGCCGGACCTGCACATATCGGTGCGAGGATGGCAGCTTCTATGACCGCGAGCAGTCCAGAACCAATGATTGCAACCCCTCTATTAGTGTCACGCTGGGGGAAATCCAGCGTCAGGCAACCGGTGAACCGCTGGAGCGATGCCGCCTACAGCGTCTCCGCCTTACCTCTGCGGATAAGATCTGCATCTATCGCTGCGGCGATGAAACGATTACACGATCCATTCCGACGACGCGCAATTGCGACCGCAATCTGCGTTACTGAGGATTATGGCGTCAGCGGTGCCAGTGTATCGGCCTCGGCATCGGGGTCGAGAACGCTGATAACCGCTTTCCAAACCTTGTCGACGCTGAGGCGCTCCAGATTGCCTTCCTGCAGGCTGGTGACCGATGGGCCGATCGGAGCACTCAGATAGGGTGACGAGGAGCCGGAGAACAGCACGATCGAGGGTGCACCGGCGGCACCGATCAGGTGCATCGGCCCGGTATCATTGCCGATAGCCACGGTTGCCAATCGACCGATGGCGGCGAGGTCAAACAGACTGGTCTTGCCGGTCAGGTTGATTGCCTCTGGATAGGCGGCGGAGATCTGGTTGGTGATCACCCCTTCCGAGGTGGTGCCGAGCAGAACCGGGGTCAGTCCCTCTTTCAGCAGACGATCACAGAGCGCGATATAGTGCTGTTGCGGCCAGCGCTTTTCCGGGCGGTGCGGGGCGCTGCCGGGCACCAGCAGAGCCATGCGCTCCGGCAGCTCAAAGGCCGAGATGTCGGTATTCATCCAGCTGACATCGGGCAGGGGAATGGTGTCGATACCGACCCCGGCCAGTTGCGTGCGGTGCCGGTCAAAGGCATGGCGGCTCGGCGGGCGCGGGTCTTCGAACGGGAAAACGGCGTTATAGGCCGAGCCCGACCACATGGGCGTCCGGCTGGGCCAGAACAGCCGGAAATAGATCGAGGTGCGGTCGTTGTTCTGCAGGTCATAGACCATATCGAACTGGCCGTTTCGCAATTCCTTGCGCAGGGTCAACCAGCGTCCCAGCTCATGCCAGTTCGGGCGGCGGTCGATCAGTATCTCGTCGAACAGACCGCAGCGGCGACCGATTTCGGCATAGGCGCTGGTGGTCATCAGCGTGATATGGGCGTCTGGATGCTTCTCCCGGATCGCCTTGAACGGGCCGAGGGCGATAATCATGTCGCCGAGCGCGCCGAGCTTGATCACCAGTATTCGCTTGGCCTGACCGAGTGCTTCCAGCATGGCCGGATCAGCGGGCGGAACACCGGGTTGTGCCGGGTCGACGGACGGGTTGTCGCCATGCGGGTTGCGGGGAATATCAATCGTGGCCATGGATCAGCAGTAAAAACAAACAGGATAAGGGGTGCAAATGACTAGCCGATAATGCACCGGAATGCCAAGCATGAAGCCGAATGGCTTCTACACGTCACTGTCATAGAGCATGGCGACCAGCAGCTCGTCATAGAGCGACAGGGTGGCATTGCACATATGGTCCTTGGTGTAGCGGTTCTGGATTGTCGCGATGCCGCGCTGGCCCATTTCCCGGAGCAGATGATCCGGCAGGGCGAGGGTGCGGGAGATGGCATCGGCCAGCGCATCCGGGTCATTGGCGGGCACAACCCAGCCGGTCTCGCCATGGGCGACCAGTTCCGGTGGTGCGCCGAGATCGGTGACAATAACCGGCTTGCCCATTGCCATGGCCTCGGCCACCGTGCGGCCAAACCCTTCGGGTACCAGTGACGGGCAGACCACGATATCGGCGAGGCTGTAAACCGCCGGCATGTCATTGGTGGCACCGACCAGACGGATGGTCCATGACAGGCCCAGCCGCTCGATCTGTTTGTTCAGTTCCCTGGCATAGCTCTGCTTGTCCTCGGCATCGCCGACCATCAGCACGGTCAGGTCTTCCCGACCGAGGCGGGCAATGGCATCAATCAGTACGTGATGCCCCTTGATCCGGCTGACCCGGCCGGGCAGCACAATGACCGGCATGTCGCTGGCAACCGACCAGTCCTGCACCAGTGTCTTGACCCGTTTGCTGCCAACCCGGTCCGGGTGGAAGGCACTGGTATCGACGCCGCGCGGGATGGTGCGCAGGCGGTGCGGGTTGATCTCATAGGTATTGGCCACATGCCCGGCGATATAGTCGGAGACCGCAATCACCAGATCGCCTTTGGCCATCACCGCGTTATAGGCGCGTTTCAGGGCCGAGGCATGGCCGTATTCGGCGTGGAAGGTGGTGAGGAAATGCACGCCGGTTTGCTGGGCTGCCTTATAGGCGCTCCAGGCCGGTGCCCGGCTGCGGGCATGGACGATGTCGACATTGTGCTTTTCGATCAGCGCCACCAGCCGCTGGATATTCTGCCAGATGGTGATCGGGTTCTTCGATTTCAGCGGGAGGGTGACATGCTTGACCCCGGCACGGCGCAGCTGCTTGACCATCGGTCCGCCGGCGGAGGCGACGATTGCCGTACCGCCTGCGGCACGCAATGCCTTGGCCACTTCGATCGTGCCGCGCTCGACCCCGCCCGAGGCCAGAGACGGCAATACCTGCAGCACTACCGGGCGGCCACTGCCGGACGGGTCCGGTATCTCCGGCGCCCGCCGCCGCCGGCGGCGCATCTTTGCCTGTGGCCGCTTGGGCTTCTGATTGCTGTCAGAGGAGAGTTGCCGGGCGTGGCGCATGAAAACGAAGCCGATGTTTGATGACGGTTGCGAGATCGGCTAGGACACATGGGCAATGATTTCCAAGTGCCGGATGACCTCAGCCTGATATTGGTTTTTACCATGAACCGGCGGCTGATGGCGGTGCAATTATACATTTTCGGCGGCTGGCGGTTTGCGCGCCGCTGTTGACATAAAGGACATACCGACCGTGACCAGCATTTCCGCGCCCAACTATCTGGAATTGGATGACAATCGCCGGATTGCCTATCATTCCCTTGCGGCCGATCCGGCCAAAACCGGCGGCAAAACCTTGCCGGGCGTGATCTTCATGGGCGGGTTCCGCTCGGACATGACCGGCACGAAAGCCGTGTTTCTGGAAGATTTCTGCCGGGCGCAGGGGCTTTCCTACCTCCGATTCGACTATACCGGCCATGGCCTGTCGAGTGGCGATTTCGCCGAGGGCAGCATTGGGGACTGGAGCCGGGATGCGATTGATGCGGTGGACCGGTTGACCGAGGGACCGCAGATCATTGTCGGCTCATCGATGGGCGGCTGGGTCATGCTCAATGTGGCGGTGGCGCGCCCCGATCGCCTGCATGCGCTGGTCGGTATCGCCCCGGCCCCCGATTTTACCGAGGACCTGATGTATGCCGCGATGAGTGAGGCGGAACGTGAGGCGCTGGTGCGCGATGGCCGGATCGAGCAGCCCAATGACTACAGCGACGAGCCATACCTGATCACCGAAAAGCTGATTGTGGATGGGCGCGCGCACCTGCGCTTACGCGAACCGTTACGGCTGACCTGTCCGATCCGGCTGATACACGGCATGCGGGATACCGATGTGCCTTACGCGATCAGTTTACGGCTGATGGATCATGTGGACAGTGAGGATGTTGAGGTCACGCTGATCAAGAGCGGCGACCACCGCCTCTCCGATGCATCCCCCCTGAACCGCCTGTCGCAAGTGATTCAAACTCTTCTACCTTGATCTTCGGCTTTTTGAACATCAGGGCCAGCAGCCAGAAAAAGATCATCAGGCCGAGCGGGGTGAACAGGGCCGGTGAACCAAGGAAGGGTTCGCCGTAATCGCGCCAGCTGCGTACGCCAAGTGTCGTGCGTCCCCAGTCGATACCGGCCAGCAGGCTGTCCTGACCGAGCATGATTTGCCAGAGCTGGGATACCGAGACCAGATCAATGGTGTCGGTTTCCAGATAGTACAGCAGGTCGAATGCGCCCACCGCTCCGGTTGCGAAGAAAAAAACCAGCCCCAGAAGGAAGAAGAATATCGCCATTTCGCCAGCGCCCGATGCGAATTAGGAATGCAGAATGTTGCAGTACGGTATGACGGTGCACGGTGTAACTGCAAGTGTTTGCTGGTACAACCGATAAAATCTGCAATTCGCGGTTGCCAAAAACACGCGCCGCGCATAGTGTCCCCACGCTTCGGCACGGACGGGCGCGCATTTGTTGCGAGTAGCGCCCGCAGATGACCGATTGCGCATGGTGAGGTGGCCGAGTGGTTTAAGGCGCACGCCTGGAACGCGTGTATAGGGGAAACTCTATCGAGGGTTCGAATCCCTCCCTCACCGCCATCAACCCACAGATACGGTCTTTGTAAATCTGGGCGCTCTGTAAGCAGCGGTTTTGCCGTGCTTATTCTGGCTGATACCTGTTCATGTACCGCTGTTTCTCATCCGGTCAGCCGATCTTGTGGCCGTTTGTGCTGCCCGGTCTCTGGCGCGTCTGCTGGTAGATGAGTTTGGGGCTTGTGCGCACGTTAACAGGGTAAATTTTTTATTTTGACCTGTTTAACGGCGATTTGGGTGGGTTTTTGACCCGGTTTCTGAGGTCATGCCCTTGTATTCATTGAATAATTCGGAACGGCCCTGTTTTAGGGTGTTTTGGGGGGCATAACAGGGACATTTTCCACCCATAACAGGGAACATGGTCGGGCATAACAGGTGCATATTGGGTATTTAATTTC